>ENA-OREN01002656-OREN01002656.1-marine-metagenome-genome-assembly--contig:-NODE-2656-length-17716-cov-11.653892_pt1 | contig 17716 bp, 15 predicted proteins | sample MGYA00248624_ERZ508555 | MGnify/ENA primary metagenome ERZ508555 (study PRJEB26222, sample SAMN06267773) | marine metagenome | isolation source: Saanich Inlet, British Columbia, Canada | place...
AAAAGCGGATCGATACCGGTTGCGCGTTCAAGCAACTGGAGTACCTGCCGGGGTTCCTGGTGGTTGTAGCGGTAACGACGCCACAGGTTGACTGGGCTCTCACGCAACAGATCCAGAATTAACCGCGCTCCCTGGTCAGTGTCCGGCTGGAACAGCAGTGCGTCGTTCTCCAGGCGTGGCAACGACAGTTCGCGGCTGATGCGCTCATCAATCTTGCGGCTGTGGCTGCGCAGCCGCTCCACCTGGGCCCTATCGAGCCGCCAGCACCCCCCGGCGCTCGCCACACGCATCGCCGCGTTGAAATTCCCGTGCTGCAGCAACCCAGCTACTCCGGTCAATGCCCCTATGCCCAGGGTGGCTACAGCAGTATCCTGCGCACTTTCCTTGATGATGCGGTACTCACCGCTTGCCACCAGGAAAGCCGCCTGGGCGACATCGTTTTCGTGAAAAAGATAGTCGCCGACCTCGTGCTTCTCAAAGCATGGCGCCAGTTCCCGCACCAGCGCATACAGGTCGATGGCGTTGAGTTCAGCAAAGAGTTGTGTCTTACGTAGCAGATGGTACTGCTGATCAAGCGCCGCGTTTTCGAGTAGTGCCTGGCGATACTCGGAGTGAGCCTCAAGCCATTCGTTAAAGGCCGGACGCGCCAGGGCCACCAGCGTGGTGTCCTCGGCGGCCCGGTATTCCTCCTGGGCCTCACCGCCGTTTAGCAGCGCCGGAGCACCTAAGACCTCACCCTGCCCGACCGTATAGGCATACACCCCATCGGCCAGGCCGCGGCTTTCGGCAACCTGCACATTACCCGAGCGGACCAAGAAGGCGGCATCGGGCTCGTCACTGGCTTTTTTGAAAACCTCACCCGCTGGCACATCGCGAACGTCATCAAAACGTCCAGCCAGGCTTTCCATCACCTCAATTGGTAATCCCGCCATCAGGCGCGACTGGGACAGGGTCTGGGCAATGCTGGCCTGCACGGAATTATCAGGTGGTTATTTCGGTAGAGACCAGCGCCCTACAGATCGAACTCCATCTCGATATGATCCAGTGCGCCGGCGGTGGCAGCGCCCGGGTGCTTGAGCAACTGGTCAGTGCCGACTCTAATGGCCTCCTGTTCAGAGAGAATCACATAAGGCGTGATCAGAATCAACAGCTCAGTTGATTTCTTTTGCTTTTGCTGAGAACCGAAAAGTGGTCCAACACCAGGCAGATCTTTAAGCTCAGGAATGCCGGCATTGCCGCCAGAAATATCATCGCGGATCAGGCCGCTGATCACCAGGGTATGTTTGTCCTTGATGATCACATGCGTTTTTACCAGGCGCTCCGTGATCGTGTGCTGATTATTTCCTGATCCGGCAGAACCCGCGATAACGTTGCTGTTCGAAATCTCCAGATCGAGGGTAACATCCCGGTTGTTGGCTATGGTGGGTTTCAGTTTTAGCTCCAGGCCAACTTTCTCTCTATCGTATGTTTCGATCGGCTGGTTGTTGGTATCCATCCGGGTTTCCTTGAGCACCGGAATCTCGTCACCAATACGCAGCTCGGCCTCCATGTTATTTGAGGCCATCAGGTGCGGCGAGGCCAGCACCCGGGCATCGGAATCCCTGGCCAGCAGATTGATCATCATCGAATAATTCTTAGGATCAAGCAATGCGTAATTGATGCCGCCCGGACTGCCCGACAGTACGCTCTGGGCGCTGTCAACCACCGTCGAGCCGATAGCAAAAGTGCTGGGATCGGCAAACGTAAGCGCCGCCATCGGCAACACATTCAGCAACTGCTGCCATTGCATGCCCATGCGGTTGTGCTGATCCAGCGTGATCTCCACGACCTTGGCCTCGAGCAGTATCTGCGGGCTGCGCTTATCCAGCTCAACTAGCATATCGACTACCGCCCGATGATACTTTTCCTCCGCCGTGATGATCAGGCTGTTGGTACGCTCCTCGATTATCACGCTGCCGGATACCAGAGCACTTGCACCTTCGGCGACGCTTTGAGGTGCCTCCTGTCCAGCCAGTTGTGCCACAAAACCAGCAATCACAGGGCCGAGTTTGGCTACTGCGGCATACTGCAGCGGATAGGTGCGGGTGATCGCAACACGCTGGGGTGCGTCGAGTTCCTTCACCAGTTTCAAAATGGACCGCAACTTGGAGGCCGCTGCCGTCACCAGCACCACACCCGCATCACGATTAGTCGACACGGGCCGCATCAGGCCCATCGAGGCGAGTGTCTCCGCAAGCGCCTCCTCATCGATATACTGCGGGCGGATCGCGACAACGGCGACCTGGTCATCCGGCATTCCGGGCTTATACATGGGAAAGCCGCTCATCTCGGCGATTGCGTCCTGCACCACGCTGATGTAACCGTCGTTCTCAATAACAGCGAAACCGCGGTGCTTCAAAATCGAGTGCAGCAGATTGACCGCTTGCGATCGGGTGATCGGGCCCGGCGATATAACCGTGACCATTCCCGATACCCCTTCACCGGGCACTACGTTGATATCCAGCAGATTGGAGTAGGCCTCCAATACCTCAAGGATATCAGCATCACGAAAATTGACGGTCAGCATCGGCTCATCCACGGCCGGCGCTGGCTCGCTACTCGAATCTACTCCTTCAGTGGCGCTATCAGCCGCCACGGCCGGCAGGGCAATGCCCTCCTCGGTGGGTTCGATCAGCCCGGTTTGCGCAAACACAACGGGCTGCCAGGAGTAACTGGCTAACGATAACAGGGCGCACAAAACTGCCGTGAGCAGGCTTTTATGCACACAGTGGTCGACAGTTGTGACTGGTAGATTCATCGTTTGGTTTTTGGTCTTGTGGGTCTGGCTCTTTAAGCTTGGTGTTCGTTAGAGTGCTTCACTCTATCAGGTAACTGCTGGCAAACAATTCGTCTTCCTCATCACCCAGCCGAACCCGCACGGCGTTATCGGTGATCTCGGACACCACCGAGCCATTCAGGTCATCCCCAGTTTTAACATAAACGGTCTGGCCAATGTTGTCATCACGCACGATCGCGATGGATTCACCGTCAGAACCTGCCAGGGTGCCAACGAGCTCCAGCCCGTCCAGGTCGGGAAGCGGCAACGGTGGGGGCTCAGGCTCCTCTTCAACCATCTGTTCCTGGGGCTCTTTCTGAGTTACCGGCTCGGATTCCAACTCCAGGCGCGCGGCTTCATCACGGCGCACCGAGCCAAACTGATAAAGGCTCTCGCGCGACGCTGAGGCGGGCTCAAATATCGGGAACGGGTATTCAAAACCTGTGCCAGCACCGGAAAAAGTCACCGCGCTGGCGGCTGGAGCCCGTCCCGGCGTTATATCCGGCGCTGGGGCGAAATGCATGGCGATGGCCGCAACGACAAAGATCAGCGCCAGCAAAAGCTCAAAGCGGATCAACCGCCCCAAGGTGCGCCGCGAACCCATACGTTTTTTCCAGTCAGTTGTCACCGACACGCTCCAACGTGGCCCGCAGCCAGGCTTCATTCACCAGTTCATCCCGGCTGGTATCTGGCACTTCCTCGCCAAGTTCCAGCAGTAAATCCTGTAAAGGGTCAAGCCCGAAGTCTGCATCAGACTCCAGCAACTGCCCCGCCTGTGCTGCCTCAATAAAGCGAACATTCGACAATGCCGAAGCCGCGGCACCGGTGTTACGGTAGCGTAGCCAATTATCAGCAAGCTCGACAGCGCTTGGGTCTTTTGCTTGCAACCGCTTCGCTGTCGCGAACAAAGCTGTGGCCACGGCTTGCCAGCGCCGCGGGAAACGGCTGAGCGAGTCGGCATGAGCCACGAGGTAAGACTGCCAGTCGCTATTACCCGCCGCAAACTGCTCAATTTCCTGCAGCCCAAGATAAGCCAGGCCCGCCTTATTCAGGCCGCTGACCAACACTGCATCGACCAGACCACTTTTTAGGTGGCGCACCATGGCACGCCGATCAAGGTAGACAATATCGATATCCGACCTACTCATGCCAGATTCGAAAAGCAACTGCAAAAGCAGCACTTCGGCCATACCATGGCTCTCGAGCCCGAGCGTTTTACCAGCAAGGGCTGCCAGCACATCAACGCCGCTATTAGTCTCAGTGACCAGCGATGTCGCCAGCGGCAATTGCCCCAGCGGCATCACTACCTTAAGCGGAACACCGGCAAGACGATAGCGCATGATGTCATAGAGGCTTGCAACCACCGCGTCCAATTCGCCGGATAAAAGCCGGCTCACACTCAGTTGTGGCGAACCGGCCGGCATCAGGTTAACGACGACATCTGCCGTGGCAAAATCCCCTGCCTCGCGGGCGACATACACCGGCAGATCATCAGCGGTGCCGTAAACCCCGATCATCAAAGGCTCAACGCCGCTTGGGGCGCCAGAGGGACTCGAGGTCGGTGCGGGATCAAAAAAGCGTACCCGAACGCGGGATCCGCCCTCTTTTGGAGGGCTCATCTCCAGTTCTGCCAGATCAAACCGGCGCGGCGAAGTCTCAAGAAGATATAAATAACGGCGCAGCGACACGTAGTCGCCCGTCAACTCCAGGTCATGAATACGACCCTGCGTATCAGGTAGCGTCTCGACATCGGGCACCAGTTGCCTTAAACGTACACCGCTGATGCTTGCGTAGGCCGTCAGTTCGTCTATCAGTGATTCGGTTGGTGCCGATTGTGCTGCAACATCGGGCGCAAAATACGCTCTGAGGGTGCTCATTTCGCGCTCAAGCTCGGCCAACCGATGCTCCCGGCGCGGCAGCATCCGGATCTTCTGTGTATATCCGGATGAGGCGTGCTCGGCCCGATCACGGCGCTCCAGCGCGCTTTCAAAGCGGAACACCAGCGGCTCGATCAACTGGGTATAGGCTGCGATCGCAAAAAGGAAGCCGCCCACGATCCCCAGCGCCCGCCGGTCGCGCGGTGTCATGCTGCCGAGTAGGCGTCCTGGCATAATGCTACTCATACACCCTCCTCTGCGGGAGGCTGCCACAGCGGTGTCGCGAGCCGGACCTGCAGGCGAAACCGTATGCCCTGCTCCTGGCTCTTCTCGCTACGGCTGGCGGTGACCGACTGCAGGCGCACCCGACTAACCTGCGGATGACGGCGTAACTCGCCCACAAATCCGGAGATATCGCGCTCAGCCTGCGCCAACCCATCGAGGGTCAGCACACCCCGTCGGTCGAGTTGCAGCATCCCGGCCAGCCGCACCGTCGCTGGCATCAGTTCGGCCAGATTATCAAGCAGCGTGACCACGCTGGCGTCATCAAGCGCCTGCATCTCACGTACCTCGCCTGTCAGTCGGCCAACCCGGTCAGCAATCCGTACGGAGCGCCCTGCCTGCATTTTCAACAGACTGGCGGTGTGCTCGGCCCGTACTGCCTGATCCTCGAGGTCACGCAATTGCAGGTACAAAAACCAACTCAGCGCCGCCAACAGCGCCAGGGTCGCCAGCGCAGCGCCGCGACGGCGCGCACCACTGGCCGGCCGGTGAGATTGCTCGCTGACAAAAGCGTCAAAGGTGCACAGCGTCCGCCTGCCCTGGCCGGGCGCGGTAATCGGGTCATCCAGCATCTGCACCTCGGCCCCCGGCAACGCGCGGGTGCAAGCTTCACTTACGCTCTGCGCAAAAGGCCGATCTTTGGCCGCCGCGCTACGCACGATCACCTGGCTGATACCCGACACCACACCGTGACGCAGCAATTGCTCCAGTGCAAGCATTCCGTTGGCCCGGGGCATCGCCTGCCAGTCAACCAGCGTGCCGCTGCGCCAGATACAGACTGTGACCGCATCGGCCATAACCCACAGTACCAACCCGTCCTTGAGATCAGCGGTCAGTTCAGGCGACTGGATCCGCTGGGCCGCCTGGCCACGCTCGTTGGCAAATTCCTGGTAGCGCGCCAGAAGGTTAAGCGGAATCGCCGCCAGCCCATACTGCTCAGCATCGATACGCCAGTAATCAACCAGATAACTGTCTAGAGGTTCGGCGAGACTCGCCTCGGCCGCCAGGCGCAGCGCCTGCTCGCGCCCGCGCCGGCCAACTGCAGGTATGCTGAGACGACGCAACACCGTTCCGCCGGGAGGAACCACCAATGCATAGGGCCGGCGGGAGCCGCGCAGCCGCTGGTCGATCTCGCCAGTAAGGTCGCCGGCCGCGCCAAGCAGCAACAGCACTCCTGCCCGGGGCATGCGTCGGGCTGCAGTCAGCAGCGTCATCAGATTTCCCTCCAGGAAACAAAGCGCGCCGAGGCCTCATCTAGAAATATACGGGCCACCAGCACGACGCTGTGGCCACTTGTGGTACTGGTAGCCTCGATGGTCAACGGAAAAGTACTTGAACGTACAGTAATTGCCAGCTCCAGGCGCTGCCGTCTTTCCTCATCATCTATCGTGGGGAGCACCGTACCAAATATCGACAGATCCTTGAAATGAGTTCCACCATTGCGTTCGGACACCAGTACGTTGGCTTCTTCCTCGCTGAAACCCGCACCCATCAGTGCCGGATGCGGTGCCGTATTGATATTGACCCGGCCATTGGAGCAACAGGTCAGAAAGTCAGCCACGGCACCGTCCAGTTCGGTAATCGGCTCGTAGAGTATCGCCTCGGTCATGCCTTCAACCTGCAGCAGGTCATGCACCGAACGAAAGGGCGCGGCCACGTAACTCAGCGCTGGCGCATCACCGGACTCACTGGCATCAGCCTCACTCTGCAAAGCGGCTTGATCCCCGAGTGATTCGATAAGGGCTTCACGATAACTGACAATCGCCTCGGCTAGCACGTTGGAAAAACCGGGAAAGGCCATCAACTGTTCCGGTGATGCGGTGTTGATATTAAGAAGAGCCTCGGCATCGACTAGCCCGATAGCCACCTCTTCTTCTTCATCGTTGGAATCATCCGGGTCGGGTGCCTCTTCAGGTATCGGCGGTACTGGGATGCCCGCCACAATCATCGCCTCGCCGGCTGGCAGGGTTAGCGGCGCTAGCGGCGCCTGCTCGATCCACCAGGGCAGTGTCGGGCCGTTGGAGGTCTCCTCAACATGGGTGCTTAAAAAACCCGCGACCTGGTGGGCTGCCCCGCGGGCCACCGCGCGCAGCCCCGTCAGCGCATTGACCTGCTGCTGAATCTTGAGCTCGAGGCGAGTCTGGTAAACGACGCGTGCTGCCATTGTGCTGATCAGCACCAGCACGACCATGGAGACGATCAGCACCGAACCACGCTGATTCCGGGGAGGTAGCGCTGCAGTCATCCGGATCTCTCCCCGGAGGCGCTCTTGACACCAGCGTCGAATTCCAGCGCGAAGGTACGGCTCAGCGCTCCGCGCGGTGTGGCAATACGCAGTTCCACAGCTCGTGGCAGGGTGTCTGCCGAATCCACCCAGTTTGTGTCTGCCCGATAACTGAAGGCCGGCTGCTGAAATCCCTCCGGCATATCTACAGCCAGAATGGCCTCACCCGCAGTGCGCGTCAGCCGGGCATCTTCCCAGACATAGTGCACCGTAACCGGGGTCTCTTCGATGCCCTGGAAAAACTCGACCTCAAAGCCCTCGACATTACCCTTGAAAGCGGAGGTGCGTTTCACACGGGCGAGGTCAAGGCGCAGGGTCTCGGTGACAAAGCGCCAGGTCGCAGTACGGTCGAGCACATTTTCTACCCGACGCTGTGTCTGGCTCACCCCCACAAATGTGGTATAGATCGCGCTCAGCAGGATCGCGCCGACGGTGAGGCCGACGATCAGTTCCAGCAGGGTGAATCCGCCCTGCCTAGAAGTTACCGACGTCGGCGGCATCACCGTCGCCCCCGCTCTGCCCATCCTTGCCGTAACTGTAAAGGTCGTACCAGCTTTTGTTGAGCTTGCCAGGCGACACATACTGGTAGTTGGTCCCCCATGGGTCTGTAGGCAGATCACGCGCTTTCAGGTAGGGTCCGCGCCAGCCCTGCGGTGACGGGCTGCCCGAAGGCTTGTTCAGCAGTGCGATCAGCCCTTGCTGGCTGGAGGGATAGTTACCGGTATCGAGCTGGTAGTTGTCCAGCGCCAGCGAAAAGTTCTCGATCTGCGCCCGGGCCGCAGCAATCTTGCCCTGGTCGGCCCGGCCGAAAAGCCGTGGCCCGACCACCGAGGCAAGCACACCGATGATGACAATAACCACCAGCAGTTCGATCAGCGTAAACCCGTGCTGGCGGGGTCTTTTGCGGCGACAACGGGTTCTGTTCATAAAAGGTCTCCTGAGAGAGTTCGCAAAGCCGGGCACATCGGTCAGATCTCCGATCGCAAAGCAGCGTTAGCCAGACTGATGAGAAACTGGCGGGTCTCGCCGTCACGCTCCACCACAAGCAGCACGGTATCCATCTTGGTTTTACTGCGCATGACATCAAGCGCGACGCTGACACTATTGATTAGCCGGCCATCCAACGATACCAGAAGGTCACCGGCTTTGACCCCCGCGTTTTCGGCTGGCGTTCCCGGACGCACGCCACGTATTAGAAAGTCGCGCCGAACCACAACACCGGTTTCATCTGGGACCATAACTACAGCGATCTGTACACCCAGATCCGGCCACTTACGGGAGCGCTCCGGCTGGTAGAGAAAATCCGCGCAGCCCGAAAGCATAATGATGAGAGGCGCGAGGAGTATCAGGCGTTTCACAGCGTATCCTCTGCTGACGATCCCAAGAGTGCCTGTCGCGACTCCACCGTGAACCGGCGCCCCTCCGGCTTGCCGGCGATAAAGGTAGTAATACGCAACTGCTTGAGATTCACGAAATCCGGATCGTCACTCACCTTGAGTACCCAGTTGACCCGGCCCAGGGTGCCTTCGCTGCGCTCGGGGGGCATCTGCGCCTGAATTACCTGGGTGGCTAATACCTGCTCAGCGGCCTGGCGCAGCGACTCGAGCTCCTCAATAGCGCTGGTACTGCGTGCCGCCTGGGCAACTGCACCAACCACAGCCACCAACCCGAAACTTAAGATCACCATCACCACCATGATCTCAATCAGCGTAAATCCTTGCTGGCCCAATCTCATCACGAACCCCCGATCACCAGCCGGCCGCGGGCTGGATCGAGCACCATCCGCCGCACTCCGGCTTGGGATGAGAGTAAAAGGCCGACATGCTCGGCTGTGCCATTGGCATGAAAAATAATGCCCGCCTGTTCGCCGGCATCGCTGCCCTGCGCCAGGCGCAAGCGCACCGTTTCGCCCAGATCCAGCGGCGGCGTACGTACCGTGCCGGCCCCACCGGGGTAGGTCAGACGCACCCAGCGCCCGTCCGCTGAAAGCGATAGTGCTACATCGCGACGCTCGATCACTGCCCGAGTGCGAGCATGGCGCACCAACGCATCGAGCCGTGCCGCGCCGGAATCCAACCGCGCCTGCTGGGCGCGTGGGCCCAGGCTCGGTGCGACCACAGCGGCAGCCGTGATGATAATCACGATTACCACCAGCAATTCCAGTAGCGTGAAGCCGCTCTGGCGCCGCTGCTTCACAGGATGACCCTTCGCTGTGATCAGTTTCGTGGTCATTGATCGGCTCCATGGTCACCCTGATTTTCTAAGGGTAATATTGCCACGCTTGGCTTCGCACTCGCCTGAGGCCACTGTATAAGCAAATTTGAGCTCGCCAGCGGATGTCTGATGCCCTGAAAGCGACAGACGCACAGCATTAAGACCCACATCATTATCAAGTTCCGCCGTAAAGATCGCACCGGTTCCTCCGCCACCACTTATCGTAATACTTGGTGGCGTCTCATAACCAGAGCCCGCGCTATCCAGAACGATGGCTGTTACCTCGCCTGCCGTATCATCGCTGAGAGTCGCTGTGCCGACCGCTCCTGCGCCGCCACCTGTGTCAGAGATGATGATTCCCGGCGCAATCGAATAGCCACTGCCAGGCTCAGTCATGACAAAACCGACTATGACGCCTCCTGCTGAGACTGTTACAGTAGCAGTAGCCTGGGTACCACCGGTGAGGTCAGGTGCGGTAATGGTCGCCGTGGTGGTTGCCTGCGTATATCCGTCTCCTCCAGTCGATACCGTGATCGATGCAATGCTGCCTTTGCCAGCGATCACCGCATGCCCTGTTGCTGTGGTCCCACTGGCATTATCTGGTGCAGAAAAAGTCACTGTAGGCACCGAGGCATAACCACTGCCGCCCGAGACCTGCGTGATGGTCGAACTGACTCCAGCCGTTTCCACCAGAGTCGGCTGACTGTAGACGCTGATACCCACGTTTGAACCCGACCAGGACCCCTGTATGCTGCCATTATCAAAGCATTCGAACCCGCTCATCAGCAGTGAGCCGGAAATCGTCTGCGAGGGTCCACTGGCTGAGGTGATCTGCAGGCGTGCTACGCCATCGAGAGGGTCGAGCTGGGTGGTGACATCGCTGGTATCAACGATGATATCGGTCAAGGTTGTATTGCGAGACCAACTGCCATGCCACGAGCCTACGAGCGGCACGGTGAGATAGCCTGGCCCACCCGAGGTGCCCGAGGTGGTGCCGCCGCCGCTGTTACAGCCAACGAGGAAAATGGTACACCCCACGGCAAAAGACCAGCAAAACAATCTTCTCGTTATTCGATCCCTCATCAAAATTACTAGAGTGCTTAGTACCTGAAATACCTGAGTCTCGATCAATCTTAGCTCAACTGGATAAAAGTAGCGAAAGCTAGTTTTGGATCAACCCAGCCAGGGCACCCCTGACACCCCACCAGGATCAAAAAATGCGGGTGTATCCCCGATAGAGCCAATCGATGCGTCTCTTTATTGGGCTGCAGTGGCTACGCGGGGAACTTATGGGACTGGTCAGCCGCAAGGAAGGGGTACAACGCTACTATATTTACATCACCAGGCAACTGGATTTACATCATCAGGCAACTAGGCATTCCCTGACTCTCCCGTCAACCAGTCGATGACCGGGTGGCTTTTTTGATATTGCCGGTGACGACTACTCTGGCAATAGCTGGTCCCAGGACATCCGCCCGGTCGGTGCATCTCCCCCTGGCTGCAACGCCTCAACAGCCACCTCCGAGGCATCGTCAGTACCGCTGCCCGAGGTATAGCGGTTATCACCGATGATGGAGACCCCAGTGGGGATACCGCTCTTGGAGTTGTATTTTTTGCCGGCAAATCCCAGACGGCGTTTCTTTTTGCCGCCTTCGGTGCCAATGATCTCAGTATCGCCTTCTACATCGATCTCGCCGTTGCCGTCAAAATCAAATGCCGGGGCAATCGGGCTGCCGCCGGTCAATGCATCAACGGACATCATCCAACCAGTACCTCCGGTTGCGCAAGGGCGGGGGTCGCTTGGAACCAGGGTATTGAAAAACACCAGCCCGCTGCGATAGCGCGCATCGGTGACTACCCGCTCTCCGCGATCCGGCAGATCAAGATACCAGCCATAGCGATCGCCGGTACCGGATTTCTTGTAATCGACTTTCAGGCGCTGCCATCGGTCCGGGTCGGTGATACGCCCCCCGCTTTGCCCGGTGCGTAAGAAAACCTGCTCGACGAGGTCTGCAGGTTTGAGCTTGCCATCGCCGCGATCCCAGATTGCATAAAAACTCTGCGCATCGGTGGTCGTGTTATCTCCCGCCACCAGGTACTGCCCGGTGCCGAAAAAGATCATCAGGTTAGGCTGGTTGCCACTTTGCGGCATCGCCGGGTGGCGGATGATTTCCGGCCGGACTGTGATCGGTTGCCTGGGGGTACTGGTAAAGAGTGGACCCCGGTGCGCCACCGACCAGTCCGTAGCCTTGGTGCTTGATAGATCAAAGGCCCACAGGTTGCCGTGTACGTCACCGGCGTATACCCGGTCGGCAACACCGTCCCCATTGGTATCGATAACCGCCGGAGTGGAAAGGCCGTTGCGCTGTGTGACCGATCCGACTCCGGTGGGAATACGCAGGTAATCACGTCCCTCGCTCCACTTTCGATCCAGACCGCCATCAAGGTAGATAATGAAAAGCTCAGCCTGCCCTGACGAGACAGTACCGGTAGCCGTGTGCTCATAACCGTTGCCGACGATTGCCGCCCAGCGCCCATTGGGCAGCAGTGCGATGGTTGGCCGGGCCAGCGTACGCCCCAGATGCGGATCATCTGCGCTGGAGAACTCCCACAACACCAGATCAGTGGCATTGGCCTCAGCAAAACGATTTGGATCAGTCAGATCCAGGGCAAAAAGACCGCGCCCGCCCGAACCCTCTATACCCACCAACACGCTGCGCCAGTGCGGCGAAGTGGAAAAACGCGAAGGGATGAACACGTCCGACACGGCCGGTGTGCCGTCCACGTAATAGCGGTGCGCGTAATCGGGGTCGGTCAGGTAGTGGTATCCCTCGCTGGGCGCCGTAGAGAAAAGATTGCCCGGCAGATAGGCAAGTAGTTCCTTGCCGGTATCAGCCGCAAAAACATGCAGCATGCCATCGTTAGCGCCGGCGGCCACAACCGCCCGGCGGTTACGTTTGTCTTTGGCAAATCCCGAATAGGCGTTATCACCACCCGGGAAACCGCCGCCCGAGGGCCAGTTCAGGGAGGGCTTACCCACATAGACAGCTGAAGAATGGATGATGTCGCCGAGCAGGCTTTTACGCTGGCGAAAATCCCAACCCTTACCCTCATTGGTGCGCTCGCCGCGAACGTAGCGCAATCGCGCCTTGCCGATATCGGTGCTGATGCTGGCGCTGCCGGGGCTGGAGAATTTTTGCACCCGATTGTTATAAGCATCGGCCACAAAAAAACTTGAGCCGGCACAAACCCCACCATCGTACACGCCGATACCCCGGGGATACTTGAACTGGCCATCGCCTGATCCGGCGGTGCCCCACTGCTCTATAAAGTTACCTGCAGCATCGAACTGTTGCACACGGTTGAAATACTCCACCACGAACACATTGCCACTGCCATCGGTGGCCACGCCATAGGGGTAACGGAACTGCCCGTTGCCGGTGCCGTAACTGCCCCACTGGGCCAGAAACTTGCCATCAGTATCGAACTTCTGAATTCGGTGATTGACGTAATCCGAAACGTATACGTTGTCTCCAAGATCGATCGCGATCCGGTTGGGGCTCCAGAATTTACCCTCGGAACTTCCCCTGCCGCCCCACTCGTGCAGATACCGCCCGCTCGGGTCGAACACCTTGATGCGGTGATTCTGCAGTTCAACCACATAGATATTGCCGGCCGAATCAACTGCGACATCAAAGGGGTAATAAAGCTGGTCCGGTTCAAGCCCGTAACCGCCGACACTGGCAAGATACTCGCCTGCCGAGGAGAATTTTTTAACCGTGTGCGAGCCGTGCTGGGCGACATAAACATTGTCATGCATATCGGTCGCGATACCTACTGGATAGTCCAGGCTGGTGTTGCCTGAACCCCTGCCACCCCACTGGGTGAGAAAGTTGCCGTCAATATCGAACTTTTGCACCAGGTGGTTGTTGTAATCCACCACATAGACGTTGCCCTTGCTGTCAGTGGCGATGTCAAAAGGCAGTGCGAACCGGCCACTGCCTGCGCCGGAGGTGCCCCATTTGCGCTCAAAGACCAGATTGCCTGCAACGCTCGCCTGCTTCAGCAGGTCGCGCTGCTGCAGTGTCGACAGGTAATCCCAGCGAAAGGGAATACCGCCCGGTCGCGCCTTGGGCACTTTGGCTTTGCTCGACGAGCTGGGGCAAGAGCTGATCGGCGGATTTTTCTCACTGTTCCAGGTCAGCATTACCCGCGTGCCCGGATCGCTGGCGGTATCGAGCTGCTTTGCCGCTGACCAGCGCACGGCACCTGGTCGGCCCCTGGCATCCAGGGTGCCCGCTATCACGTCCCCGGTCCAGTACTCGGTGTTAAAGGTGGTGAGGTAAAGATCCGTGCCGGTCTTGAGCAAACTGGTACTGAAAGTGGCGGCCGATGCCGAGCCGCTGGTATGCGCCAGGATATCCTCGCCGATCTTGGCAAAGGCGACCTTAAGCTCGGTCTCGTTGTCCGCCTCGAAATAAAGCCCGCCACCTTTTTTGGCGGTTTCTTTAAGCAGAGTCTGGCTGGTATGAAAACCGATGGTGTAGGTGATCAGGTTGTTTTTCGACTCGCTGCCATCGAACTCATCGACATCTGGACGCAGGTCGATATCATTAAGCGCCGCGGCCACACTGATCAACGGGTGATAGCAGGTGGGGCAGTAGTTACGCAGCGGCGTCGAGGCATTGCCCCAACCCCAGCCGTCGGTCAGCAGGATAAGAAAATTCTTCTGGCACCAGTGACAAATCGGTGATTGCGCTGCTGCTTTTTTCCATCCTTTGTGCGGTCCGCTTGGCAAAACCTTGCTTAGCGAGAACTCGCGCGGTGCGTCATCCGGATGCAGGGTCAGTGCGCCCTGGTACTGGCCGTTAGCAGTGCAGCTTGCCGAGGCACTGTTGCCGGGGTTGCTGGGACCGCCAAGACCCACAAAGTAACGGCCCATATGCTGCAGAGTGCCCACCAATGGCGTGCCGCCGCCAGGAGACAGCTTGTTGATCGCTTTATAGATCAGGGCTCGATTGGTATCCAGATCGACTATGGGCTGATCGAGTTCGCCACCAAAGTTGTAACGGCTGAACGAGCCGACCCCAACCCGGACTTTGCTGAGGGAATCCAGTAACGCAATAGCGGCACTTTGTGCTGAGCGCATCGGCGTTTTAGGCTGGCCGGAGCGTCGCCAACCCATAGAACCCGAGTCGTCAATTACGATCAGGATATTGGGCGCGCTGGCGGCTGAGGTCAGGATCGGGGTCTGGGCCAGTGGCCCGGGGGCCGCCATAGCGGCGGGCAGCCAGCCACAGGCCAGCGCCAAGACAGCGCTGCGAAACAGTTTGTACGATAGCGGGCTGTTCATTATTTACTCGGGTAACAACGGCGGCATCTCGCTGGCCGGCGGCGCCCTGACAGCAGCTCCACCGCTATCGCGATAACGCTGACGAAGATCGGCAAGCGCCGTCTCTATCTCGGCGAGGGTTAACTTGATGTCCTCGGCCACGGCCCGCCAGGTTTCAAGTGCTGCTTCACCGACTGGCGCCGGGGAGGCATTGAAACGATCGCGCTCATAAAGGATCTCGTAGCGCAGATTTTCAAGGCCCTGGATGGTATGCAGCAAGACGGCGACATCTTGGCTTTGCTGCGCAACTGATAGTGGCGAAAAAATCGCCAGCGTCGCTACTAAAATGCTGGCCGAGATATGTCTGCCGACCAAAGCATGACGCCTGCCTGTCATACGTAAAGCAGTAAAACGCGCCATGTCAAAACCAGCCGTGACGTGGAACCCAGTCGGGCGCGGATACATCTTCTGCCTTTTTGCATCCCGCCATGCCTTTTTTTAAAAACTGGTAAGCGCTGCGCATATCGATACGATTACGGCTGACCCCACCACGCGCAATAGGCTCACCGGTACATTCCAGTGCCGTTTGCAGTTGGGCCACCGTGGCATTGGGATCGTAACTTTTCAAAAGAGCGAAAGCGCCGGCCACGTGTGGCGCTGCCATCGATGTTCCACTCATGCGCCTATAAGAACGACTTGGCACCCCGGCATAGATGTTGTGGCCCGGCGCCAACAGATCAACCAGAGCCGAATGGTTTGAAAAAGACGACAAGCCATCGGTCTTGGTCGAACTGCCCACGGCAACTGCGTTGCTGATACACGCCGGATAACTGATGTAGCCGTTCATACCACTGTTGCCGGCAGCAATCACCACGGCAATACCGGCGCTCGTCAGGCGGTTGATAATTGAGGCGATTGCCGGGGCACGGCTATCACAGGCAGAAGAATAATAGCCCCCGCCCAGACTCATATTAACGGCGGCGATATCCAAAGTATTGCGCAGACTGTAAACATACTCCAGGCCGCGTACCTGGTCGGAGCCATAGGACATCACGCAAGGCGCATAACCGCCGCACCAGTAACTGCTGGTGAACTTGGAGAATACCTGCACCCGGATAATTCCGGCCTCACGAGCCACGCCGCGCAGCGAGCCGTCATCCCCAGCCGCAATGGTGGCAACGTGGGTGCCGTGATTACAGCCGCCTACCGTTGTCGGGCAGTTGCTGCCAGCGGACAAACCGGTTCGCGAAGATGCACCACCGATACACAATGACTGCGAAGGGTAATACCAGTAGCTGCTCGAAAAGCATCCGCCTGCAACCACACGGCCTTTAAGCATGGTATCGTGATTACTTCCGGTATCGAGGATTGCTATTGCCTGGCCCTTGCCGCGCAGCGCCGGTGTCATGCTCCACAACTGATCGGCGCGAATCACATCGGTGCTGTCGTTCAGCATCGGTGCCGCAACGGCATCCTCCTGCACACTGACCACGGCGGGGTCTACAAGCACTTTGCGCAACTGCTCGCGGTTAACCTCGAGTGTGATGAAAGGAATATCTTTGAACTGCCAGAGCACCCCTTTGCCACCAACCGCAAAGACTCGCCCGAGCACGGCGCGCTGTACCTTGGCCATGTCGGCCGCCTGCGCTGCAATGTCCGCGCTGGATAGCTCGTGCGGCGCCACCATATCGAAATCGATACCCACCATGACCCGCAGCGTCTTGTCGTCCTTAATACGCTCGAGCAGCATGCGCCCGGGACCATCTTCATCGGGCCCCGGCGCCATACGGGTAAATACCACGATCGGGTTGCCTTTGGCTGCTGGCGGCAGTTCATCCGCAGCGCCAAACTGGGGCACGAGCGCCCCCACAACCCAGGTTATCAGTACAACCGTCTTACCCAATTTACGCGCAAGTGGCATTGTGGGGTCCTTTTTCAAAATCGCTGGGGTTGCAGGTCGCAGACCCAGCCAGTTGTTCAGAATAGGCCTGTTGTTGTGCATTTTAATGTGACCGCCATCACATCATATCGCTATTGATGGGGCGCCGTGCTCCGAGGGGTGTCATGGTTTTTGGCCCAATGAAACAAGGCGTACGCCAATACATCGGCAAGAAGATCAGGGTCATCCGCCCTTAATCCTATGCCAGACCGGCAATGCTCCCAAGGCCCTCTTCCCAGTACGGGGGATCACCGAACTGATCCAGCAGAAAATCTATAAACAGTCGCACCCGCGGTGGCAGTCAGGCTCCCAAGTTCCGCAACCCGTACAAAAAGCACCAGATCGTCTGTTTCCATTGATTTTCAAAAAAACTGATAAAGTCCTTTGCGATTGTAGCGATTTTTCTGAAAACGAAATCGGTTTAGGATTCAGGCTTTGCTGGCAATAACCCCAACCGCTGGCCCAACGAGAGGAGAAACCGCATCGTGACCATACCCTGGCTCGACTGGGCCAGTCTGATGATCCGCTGGCTGCATCTGGTAGCCGGCATCGCCTGGATTGGCACGTCTTTTTACTTTATATGGTTGGATCAGAGTCTGCGTGCCCGCGAGGGCCTTGCCAAAGGGGTGGCGGGCGAATCGTGGAGCGTGCACGGCGGGGGTTTTTACCACGTACAAAAATACGCGGTGGCGCCCGAGGTGATGCCCACTGAGCTGCACTGGTTTAAGTACGAGGCCTACTTCACCTGGCTCTCAGGATTCGCGCTGCTCGTTGTCACCTACTACTTCAGTGCCAGCAGTTACCTGATTGACCCAGGCCGCGCTGACCTCGCGCCAATCACAGCGATTGGTACCAGCCTGGCCTTTCTTATTGGCAGCTGGCTTATCTACGAGGCACTGTGCCGCTGCCCCATAGGACGCTCAACGGCGGCACTTGCCTTATCGGTATTTGCACTGATCATTGTCAGCGCCTA
>ENA-OREN01002658-OREN01002658.1-marine-metagenome-genome-assembly--contig:-NODE-2658-length-17712-cov-10.269237_pt1 | contig 17712 bp, 18 predicted proteins | sample MGYA00248624_ERZ508555 | MGnify/ENA primary metagenome ERZ508555 (study PRJEB26222, sample SAMN06267773) | marine metagenome | isolation source: Saanich Inlet, British Columbia, Canada | place...
ATAACCTCGACCACCCAAGCCTGATAAATATTGTTCAGCTTCTACAGCTATACACAAGTCTAAAATCAGATCACTGCTTTTACTTTTAATTGCAAAATCACTAGATAGAACGATCTCACCTTTATACCCAAGATAAGAAAGTATTTTTTTAATTAATTCTATAGAAACACAAGAAATCAAATTATTCTCTTCATTCAAAATAGAAGAAACTATTTCATACACTTCGGAAAAGTAAGGGGTATTTGCATAATTCATTTGTAAACTACGTAAATGTTTTATTTTTGATTTAGCACTGTCAATCTCAACTTCGTTAATCAACTGACCAAAAGAATGTTTAATGGGTAAAGTTAGCCACGCTTTACCTTGAGGCGTTTTAATTTGATTTCTATTCTGTAAGCCATTTTTTTGAAACTGTACATCGTCTAAAAATACAAAAACATCACTCTGCAATATCTTATCAAAATAAGCCGGCCAGGGAATATACTGAGGTTGATGGATGGTTACTTTACGCATAGTGTTGTTAACTGTTGTTTTTGTATAGCCTTAATAAATCGTTCAACTACGAATACCGCATCATTTTGTTGCATTGTAGGATTAATTGGCAAGCAGAAATTTCGATCTAAACTATCTTCAGCCGCAGGACATAAGCCTTTATACGTTTTGTACTGTTGAATAAAATAAGGCTGTAAATGTAATGCAGGATAGTAAGCCCAATCACTTGCGATATTATCCTTATCTAGCTCTTCTTTAATCAGTTCGCGATCTATTGAAGGATCAAGTGTTATCAAATAACGCCAATAAGCATGGTTAATTTCTTCCGGAACAATTATAGGTTGCGCCAGATGACTTATATTCGAGGCTTGAATTTTCTCATTGTATATACTGGCTATTGTACGCCTTGTTCTCAGGAAATCATTCAAGCACTTAAGCTGACTAATTCCAAGTAATGCAGCAAACTCAGTCATACGATTATTAGTTCCCAGTCGAGAATACACTTCGCCTTGTGTACTCATATCGCGACCGCGATTTCGCAGACTATTTGCTTTCTCATATAATTCTTTATCAGAACAAAGAAGCATTCCACCTTCGGCTGTAGTCAGAATCTTTGTTGGATAGAAAGAAAAACAACTGATATCACCGATATTTCCTGCACGAATTCCTTGTATAGAAGCGCCAATAGCATGAGCCGCATCTTCTATTAATATGATATTTTCTTGCTGACAAAATGCTTTAATTTTTAACGCATCTGGTGAAATCATACCCGCCATATGAACTATGATTACAGCCTTAGTCTTCTTAGTTACTTGTTTTTTTAATTCTTTTAAACTTATACAAAAAGTCTTAGGATCAATATCGCAAAATACAGGTGTTGCTCCTTCACTTACAACAGCAGATCCTGTAGCTATAAAGGTTTCTACCGGGATAATTACCTCATCTCCATCTTGAACCCCGATGCTTCGAAGAGCTATTTCCAAAGCTGCTGTGCATGAATTAGTTCCAACTGCATACTCTGCTCCCACATAGTTCGCAAAAATATCTTCAAATTCCTTAACTCTGGGCCCCATACTCAAGGGCGCATTACCTTGTAAAATATTTTTGAATTCTTTTAATAACCAATCAATTTCATGTTCAGGAAAATAGGGCCATGCCATTTGATAATTCATTCTCATTCTCCACGCATATTTTGTATATAAGCGTCTAAAACCTCTTGTGTACTCCATGGAGTAAAATCAAGTTCATCCTCAGCCTTAGAGATATTAACGTTCCAATGTCCGTGAATAGTGCTTGATTTATCTATAGGAAATATTTTAGCCGTAGCATCCATTCGTTTATATATATATTTAGCTACTTCCAATAGAGTCCAAGCATCTTTGCTGCCAATATTGTACAATTTGAATCCTTTATAGTCATCAAGCTTCGTTAATACTAGATCAACAACCTCAAGAATTGAATCTATATAAATTAGATTTCGTCGAAACTGGCCATTATCGTAAATTTCCAAATCAGTATTTTGTAGCGCTGAATTCCAATAAGTGTATACAAGGCCACCTTGCTGCTCTTCATGCACCAATGATGGAATACGAAAGCATAACACTGTAAGATTAGAATTATTTCCCAAAAGCCTCAAATAGGATTCAGAAACCCATTTAGAAAGTGCATAATAATTTTGAGGGTTCGCCTTTGCCGACTCTGTAATTGTAACTCCATCTTCTAATGGGAGATCTAAAAAAGCCAAAGTAGAAAAGCTTATTATTGTTTGAACATTAGCACTTCTAGCCCATTCAACAATATTCTCCGTAGTATCTACATTCCCCTCTAGATACTCCTTAAATAAAAGCCCTGATTTGGGTTGCTGCGCTGCACAATGAATGATTAAAGCTACGCCAGTTGGAATTGCTTTTTTTAACTTTTCTGTGGCATCCTTAGAAGAAAGATCCATAAGCACATAATTTGATAATAATCGAGTATCAATATTTTCACATTGCGATCGACCAATACCAAATACCTGATGCCCTTGGTCCAATAAATGGGATGCAAGCCTCCTTCCAACTAGGCCACAAACACCTGTAACTACGATTTTCATAACTTATCTATTTTTATTTATTGTCAGCCTCAGTCCCGAGTAATTCTGGCCTATCTACTATTCCAACAATTTTAAACCGACCTTCTTGCTCAATAACGTCAATGACCGATCTGCAGTGTCCACCGCCACCAATTAAAATAATTTCTTTCACGATACAACCACACTGCTAGGGATACTTACAACTCGCTTCTCCAGCCACTCTGCGTTGGTTAATTCACCACCATGAATATGTGCAATAGGTATATTCATCAACATTGCCGTTGTGGCGGCGGCATGCGTTTCAAAGCGATCTCCTAAAACCAATACCATACTTGGATCTAAACGAGAAAAGGCATCAGAGAGTAAAATTGTTGCCAAGCCCGTTGACTTTGCAATAGAGCTTTTAGTGTCTGATGACAATAGGTTTTCTATTTTTTCATCAATAAAAAAACCATCTTTCTCAATTTGCTCATAAGTTTTACCGAATTCTTCAGAGAAGTGCATAGTGGTTGCCACAACTTGCAACTCCAAATAGTCAGAAGATTGAATTTTTTTCATTATTGGGAAAAATAGGCCATATTCTGCACGAGTGCCAGTCACAACACATATTTTCTTCTTGATCATATTAGGTCATCCGCTTGATAATCTTTCTTGGCAGCTGTTGCGATAATTTCATCCCATTTCATTGGGCTTATACCTGTTCCTGGGCGCTTTGTAGTAATATTTTTACTAGATAGCTTGTCACCTTTTTTTATTGATTGACTAGCAACAATAGATTTTCTAGCGACATTTATATTAACAGTTTCACTTGATGATGGCTTTTTCTCACTACTACCTAGCGCTCTTTCAATGTTTCTAATTGCACCTACCATCGCTTTCAATTCTTCTGGCTCTAATGATGCTTTGTGATCTGGCCCGTCCATTGTTCTATCTAACGTGAAGTGCTTTTCTATGCATGAAGCGCCTATTGCAACGGCAGCAATATCTACTTCTATTCCTAATGTGTGGTCGCTATATCCAATATCAACACCAAATTCTTTTTGCATTGTAAGCATTGCATTTAGATTTACATCTTCCATTGGTGTTGGATACATTGTATTAGCATGCAATACTGTAACATTCTCTTTAGATGTACCTGAATTAATCAAGATATTTAATGCGTCTCCAACTTCTCTAAGATTTGACATGCCTGTAGATAAAACAACCTTCTTGCCTAATGACCCAATATGTCTTAAATACGGTAAATTAGTGATTTCACCACTAGGTATTTTAAAAATTTGCAACCCTAAGTCACTTAGCAGGTCAATACTTTCATGGTCAAAAGGTGTAGATAAAAATATTATGTCTTTTTCATGACAATAAGCGATTAACTCCTTATGAGTATCTACATCAAGCTCAAGCTTTTTTATCATATCAAACTGTGATTCTGATGCATCTGTGGTTTGCTTTTGATAATCAGCCTTCTGAGTATTTTTGGCTACTAAATTTTCAGCCTTGAAAGTTTGAAATTTTACTGCATCTGCACCAGAATCCACCGCTACATCAATTAATTGTTTTGCTAAATTAAGCGAACCGTTATGATTAACGCCAGCTTCTGCAATGATAAAGACTTTATGTAATTTCAAACCTGTCACCCACTTTAAACTTTACTCCTGCTTCATACTCTGTAATTTTAATAACACTATCACTTGTTTTAACCAAAACCTTTTCCTTGTCAATATGTAGAATTGCGCCCGTAATACATTTATATATAACTGTATTGTCAACTAACTCCACTTTGTTTATTTTAACTTCTTCTCCATTGATAAATGCTCTAGCCTTTGGCCCAGGATAACAGATGGCTCGCACAAAATTAAAAATATCTTCACTTGATTGATTCCAGTTTAGTATCTCATCGCCAAATTTTCTTTGTGAACAATAAAATCCAGTAGAATGTATTTGCACTTGCTTCTTACCAAGAGTGCAACCACCTTTAAATAAACAGACAGCCTTATATAAAATATTTGCACACTCAACATAGGCTATTTCTAGTAAAGTTGCATAGTCATCTTGTTTGGTAATTGGATAGCTTTCTTGCAAAATAATATCACCTGTATCAATTCCCTCATCAACATAATGAACTGTAATTCCAAATTCATTTTCATTGTTAATTAACACCCAATTGAGGATATTTCGACCTCGATAAAAGGGTAATTTTCCAGCATGGCAATTAATAATCTTATATTTAGTTAAGTTAATAATCTCTTTTTTAAAAATTTGATTAAAAGACATCGATACAAATAAATCACACTCATACTTTGAAATCTTATCAATAAACACCTTAGAATTAATATCTTCATCTTTTAAATAATCAATATTATGTTTTTGACAAAATTGTTTTAAAGTGTCGTCTTGTGTATCAAACCTAACACAAATAAATTCAATGAAAACATCACTATCCTGAATTAATTTTTCAAAAGCTTTGTGACTCCATTTCCCATCTGCAAAATATCCTATTTTAAGACAACATTGCCCCCCCCTACAACTGAATCTTTTTTTACAACAATAGATTCTTTAGTCAATGAATTACTACCAAAAAATGTATTACTTTCAACTACTGAAGCACCATTAATAATAGCGCCTGTGCTAATATGACAATGACTCTCAATAATTACATCATGTTCAATCAGTGCTTTTGAATTGATAATGCAGTTTTCACCAATTTTCGCATTAGCATTGATCAGCGCATCATGCATTATAATCGTACCTTTACCAACCGCTGCATGCTTAGAAAGGTAGGCTCTTGGTGAAACAACACTTGGTAAAATAAATCCAGATTTTACCGCTAGTTCAAATAATTTTATCCTAAGAAGTGGGGACTTAATTTGACCAACTGTTACTAAAGCATATTGATACTTCTTTGCTAAATTATTCAAGTTGGAGTCATTACCAATAATCTGGTACCCCAGCACCTTAGAGCCTAAAAGTTCCGGCTTATCCACTATTCCTACAATTTCAAATTGACCTTCTTGTTCAATAACATCAATGACTGATTTACAATGACCTCCTCCGCCAATTAAAATAATACTCTTCATAATATTGCGCTACTAGGTATATTGACAACACGATCTTCTAACCACTCTGAATTTTTTAAATTACCACATTGTGCATGCTCAAACATTGATAATTTATTCATCAATGTCCAGATTGGGCGGGTCATAATACCTTGCGAATTTGTCTCGTCTAAGAATAAGTCCCTCTGATCCTTACTCTTAAGAATAATCGAATTCAACCAGTAATTTGATTTGGCATTTTCTGGATCTATCACAAAATGAATATCACCATTTTGGAAAAATTTCTTATAAATTTTTGCTAAAGACCTTTTACTTTTCAAAAAACCATCTAGTTGTTCTAATTGTGCCACTATTAACGCTGCATTTAAGTTAGGCATGCGATAATTGTATCCAACCATATCGTGTGTGTACTCCCACTTGTGTGGCTCTTTAGCTGTCGTAGTAATGTGTTTCGCTTTCTTTGCCAAATCTTCATTATTAGTCAGAATACAACCGCCACCGCCTGATGTTATTATCTTATTTCCATTAAAACTTATAACACCAAGCTCTCCAAAGGTTCCCGTATGTTGACCTCTGTAGAAACTACCTAACGACTCGGCAGAATCCTCAACTAAAACTATATGCCATTCCTTACAAATCTTCTGGATTTCCTCAATACGACAAGGGTGTCCAAATGTATGCATTGGAATACATGCCTTAATAATTTTTCCAGTAGATTTATTTACACATTGCTGATTCTTAACTTCAGCATTCTCTTTTAAAAAAATCTCTAAAGCTACTGGTGACATACCCATGGTATCTTTATCAACATCAATAAAAACAGGGGATGCATTACAATAACTAATTGCATTGCAAGTGGCAATAAAGGTAAGAGGCTGTGTAATCACTTCATCATTCTGCTCCACATTGGCCAATAGTAATGATATATGTAATGCTGAAGTTCCATTGCTCGTTGCAACAGCATATTTGGCACCGGTATAGCTTGCGATTTTCTCTTCAAATTCATCTACAAACTTACCAACAGATGATACAAATGTAGAATCTATACATTCATTTAAATATTTCTTTTCATTACCTAAGAATCTAGGCTCATGCAAAGGAATAAATGAATCTGTTTTATATACAGATCTAATAAAATCGACTACAGGTGTATATTGTGTGCTAATCTTGACGTTCATGCGGAATATTGTAATACCTTTGATCTTCTGGATCTTGAATAATTCCTTCTTGAACCATACGTTTAACTTCTTCAATACCATCAGATACTCGCATAGTGATTTCAAAACCCAATTCTCGCTTAATTTTATCACTATTTACTCTGTAATCTCTTGGGTCCTCGTTTTTGTCAATATATTTAATATTAGCTTCGGGTATGGCTTTTTTTATCTCTTCCACTAGCATTTGTTTAGTATAGTTTTCTGAAGTATCGCCAACATTAAATACGTTATACGCTACCTTGTCTTTTGAGGCTCGCAACACTGTAATAAATGCATTAGAAAAATCTTTTACATGACAATATGGCCTCCAAAATTTTTCACCAAAAATTACAAGTTCTCTACCCATGGCCAAATCTTTAGTAAATTCATTAACAGTTAAATCAAATCTCATTCTTGGAGAGAGGCCGTATACAGTAGAAAATCTCAAAGAAGTTGGTGTAAAATTACTCGTCTTTTCAATTTCGTTAAGCATGTATTTCTCAAATTCAACTTTCAGTTCGGCATATAACGAAACAGGTGCAAGCTTAGAGTTTTCATCGACATAAGACTCTGGATCTTCCATTTTTCCATAGTTACTACAGGTGGATGCAAATATAAATTTAGGTATTTTAATTTCTTTACATTTGTCCAAAAGCCACTTTGTAGAGTCTCGATTTGTCTTTAATGCAAGGTTTGAATGTAATTTACACGCAGGATCTCCAACAATTGCAGCTAAATGGATGACAGCATCAAACTTGTTATCAACAAGAACCTTGTTAAATGAAGTGTAATCATTAACATCACATTTAATAAAATTAAAATTTTCATTATGCCAAATATCAAGCAATGACTCTCCACCAAACATTAAATTATCGACGCAAGTAACCTTATAATCCTCTGATAAAAGCTCTCTCAATAAACCTGAACCCACATAACCAGCACCACCAGTAACTAAAATATTTTCCATAACTCTCCTTATTTATTTAATATATATTTTGCAAATGAAAAAGCACTAGTAAAAGCAGGTGAAACTGCATTTAACACGTGCGTTGTATTGCCCTTTCTTTCAATCAAAAAATCCATAACTAACTCATTCCTTTTCTTATCTAATAATTGAGCACGAATACCAACTTTACTACTCCTATCAAGGTCATACGATGATAATCTTGGAATGATTTTCCTCATATTCTCCAAAAATTTACTCTTAAGGAAAAGACTCGCCTCTTGATGAGTAAATCTTCGAAATCCTTTTTTATTACTTATATATTGTCGCAGAAGATGATAAGAAATTGAGGTAGCATCATTCATATTAATACCACTAAAGCCATGATAATTCTCTCTACCAAATGCTGGGATCGCAGTAGGCCCAAAATAAGTATCACCATCAACTAATTTAACTGAATGAATCCCGAGAAAAGGAACATTTAAATCTGGAACAGGATAGATTAGTCCATTGATCTGAATATTAGATTTCTTATTTAATCCATAGTAGAGACCTTTAAAAGGAAGTAAAGTGTACTGCTCTCCCACATGAAAAATTTTAGAAACTAAATCAGAATACTGACCCGTACAATTCACCAAATGGCTATATTTATATAAGTTATTTTTGTTTGTTGAGATGATGCTTTTGCCTACATCAGCAGATACTATTTTTTCACCAAAAATAATATCTGCCCCGGAGCCTAGTAAGTCCAACATTATTTTATTAAGCACTGCATGTGGATCAACAACTGAAGTGTTTGGTGAATACAAAGCTCTCGAGGTAATAGAATAAGCCTCCGGCTCTAATTGTTTTAGTTTATTTTGAGAAATTATCTCAACTTCAGCTCCATTTTTAATAGCTCTCTTATGTAATAAATCAAGCTGATTATCGTCTTCAATCTTTGTAGGTAATATCACCTTACCATAGCGTGAAATTGGCAGGTCATTCTCAATGCAATACTTGGCCATAAGTTGAGCGCCTTCAGCACAAAATTTTGCTTTCAATGTATCTGTTGGATAGTATATGCCAGAATGTAGCACACCAGAATTCCGTCCACTACCATGTAGACCAACTTTTAATTCTTTCTCTAAAATTAAAACTTTACAATCAGAATCCTGAATTAATTGTTGACGAGCTACAGATAGGCCAGTAATACCAGCCCCAAGAATTATTAGATCATAATTTTTCATTTTAAATGTGTATGTAATTCTCCCACTTCTAACAACTGCTAAAAATAGAATTTCCGTTGTTTAAATAGCCTCTGTAATACCTTCATTTTCCGTACCATCCTAAAGTCGAGCTTTGACTGTTTACAGTCATATTTACGCCACCTTTTGTCTTGGCAGTATGCCGTCTAAGGAAAAATTCGGACGTTGGTTATTATAAAATATTCTGCGCCAGTAATAAGAATTTTCATATCTATTTATGGATTCATTTTCTGTAAAAAAGAATTTTTGAAACTCATTAACTCATCGTAAGTGCCAGATTCAATAATTCTGCCTTTATCAAAAACAAAAATTTGGTCAGCATTCACGGTCATGAAAGGATTATGAGTAATTGAAATAATAGTAATATTATGGCTAATTTTTTGAAGTGTTTTAATAATAGAGGTTTCAGATTCACGGTCTAATGAATTTGTCGCTTCATCAAGCACCAAAATATCCGGTTTACGAATCAGAGCTTGTGCTAAAACAATTCTTTGTTTTTGGCCACCTGATAATGCAACGCCTCTGTCTCCAACCTGAGTATCAAGTTGTTGATTTGTTGAGCGTATAAAATTATCGATATTGGCAAGATGCAACGCATCCCACATTTCTGATTCAGTTGCACTTGGAAATGACCAAAGTAAATTATCTCTAATAGTTCCATTAAATAGAAAAGGGGTTTGCTGCACATAACCAACACGACTTAGAAACGAACTTAGATCAATCTTATTTAGTGGTTGATTATCAACTATCACATTTCCAGAAGAAGGTTTAAAAAGTCCCATGATGACATCAACACATGTTGTCTTGCCAGAACCTGACGGGCCTACAAATGCAATAAAAGAGTTTTTAGGAATATTCAGATTGATATTAGAGATTGCTTCTCTTGTAGGTGGGAACCGATAAAACCATCTGCGCCAGTTACAAGCGCCTTCATTTCTCTTCCATTTTTTTTATATACCTTACTAAGATCATCAGATGATCCATTCTATCGTCTTTAATCATTGTGGCATTTTTTATAATCATAAACAATTTCAGCCAGATCAGTTTTACCAAAATGTTCACATATTGTTAAATATTTATTGATTTTGTCTGGATTTTTACCAAAACAATCAAAAATATTTTCTGGTGTTCGCATAAAAAGTGCGTCTGCAAAAGCCAACTGACCTTTTCTATCTAACTTTCTACGGCCATAACGATATTCAGTAAGAAAATCATAGAATTCAAACCCCTTATGAGAAAGAAAATTACATATATCGCCGAAAAGTGGCTGCCCAGTATATAATTCCAAAAACTCAACTTCAATTTCAAGAGCAAGACAGCAATCCAGACTCTTACTAGCGCCTTTTAAAATATCAAGCTCAGTGCCCTGTGTATCTAATTTAATAAAGTCAATATTGCCTATCTTTTTCTTCAATGAATCTAACGACTTTACACTAAGACTAATTTTATCGACTATATCCCACCTTTCAGAATCTGGAAAAAGGTTTAAATACTGCCTATTAGGTTCAAGAAAAGATGAAACTTCTTTTTTTCTCATTAAATTTAACTTTTTTGTCTCTTCAATGCTACCAAGTGCAGTATTAAATACCATGTCTCCATGTGTATTAACGGGTCCTTCTAAATCCAAAGCAGACCTGGGATCTGGTTCAAATGTTATAAGCCTTACCTTGCTATCCCAATTAGCAGTTAAGTAGCCATTAGCGGCCCCAACATCAACAATAGTTAAAACATTATTCATTACTTCTCCTTTATAATAAGAGTATCCAATAAAAATTCGGAAAAATTTTCAACTGTATCAAACCATATATCTTTATGTGTTGTAATCTTTCCGTAGCCCCATGCTGCGTGAATAAAATGAATTTTAGATCTTTCAGCAGCTAAACGATCTACTTCCATATCTCCAATATATACAGTCTGATCAGGGTCTATTCCAACCCTAATACAAGCCAAGAGAAGTTGATCTGGATTGGGCTTCCCCCTGCCAATATCAACATCCTCTGGAGTTATTAATGCGTCAAATTTAATTCTTGGAAAATACCTGTCAACAATCTCCTTAACTCTACATGCTGTTTTTGAACTCACAATACTTATTTTTACATTGGCTGTCTTGATTTTATCCAATGCATCTTCTATACCTGGAACAAGTCTAACGGAATCGATAAGTGATCTAGATTTTTTTTCGTATTCTTCAGTCAGCAAATCAAAGAAATCAGCTGGCACCCTTAACAAGATAAGAATATCTTGAAATGGTTTTCCAATATGCTCCTGATATGCTGTAAAAGGAATTGATAATTTAACCATCTTTGTGGCATGCAGCCATGATGCCTCCATTATTTTTATACTGTCAATTAATACACCATCCATATCAAATGCAACATGTCTTATTTTCTCATTTAAAGTACTCGCTTGCGCAAGGTTGACAATAAATGAATCTTGGCTAGGTGAATTTTTTAGTGGCTGATCAAAATCAAGTAATTTAGTGGCGAGTGCAAAGTCTTTTGGATTATCAATATCAATAGCCTCTTTATCACTAACTTCAACAAGAAATGACTTTCCATTTATTCTAGTGTTTGTTCGTAAATAATCATCTCGCTTGAATACATAAAAGCCACTAGTTTCTGCATAAACCGGTTCCAAATCTTGTGTCTGCTCCATATTGGTGGTATTGTAATTCACCGCACTACCTGCATGCCAACAATATGTCTGAAGACGTTGCACTGCGAATGAAGAATCATACTCACCAGAAACAACGGAATTAATTCCACTAATTATAGATTTCGTGGTAATGAATGGGCCGGGAACCTGGGCGATTACCAAAATATCAGCATCTACGCTCTCTACAGCATAACTAAAAAGCTCATTTGCTTTAATGTCATCTCCATCTAGCCTACTAGGCCTAACTAAAAACCTAACACCCTCTGGCAATAGTGACATAATTTTAGATTGACTTGTATAACAATAGACTTCTTCAATTTCTGTAACTGCCAAAAGCGTCTCAAAAATATAATTGGCAAGAGGGCGGTCACCAAGCATTAAAAAATTCTTGTTTGGTAAACGCCTAGAATTTAGCTTTATTGGTACAATTGCAGATATCTTCATTTATTTATTTGTTCTATTTAATAAAAAATTAGGGTCAAGATAACTTTAGAGGCTCTTTTCTAAAAATTTCAAGCAAAACTCTATAAATATTTTGCTTGCGATTATTGAATCTAAATTCACATTCTTTCAGGTGTAAATTAAACATCTTTTTATCCATTCCTTTAAATTTTACTAGTCTGTTTTTAGCGTAACCCCAGAATGATTCAATGCCATTAATGTGAGAGTTACCTCTAACAAACTCATTCTTTCCATGGTGCACTCTAAAATGCTTCTTATAACCAAAATCTACTAAACCATTATACCCACGCCAACCATCTGAATGAATAACACTATCAACGTCCGTCTTACCCTTGATAATCTTTTGTAGAGTAGCACTCTTACAGTTTGGCACTATTTCTGTATAAACTTTATCACCACGTTTTAACAATCCAAACACTATCGTTTTTCCTCTGGCGCCACGGCCGCGTTTTCCGCGGACGCGCCGTGCGCCAAAATAACTTTCATCAACTTCAATCTGACCCACTAGTGGGTCAGATTGAAGCAAGGACAATTCCAAGATCCTAAGCCTAATTACAGTCAAATATTTGTTGACTGTTGGTCTTGATATTTTTGTTAAATGAGAGATTTGAGTTGCACTCAAATCTTCAGAAAACAACAAAATTACCTGTCTAAATTTAGCCTCAGAAATATGGGCATGTTTTACATACTTGTTTTTTACCGGCATAGCGACATATTATCATGATATTATGCCTCTAAAGTTATCTTGACCCAAAAATTATACTAGAGGGTTGTTTTGACAACTTCGTCATAACTCCCACTATTTATAACTCTACCTTCTTTCATGTGATAAATTCGATCACAATGTTTAATTGTGCTCATTCTATGAGCAATAATAATAATAGTTCTTTTACCCTTCAGAAGAAGAGTCTCTTTAATAATTTCTCTCTCGGTCTCATTATCTAACGCACTTGTCGCCTCATCCATAATTAATATATCTCGGCCAAAATAAAATGAACGCGCTAATGCCACACGTTGTCTCTGCCCTCCAGACAGCCGTAGTCCAGCTTCACCAATATTAGTTTTTATACCATTAGGAAGTGTTTCTAAAAAATTAGATAATTGCGCCTGATTTATAGCACCAACCACTCGATCACTATCGATATTCTTACTTTCTATACCCAAGGCTATATTTGACTCTAAAGTGTCATCGACTAAAAATATGTCTTGAGGTAAATAAGCAATTTGTTTGCGCCAAGCAGATAAAGAATCCTTCAATGGTTCATTATTATATAAAAGCACGCCTTTCTGAGGCGTCAAAAAACCAAGCATCATATTTACCAATGTAGTTTTTCCAGATCCAGACTCACCAATAATTCCTATAGTTTCATTTTTAAAAATACTAATTGATATATTACTTAATGATGATTTGTCAGTATTCGGATATGTAAATCCAACATTATTAAAAATTAGAGAATTAAATAACGCGATATCAACATCTTTTTTTGTATCACTCTTTTTTTCAACACTCTGAACAAGCAACAAATCTTCATATAGGCTTGATATAGCGTGCCTACTATAACGAACAGCACCTAAACTAGTCGACAAGCCAGTAAATATAGGTGTAAGCCTAATAGAGGCAACCCCAAATAAAATAATAGTTGGCACTATCACATTAACATTGCCCTTGGTTAATATAATAAAAATTACGAATAAAATGATAAAACACAATAGAAAAAATTCAAAAATATACCTTGGCATTGTTTGTATCAACGATTGTTTCATATTACTTTCTGCTACCAAAACTACTCCACCCTTAACAACGTTATAGAAGTATCTCTCCTTACCAAGTATTTTAATATCTTTATAGCCTGTCATGCCTTCAGTTATACCTCGAATCATACTTTCGCCGGCTTGATTGGACAATTTACCATACATAAAGAGTTTTCTCTTAAAAAGAGAATCATATATAAAAATTCCACCACCTAGAAAAAATATAAGTAGAACGAGCAAAGTAGCATCTGAGACAAATAAATAAGACACAATAACAGTGGCAATAATAATATCACTAACTGATCTTAGAAGTGTTATTAGTGTAGCAGAAAGGCTGCTAGTTAAATTTTGGATTGAATGTAAATGCTCAGAGGTGTTTTTTTCTATATACTCCAAATATGGCATATTTTGATATGTCCACATCAATGATGTCCTAAGCCTAATCATTACACTATTGCTAAAATTTAAAATTTCTTTATTGACATAAAAAACAAGTATTGTTTTAAAGAAAAACAATACTAAAAGCGCGCCTCCAAGATATATTAATAAAGATTCCCTACTATTTGGAATATTGGAAAAAAATCTTATGTAATCAAAAACTTCTAATGAGTCAACTTCCGACCCGCTAACAATAGATAGATACGGCGCAAGTAATCCAATAGCAACAACATCTAATATTGACAATAAAAAGAACAAGGCTACTGCGTAAGGTAGCTTACTTTTATCACGACCTATTATAAAAAAAACTTCAGATAAGTATTGTAGTAATTCTCTCATCCTCAATAAAAGTCCTATGGACTAGTCCTTACAAAGCATTCTATCAATCTTAGCAAGTAACTTTACTTGACAATCTGTCTTTGTAAGGAGTGAATATATACTAAACTTTTCATCTTGAATTATTCTTTTTATGTAGTACAAATTTATGAATTTTTCAGCCATTAAATTTAACCTTCTATAATTATTATTTGGCGTCTTATATATTGACATCAAACACTGAAAATACGAAATATTATCAATATGGCTAGTAAAATACATATCATACCCATAGATATTGACTTTATTCGCAACTTTAGCAAGGCAAGCAATAGCCATTATGCCGGATCCTAACGGCCTATCTCCAGTTTTATGCTTTACATACAGTTTAAGTTTTTCATTTTTTTGAAATACACTTGGATGCTTGCTACCGTTTAAACAGTACTCATTACTATTAATAAATTCAGGCCCTTCAAGCTTTGAATTAACAAGAATTATTGGGTGCAATTTGTGTTTTTTCATTTTCTCACATATATAACTATCTCCACTAATATAGATTGATTCGTCCGCCTCTCCTTTTTTATAGACATTTACATAGAAAGTTGGTAGCTTATAATTAATATTGTTCGAAACCTTAGATGCTGAAACTCCTCTCATTACAATGTTAATCTCTCTGTTTTTTTTCAATCCCTTAGTCTGTATAGAAAAATCATCTAAAAAATTATTCGTCTTGTTAATTCTTTCATGAAGCCCTATAAACCCAACATGTTTATAAAATTTAAAAAAGAATTTGTTAACCAGAACTTCATTAAAGTGAAACAAGATTAAGACAATAACAGGAGATACTCTTTCCGTGATAAAATTTTCAAAAGAGAAATGTATATATTTTTTCATTTATAGCCTGCTATGTTTGACACTTTCTCATAGAACATCTTCACTACTTCAAACAGTGAGAGCCGCAACGTATAAAATAAAAAATAGGGGCAATTGTTGGCAATACTTCTTATTACCTTAAAAAAAACTATTGCCTCTTTATTTCTTAATGCTTCTACTGCTACACTAGATCCATCTTGGCGACCCGAATTTTTAATAAAGTTACGCAATAATTTGACTTGATCTTGAGCGAACAACCTTTCCCAAATTTCAATAATACTCTCATTTTTTACAACACTCTGCAATTCAGTACACCAAACCACGCCTTTTTTCTTAGCTATTTTATTCAACTGTCCTTCATGATGTCTCCAATATAGCTTTGCTTCAGGATCAAAACCACTATCTCCATATATTGAAAACTTAATTATTTGAGTTATATCTATTGATCGATCAAAGCCTCCTGTTTTCAATATTATATTTTTCCTGACAAATAGAACACCCCCAGGGGCAGAAAAATACTTTTTTGGATTGCCGGTGACATAATCTATCGCTAATTTCTTCCCACTTAAATATTTTTTCCTTGAGTTGTTAATTCTCAATCTTTCACTAAACTCTTCATTAATATTTCCTTCGAAGTCTATGGATAATGGCAGAGGTCCTGCTGTAACACAATTATTATTTTCAACGAACAGTTTGGCCATTCTTGAGCAACAATTTTTAGACAACATGTCATCATAACTCAAATGAGCAATAATTTCTCCTTTTGAATGCAATACACCTGAGTTCCAGCAAACAGCTACAACCTTTAGTGTATCTTCCCAAGAAAATTGATTTTCATTAAATTTTATGAGTGCTATATTTTTGTCTTTTTCATACACTTTTCGAATGTAATCCGACACCAAATCCTCTGCACCGTTGTCTATAAGTAAAAGCTCTACATTATGATAGTCTTGATTCAAAACTGATTGAATAGACTGTTTGACTAAATCAAGTTTATAGTAACAATCAATAATGACCGTTACAATTGCTTGTCCAGGAATATATTGCTCATTTTTTGATGGCATATATTCATAATTTGACAGTTTGGCTTCGTCAATTGAAGGCATAAATATTATTAAATCTCAGAATTAATTAAATAACTAGCTAAAAGGGCATTCACAGAGTGATTTAAGCTTTTAAATATTGGTATGATTGAACATTATTGTGATTTCAAGGTCAAACCTTCTATAGAATAAAGAACATGATGGTAATAAGTATATGGATACGATATTTCATCTTTAAAAATTGTCCATTTTTTTCCAGGAAGGTAGCTCCTAAGGTAATTATCTCTAGCAGAAATTAAAGCGTCTTCATCAAAAATATCAACTTTATCCTGACACATTCCTGATTTTAAGGCAGACTTAACCTGTTTTTTGTCGTATTCAAATAACCCAATATCACCAGGAGAATATTTTCCAACAGTATTTCTAGAATAGAAAAAACTTGACTTTTCATTAATAACATCTAGATATTTTTTAACATATTCTTTTTTTATTTCAGCAAAACTATTAATATTTATGGCTAAATCAAAACAACCTAATTGGTCTAACTCATTGACTTTAACAAAATTTATTTTTTTAAACTGATCATTAGATAGTGCTTTCTTAAGATACATTTTAGAGACCTTTTGCATTGGCTCTAAGTCTATCATTGTATACTTAGATATATTTGGAAATAAGGCAATAACAGCATGACACAATCTTCCATACCCACCGCCAATTTCAACACAAGTCTCAATTTGGCTCATTATACTGCCTAAAAATAATATTTCTTCTATCGAGAATAGATATTCTATATTTATCTTTAGACCTGACACTGTCACAAATAATGGATTACCGATATCAGTATTGGGGACCATCTTATACAAAGCAAAAAACTCTTTTGGCATTCTCAAAGCAGAATTAAAAAGAAGAGTCTTAAAATATCTATACGTATTATCGTAAGGACCCCATGTAGCAATTCTAGCATTAAAAGCACATTTTGGATGCCTAAAGGATTTTAAATCATTCTCAGTAAAATCACCAACCAACTCACGATTAATTATTTTCCAAAGTTCATTTTCGCAAATATCTACCATAAATTAATGCCTGTACCCTATAAAAACCTCTAATTTAGGTATAAATGTTACAATATCACAGCCCCATTCTTTAGTGAATTCTAGCTTATTTAAAATTTC
>ENA-OREN01002665-OREN01002665.1-marine-metagenome-genome-assembly--contig:-NODE-2665-length-17660-cov-26.754991_pt1 | contig 17660 bp, 20 predicted proteins | sample MGYA00248624_ERZ508555 | MGnify/ENA primary metagenome ERZ508555 (study PRJEB26222, sample SAMN06267773) | marine metagenome | isolation source: Saanich Inlet, British Columbia, Canada | place...
TAGCTGCAGTTTTTCTAGTAGCTTTTCTTTTTGGAGCTGCTGCGGTAGATTTTCTAGTTGATCTACGTTTAGTTGCAGCTTTTCTTTTTGTAGCCATACAGAATTCCGTAATTTCATTGTTTTTCAGTGGTTAAACTAAAGAAATTTACACAATTTGATTACAAATTGTCAAGTAATTTTATTTGATTTTTTTTATTTTGATCGTAAAATTTCTAATTACTTCTTTTTCAAACTTTTTTCTAGCCTCAGGATCAATTATTTTTCTAAATTTTTTTTATTTGTACGGTATTTTGGTCGCAATATTGATTATTTTTTTAAAAATTATTTTTTTCTAGTTTGCTTTTAATTTTTTTACAAAAATTTATGTTGTAATTTTTTTAGATCTATTTTTGGTTACATGCCACGTCTTTTGATGATGGTTAACACATCTTCATCAAGCATTATGTGAGTTAATCCAACACGTTGTCCTCCAAACTTTACACTCTTTCCCCAAATCAACCCGTATCTGAATTCTCGTTTTAGTCTTCGATGTAGTTTGTTACAAATGTCTTCTACAGTATCTCCCTCTCTTGCAATAAGCGGATCTACAAAGTCTGCTTCCCCTCCTTTTGGTTTCAAGTAAATTCTAATGAACTTTAATTTTTCATATATCTTTTCTTTAAGTAATTCGATGTTGGTATCAGAGTTTGCGGATACTTCTATTACATCTGATTTGATTTTTGTTTTCAAATCTTTTAGAAATGCATCATCTACCAGATCAATTTTATTTAGAACGGTTAATGCTTTAGAATAACTAATGTTTCCTGCAATATGATCAGCTAATTGCTCTGATGTCACGTCTTCTCTAACTACAACACGCGCACTTACCAAACCATAGAGATGTAAAATATCTTTGAGATGATCTACTGAAATTTTTGTAAGCTTTACTTGTTGTGCAACTGCAATTCCACCCATTGCTGCTTTCTCAATTGTAATGTTTGGTGGTAATTGATTTAGTCTAATTCCAATGTTTCCTAATTCGTTAACTAGTACATCTTCGTGAAATGGTTGAAACACATCTAATATTAGTAATACAAGATCTGCCGTTCTTGCAACTGATAAAATCCTCTTTCCTAATCCTTTACCTGAAGACGCTCCTTTGATGATTCCTGGAAGATCTAATACCTGAATGTTGGCACCTCTATACTCCATCATTCCTGGAACTACTGTCAGTGTGGTAAATTGAAATGCTCCTACTGTGGATTTTGCACTGGTCATTTTGTTAAGTAATGTGGATTTTCCAACACTTGGTAATCCGATGAAAACAACTGTGGCATCTCCATTTCGCCTGACATCAAACCCATCTTCTTTCTTTCCAGATTTTTTGACAACATCATCTTCTTGCTCTCTTTTGAGCTTTGCAATTTTTGCTTTGAGTAAACCTATGTGTTTCTCTGTAGCCTTGTTAATCTGAGTTTTTGCCATTTCATCTTGAATGGCCTTAATTTTTTCAGGAATTCCCAATATCGTTCACTCCTTTTCCCTTTCTTTTCAAATAAAACCGTATAACTTGCACTTAGTAGCAAATATTATTCGGTTCAAAAAATCATTATTGTGAAAAAGAGAACATTTGCAGTAGATATTGATGGAACTATTACTGAAAATGGCGGGGGTAGAATACATCTTGAAGCCCTTGAAGCATTGCGTCGATTAACTACCATGGGGCATGATGTAATTTTTGTAACTGGACGGTCTTCAGTTGAAGCATATTTGTTATCTGTCTTTGGTGGAACTACAAAAATTGCAGTAGGTGAGAATGGCGGTTGCATTTCAACTGATTCTGATGAACACATCTTACTTGGAAATATGGATGAATGTAAAAAAGCACTTGAAATAATTAAAGACAATATTGACAATGTCCAAGAAAAACATGTTTTTCCTCGACTGACTGAAGTTGTTTTGGAGAGAACATTTGATTTAGAATTGGCACAAAAATTACTTGCTGAAAAAAATGTCTTAGTTGAATTATCTGACAGTCAATATGCATATCACATTAATTCTCCTGGAATTGACAAGGGAACTGGATTTAGAACAATTATGGAAAAATTATCTATATCTACTGAAGATGTAATTGCAATTGGAGATAGTGCAACTGATATTCCATTGTTTAGAGTTGCAAAAACAAGTATTGCATTAGGTAATGCATCCGATCAAGTAAAGTCTGAGGCAACTATGGTGGTATCTGCTCATGCAGGAGATGGGGTTCTTGAGGCATTAGATAAATTAGCACCTACACTCTATGAAAAATAGATATGACTTTCAAATCTATTCTTGATGAAATTGAAAATAATTTAAAGAAAATATTATCTGATCTATCTATATCTGATGTAAAGTTCTCTGTTGAACCTGCAAAACCTGGTTTTGGTGATGTTAGTTCTAATGTTTCATTTTTACTTGCAAAATCTCTAAAGAAAAGCCCAAAAGAAATTGCTGAAATGCTTTCTGAGAAATATTCTTCATGTACTAATACACTTGTTTTAAAATCAGAACCACACCCGTCTGGATATCTTAATTTTATTGCAAACTGGGATAAACTTAGTCAGTTAATTCTATCTGAATCATACCTTGACACATGCGGTGATGTTGAACTTGGAAATGGTTCTAGTGTGGTAGTTGAGCATACTAGTGTTAATCCGAACAAGGCACTCCATATTGGACATATTAGAAATATCATAATTGGTGACACTGTATCTAGAATTTTATCAAAAGCCGATTACAAAGTAAATGTACTAAACTACATCGATGATTCGGGATTACAGGTAGCTGATATCATAGTTGGATTCAAACACTTTGGATATGCAGATGAGCCTCCTGATGGGAAAAAATTTGATCATTACTGTGGTGATGACGTTTATGTCAAAACAACTGAAAAATATGAGGCTGATTCTAGTTTGGAGGATATTCGAAAGAATGTTCTCAAGGAACTTGAAGATGGAACTTCTGAAACTGCAAAGTTTGGTGATAAAATAACTCGACGAGTACTGGCAGGACAACTGGAAACTTGTTGGAATTTTGGTGTAACTTATGATTGTCTAAACTTTGAATCACAAATTATTCGCTCAGGGTTGTGGAGTAAAATTTTTGAGAAACTCAAAGAGATGAAACTAGTTGAATTTGAAAATGAAGGGAAAAATGGTGGATGTTGGGTTATTCGTGGTGATGGTAAAGAAGAAGATAAGGTGATAGTTCGTAGTAATGGAACTGCTACATACATTGCAAAAGACATTCCATATGCTGCCTGGAAACTTGGGCTACTAGAGGATCCATTCAACTATGAAAAATATGAAAAAGAGCAACCAAATTCCCGAGTTTTATGGCAAACTACTTTGAAAGAAACTGATAAGATTTCTAAAGATTTCACCGGAGAGAAAGTTGTTACTGTAATTGATTCACGTCAAGCAAATTTGCAAAAAATTATCACAACTCTGATGGAGAAATTCAAGTCTGTGCCTGATGCATATAATCATCTGGGATATGAGTCTGTAACTCTGAGTTCTAATACTGCAAAAACTTTGGGGCTAGAAACTGATGGCAAACAAACTCAAATGTCTGGTAGAAAAGGACTGTATGTTTCAGCTGATTCAGTATATGATATTTTAAAAGAGAAAACAAAAGAAGAAACTAAAAAAAGACATCCTGAAATGAATGACTCTGAAATTGAAGCAATTGCTCATTCGGTATCTGTTGGTACCATTCGATATGAAATGATTAAGCAAGATTTGGATAAAATAATTACATTTGATTTGACAAAATCCCTTAGCTTGGAGGGTGATACTTCACCCTACATCCAGTATACTCATGCAAGAGCATCAAGAATTTTGGAGAAATCAGGACGTACTCCAACTATTGATGTTGATTTCACTTTATTGAAGGAAAAATCTGAATTAGATTTGATTAAAAATATTGGTCTCTTTAATTTACAAGTTAGAGATGCTGCAAATAATCTATCTCCGAAAGTAATTGCACGTTATTGTTATGATTTGGCAGTTTCATTCAATTCATTTTATGAAAAGTCCAAAGTTCTTGGTTTGGATGATGTGGAATTGGAGAATTCTCGTCTCTGCTTGGTAAATTCATTTAAAATTGTTTTAGAAAAGGCACTAGATCTCTTAGGAATTCAATCTCCTGATAGAATGTAATGTCCTAGGAAGAAAACTAGTTCCTTCCTAGGGATATTCTACTGAGCCGAAGCCCTATAGAATATCTTGGCGTGCAAACCAATTACGTTTAATTGAACTCTTTTAAGCCAATAAACCTTCTTTTTTGTAGAATCCATGCCTAAAACCACCAGTAAAATCTCAATGTTTACCAGTAAACAACCTACTTCTGATAAAATTACACTTCAAGAATCTAATTTGGCATTTGCAACAAAGAGAGAATATCTTTACAGATTAGAACAATTCTATGCTGATTCACCAATATCAAGTGAAGATGAATTGATAGATTGTCCATCAGAAGAATTACAGAAAATCCTATTGAACTATCTTAGATTCCTTTTAGCCAAAGTATCAAAAGGTGAACTATCAGCAAATACAATTCCAAAGATGTTTAGAGGTATCAGATGGTTGTTAAATTCCAACTATCGAGAAAATGACATAAAATGGAAACCACTAGAATCACTATTCCCAAAGTCAGTAAAACGTAGTGGGTACAAGGCATGGACTAGCGAACAGATTTCTTTGATGATTGATAATACTGCAAATATCAGAAACAAGGCAATTATTCATTTTCAAGCATCTACTGGTGGTCGAATTGGGGTACATGACCACCCATTGTTGATGAAACACCTAGTCAAAATGGAATGGCAAAATCAAGATTGCTATGCCGTAATTCTATATGCAGATGAAAGTGAATCAGTTGAAGAAAAAGACATGAGGGATAATGTTGATGATGTTCAAAGTGGTGATTCGTATTGGGCATTTCTAACACCAGAAGCAACAGAAATTCTAGAAAGATACTTTGATGAAAGAAAAAGACATGGTGAAGTATTGTACCCATCTTCTGCAATTTTCTCAAAAGACATTGGTAGAAAAATCATAGATTCAAACCAATTAGGTGATGGAAACATTAGGTCTATCATTTTCAGTATTGTTCGAGATATACCAGAATTGAAAAGACAGAAGAATGGTAGAAGGCACGATATTCAACTTAATCATGGATTCAGAAAACGAATGAATACCATTCTAAAACTGGAAACTAATGTCAATTCCAATATTGCTGAAAAAATCATGGGTCACAAGAATGGTCTAGATGGTGTATATCTAGCACCTACCAGACAACAATGCTTCAAAGAATTTGTTAAAGGAATACCACAATTGACCATTTCTGAATCTGGTAGAAAAGAGATTGAAATAGTCAAGTTAGAATCTGAAAAATCAGAATTGATGAAATTACAAGATAAGGTTGAATTAGATAGACAGGCATTTCTTACTAAAATGGCTGAATTAGAAAAGAAGAATCAAGATCATGCTAAACTGGTTGAAGATGCTGAAAATGAATCCCAAGAACGTGTTGCCAAAATGATAAAGAAATCCCAAAAGAAAATCCACCCAGACAAAATACAGCAAATTCTAGAAATTCTACAATCTAACTAAATGATGAATCCTTTAATCCCAATTTCAATAATCATAATTCTTAGTATTGTTGGTATTGTTGCTTTTACATTTGTCATAATCCCTGAATATGAAAAACAACAAGCAATGAATGATTTGTTGAAATGTGAAGAAATCAAAGACGATTGGAATTACAATCCTTTTGCTGAAAATGGTTTAGCAAATGAACAATTAGTAAAGGACTATACTGAATGTGTTGATGGTTTGTGGGAAAATTACGCAACAGATGAAGATTGGGAAAATAGAAAGAATGTTGAATTAGCAGAATCAAGGTCAGTACAAGATTACAAAAATTGGTGTAATGAAACTTATCTTGGTCAATTAGAGCATTTGACAGATTGTTTAGATGAATATGGTGATTTTCCAGAAATTTACAGATTGACTAAAGAGTTTGATAAAGTTAGAGATGAATTAAAGTAATAATGAAAGCATATTGCACATTCTGTAAGAATACAGTTGATTCTAAACAGATTACTGATTGGTCAAAATACAAAAAAGAATGGTATAGTGATAATATTGATGGTGATGCTGACGGTTGGATTAATGTCCAAACAAAGTATCACTTGGTTCGATTACATGAACACAAAAAAGGTTTTTTGAAACGTAATAGATGTGAGGGTTCAGGTAAAAAGAAAATTGTTAAAATCTAACTAATTGATAATCCTAGACCTTTTTTAATTTCTATATTGATTATCTGAATTTCACCATAATAGAATACCAATACATCAATGTCTGATAGTTTTACTGACATTTCATATAATTCATCAATGGTTATTTCTTTGATAACTGGTGGATTTCTGTACCTATCTTCAAAATGAATTACTTTCTGTTCTATATCATACCAAAATGAAGAATGTGCAATTGCATTTCTGATGTGATAATCAAACCCATCAAACAGACATTCTGAATGATCAACCTTTTCAAAGTATTCTTTGATTCTTCGCATATCCATTTTTTTTAGTTTTTCCAAGTCTGGTATTTCGTGTTTGTATAGCGTATCAAGAATTAGAATATCTTTGAGATTTTTACCATAAATCCCATCTATCATTGCCAAATAGAGATATGCAATACTAATTGCCCTATCACTATCATGTTTGGCATCATCTTTGTGAATTTTGAATTGACTGGTGACACCTTCTTTCAGAATCCTATCTAATGAAAAAATCACTTGTCTTGATTTCCCTCGCTGAATAATGATTTTTGCCCATTGCTTGTCTAATTCTTCTTCTGCAAATGACTTCGCATTGGTCTTGGTGACACTGTTGAATCTTTTACTGTAAAAATTACTAAGTTGGATTCTATGAGAAATGCCGTTGTTATACCCTACAAGTAATGAAGTTTGTAGTGTCTTGAAGGCATAGTTGATTGTATCTAAATTCTTTGTAGTTTTTAATTCATTTATGATAATGTCTATCTGTGTTATTGAACCTGATAGTTTTTCCATTGCAAATAATTTCTTTGATTTCTCTAATCTTTCAATAACATCTTCAACTGACATTGTTTTACTCATAGGATATTGCTATCTTAATGGTACTAATCAAAGTTAGTCAATTTACCACGCATCTTAGTGGGTTATAATCACATAATCGTATTTTTATCATTGAAGATACCTAGATTGCTATGATGTATAATTGTCCTATCTGTGATATTGAATTTTCTAAAAGCAGATGGAATCAAATCTATTGTTCAAAAAAATGTAAAGGAAAAAGTAAGAATGTTAATTCAGTTCTAAAATGTGTTATTTGTGGTGCTGAATTTAACAATCTAGGTCATTCTACAACCTGTTCAATAGAATGTGGTAAACAAAATAAAATAGAATGGAAGAAAAAACGTCTTGCTGATCAAAATGGATATTCTAGAACACCCGAAGCTAAAGCCAAAAGAAAAATACTTGAATCTACACCTAAATTTAAAGAAAGAAGTAGAATTTCAAGCAGATTACGATACCAAAATAATGCAGAAGTTAGAGATAAAATAAGTAATCAAAGAAAAGAACAAACTACTAAATTCAAATTAGAAGTTTTTACTCATTATTCTAAAGAAATTTCTAATAGTGATGTTCCTATATGTGCCTGTTGTAAGATTGATGATATTAGATTTTTAACCCTTGATCATATTGAAGGAAGAAAACATTTACCAAAAAAAGAACAAAAACTACAAACTTTGAATTTATGGCGTCATATAAAAAAAATTGGATTCCCAGAAGGCTATCAGATTCTATGTTATAATTGCAATATTGCTAAAGGCACATCATACTTTTGCCCTCATGAAATAGATAGAATGGAAGATGAAATAAGAAAAGAGATGAAAAAGAATATTCCTTAGAACTACCTAATGTGACCAATGATCATGTTCTAAATTGCAATTACTACATTTACAACAATTACAATTCTTCTTTTCTTTATCACCTAAAATTTTAGATAAAACTAACACAGCAATTCCAATAGCCAATAGAATTACCCCGAAAATAGTAAGTGCTTGTGTATCACTAGATGAAATAACAGATAATCCAAATAGAGAAAAACCAACTAAAATCAAAAGAAATCCAATAAACCTTAACACTAATTTCATTTTCTAATCCTCATTATTACAGGTTTCAATTTTTATTTTCTAATGTTGCTTTGAATTTTGGTATTGCCTGTTCTTGATACCATGTAATTACTTTATGACAATCATCACAAACCATCATAATTTTATCCTCACATTCTTTGACATGATGTTCAGTAAGATTATTTTTGGTTTGATTGCATACAAAACATTCACCAATTTTTGTTATGACCATAATCGTACAATCATAATTTGATTGATTAATCTTTAGACAGATTTACGATAATTTATGCCTAAAATTTGGATATTATCAAAAAATAAAATCAATCCCAAAGTTCATCTGACCAAGACCATGGGGTTGAATTAAACTCAAGTAGATGTCGTTTATAGTTTATTTTTCGTTCAAATGGAAAAAACCCTTCACATGCATCACATATTCCCAAATTAGGTTTTCCGCTTTTCAATGATTCTACTATATCATTAAACATATTATGAACTGCGGGTTTGATGTATTTTTCATTATTTGTATTTACTTTAAGAAGTGAAATAGCTTGTTTTGTGCTGAAAACACACTGTTTATACAATAACTGTGTTAATTTTTTAGCTATTTTTTTTGATTCAGCTTTAGCTACAATACAGCCATCATATTTGATCTGATATGATTCAACATGAAATGATTTTGGATCTTTTTCATAAGTGAATGAATCTTTGTTAATTTCTGACGGTTGTTTGGGATTAATGTTGTCTAGATTTACATTTTTATCAAAATAATCTATTTTTGGAATTCCTAATTGTTCTAATAGTATATTCGTGTCAATTGTCCAAAAACCACTAGATTTTAATTCTTTTATTGCAGTTGAATAAAAACCACTATTCAAACGACTTAATGTCATGCTGGACTGTTCAAGTTTTCCATCTACTTTTCTAGCCTCTTGATATCGTGTATAAATTGGAGGTGATATGATTCCCCCTTTTTCAAAAGTATACAGATGTTGTAAAAACATTTTTTTATTTGATTTCAATTTTTTTATTGCATTATAGTATGAATCAATACTATTCTCCTTCATTTCAGATTCAATTAATGATAGGAAATCACATTTCAAATGTTCGGAATATTCTTGCAAATCTTTTCTTTTATCTGCACTTGTTTCGGTGATTATTTTTTTTGTTGATGAAACTTTTAATTCATATTTTCCAAAGAATTTTTCAACTCTAGGTTTGAAACCATAGATCAATGACCCTACTATCCCTCCTACTAAAAAATAAAATATTAAAGATTGATTTGAAAGAAATTTTGTCAAATTCCATTCTACTAAAAACCCCATTACTATTACAAGGAAAAATGATATTCCAGTCATAATTATTTCTCTCATGCCCTGTGGACACTGGTTGAAATATTTCTAATAAGTTGTTCATACATTCGTAACCTCAAATGATATTTGATGGATTTTTGACGATTTTTTGAATAAATCTAATGTGTCCCTGAATTCTGTGCCTAATTTTCTAAAAATCTCCTTTGTTGGACTATGTTTTACTCAATAAGGAGGGTGAAATTAACACCAAGTTCCCAAATCATACCTAAATGTACGTCTAAGTTGAAAAACTATGATTTTTGAAAATACGGTTATAGTTTAGAATATCACCAACACCAAAACAGAAAACAATTGGTTGCTTGGTGTTTCTTTGTTTCTTCGATTAGAGTTGATATTTTTTCCATATTTCCATCAAACTTGTAGATGAATCCATCATCAATGGTGTACCATTTTATTGCATTATCCAATTTGTCAGAAATCAAATTAACATCACCTGACTCTAATTTGGTAGATAGTGATTGCAATGTTCTTTCATTATCTTTTAAAACATCCCATGCTTCATCATAGTATTCTTTTGCATCAGGAGTATTTGTAGAAATTTCTTTTAATGACTTTTCTGCAAGAAGAATTTTCTTTTCGAACTCACCATATTTGTCATGTGATTGTTTTTTTAACAAAGTAATATTTTCACGTAATTCTTTTCTTTGTTCTTCTTCAAGTTTTAGTTTCTCTCTTTCTTGTTTTGCTTTTTCCAGTTTTACTACATTTTGCTGATGGATTTCTGCACGTTCTTGTTGTTTTTTAAGATAATCTATCTCACGTTGTTTATCTTCTAGTTCTTGTTGTCTTTGCTGTTCTTCTCTATATTCCATCTCCCTCTCTTGTTCAAGTCTAATTCGTTCTAATTCTTCATTGTATTTTGTCACAGGGTTTTCTTCAAAGTAAACTGTTTGAGTTGGTGCATTTGATTTGTCATACTGGTTATCGCCTGCAAAATATGCTTTGAAACGTACTCCATTTTGAATATAGATATCAGAATAAAATTCTAGAGTTTCGCAAAGTGTGAATTTACCTGACCCATCCATTTTGTAACCTGTTGTAGTATAGCTAGTGATGGAATTACCATTGATGTCCAGAATCTGCTTTGAAACGTAAATTATTTCGTTTGGAACAGTAAAGGAGAAATTAAAATCGGGTCGTTGCGCATCTCTCAATGAATAGTTGAGACATAAGACATCCCCCTCATATGCATTTGAAAAAGATGTATTTCCATTAAGTTTTGTTTCTAATCCTAATAGAGTTACAAAATCATCAGATTTTGGTGCAGGTGCAGGAATGGTTTCTACCTTTATGTGATGATTGGGTGCATAGACTTTGTAGTATTTATTTGGAATATTCACTTCTTTCATTGTCACAGTAACAGTAGAGAATTTGTTTCCATTTTTTATTAACATCCATGCATCTACACCAACACTACATGTACCGCCAAATCTTATTTTGTTTTTACCAACACATTCTCCCTGAATATATTGTCTGAAATCTTTTCCCGCTTTGGCATTTTCTACGGCAGTATAGTTGGGGACAAGATAGACATTAAATCCAGCATACTCTGAATTTGACTCTGCAATATAATTGATATCTGCTAAATTATCATAGTTACAAATTGGAAAACTCCATGTCCAATTTTCCCCCATTGTTTCTTGTTGTATTATTGTTCCATAATGTTTGTCATCTCGTCCACCCGAATTCATTATAGAGTTTGATTGAGATTCATGATCATATCCAATTGCATGACCTACTTCATGAGTTAGAATGTTTCTCAAATAATCAATATGAAATGGATTCCATTTACTATGACAATAACCATCACCTAAACCAACTTCAATGAATTGATTGAAAGCATAACCCACATGTCTTTCATCCAAGTCTTTAGCCCACTTGATGTAGATGTCTTGTTTTCCTTCAGCAGTTAGAACAAAACTGATGTTGTCTCTTTTTTCCCAGAACTTCAAAGCATCCAAAGTAGCCTGATATGTTCCAGATGGTGCATATGATGGTGGGGGTTCAATGTAGACTTTGTATTGCTTGTTTGATGCATAGGATTCATCAACTAGAGTAGGTACAGCAATTAGAAATCCTACAAGACATAAAATCAAAAATAAACTTAGATTGCGCAAGTAATATTTTATGAAATAATATGGCTAATTAAGATTTCATTTATTTCTAAAGACTGTTGTTTTTACAGATGTTACTTTATCATGTACAATTCGTCTTTGAATTCTCAAAATAATATCACATTTCATACACCAGTAAACTGACACTTCTTTGTCTGGATCATGCCTGTTTTTGGTTGAAATTACTGCATCATAGACCATTTTCTTGTTAGAGCCACATTCTATACAATAGACATTAGGATATCTTGCCATATTGAATTGACTGTACCCTGATAGATAATACCACAAGCCTGAGATTATTTTGATTAGATAATAATCACAATCATGAATCCCGACACTTTACCTCAAAGACTTTTTCCTACATACAGTAATTATTTTGTATTACTAGAAGAAAGGTTAGAGTAAAGTGTCGGGTTGATCAATCGTTTTATACAAGTGATTTAGCAATTCCTAGAAACTAAAATTCCAGTGAACTTTAAATAGAAAATTTGACTAACGGGTATTACAATGTCAAGTGTAAGACCAAGTTACATATCCGAAGAAACTTACAACAAAGTTTTTGAACTTGTTGGGTTACCCACCAAGGTTGGTTTTCCATTTGCATTAAACAAATTATTAGAAAAACTCACCCCAAAAACAACTGATGATGAAGTTGTAACTGATGTGAGGTATGCAAAATAGAATACAAGATAAAATCAATCAAATATTTGTTAATCTAAGTAAATTCTTTCTTTTACCTAGAATTGATTTTAATCAACTAGATAGTATGATAGAGAATAACCATTCAAACATTTCACTCGATTCACTCAACAAGAATCTTGTGACACTAGGGTATTTCCCAGTTGGTAACAACTACCTAGTATCACTTTTCATTAATTCAGATAAAAAAATAGTTAGTGTTGCAACTTTGACAGAACCAACACTAACCTCACAAAACTTCGGTAAAAGATTCGGTGATATTTTTGTTTAAAGAACTCGGACTAATAAAAGCACGTGAACATCTAGTCCAAAAAAAAGTGATTTGTGTAATTTGTAAACATTTGAATGGTAAAAACAAAACCAAAATCTTCGATAATATCAACATTTTAGATAAGCATATCAAAGCATCACATTCACGCCACCCATCTTATAGGTCGGTCAAATTACTCGTAAAAAACGTCAAAATAGCCTTAGATTTGGGTATGGTGAACTGAATGGGTAGAAATGCCAGTAAACGGTGGATTCATCACATATTCAGTCTAGATGATAGTAACCGTCTGATTTCAGCAGAACGAAAAGTATGGGAAATCAACATTCATCAAAAATACTTCAAAGAATGTGTTGAAGAATTAATCCTAAAATTCACTGACTTGATTTGTCTTGCTTGTAACAGAAATCATGCTACTCAAAACGCTTTAAGAAATTGTTTGTGGAATCATAAATCTACAACTGTTTCATTTTACCTCGATAGCCTTGGTGATGCTTCATGAATTGTGGTATATGTGGTCAAACAGTTGCAAGTCTATTACGATTAAGACAACATCAATTTGCATTGCATTATGATTATGTTCTATCACAATGCAACTATGATAAAAAACTTCTAAATGAATGGATTGATGCACAATGAATCTAAACAAGATAACAAAATGGAATGACAACTATGCATTGATTCTATGCTTTGTATTATCTGGAATGGTAATGCTTGTTGCATTTAGTATGGTGATTCAAAAATGATAAAGATACTTTGTGATTTCCCTAATTGTAATGAAGTGTTTGATTCTGGTTATGAAGTAGGATTACACAAAGAAGAAAACCACAAACTTCACAGACATATTCATAGATTCAATGAAAGGAATGATGTATCATGACAGTTGAAATAAAATCCTACACTGATTCTGCAATGTCTGATCTAGTAAAACAATTCTTCAATAGATTCAAAGAAGAAAGTGATTACAAGTATGTTCAACTAATTGATGAATCCATCATTTCTAGTAAGGTAATTGAGATTGATTACAATGATTTCCATGATGAAATCAAATACATGATTAGGGATTGTTCACCACATGAGCATTCACAAAAAGAACGAATTCATGTTGCATTCTATCGTGCAATATGCGAAGTATTCCAAACAAGGCATGGTAGTGAGGAATTAGATGTAATGAGAAATGAAGATTCAATCAAATTTACCTTAGTAAATTCTGACATACTAGATTCAAAGATTTGTTCTAATCCAAAGATGGTACATTATGGAAATTACAATCCAGAAGAATACAACGGTGATGACAAAATCAATAAAGTTGCTGATGAATTGAAAAGGAAAAATACATTTGTCACAATAAGAAAGTCTGGTGAAATACTACTTTACAATGGCAAAATCTACAACAACTATCAAGCAGAACCATTAATCAAAGAAGAAACCGAGAAACTAATTCCAAACTGTACTGAACATCACACAAAAGAAGCAATCAACAAAATTAAAAGACAAACTTATGTTGACATTGAAAAGTTTGATGCAAACCCAAATCTAATCACAGTTGAAAATGGAATACTAAATCTTGAAACGCTGGAATTGAAACCACATACATCTGAACATCTTTCTAGAGTTTTACTACCCGTTGAATACCACAAACCAGAATCAGATGATATTGAAGAAAATCTAAAAGATACTTTGTTCTGGAAATATCTTAAAGCATCATTTACTATCAATGGCAAATTCAAAGAAAATGACTTTGAAACTGTACTGGAAATTATTGCTAGTCCAATAATCAAAAGACACGTTGATGAAAAAGCATTCATGTTTCTGGGTAATGGTGAAAATGGTAAATCCGTTTGTCTAGATTACATTCAATCAATTCTTGGTAAAGATAATGTTAGTAATATTTCACTACAAGACATTGCAGAAGATAAATTCATGAGAGCAAATCTTTCTGGAATGTCAGCAAACATCTTTCCAGATTTAGAACAAAACGAATTACGCAAGTCTGGTAAAATTAAGGCAATCACATCAAATGAAGGAATTGAGGTTCAGAAAAAGTATGAACAGGCATTTACCCTATACCCCTTCGTAAAATTGATGTTTTCGGCTAATAGATTTCCAAAGGTCTTTGACCAAGACCATGGATTTTTCAGAAGATGGTTGATTGTCAAATGGGAACGTGACTTTGAGAATGACCCAGAAAGAATACCATACCTTAGAGAAAAACTAGCAGACAACCAAGAAGAAAAGAATTTGGTATTTTCATGTCTTGTTGGTATTGCAAAGAAACTCAATACAATAGGCAAATTCACACACTCTAAAGACTGGAAAACAATTCAAAAAGAATGGAATGCTAATGCAGACCCTATTGATGACTTTGACCAGAACTATGTCATTGACAGTAATGAACACAAGACCAAAAGAGAAACTTATCATTTCTACAAAGAAATAATGTTAGAGAAAGGTATGACACCAAAAGGTATAGGTCAATTCAGTAAAGCATTTGCAGAATATCGTGAAGAAGATAGAGTAGAGATTGATGGTAGGACACAAAGAGCATGGCTTAACATTGCATTCAATGTACCTAAACAAGAAACATTGTCAACGGTGGACACAACATGAAAGACTATCAAGAATTACTAACAGCATCTTACTTGATGATTCAATCAATGGATAATCATCATGGTACATCTAAAGATGATAACTATGATGTGAGAAATACAATCATTGAAGAAATGAACAATTCACCACCAGAACAACGTGAGCAATGGTTACGTCATCTACTTGCAACAGTAGAACATTTGTTTGATGTAAATCCACAAGTCACTAATCATGAATTGTTTACAAACAATCCAATTGATTCTGCAAGGAAATACATTGAATTTGAGAAAGAACAAGATGACAAATCATTACAGTGACCTCGTATGCACCTGACGTGACGTGGACTTTACAGTGTCGGTACGGTGTTACCTCTTAATAGAGAGAATTGAAACTTTTTCTTTGTCACTTTGTTCCTTGTTTCCTCACGCCATCTCTTAGGGTATTTTCGGGATTTGGGAAATTGGGATTGATTTTACGCATGGGTTTTTGGTCACAATTCCTCAAAAATCAAGCATATTCATCAATAAATGACGTTTTATTCCTAACACTAGGCATAAGTTATGATCTAAGATGTGGGTCTATTCGTCACCATCAGCATCAGAATTAGATTCTTCTTTCAATTTCCATCTACTGTAATCATTAGCAAAAGATTTGGGGGTTCTTTTTGCATAATCATTTGTTGGTATCACCCCGTCTTTTTCTAGTTGGATAAATTCTTCTTTGATTTGTGTCCAACCATACCCTTTCTTTTTCAATGTGTCCATTCTATACAATAAATCCTCTTTGACTTTCTTTCTTTGTTTTACTGCAATTTTCTTATCTTTGTTTGATAGGGTTTCTTTCTCAACTGGTTTCTTATCTTTGTTCACAGTCCATTTGATACCAGTATCTAACAAGAAATCTTCTGTTGATTGTCTATGATGCCATGAAGGTAAACTAACAGTGATTAATTTTATCTCTTGATTAGCCCATGTAACATATGCTTTATTGTCTGGTAGTCCATCAACATAGGGTCGTCTATTATCTAGATATTCTTTCAATTGTGGATAACGAGATTCTAATGCACGTAATTGTTCTATCTTTTCAATAGGGTATCTTCGCCATACCTTTTTTGCCAATCCGATTCTATCATATTCTACCTTTTGAAATAACCAACTAAAATTTTCACCTAGAATGTTTCTTGAACCACGTTTGACAATTGTAAGGTTTCCTTGTTTCTTGATACCAGAATACAAATCTTCTGGGTCTTGGTAATCGGCAAGAAACCATGTCTTGAAATGTCTTGCTTCTGGTACGAATCCAAAAACAGCCTTCTTTGAAATACTGGCATCTTTGTCACCATGCAAACTACTAGATGGTGCAACTGACCTTACTTCATTAATTACAATAGCCATCTTATGCCATGCCTTTTGTTTTCTAGACCAATACTTTCTTGGTTTACCTACTTCTTTTTGCGTTAGTGGTTTGAAGTGACCTGAACGTGTCATTAGATTTGGTATCATTCTGAATATTTCGGCTAGGGTATAGAATTTGTCCATTTCACCTTCAAACAAGGTGGGATTCATTACCAAGATTCTATGCTCTTTTCTAGCACCTAGAATTATCTTGATAAATTCATCTTGAAATTTCTTCTTTCTATCGGCACTTGTTGGTGTAGTGAAAAATGCCATTTTGATTAGTGGTTTAGGTCTAGCATATTCTGGTATGGGCAAATTACCTTCTAACAGTAATTTCTTTTGTTCAGTGGTTATTTCACTGAAATATTCTAAATAATGTTTCATATTTGTAAAGTAATGACCATTGAATCTGTCAATGGCTTCTTGGTCAAATTCAAGATAATCGGGTACTGCAATAGTAATTGGAAATGCTCTATGACAGTTACAATGAAGTAATTGATTTCGTTGTAGTTTTTTCCCTTTATCGGTTAATTGGTGCTCTTTTTCAGTGAAATTTTCAACTAGGTCTTGTTGTTGTGCCATTTCAAAATAATGATGAAATTCAGTATCTTCAAGACCCTTGAGTTTACAGTGTTGTTCTAGGGTATTGCCATTACTCTTTGAGAATGAATTAACAATGGTTTTCAGTTTGTCATAATGTCCTTTACAATTCTTGTTTACTGCATAGTATAGATTTTCAAGACTTCTTGCAGACCATAGATGCATGATGAAGAATCCTTGATTGTATAGTTTCTCAACTGATTCATCTACAATAACCCCCTTGCCCGAACCTCTCATGCCTTGAAAAAATAGTATTTGTGGTTCATCAAAGTCTAGCCAATCTTTTGTTGCATTCTTGATTGGTCTTGCATCTTTGAATGATGGTACAAATTCAGTTGATTGTGACATAAAATAACAAAGTCTAATCAAGATAGATAAAAGCACAGGAATAGAAATCACCATACATGAGATTTATAGACTAG
>ENA-OREN01002668-OREN01002668.1-marine-metagenome-genome-assembly--contig:-NODE-2668-length-17647-cov-7.042516_pt1 | contig 17647 bp, 20 predicted proteins | sample MGYA00248624_ERZ508555 | MGnify/ENA primary metagenome ERZ508555 (study PRJEB26222, sample SAMN06267773) | marine metagenome | isolation source: Saanich Inlet, British Columbia, Canada | place...
ATTGCTTCCTTTTTCTGTGAAGAAATCCACTCATGCTTAGCAGGATACAGTTCGCTTAAATAGTCACAAATCTGTGTTACCATCTTGAAATTCCCCTTCCTGGCAACCTTTTTCATGGTCAATTTATCACGAACTCCCTGGTATTGGCATAATAATCTTATCATGCTCATATTTTCCCGAATTGCCAATGCATCCATAGCAACCTCGGTCAAAAAACAGTTTGTATGGTCAAAACACCAAATAACCACGTCAAGATAACCATTCACAACAGCATCATCCAAACAAAACACTGTTTTTTGCGTTTCTGGAATGTTCATAGCCATCCACTGTAAAACTTCCAAGTGACCGTTTTTCGCAACTTTTTCAATAACATGTGAAAAATAAACAGTAGGTTCGTTCTTTCTTTTGATTTTAATGTCTTTCTGTTTGTTTTCGCGCAACCAAACAGCAACATCCAAGAAACCATTTTCCAGTGCTTTAACATAAGCGTATTCTGTGCATCCAGCCTTGGTATTTTCGTGCAACCAAATAACAACATTCAAGAAACCATTTTCGGCTGCTTCGTCCATTACATGATGCGTATATTCATCGTGTTCATGCTCGTGTAACCACTTAAGAACTTCCAAGTGACCATACTTTGCTGCATTGCACAGTCCAAATGGAGCACAACGTTTATATAGTCCCTCTTTGTGCAACCATTGTAGTATATCCAACCTTCCGTATTTTGCAGCACCTTCAGGGTGATTATAAAAATATGCATTTGGATAATTTTCATAAATCCATTTTAAAGTTTCAATGCTTCCCTCTTTCATTGCATTTGCTATTCCAAGCGATGTAACTTTGTAATCTGAAAAAGAATGAAGATAAAAAACAATGTCAGTCAATCCCTTTCCAATCGCAACATCCATTGCACCATTGTTTTCTGTAACATCAAGATTTTCATGCACCCATTGCACCATTTCAAGATTGTTACTTTTAACAGCATAAACAATGCATTTTTTGTAAAAACCTTCCCAACTACATATTTTGTCGTCTTTTTTGCATATAGATTTTATGTATCTTGCAAACTTCAAATCACCGTGTTTGCAAGCACTTTCAATGAACTCGCTACACCAAAATCCAGAATGTTCTTTGGGGATTTTAGTGTTACTTTGAAACCATTCACAGCACATAACATTTCTCCATGTTAATGCTGTAGCCCAGCCACCATGCAATATGTAATCATCAATGTTGTCTTTGTGGGTATTCCACAACAATTTCAAAATCTCAACATTCTTACCAGCAGCAGCATAAAATGCTTCTTCAAAATCATGTAGTGGATAAAATTCCTCCATATAAAATAACCAGTCATTATTTGTATTCAGTGCTTCAGCACCACAACCTTTGTATTGCTTCAACAAATACTTTAGCTCTGCATCTTTGGGCAAGTTGCCAGCCTTACGCATAATCTCGATTTTGTTAGCTTGTAACATTTTAACTCTTTCTCACTCGTTCACACCTGAATTCACCAATGAGATATCCACCTCCCTACCATAACCCAATCATTTTTTCTGGAGAACCTCATAGACCAGACCTCCCTCCTTTCCACCTAAACCACCAAAGTATTTATGACCCTTTCGAGTGCAATTTTTTGTCTTTTTCACAATTTTTCATATTTTTTGTCTTTTTCTTTTTATATCGTTATTATCATCAACTTTTCCATTATTTTCCTAACAAACCCTTGTCTTTTATAACCATTATATCCCATTATATTATCATACAGCATTTCCTTTGTAAAACGACCCTTTAATATGCTTCTGGAAATCAAATCAATAAACTGGTATTCTCGATCGTCTAACTCGAACAGCAGATGTAACAGTTTTACAGCCAATTTGTTTCGGAAATCTTCATTCAATGATGAAGAAACCAAATAACACAGTTCTTCTATGAGATGCTGTTCAAATACCTCCCATTCGTAAATGTTTGTTACAACTTCAGCGTGTCCATCATCTTCATGTGGGTCAATCACAAAATAATTCAACAATGTTTGTAGGTCAGAAAAATTCATATTTTCTCCACTTTTCAGAACTTCTGCTAACAAAAAATAATTTTTTATGCAAATATCTTCGTAGCGTCCTCCTTTCATCAGTTCCAGTGTTGGCGAAAAACCGTTGGTCATATAAACAATCTGCCTCTGTTGAAAAGGCGTTAACTCATCTATGACCACTTCATAAGATAACCAGGTATCACAAGAAAACAGTTCTTCTTCATCACGTTCCAACATAATACCAGAAAACACCTTCAACCAGTTCCACTCATCCATTCCTCCACACGTTCTAATATACTTCGCAAAAATCAACCATTTACGGCTTGTCTTCCAGTCAATATAGTCATAATCTTCTTCTTCTTGTTCCACGTCATAAAATATATCAATGAACTCCTTGCAGAAAACACAGGGATATCTATATTGTATATACCAATGCACTGCTTCTACATAGATATAATGGTCAATGTGCATCACCGACGCATTACCAACAAAATGCAAGAACTTCAAATCCAAGTTCAAACAGTCCAATCTTTCAAACTCATCACGCTGATAAGCATTCCAAATCTTATTCAAGATAACCCGATATCCTGTAGCAAGACGCCACCAGTTTTGTATCTTTTTTGCAGCATTATTTTGAGTAAACTCAACAACCTTCTGGTCCATAGCCATAACAAAAATCACCTTCTTGCAGTCATCATTCAATACTTTTGCCATCTTTTTGATGATAATGTCACTTTCGCCTGTAACGTCAAGGCTACGATTCGCATTTTTGTTTGATATTTTTTGCATATCTACTTCTCTACGATAAGCAAATCAGTTTTTACTGGGGAACCCTCCTCTTATCCACCTAAAACCACTAAAGTAATTTATGTCCCAACTGGGAGCAATTTTTTTATTTTTTTATTTTTTTCCTTTTTTATTTTTTTTTCCTTTTTTATGCAACCATTTCACAACGTCCAAATGCCCATTTTCTTTTGCTTTGTTCATTGCCCATTTAGTACATCCTTCGGTTCTGTTAAAATGCAACCACTTCACAACATCCAGATGCCCATTTTCTGCTGCAAAATTCATAGCATGTGCTGTACATCCTTCGGTTCGGTTTTTGTGTAAAAATTTCACAACTTCTAAATGTCCATTTTTTGCTGTAAAATTCATTGCCCATCTATGACATCCTTCGGTTCTGTTAAGATGCAACCATTTCACAACTTCCAAATGCCCATTTTCTGCTGCATGATTCATTGCCCATCTATGACATCCTTCGGTCCTATTTTCATGTAAAAATTTTACTATTTCCAAATGCCCGTTTTCTGCTGCTTTGTTCATTGCCCATTTAGTACATCCTTCGGTTCTGTTAAAATGCAACCATTTCACAACTTCCAAATGACCAAATTGTGCTGCTTCGTCCATAGCATATGTTGTACAACCTTCGGTTCTGTTAAGATGCAACCATTTCACAACTTCCAAATGACCAAATCGTGCTGCCCAATCCATTGCCCATGATGTGCATCCTTCGGTTCTGTTAAGATGCAACCATTTCACAACTTCCAAATGCCCATAAAAAGCTGCCCAATCCATTGCCCATGTAGTACATCCTTCGGTTCTGTTAAGATGCAACCATTTCACAACTTCCAAATGACCAATTTGTGCTGCGCAATCCATAGCATTATCCCTGCATCCTTCGGTCCTATTTTCATGTAAAAATTTTACTATTTCCAAATGTCCATTTTCTGCTGCATAACTCATAGCCATATCTGTGCATCCTTCGGTTCTGTTAAAATGCAACCATTTCACAACGTCCAAATGCCCATTTTCCGCTGCATAATCCATAGCATTCTCCGTGCATCCTTCGGTCCTATTTTCATGTAAAAATTTTACTATTTCCAAATGCCCATTTATTGCACAAGCATTCCAAGTTTCTTTCCCATCATTTAGTGGATAAAAATCTGGATGTGAAAACAACCAATATTCTCCACTTTTAAGTGTATCAACACCACAACCCTTGTATGTTTGTAACACTATGTACCTTGCCAAATCAAGGTGTATTCCTTTCAAGACTAATATTTTAACAATACCATCTTTGCCTGTAACGTTAAGGCTACGATTCGCAGTCATAATTCTTCTTTCTCCAAACATGACCAATATTTAGTATATACAAATCAATTTTTTGGAAATCGAAATCTTCATGTACTTTTCTAATAAAATGTTGGTTTATTTTTTTATAGAAAGATAAACCAAATAAAGTAATTTATTTTATTATTTGTTTATTCAAAATCTTTAGCACAAGGAATCGTTTCAATAGCATTTTTAATATTTCTTAAACGTTCCTCATATATTAATGAGTTCAAAAATTTTGGAAAAACTTTGTTGTACAGCGAAACAATACAATTTGTAGTAATAACATAACCTTCAATATCATCATTTGATCTATTAATACTTTTAGTTTCAATAAGTTCTTTGATTTGATTAAATATGTTACGTGTTTCATCCATGCATTTTTGCTGTTCTTTTTCAATTTCTGAAATATTTACCAATTTGCAATTTTTGTGTTCATGAAGAATTTCAAATATTTTAGCAAGTATATTTTGCATTATTTCTTCATTTTTCATTTCTTTTAATAAGTTGCTCATATTTTCATAAAAATAAGTGTTTTCTCTGTAAAGACTTGACATCTTGGTTCGATAATTATCAAAAACACATTCAGCTTTAGTAAATTTTAAAACTGCTTCATCCATAATTTTTTTGTCTTTTTTAATTTTTTCGTCATAAGCAGTAATAACACTTTCACGTAATTTATCAAATAAAAAGTTTGTATCATCATCGTCAAGCATATTAGATAATTCGCGGTTATAATTTTTTAATTTTACATCCAACATTTCAAAGAATAGTTCTTTTTTCTCTTTGTCTTTCTTCGATTTTTCTCGGTATTCCGTAAATACTTGATTAACAACCTCTGTTGTAGTTTCGTCTTCATTAACATCCACCGATTCATTATCCATGTTACTCAAGTCATAAATCCGCGCAATACTTTCCGCATCTTCCTTCATAGCTGGATTTAACTCTCCAAGTTTCACAAGACGTTCATACACCGCTTGAACACCATACTCCTCAATAGCACGCTCAACAGCGTCCAATCTTTCATTGTATTCCTTTTTGGTGAAATAACCGTAATTTCTCAAAAACACGGATAGATCCATGGACCCAGTTTTAGGTTCCTCTGATTCCATCGAGGCTTCCACACAGTTCAACTCATAAATCCGTGCAACACTTTCTGCATCTTCCTTCATAATTGGATTAAATTCTCCAAGCTTTCGAAGACGTTGATATACATCTTGGACATCGTTTTTGCAAATAGCATGATGAATAGAATCCATTCTTTCACCATTATCATCCTTGGTAGAATAACCGTATTTTCTCAAACTTATGTTCATCATGTTATATATATTAAAATATAGAATAATCATTTTTTAAAGTATTATAACTGCTTCTTCAGGCTTTTTTCAACACACTCGCTAATTCACACGCGTGCTCCAGGTACCACTTGTGTTCATCAAGAATTTTAGCAAGTATATTTTGCATTATTTCTTCATTTCTTTTACACCTTTAAAACGCCGACTTTAATTTTACAATTTTAATCCTTTTTATTTTTATACTTTTAGGTTTTTTCCATAAATATCCTTCTGGTGGTGGCAGTGTTTTATGTTTGTGAATAAATTCAGATGTGGCATCTATCCCAATAATATTCCTTTTATTCATTTCCTTAATAAAATTATCATGTCCTCTATATGTTTTTTTCAGTTTCTTATATTCATTAATATTTTGTGTGGTTATCTTAACTATTTTATTTTTCGTTCTCGGATTAAATGATAATGTAAATAGATTATTAGGAATAGATATTTCATAAATGATATATCCACCATAATCTTCGCTTATTTGTTTTTCAATATTATACCATATAGAATTTTTCTTGGAAAAGAAAAATGCTCTATTTTTTATAAATTTATTTTCAATTTCTGAAAGTTCCAATCCTCTATGTATTTGATAATATAGTGGCATTATATTCCTAAAGTATATAATAATCATTTTTTAAAGTATTATAACTACCTCTTCAGGCTTTTTTCAACGCACTCGCTAATTCACACGCGTGCTCCAGGTACCACATATCGCCATATGAAAGTTCATCCCAGAACATATACGTGTCATAGCACATTTTTTTGTTCCATTGCGAAATGTGTAGCATTCTGTCCTTCATCATTTTGGGATTTTCAACATCTCGAAGAGCCATCATCAGAGCTATTCGCCGCCGAGAAATTGTCTTCTTAGACGACCAACCATAATTTCGTAAGTGAAACCCATTTATTTGCTTTTTGGGTTTCTTCAATTCATTTACATATATTCGTGCCATATTTATTTGCTTTATATAATAAGTAAATCATTTTTCTAATAAAGTAATTTATGACCCTAATGGGTGCAATTTTTTTTATTTTTTATTTTTTGTCTTTTTCGCAACTTTTACACCACAATTTTATTATTTTTTCCATTTCTTCGACTTCCTTACGTTCACTTTCACTTAAAATCAATGGTACATAGGGTTTTTGAAAATCGAAACCTTCTTGAACTGAAGGAACATTAAAATTGAAACTCGATTGCTTATTCATATTTATTTCTTTTCATAACCAAATCAGTTTTTTTAAAAAAAATATCAACAGTCTTCTATGTTTAAGCATATAAAAAATAAAAAAAATAATATAATATATGGATTGCAAATTACCATTCAAAGATTTACAAAAAGTTTATTGTATTAATGTTAAAGAAAATGTAATACGAAAAAAATTTATGGAAAATCAATTTAAAAAATTAAATATAAATCCAAATATTATTGAATTTATTGATGCAATAACTCCAGAATCTGAAGAATATAAAAAAGAAATAAACAATTTAAAATATAAAAATAAAATTGCACAAGCAATATCATTAAGTCATAAAAAAATATGGGACGATATAATAAAAAATAAATATTATGCAGCACTAGTTCTTGAAGATGACATTGAATTTAATATTGATTATTTAAATAATTGTAAAAATATTAATATTTTTTGCAGCGAATTTAAAGAAAAAAAATATTTTATACATTTATTAAGTTCATATCCAGAAAAAATTATAAATAAAAATAAAAATATTAATAATAGTATTGCAAATGTAAATATAAAATATGGAGTAGGTGCATATATTTTAAGCTATAATTCTGCATTATTTTTATGTCATGAAAAATGGTTTTATCCAATAACTCAACCAATAGACGATTATATGTGGTCAATAAAAAGAAAAATGGCTTTTAAAGACCAATATGCATTTTTGCCATTTATATGTCAAAATACAAGTCAACCTAAGACACGATGCTTTAAACAACGTGTTGTATTTAGCTCCAATTTTAAAGTAATATAGCTGGGTTATCTTTTCATAAAAAGATAAACCAAATAGTAAAATAAAGTAGTTTTAAGGGATTTCGCCCTATGATGCAATCTTAATCTTTCAATTGCTGTAATTCGTCTTCGAAATTATCCGCACCGCTGTAGATAGTTTGTCTGTCAAGCGAATCATCGAGATTTTCTCGTGCAAAATCAGCCCATAATTCTTTGCTTGATGTAGACAGTGATCTCCAAGTTGGAAATGAATATCCAATTTTGTTTGTTCTGAGGTATTTCAATGCGATTTTGTGCGACTCATATGCAATATCAAACTTTTTTGTTTGTGCTTTGGGTGCCGCTGGTACAAAATCTGAATTGAGTTCATTTGCTTGATTATACCATTCGGATTTTTCTTCATCGGTCATATTGTTCCAATTACCACCGGTTTTAGACTTCTTCCACAGATTGTAAGCAGAAACACGACGTTTGTTTTTAGGTTCACAAGATCCGTTTGTCGAAACAACAGTTTGATGTCGATTTGAATTAACTTCATCGGCTTGTTGTTGAAACATCATCTTGGTATCATCATCCAAGCTGCTCCAATCTCCTCCTTGTTTCGATTTTTTCCACATATTATATGCAGAAACTTTGCGTGTACCTTTTTGCTTCTGGACTGGTTCATCATGCTGTTGTTCCTGATTGTAATTGAAAGATTTTTGGACAAACAGATGATTCATATCATGAATCATTTCTGAAATGTCATCTTGTTCACAATCTTCAAATCGTTGACTGAAGAAGGAAATCGCTTTTTGATGAAAGTCATCAGGCAATGTCATAAACGTTTCGTTATAGTTGCTCATTCTTGTGTAATTATATTTTTAATCATACCATAATCATTTTTTGTTTAAAGTAATTTAATTTTTAAATGTGTAATTTTCTTTTTTTATTGATCGGTAAGTCTTCCCATTCAATGGTAATACTCCATCTGTTATATTCGGTTATTTCATCGACTTCATAATTTAATACATTTACTTTTGTTCCATTAACCCATTCATAAAACAACTTTTCCATCGTAATGTTAAATATTGATGGATTATAAACAAAATCTTCATAGATTTTTTCATAAATTGCATCTTGATCTGAATGATTTAAACCCATAATATTTATATAATATGTTTCTCCAGATTTATAGGTCCAATCATTGTTGTTAAGTTTGGGTAAGCAAGTATAGTTAGTTTCACACATCAATTAATATATTTATATAAGTAAATCATTTTTTATTTAATCCAATTTTTCGATTATACATGATGCACGTATCCATTTATTTACTGCTTGTACAATATCACCATTATTCAACTGTAATTTAATGTCATAAATACTATTATTGATAGACGAAATAATTTTTCCTTCGTATATTTTTGTTTCATCTATGTACTTAGCAGAATAAGGTAACGTAGATCCTCTTATATTATCCCCTATTTTAAGGTTACAAATAGGGTAATATATATCGTTGTGTAAATAACGTTTTTCATTTTCATCAATATTTAATTCCATAATTATTAACTAATATATTTTAAATCATTTTTTATTTATGTAACTAATGTCCCGCATAACATTTTTTAAAATATAACATCTATAATGATGCAAAATATTAAGACGAAGAAAAACTATTTTTTTACCATGTTTATTAATTTCGTTAATTAAAAATAAATGTCTAATATTTTCATTATCTTCCAAAGAATATTTTTTTTTACAAAATTTATTATTGTAAAAAATAAAATTTTCTTCTTTAAAATAATTACAAAACATCATATCATTTGTAAGAATGTTTATTTTTTTCTCTAAATCTTTCATAACATAATTGCATTCTTTTAATACTAACCACTTTTTAAATATTTTTTTGTCTATTTTTTTTCTACGAATTTCTTCATGTTCTTTTGGATCATAATCAAATACTGCCATAATAATTATTAATATAGTGTATAATTAAAATTGTTATTATAATTAATGGAATTATTTCATAATTATTATTTGATTTATAGTTGTTTGTTATTTTTGGAGGATTTTCAAGACTATAAAATTTAGTTTTGTTCTTTGTTGATCTTAATATCATTTTATAATTTGTAATTTTAAAGTAAAAATTTTAATACGCATTAACAAATGCATTGATCTTCTTTTTTATCGTCAATAATCATATTTAAATAATTAACACATTTTTTATGTTTATTTTTCTTTGTTAACTCCACTGCATAACATATATCGAATATTTCGAAAAAATCATAATTAATATAAAAAAACCATTTTAAAATATCAAGCTGTCCTTTTTTTGCTGCCCAAAATAAACCATATTTGGTGTATTTTTCGTATCTGTTTTTAAATAAGAAATTAAGAATTTCTACATGCCCTTGCTCTGCAGCCCAATCCATTGCATATGTTGTACATCCTTCTGTTCTGTTAATATGTAACCACAAAACAATATCGAAATGACCATTACGTGCTGCCATATCCATGGCACATACTGTGCATGAAGCACCTATATTATGTAACCAAACAACAATATCCAAATAACCATTTTCAGCTGCAAGATCCATAGCCAGTGGTGTACATTTACCACCATTTTTAAACAGCCAAATAAGAATGTTTAAATGACCGTTAGAAGCAGCAAGATCCATTGCTTTTTCGGTAAAGTTTATTCCATGATTATGAAATCTTTGTAACTGTTTCATGTTACCGCATTTAGCAGCTTCATCCATAACATTATAACAAAAATACATACTAATAATTAGTCTATATAAATCATTTTTTTGCAAAAATAAAAATAAAGCATTAAGAACAAGTCATAAAAAAGCCACCACGTTGCCACATTCCCCCATGTTGATTACAGTGTCCTTGCCCCACTTGTTGAACTTTAGGAAAACCAAGAGTGTCTCTCACTTTGTTCATCCATAATATGACATCGTCTTTTATAGGATGAACATAATCATCACTATTCACATAGACCAAGTACGGATTTATATCAAGAGATTTTCTGTAGGTGATTGCTAGTTTTTCATTTTCATATTTAGGTTGAAAATACCTAAGAAAAGATTCAATTTGTCTAATATCACCACTTCGTATAAATCTTTCATACTCACCATGAAGATATACCATGGTATGAATGTGTTCAGGATAACCATCTTGATCAAATTTAAGTTCTAAATGACTATAATCAACATCTACACCTTGCTTCATATAATAAAACATCAATACTCTTGCAGTTTCATAATCCTGATTTTCAAACAAATTCACAATTTTTTGCTCAGGTGTCCGTGGATTGATTTCTTCCCAAAGAGGAAAATTTCGAACATCATGACGACATTCGGGGCATTTATCTGCTTGAGCATACCAAGGAGTAATGCAGTCAACGTGCGCATAGTGACCATTCGGGCAAATAAGCACTTGTTCAAGACCTGTGTCTTCATCTGGACCAGCTTCAGTGCAAATAACACAGACGTCTTCTGGTGACATTCCACCACCGACCATAGAAAAAGAGGAATCCATATAATTGTATAAAACATTTTTTTCGCAAAAATAAAAATAAAGCATTAAGAACAAGTCATAAAAAATCCACCAACCATATTGCCCCCTTTTTTAGACACAAAGTCGTACTTTTTCAAAATCACAGGGTCGATATCAGGAGTATATTCGTAAAAGAAATCAACCTCTTTATGTGAAGGCATGTTTTCTCGTAAATGTTTTTTATACACGTTATAAACAATAGCTGGTATCTTCTTTTCACCAAATTGAGATACACGGTACATATTCAAATACTTAGATGTATCTTCGTCTGTTTTCACAAAAATTATAGCTGTTTTATAGCCTGCATTTTTAGCCATAGTAACAAATTCACGACGGTCTTCAATCTTGGCATTGGTTCTGTCGATGAAAATGCATTTTGCTTCTTTAGAGCTCAGTAAGTCTTTATAAACTTTAAAAACTTTAGCTCGTGTTTTGAGAGTATCTTGGTTAATTACAACCCCATCAACACATTGTTGTGCAAGTTTTTTTGCATAATAGCTTTTTCCTGAACCAGGCATACCAACCATAATGAACACCGTGTTTTGAGTTGTATCAACATTTGGTTCCTTGTTAGTAGGAGTAGAAGGAGCAACAACAGGAGTAAAAGCAGCAGGACCAACAGAAGACACATTTTTGCCACAAGAGTGGCGCAAAAAAGCATCATAGCCGTACAAAAAAGGTAATCCAATGTTGTTTGCAAACATTCTGTCAGACTGAGAAAAGTCTTTATCTGAACCAGCATCACCACAGTAAAATGAACTTGAAAGACTTATATTAACACTGTATTCACTAATGAACTGTTTCCACATCCCCATCATAGGCTTGCGATACTCGTTGTCATGTGTAGCAAAATATCCTACGCAAGATATTCCTAACATTTTTATAACATTTTCAAACTTATTTTTCATATTTTTTCTTTTTTCAACATCATTTTTGATACCTCCTTGATTGCTGAACACTACCATTGCATAACCACTTGATGCACATACTCTTAGAGCAGCAACAAGAGCATTGTCTGTAAGCTTCCAGTCATCCATATTTTTTGGAAACTTATTTCCACTTTTTGTTGTAATAAGAGTTGAATCCAAGTCGAACGCCATAATCTTGTTTGAAGGTTTGAAATTACCAACAACTACTTTCAAGAAAGGCTTGTTAAAAGAACCTGAAGTAGGAGCAACAGGAACCAAAGAAGCATTATTCTTAGCATTCGGATGTTTAATGTAGTTTCCTTTTCCATTATTCTTGGGATTAAGAGGACAAGAAGCTCTTGTTGTGTTTGGTGAGCCACACAAAGAACACTTTCCTCCACCAATCATTATAACAATACCAGCTATTTTTTTGCAAAAATAAAATTTTCTTAAGATATAAGCTATGCCAAAATGTATTGATGACCCAAGCCGGTCATACAAAGGAAACGAACCATCACCAAAAGGTCTTGGTTACTGTTCCCATACTCAAGCTGTTAGCACTAGTAAAACAGGAAATGATGGAAATACATGGACTGTTGAAACAACCTACAAAGGTACCAAACGTTGGGTAAAGAAAAGTGTTTCAAGTAAGCGCGTCTCAAAGAAGAAGACGTCAGGAAAGCGAAGAAGCCCCAAGCGCACCTCAAAGAAGAAGACGTCAAAAAAGCGAAGAAGCACCAGACGCACCTCAAAGAAGAAAACTTCTGGAAAACGCAAGAGCCCTAAGAAAGTATCAAAGAAGAAAGAGAGTTCTCTTCATTACAACGAAAACATGACACGAGAGGAAATGGCTCGATGGATGAAATCAAAAGAATTTTTACGATGGATGAAACAAATTGATAAACGCCCAAAAACATACGAAAAAACAGAAAACGGAACTTATCCTATTTCGTGGAATATCGGTTCAGATTTAAAAGAAAATGAAATCTATACATCAGGAACATCTATTTTGCTTTATAGCAAAAACGATGGATACAGAATGCCAACGCATCAAATTGGTAAAACACTTACCATGAAAAAATCTGAAATTCGCAAAAAAGTAAGAAATATCATAAAAGAAATACAAAAAGATAAAAATCTGAAAAAAATTAATAAAGTACAAACACATTTTAAACCATTTCTTTATCGTGGCAAGCCAGAAAAAGGTGCAATGATAGGAGGTATTGACATTTATTATTCTTAAAAAAGATTATTATTTTTCTTACGATAAAATTTTTCACTTTTTCAAAATATAAATTGAAAAAAATTTAAAAAGTTAAGAACAAGTCATAAAAAAGCCACCGCGTTGCCACATTCCTCCATGTTGATTACGGTGTCCTCGCCCCACTTGTTGAATAGCAGTAAATCCAAGAAGGTCTCTTACATGGTTCATCTCTTTAATGACAACATCTTTTTCGGGATGAACATACTCATCGCTATTCACATAGTCCAAGTAAGGCTTTATATCAAGAGCATTTTTCAATTTATCCTTATCTTCAATATAATCTTCATCATCACGAGGATTTTCGCCAAATAAAATAATATAACTATATATATCGTGAGCTTCAACTGCATTTAAAGCCTTTTTAATAGTTTCATCGTCGTCTTCTCCATCGTAAATATCTTGGTACTCAATATTTTTAGAATCTTCGTCTCCATTAACAGCATATTTCATATATTGAAACATTAATTTTTTTAAACCTTCAAGATTTTTATCTTTTATTAAATTTATTATATTTAATTCTTGTTCGGAAGGAACATACTTTTCTTCTTCTTGTTGTTGTATCGGTTTATTTTCAATTATATCTTTTAATTTGGTGAGAATACCTATAATATAGTCTCTATTAGGAATATTATAAAAATCGCTTCTTTCTGCGATATCAATGTAACCCCCTAAACGCAAAGTTCTATAGTCGAATAATTTCAACATAGAATCGTTGCTTGACAATTCATCAATAAAATTTTCAATACTTTTGTCATTATATAGCATCATATTGTGAATAAGCATGTGCAATTTTAATGATGTTTCAGCAAACATTTTTTTGTCTTCATTATCACTGTTGATTAATTCTGTATACAATTTTTGATAGTCAATATTTTCACTAAACGCTGTATGACCCCAAAATCTGGTTTTTAAGTATTCATAATCTTCTTTATTTATCAACTCTCTCACTTGTTTTTCTTGTTTCTGAATATATTCATCAGAACCACCATGATGACGAAGGGATTGGGTAGAACCCATAATTTGTTTATATAATATAATTATATTTTTTTTCAATAAATTTACAGAAATTATTTACTCTATTACAAAGAAATGAATTTTTTTTAGAAAGTTCAAACCCATTTTTTCGTATAACATTAATATTTTCAATATTAACTGGATTTAACACATAGTCAAAAATGTCTTGCATATTCTCCATATTACATGATATATAATTTTCATTTTCAACAAATCCAAGCATTCTTAGTTCCTCTTTAACAAATTCGTCATACGCTATTAATAGTGTACCACAAGCTATTATTTCAAAAAATTTTGATACAATATAAGGTCGATCATTCCTTGCACAACATGTAAATGCAGCTAAAAAATTATTCATTAAAGAGTAATACTTACTACCACAATAATCGTGTTTGTTTCTTTCCTTGTAACCTGGGTGACTTAAATAATAAATGCGTTCGTCGTTTTTTGCTATTATTAAAGCTTTGTGACGTGCTGGATAAATGTGTTGCGTAATCTGACCCGATAAAAATATTTTCGGCACCGGGTCATTGTTGAATTCAATATTTTTTATTAAATTTTCATTTACATAATGTGGAAACCAATATGTATTGTAACCAGATCCATAAAATTTGTTAAAACAATATTCATAAGAATTAAGTATAACATCAAAACATTTTAAAATGCTAAAACGCTGTTTAATATTATTGTGAAGGTCATCTATGTACCAACACAATTTTATATTAACATTACTATTTTTTGTATTACATAAAAATTTTTTGTTTTTTAAAATATACGAAGAACACATCCATATTAGTATTACTGACGGTGTTATTGAGTCACAAAAAGACTTAATAACGTCTAAACTAAGAAATGGTAAATCGTCAATAGTAGCTATTTTCCATCCATTATTTTTAAACTGAACACAAGGTATTCTGTATACGAGATTACTATTATTTATATTTTGATCTTTTTCATAATTGTAACTTGAAATAAATAATTTCATATTATAAAATAATTTAATATATTTTTAATAAAAAATATACTAATAAATTAATTATTCAATTAACAACAATTTTATTTGAAAAACTTTGAGGACTATAAATAGTTTTATTTTTCAAAGCTTGTCTTATTGCATGTACATAAATACCAATATTTTCCTTATTAGCATAACCAGTTATAGCTAAATAACCTTTATTGGATAAAGTATTACTAATAACAAGTGCAAAAAGTGCATTGTTAAAATTTTCTTGTCTTTTTTTCTTTGGTACATTATTTTCAAGTGACATAAGAAAGTCAAAAACTTTTTTTAGATCATTAACATTTTCTTTTTTTTCTTCTTTGTTAACTATATCATACACTATATTTACTATTGCACTATCTATATCGAGTATTATTTTTTCTTTTGATGCTTGTTCAATAATTTTTTTATAATATAAAACATTTTTATTTTCATTTTCGGGATTAATAAAATTTTGATTTAAACCCAAACCTTTTGGTTTTTCATAATTTTTTATTAATTGAATACTTTTATACAAAACAAAAGGTTCAATACTTTTTTCATTTATTAATATAATTTCATTTGTTTTAATATTCAATGGAATAGTATTTTTATTAAGCTTATCAATGTACTGTTTGTCTGAATCAAATTTATTGACATAAAATAATGTATTGTCTGGTAAAATAAATTCAAATAAATAAATATATTTTGTATGTTCATTATCAAAATTTAACAAGCAACGATAACCCTTTGGTATTATAATTCGACTAATAAAAGGAGTTCCTTCAATAAACAAATTATGACTGACTGCAAATCTAGCAGCTATATAGCTACGTGGTGTACAAGACATTATGCCTATATTTTGATATAAATTATTTTTTAGTCCTTTGAAAAAATCATCACCATTTTGCCCACGGTATAAAACAATGTCTTTATCAAGCACAGGTGAATTTAATATACATTTTTGAATTGAATTATAATAATGTATAAAATAATTGTGATAATCTTTTCCTCCGTTTTTTGTAAATGTATTAAATGTTTCAATAAAATAAGGATTATTTTCTTTTAATGATTTTTTATTTCCTTTTGTAAAAATAAGTTGGAAACCGTTACGAATAAAACTATTTAACAAAGAATATCCAGCACCAGTACCATAAAATTTTAAATAATTTTGTTCAGTTTCACTTAATGTATTAAAATAATTCTTTTGTTTGTTCAACCAATTTTGTGATGGTAATTCATTTTCAAGATCCTTACAAACATTTTTAGTTAAAAATATTCCTCTATTAAAAGTTTCAATTGCTAATTCAATAGGTTTTATAATATTATTTTCATCTTCACATGGATCTCCATCTGAAAAATATAATCCTTGTGTAAAAGCTATTTCAGCTTTTGAACCATGTGTATTACAAAATTTATCTGGACAATTAATGTTGTTTTCGTGCATAAAAGTATGAATATTTTTGTAATCTTCAATATTCAAAACAGGAAATTCACCATTTGTCATTAACTTAAATTGTTTTCTAGTACAACATGCATTTCCTTCCATTGTAAGAAAAAAATCAGGATAATTCCGATTAGTACATTTTAATTCTTTGTTTACAAGTTTTGGTCGTAAAAATTTAGGACAACTATTTTCGTCCATTATAATATAAATAAATAAATAAATAAATAAATAATATACAAATTAAAACATAGGAGACGTAATGTCAGATGCATCAACTGAAGTCGTATCAGCCCCACAAGCCAAGACACAAACAGAAATAAAAGAACCAAGTATGTACAATGTAATTTATATAAATGATAGTCAGACAAGTATGCAGTTCGTGATAGACAGTTTAATCGAATATTTTGGATATGGCAAAATGTCTGCAGAAAATATTACTGAAGATATACATGCTGATGGTTCTGCCATAGTTGCTGCATTGCCATATGAGATTGCAGAACAAAAAGGCATAGAAGTTACTGTGGATGCTAGAAGCCAAGGATATCCATTACAAATTAAACTTGAAGAAGACCCAAGTGAGTAATATACTAGAGTAAGTGTGAATATTTTTTTACAATAGCGTCCGCAACTTTGGGTGATTTCATCCTTGCGTAGTGAATTGCATTATGTAAGGATAGTATTGTGTTTCTCGGAACAGCACCATTTTCTTTATAGTACATATCGTAGTAATAAAATAATGTCCCGCCTGGCATCGTGTGGAATTTTTCTTCTTGTATACTTAATGCAGAATCCACCCCATTCTTTAGTTCATCGAGTAATATATTCTTGAATGCATCACTATAGAAACGTTCTCGGTTAAATTTTGTTATATTTTTTGTTTTTTCAATGATGGTATTGTAGTCATCGTCGGAGATGGTAGATAGTTTCGTAATTACATTAGTTATTTTCGAAAATCTAATATCATTATCAATCTCATCATCATAACTTTCATCCCATATATCACCGAATGTTTTAAACCCATAACTTCTTAAATATTTTAATCCGTG
>ENA-OREN01002669-OREN01002669.1-marine-metagenome-genome-assembly--contig:-NODE-2669-length-17641-cov-4.211797_pt1 | contig 17641 bp, 13 predicted proteins | sample MGYA00248624_ERZ508555 | MGnify/ENA primary metagenome ERZ508555 (study PRJEB26222, sample SAMN06267773) | marine metagenome | isolation source: Saanich Inlet, British Columbia, Canada | place...
AACCTTGCTTTTGGCTATTAGTCTTCCTATCATAGGCAATATTTTGGTAAAATAAAAAAAGTATATTTTTTTAAAAAGAAAATTTGTCGGTTGGGAAAATTCCAGTATGACAACCTTGCCATTAGGCCCGACTACTCTTTTCATCTCTTTTATTCCTTCGTCCAGGTTAGAGACGTTTCTTATACCAAAAGCGACAGTAGAAACCTCAAAGGCGTTGTCACGAAAGGGGAGTTGCAGTGTATCTGCTTCTACAAGTTTTATCTTGTTTTCCAAATGTCTCTTCTTGATTTTGGGTAATCCGTATTTCAGCATTTCGTGGCAATAGTCACTTCCGACTACCAGCCCGTTTCCGTTTAATAATTTTGAATGCGATATGGCAAGATCTGCAGTACCGGTACAAACATCCAGCACTTTAGTATCCGGCTTTATGTCGCTTACTTTTACCGCAAATTTTCGCCAGGACTTGTCGAAGTTAAGGCTCAACAGTGCATTCAGGAGATCATACACTCCTACTATAGAACCAAACATGCTTTTTATGTTTTCAGCTCTTTTTTTTAAGAGTTCTTCTTGTTGTATTTCTTTATCACTATTCATTAACAATTTCAAAGGTGCAATGGTGGGTAATGCCCACAGATCCTTTACACAGCTTTAGCTTACTTTTAGCTCCGTCTCAGAAAGTATTTCATTCATACTTCCGCTACGGTAACCTTCTAAATCTAGCGTAACATAAGTAAAACCAATTTTTTTAAACTTAGCAGTTAATTCTTCTCTTGCAGGTGAATTGGTAAGAATATGTATGTCCTCTGGCAAAATCTCAATTCTGGCGATTGTTTCATGGTGCCTTACTCTAAATTGTATCAGGCCTAAGCCTCTCAAATATGTTTCTGCTTCTGAAACCATACTTATTTTTTCTTCCGTGATAGACTGTCCATATGGAAATCTGGAAGATAAGCAGGCATATGCAGGTTTATTCCAGTTCGGAAGATTTAGTAATTTTGAAACTTTGCGTATGTCCTCTTTTTTCAAACCCGCTTCCTTTAAAGGACTCCTGACGTTCAGCTCCTTGGAGGCTTTAAGTCCTGGACGAAATTCTTGTGTGTCGTCCAAATTTGCACCGTCTGCAACATTCAGAAAACCGTGTTCCTTTGCAATCTCTTTCAACTTTCCAAATAGTTCTGTTTTGCAAAAATAGCACCTTTCAGGAGGGTTGTTTGCAAATCCTTCGATAGCCAGTTCACTGGTATCAACTACCAGGTGTTTAATGCCTATCTCCCTGGCCAGCTTTTGTGACTCCTTAAACTCAAAATCCGGATATGTTTCCGACCTTGCAGTAACTGCCATAGAGTTGTCTCTGAGAGTGTCATAGCATACTTTGGCAACAAGTGTACTGTCTACACCACCAGAAAACGCAACAACAACACTTCCCAGTTTACTGACAATTTCTTTTAATTTAGATAGTTTATCTTCTATTTCCAAAAATATACCCTCAATGAAATAATCTATTTGCCCCTCAATTATGCGTCCTACGAGGTGACCAAAGCGATGAGATGGAAAATAATTTTTAATTAACGATGTTAACACACACACATGATGAATGCAAATATCGATTTAGGGCATTTGGTGGAGTGTTTAGTGGACACACAAAGCAGCATGCATGCTCTCTTGAAGGCAATTTTCTGCAGTATATTAAGTTGTCTATTTTCTTGGATACCGTCTTGTTTCGCAAAGTGTTTAATTCACGTCAGGTCCAGACATTATTCTCAGAAATGATACTCAAGCATGCATCTACAACATCAGAATCGTAAACAATACCTCTGTTGTCAAATATTTCTTCTTGCGCCTTTTCAATACCAAGTGCTGGCCGATAGGGTCTATGCGGTACTATAGCATCAACAACATCAGCAACGCTCAGAATTCTGGCTTCAATGAGAATGCTTTCGCCTTTTAAACCTGATGGATATCCGGAACCATCCATTCTTTCATGATGTTGAAGTACGAATTCTGCAATTGGCCATTGAAATTCAATCGTCTTTAATATGTCGTAGCCTGCCTGTGAATGTGTCTTTATCATATCGAATTCCAATTCAGTTAATTTGCCGCATTTACTGAGTATCTCTGTTGGTACCTGCATCTTTCCGATGTCATGGATAGTCCCTGCCAGATGAATGCTGTCTCTTTGTTCTCTGGGAATACCCATTTTTACAGCTATGGCACTGGCAAGATCAGCAACCTGCCGTTGGTGACCGGCTGTGTACGGGTCCCTCATTTCTACTGTCATTGCCATGGCATGGATGGTTCCTTCAATATTTGTCTTTATTTTGTCTGTACTCTTTTTTAGTTCTTTATAGAGAGATTCACTAAGTTTGACGTTTCTAACGATAATCCGATACGATTCTACTGCACTGACTACTGTATCCATAAGCTGCTCAGGATCTCCCTTTTGTACATAAGCGTGGGGGCGGAACTGCCTCCTTAAGTCTCTTCTCTCATCCCGCATAGCAGCAGTACCGGTGTGGAATATTATTGGTACATATGGGTTTATTGACTTGATTTCCTTAAATACCTGTAGTCCAGTCATATCTGGCATATTAATGTCAAGCACAACAGCATGAATATCCTTATTGAATATGTCTATCGCCTCTTTACCGGTTGAAAACGCGTCAATCTGATAGCCTTCTTCCTCTAATATAAGTGTGGTTGTTTTGAGGACGGAATCGTCATCGTCTATAACCATAACCGCTGCTTTTTGTTGTTCGTATGAGTTAATGTCCATATCAATTTGCATTGTTTTGTTCTCTAAAACTGTTTTCTGTTGTTTATCTATAGCATTAATTGTAATAGCTCTACCAAATAAACGGGTTTAGTTATATGTGGAAAGGCTCACCTTTCTGTAAGGCTTTCAAGATCAAATCTGGGTCTATCGGCTTATAAAGGATTGCTCGTGCTTTCAGATTGGTTACTTCGTTCAAAGTATCTTCGGAAAGAAAAGCAGTCATGAAAAATATAAAGGTATCTGGGCTGGCTATTTTGATTCCTTTATAGGTTTCAATACCATTAATACCAGGCATTTTCATATCTATGAACGCAACCTTGAAATTCATTTTTTCGGCAGCTACTATTCCTTGATAGCCATCTTTCGCCACAACTACATTGTAGCCTTCATCCTCCAAGATCCCTGCTAGGGTAATTCTTATACCAGGTTCATCATCAACGACTAAAATATTAAACTGATTCCGCATCTTTTTCCTCTAATGGTAGTTTGATAAACATTTTTGTTCCTATTCCTTCCTGACTTTTCACATCGATAATCCCATTATGTTTTTGAATAATTCCGTAGCATACCGCTAAACCAATTCCGGTTCCACTGGGTTTTGTTGTAAAAAGAGGATCGAATATTTTCTTGATCTCTTTTTGAGGAATACCACATCCTGAATCACATACTTCGATTTCAATAAAACTCTTTGATACTTTCGTACTGATTATTAATTCTCCATTGTCCGTTATTGCCTGACAAGCATTTTCAATCAGATTTATGAGTACCTGATCAATTTGATTAGCATCTATCATTATCATTGGTAAATTAGTTTGCATGTTTTTAGAAAGCTTGATGTATTTAGGTATTTCCACTCTCGATATCGCTTCACTAACAACTACATTAATATCAGAGCTAAGCCTGGTGGGCTTAGTAACACGTGTGAACCCTAAAAGGTCATTTATAATTTTGGAGCACCTGTCAATCTCCTTGTCCATTATTTCAAGAAATTGTATAGCCTTTTCATCAATGTCCGGCATCGTTTCCCTGGATAATCTCCTTTTTAAAAGGAATACAGCATTCTTTATGGCACTCAGTGGATTCCTTAATTCATGACTTACGCCTGAAGCTAAAGTACCTACAGCAGCCAATTTTTCAGTTCTTACCAGTTGTTCTTGTGCATCATTCAATTGCTCATTCTTCTGAACCAACTCAGAATTAATTAATGATAGCTCCTTGTTTACGTTCTTAAGTTGATCCATAACTCCCTCTTTTTCGTCAATGAGTTGTTTCAGGCTTTTTGTCATCTGATTGAATTGAGATGCGAGTAACCCTATCTCATCTTTTGAATTAATTTCAACCATCTGGGTTAAGTCCCCTGATGCCACCTTATCAGTTATCTTTACAAGAAGTTTTACAGGTTTTACAACACCACTTGCTATGAAATATGAAACCCCTATGCCGACCAACACAATAATAAATCCCAATGGTAGACTTCTTGTCCACAGGATAGTTTGCATTTTTATGTTAATACGTTCCGGGGTTAAACCGATTTGAATAACTCCCAGGAGCTCCTCTTCGTTCTGATCATAATCTTCGTCTGTACCAAAAAAATGTGCGGCAAATTCTTCTTCAGCAATTGAGTGTTTTTCATAAATGGGGACAACAAAATTATAAAATGCTTCGCCATTGTCTGTAGTGTAAATATTAAAAACAAAACCTGTAATATTCTGAATATTTTTGCGTACAGGTATTTTATCAATTCCAGTCTTAACCCATTCCTCTTTTTCCTCAAGCAGGGTTTCGTGTGGAACCAGTAGTACGCGCCAGTAAGCCAACTCCTGTTCTATGTCCAGATTGCGTAGCCTTTTGATCGGTTCATCAAAAAATGCTTTTTGTGCAACACTCATGGAGTCTTTAACCTCTCCATCTTGTGCAAGTTGAGATATTAATGAATAGCCGCGTTTCTTTAATTCTTCTTCAAGCTGGTTCCTTGTTTGAGTGGAAAAAAACCAGCTGCTGGCTATGCCAATAGTTGCAATTAGCAAGCTTGTGAAAAAAACAAATTTAAACCTTATTCCAACTTTAATCATTTAATTTCTGTAAAACTTTAAATTTATGGATAAAAATTTATCTTTGTGCCATTCTTGATCTCTTTTAATTCTAGTCCAAGTTTTTCTGCGGTTTTGGTATTTATTGTTAATTTAAAGCGGTCTGGGTAGACTATACCAAGTGAGCCAGGCATTGACAGCTCTAATATTTTTCTGGCTAAGCCCGCTGCTTGCTTTCCAACATCTTTATGATTTGAAGATACAGATGCCAGAGCGCCAGCCTTAACAAAAACGTCTGATGTGCATAGTAAAGGAGTCCTGTTTTCAAGAGCAGTGGACTTAATAAAACCAAAAGATTTCTTTGTTACTACAGTACTATCAGGCAATAACCACAATGCATCAATTTTGCCAATCAGATTTTTCATCGCTTCGGACACTTCTTTTGAATCGCTTATTTCATATTTAACTAAATTTATACCGGCGTCCTCAATCTTTTTTTCAGCATTTGCAATAATATTTCCTGTCTTAGAAGGATCATAAATTACTCCCAAATTCTTAAACGCTCCTAAAATAGATTGAAATCCTTTTAATTGATCTTCTATTGCTATCTCAGTGGATATGCCGGTTATGTTGGATTCCATAAGCTGAAATCTTGCATGATTGATTACCATACAAAACACTATAGGTATATCGTCGATTTTTTCCTTTACTACAGTTGCTGCCAATACACCTATCGCCAAAATAATATCAGGTTTTTCCTTCCTAACCTTACGTACTATCTTTTGTCCGATCTTCATCTTTCCATTCAGGTCGTAAATTGACTTTATAGTAATGTCATTCTTAAAACATTCGTCTTGGAATCCTTTTACAACTTTATTATATGCGGAAATATCCTGGCTCTTAATCACAACTACTGTTTTTTCTGCATAGGCACAGTAAGAGCAGTGAAGGAGTGCACTGAGAATTATAATGAGTACCAAGTATATTCGGGTTTTATTAATCATTGATTAAAACTGATAACGCAATTCAATTGTAAATGACCGACCCTGTTGAGGATAATCTGTCGGGACTGTATTTTGCGGAGCGGGATCGTAATAGCTTTTGTCGAAAAGATTAAATACGGATCCTCTGACCTCAAAATTGTCTATAAAATTCTTTCCAATAAGTGTCATATTTACCAACGCCTGCGCAGGGATATCACGCCTGGTATCACCATCTTCTCTCGGCCTGGGACCACTGAGATGGGTAGTAAGATTGGCATTGGTATATTTGCAGAAACCAGCGTTTATACCGATATTTCCATTATGTACCGGAACATCTGGTAAACGATTTCTATCCCTGGTGTCTTCAGCATCCTGAAAGGTATAATTGGCAAAAACGTAATTGTCGTTCCCGAAATCTGCCTTCCACTCCGCCTCAATTCCATGTATTCTTGAACCACCACCGTTTTGAAACTGTTTAGGGGTTGCCGTGTCTAAGATAATTTTGTCTCTTATCCGGTTGTAGAAATAATTAATGCTAGCCCTCATATGTTCGGTAAAGTGATAACCCAGGCCAATTTCAAATGTATTGATCTTCTCAGGGTCAAGGGAGGGGTTGCCTATTTTTACAGAATTGTTAGTAAGGAACATCTCCTGAAAACTGGGAGCCTTAAAGGCAGTTGCAAGTAATAACTTCAGATGCGCATCCTCTATAAATCGCCATATGAGCCCCACCCTTGGATTGGTTGTACCTTCAAACCGGGTAAACCTGTCATGCCTCACGCCAATCGTTAAATCAATATCCTTTGTGATATTCCATTCATCCTGGAGATAGAAGGCATATATGTGTCTTGTCGCTTTTCTGGTAAATGGAAGATCATGAGTAAAATCCGTAACAGTTGTGAGGTTGGCATTTGTTATTGGATGAGAATTCTTACCATATTTAATATCGTGCTGGTGGATCCATTCGTATTGCAAGCCAAACGTTAATTCATTTCCCTCAAATAGTTTATAGTTAACTTGATTTTCAAAGCCAATAGTCCTTTGCTTAAATCGCAATTGCCCCTTTATACCTTCAGGGTAGACTCCAAGATGGCCATCAGGACGCTGTTCAAAAAAAGGATCATAGTTATACTGATCATAATATACTTTCGGCGTCATATTTAGTTTTTCGCTCAAGGATAATTTGTAAGTAAATTCAGTGAACATATAAGTGTCTCTTAAAATCGATTCCTCATTAAGGGCATCACCGACACCTATATAATCCTTTCTCCTTTTCTTCATATACTTAGCCTTAACCTCCAGGTTATTGTATGACAGCCTCAAGTTCAGATCGGTCTTTTCCTTTCTATTTTGAGATTGTCCTGGGCTCCTGGAGGCCGCAGCAGGAAAGAGAACATCTTGTTCAATCTTTTTACTAAAACCTTGTGTGTCGAAATAATCAAGGAATCCGGAAATCTTCAGGCCACCAAGTTCCCTGCCGAATAGCAGATTATAATTTTGAGTACTGAAAGACCCGCCGCTTGTAGTCACTTGGAAACCGTCTATATCCTCAGTGTCTTTTGTAATAATGTCGATGACAGCGAGGAAGGCGTTTTGTCCATACAGGGCTGAGCCGGGGCCCCTGATTATCTCAATCCTCTTAATGTTTTCAACCGGAAGGTCATCGAAATTCCACATAGCTCCGCCTCTCCATACATCATTAATTGAATGTCCGTCTATCAATACCTTTATCTTTTGTGAGGCATCATCCAGAACGCCTCTTACGGCAATCTCTCTTTCACCTGTTTCGTCCATAGAGATATAGAAACCGGGTACTATTTTCAACACGTCTATTAATGTGCGGAATCCCATCTGCTTTATCTGTTTAGCAGTTATTACACTCATTATGGCCGGTGATTTTAAAACAGTTCGAGGCCTCTTCAAGGCACTGACAACTATCTCTTCCTCCGTAAAGATTGCGAACATATCTTCAAGTCCTGTTTCTTCAGCCTGTACAGATGAATGTGTTAAATTTGAATGCAGTAGACATAACAACGAGAACACTATAAGATTAAATTTTAACATTCCTTCTTATTTCCTTGAGAAATCTCTTGGTACGCTTTTTAAGCCTGAAATATCGTGTGGATAAAACACAAAGAATAAACAGGTATTTGTTTCTATGTGATCTTCAGCAGGCCGGAAAGAATACATTTTTAAGACCAAAAAATTATTTCTATTCTGAAGTAAACTTTTACTTATCTCATTACATTGACTTTACAGATTATACTATTACATTTTCGTGAACACAGTTATGATGGTAGTTGTTTTGGGTGATATTACTGTTTAACTCGCTCCTGACAAAAAAAGAAATTGTAATAAATACCTATGATCAACTTTACGGAAAGTATTTACTCTTCCAACTTTGTCGCACAAAAAATACCATACTCCCATAACCCCTTCTTTAATGCTTCATATTGATGAAACCAAATTTCCAGAGGATATGACTTCATTGGAAAAATTTTGTCAAACAAGTGAAATAGAATAAATGGGAAAGCTAAATAGTACATCAACTTTGCTGTAGGAAATACCTCTTTACTTATGTCTTGATAATTACAATTTTGAAAACCTGTTTCAGTGGCAAATTGTATAAAATTCTCCGGTGTTTCTAAATAATTGACTGCCCATCCTTTAATCCACTTGTCCATGGATCTTTGTTCTTGAAAATTGTAATCATTTTTACAGGCAAAGCCGTCTGCTACTATTAACCTGCCTCCCTTCTTTAAAACTCGATATGCTTCCTGGATGAATCTGTCTTTGCCGGCAGCATAACAGATACTTTCTAGCCCCCAGACAACATCAAAATGATTATCTGGAAACTTAGTCTTATGATAGTCCATTTCAAAGAATTCTGTTAGCTGTTCAACACCTTCTTTTTTTGCATTTTTATATGCAAAATTAATTTGTCGTGGACATATGGTAATGCCCGTGACATGACATCCAATATTCTTTGCCAGGTATACGCTACAACCGCCAGCACCACAGCCGGCATCCAGGATACGATCATCTTTACTGATACTTGCAGTTTGGGCTACAACTTCATTGAGTTTCTGGGTTGCTTTAAATAAATGATTAGTAGTTCCATCCCAGTAACCATAGTGGTAGTTTGGCCCCCAAAGATGGTATGATAGTTCAGTTTTTCTATAGTATTCGATAATATCTTTGTTTGTCAGTTCCATAATGAGAAACTCCCCTGAATATTGAAGAAAAAATTTAATTCGTGCTTAGTAGTTTTACATTTTTGTAAACCTATATTCAAATCTAACCAATAAGTTGTCAAACAATACTAAATAGAGCGCTGGTCCAATACCAGGCAACTGGTTCAAAAGCTAAAGCGGAATTCAATCCTTAACGACCTTCCTTGTTGGGGATAATCGGTAGGGACAGTATCCATCGGGGATGGGTCATCATAACTTTTATCAAAAAGATTAAATACTGATCCCCTTATCTCGAAATTATCTATGAAGCTCTTTCCAATTAGCGTGAAATTTGAGAGTGTATAAGAAGGTAAATCCCGTCTTGTGTCACCATCTTCCCTCGGCCTTGGACCGCTTACAAAGGTATTCAGATTTGCGTTAGCATATTTCCAGAATCCTACATTAATGCCAAAATTTGCTTTATGCACAGGAACAAAAGCCAGTCGGTTTCGCATCCTTGTGTCTTCGGCATCCTGGAAGGTGTAATTAGCATAGGCGTAATTATTATTTTGCCACTCCGCCTTTAATTCTGCCTCAACGCCCTTTATTCTTGCACCTCCCTGGTTTTGATCCTGTGAAGGTGTTTGTGAATCTTTTTGTATCCTGTCTCTTATTCGATTGTAGAAATAATTCAGATTACCCCTTATATGATCAGTGAAGTTGTAGTCGAGGCCAGCCTCAAATGTATTTATCTTTTCCGGGTCGAGGTTTGGGTTACCTATCTCAACGGGATTATTAACAAAGAACATTTCATTAAAATTGGGTGCCCTGAAGGCAGTTGCAAAGAGGAGCTTCAAGTGTGCATCCTCTATAAACCTCCATATCATTCCGAACCTTGGATTGGTAGTGCCTTCAAACCGTGTAAACCGGTCATGCCTCACGCCAGCCGTAAAATCGATATCCTCTGTAATGCTCCACTCATCCTGCAGATAAAAAGCATATATGTGCCTTGTCACCTTCCTGGTAAATGGGAGGTCGTGAGTGAAATCAGTGAATGATGAAAGAGGTGCGTTTGTTATAGGATGAATATTTGTTCCATAATGTATGTCACCCTGGTGGATCCACTCATATTGGAGGCCAAACGTCAATTCGTTTCCTTCAAACAAGTTATAATTAAATTGGGTTTCAAAGCCTAAAGTTTGTTCCTTATACCTAGTAACTGCCTTTATTCCATCGGGATAAGTTCCGGAGGAAAATCCATCAGGACGCGACTCCACCCAGGAATCACTGTTGTAATAATCATAATATGCTTTTGGTGTAATATTAAACTTTTCACTAAGTTTCAAATTATAATTAAGCTCAATAAATGCATAGGTATCGTACCAGGTCGTATCATCACTGAGAGCGAGATCAAAGCCTAAATAACCTTCCTTTTCTCTATTCATATATTTTGAGTTGATCTCCAGGTTTTTATACGACAGTTTCAGGTTCAGGTCTGTTCTCTCCTTTTCGTTTTGAGATCTTCCGGGAGCCAGTGAGGTCGGATCTGTGGAAATAATATCCTCTTCAATCTTTTTACTGAACCCTTCCGTATCGAAATAATCAAGGAATCCTGAAACCTTAAGGTCTTTGTATTCCTTCCCAAATAAGATGTTATGATTCTGGGTATCAAAGGATCCACCACCGGTTGTCAATTGAAAACCATCAATATCGTCTGTATCCTTTGTTATGACATTAATAACAGCAAGAAAGGCATTCTGGCCATACAAGGCTGAACCAGGCCCCCTGATAATCTCTATCCTTTTTGCATTGTCAACTACAAGACTGTCGAAAATCCAGGTAGCCCCGCCTGTCGCCGGTTCATTAATGGAGTGTCCGTCTATCAGTATCTTTACTTTTGATGAGTCCGTAAGAAGGACGCCTCTCACACCAATTTCCCTGGTACCGTTTTTGTTCATGGTAATATCAAAGCCAGGTACCATTTCTAAAATATCAGATAACGTCCTGGCCCCCATTTGCCTGATCTGCCTGGCAGTAATTACACTCATAATGGCCGGAGACCTTGAAACAGTTTGGGGCCTTTTCAGGGCACTGACAACTATCTCCTCTTCGGAGAAAATTGCAAATATCTCTTCAAGTTCTGTTGCTTTGCTCTGAGCATAAGAGCCTCCGGTAATGAATAGTGTGAGAATCACCAAAACTAATAGGGCGGTTTTAAGTGGTATGAATATTCTTATATACTTAAAATTCTGGCTTAATCTCTTTTTAAATGTCATTAAGAATTTATTATTCATAGTAGAGTTTGGATATAGACTTCATGGCCTGCGATAAATTAAAATTTTATTAAACAATAATGTTACAGGTGGTAGAATAAAATGACGTATGCTTTCAGCAAACTGGCTCTACCGTATTGCTATTTTCGCTACCATTAACGCCTACTAAAGGATATTTACCTGTAAGATTTTGAAAAAAAAGATAGCCATTATCTAGTAATCTCCATAAAATACTTGGGAACATTGGACTTGGTAAATTACTGACCACTCGGTTAATGGCTTTAGGGAACGAATGCATCTCCTTCCAAATTTCTAAATAGGAGGAATGAATGTCATCAACACTCATATTTTTGGGGCGGAATACCGCATTATAACAGTTATAACGTGACCAATCTTTCGTTATAATCCTGCCTTCCCTGTCCATTTGATTAAATAACTCAGTCCCATAAAGAGGAGTTAAGATGAATAAATATGGATAATCTACACCTAATTCTTGAATAATATTAGGAATCCTATGGATTGATTCTTTCGTATCGCTATCGAAACCAATAACAATACTAGCCATGACGTAAATCCCATATTCATGAAAAGTCTTGATAGCATTTTTATACTCTGAAATCTTGTTTTGACGTTTACCTATATTCTTAAGGTTCTCTTGTGAAAAGGTTTCTAGCCCAACTATAACACCTCGGCAACCACTATCTGCTGCTAACCTCATTAACTCTTTATCGTTCGTCATGTTTATCGAAACCTGGCTGAGCCACCATTTTTTTAAGGGCTTCATCTTCTTGAAAAGCTCCTTTGCGTATTTATTGTTTACGATGATATTATTGTCCATAAACATTACCATTTTATTTTGAAGATAATTTCGCCCCTCAAAACAGGTAATATCACGCATTACTTCGTCTACGGGACGTACCCTTAAACTTGGGTATAATGATGTGACAGAGCAGAATGAACATCTGTAAGGGCATCCCCTTGTTGCCTGTACAGGGTGGTTCAGGATAAAGTCTTTCTCAATAAGATCGTATCTGGGAACGGGAAGTCCCTTGAGAGAATGAAGCTTAGTGGCTTTGTAGATTCGTTTGAGGGAGTTGCGTTTAAGATCCTTAATAATTTCCGGGAAAACATATTCTGCTTCTCCAACTACTACTGCATCTGCATGCCTAAGAGCTTCTTCAGGGAGAAACGTAGCATGAAAGCCTCCTAATATAACGGGTGTTCCTCGCTTACGAAAACGGTCTGCAATTTTATAAGTATGCGGTGCATTTCCGATCATAAAAGTTATAGCGACGAGATCGACATCTATTTCGTAATCTACTTGTTGAACCAATTCGTGGCGGATAGTCACATTGACGTCGGAAGGTAATAATGCCGCTAGATAAGCAGCTGTTAGAGGGGAAAATAGATTATTTTTTTTTATTCCAACATATTGATACTCCCAAGTATTAATAATTTCGACATTCATACGAAAAACTCTCCATAAGGAGCATTAAAAGATTTTATTATTAGAGTTTTGGATCAATTTTGGTGCCAAATAACATTTACAAAATTATTTGTCATTTGAAAGATCTTTTAAATAACATGATTCATAAATATTTTATTATACAACTCCTTTAGAGAATTTAATTCCTGTTTTGCTATTTCCGGTTGAATGTACAATTCTTTTGTAATTAGTGTTTAGAAACTTAATAGCTAATTCACTGTTTAATTTAGAAGTCCGTTTATCTTTAACTTGTTCATGAATATATGAAATAAAGATAGGTGGTAATAAGGTAATCAATAAAGGATAAATAACTATAAAACTTATTAATTGATCTAAAAAGTATTTATTATGAGGCTTTCTGTTCCTTTTGTGTGGTTTCAGAAGTATGTCTTTAATCATTGATGAATACGAAAATTCAAATAGTTTTTTCAGTAAACTGTATAAATTTATATCTGCTCCTGATACTTCTACATCTCCTTCTCTGAGCGCTTCTAAAAAATCGTTTTTACTTCTTGCAGAATTACTATAGGTATATACATTCCCAATAAAAGATTTTGTATGGGCATCGCTACCACCTGAAATTTTTTTAGAATAATTCGTTGCAATACTTTTTGCAAAATTATTTCCAATGAGGTTGTCCAAGCCATTTTTGACCTCTACCCTGTCAATATAATTCATTAATTCATCAATCAGTTTTATGGAGATCTTTGCCTTTACAGGGTTCAGGTTTGGATGGGCCCAAGAGTGTGCTATATCATTCTTTCTTGTATATTTACATGTCTCTTTAATTCCAATTTTTGCAAGATCTATCAGGTCATTATGCTGTTTCTCATTTATATCATATACTAATAAATGAACGATGTGTCCGTCATCTGATGCTTTAACTTCTATTTCTTCCCCTATGATAATATCCGGATATTTAGAATCTAAATCAAGGGCTGCTTCAATTGAATCATGATCGGTTATAGCAACAAAGTCCATGCCCTTATTTTTTGCTATTTTTTTGGCTAGGACTTCAGTCCAAGACCCTGGAAGCGCTTGTTGAACTTGGCAAGCTGGCCACCGGAATCAATCAGGCGATGAACCCCGGTCCATGCAGGATGGGATTTAGAATCAATATCGAGCTTCATGGTATCGCCAGCTTTTCCCCAGGTTGAGCGGGTCTTGTATTCGGTCCCGTCAGTCATGACCACGGTGATTTCGTGATAATCAGGATGGATGTCTTTTTTCATGGCGAAAGCCTCGTTGGGCCGCAATGCGGCGAATAACTGTATAAAAGAGGGCTCTTTCTATCGAAATCGGACGATGATTGCAAGGGGTCTAAACTGAGTGACAGCAAGTTTGATGAAAGCCCCCCAGAACATATTAGAAAATAAGGGTGAATCTGGACGCGCGAAGGACTACATTACGGCCAAATACTGGCCCAAATATTAGAAATATAAGAACGGGATCGCCTAAATATGACCAAACCATCATCAATGTCAGATAACGCTACGAAAAGTGACGGAGAGCGCCCCCGTGGGGTGCTTCGGGATTTGGTCATTTTGTGGCGCTATGTGGCCCCCTATCGATGGGCCGTTGCGGGCGCTGTCCTGGCGTTGACCACAGCGGCCTTGACGGTTCTGGCCTTGGGCCTTGGTCTCAGGACATTGGTCGATGATGGGTTTTCAACCAACAATGGCGGCTTGCTGGATCAGGCGCTGTTTGCCCTGTTTGGGGTGATTCTGGTTTTGACCATTGCCACCTATTGTCGCTATTCCCTTGTGTCCTGGCTTGGGGAACGGGTGGTTGCCGATATTCGAAAACAGGCGTTTTCTCATATTTTGACTTTGGATGCGGGGTTTTTTGAAACCATGCGGGTGGGTGAAGTCCTGTCGCGCATTACCACCGACACCACGTTGCTTCAGGTGGTGATCGGGTCTTCGGCATCGGTTGCCATGCGAAACTTTGTGATGCTGATTGGTGGTTTGGTCATGCTGGCTGTGACCAGTTCAAAACTGACCTTGATGGTTGTCCTGTTCGTGCCCATGGTCGTTTTTCCGATCATTTTTATTGGTCGCAAGGTGCGCAGCCTTTCGCGCACCAGCCAGGATCGCATTGCCGACATTGGGGCCCATGTGGAAGAAAGCCTGAATGCCATTGGGACCATTCAGGCGTTCTGCCATGAACACCGTGATGGCCGCATCTTTTCAGACCGGGTTGAAGATGCCTTTGGTTCGGCCATCCGCCGTGTGCGGGCCCGCGCCTTCATGACGGCCATCGTGATCATGTTGGTGTTTGGCGGCGTTGGCGTCATCTTGTGGATCGGCGGTCACGATGTATTGACGGGCAAAATCAGCGCGGGCGAACTGTCTGCATTCGTCTTTTATGCCGTGCTGGTGGCCGGTTCCACCGGTGCCATCAGCGAGGTGATCGGTGACCTGCAGCGTGCTGCAGGTGCGATGGAACGGCTGGGTGAATTGCTGGTGACCGAACCTGCGATTGCGGCTCCGGCCAACCCTGTCACGCTGCCGTCGCCTCCGCTTGGTACAGTGACGTTTGAAAATGTTGCCTTTCATTATCCCGCACGCACCGATTATGCCGCCCTTGATGATTTTACCTTGCAGGTGACAAAGGGCGAAAAGATTGCGCTGGTGGGGCCATCAGGCGCGGGCAAGACCACGGTGTTCCAACTGCTGCTTCGGTTTTATGATCCCGACCGTGGGTGCGTTACCTTTGATGGCGTGGATATCCGTGATGTGGCCCCCGGTGCATTGCGCGCCCATATTGGGCTGGTGGCCCAGGACCCGGTTATTTTTTCGGCCTCCGGCATGGAAAATATCCGATATGGCCGTCCCGATGCATCCGATGAAGACGTGCGCGTTGCGGCAGCTGCGGCGGCGGCAGACCAGTTTTTAGACCAGTTGCCAGAAGGCTTTGATACCTATCTTGGGGAAAAGGGCGTCAGGCTTTCTGGCGGACAACGCCAGCGTATTGCCATTGCCCGGGCCATTTTGCGCGATCCGGCCTTGTTGTTGCTGGATGAAGCGACCAGTGCGCTGGATGCAGAAAGTGAACGATTGGTTCAGGCGGCCCTGGAAAAATTAATGGTCGGCAGAACCTCCATTGTGATTGCTCATCGCCTTGCGACGGTACTAGAGGCGGATCGAATTGTGGTCATGGATGAAGGCCGGATTGTTGCCACAGGCAGCCATGATGAACTGATGGCAAAGGATGGGCTTTACAGGCATTTGGCTGAACTTCAATTTGATGGTGATCGGGGCCGTGTTAATAAAGCAGAAACCGGTAGCGCAGAAGACGGGGCCTAGCGCTGGGTAAATTTCAGTTCAATGCGGCGATTGCGGCGATAGGATTTTTGATCGGTGCCCGCAACAAGCGGCTGATAGGGGCCGAACCCGGTGGCCGCCAGACGCAAGGGGGGGATGCCTTCCTTAATCAGAAAACGCACCACTGAAAGCGCGCGCGCTGTCGATAATTCCCAGTTCGAGGGAAATTTTCGGGTCTTGATGGGGCGGACATCGGTGTGGCCATCAACCCGCAATATCCAGTCAATGCCTGCGGGAATTTTGGGCGTAATGTCCTTGAGGGTGCGGGCCAGATTCTTGATTTGAGATTTTCCGGCATCGTTCAGGGCCGCATCACCGCTGCTGAACAGGACCTCAGACTGGAAAACAAACCGGTCTCCGACAATGCGGATGCCGCTTTTTTCACCCAGCACTTTTCTTAGCTTGCCAAAAAATTCAGATCGATACTGTGCCAGTTCTTCCACCTTGTTTACCAAGGCTTCATTCAGGCGTTTGCCAAGGTTGACGATCTGGATCTTTTGTTCTTTTGTGGCTGCTTCTGAAATTTTCAGCGCCTCTGATATGCGCGCCAGTTTATTCCGAAGTGCCGCGATCTGTTCATTGAGAATGGTAACCTGGCTGCGTTGGGCCAGTTCTTGTGCGCTCAGGGTTTCAATGCGCAGGTCCCGGGCTTTAAGGTCTGTTTGTGCCAAAAGGGTGCGTTCATTAGAATCAGCCAGCCGGGTTTCAAGTTTTTTGCTGCGGTCGCGCAACAATCCGGCTTCGGTTTCCGAATTTTTTAAATCCGCTGCCATTTGCCCAACTTGTGTTTCCAGTTTTTTGCGCAAATTCCTTAAACTTTCGATATCCGCTTTCAGGCTGGCGACTTCCAAAAGCCTGAGCCGGATGGTTTCCTTGCCTGCGGTGACCTCTGTCAGGGCCGATGCCAGTTGGTCTTTGAGCGTTTGCGCATCCCGTGCGGCCTGTTCAGCCGTGGCTTGCATCTGGGAGAGACGAAGGCGTAATTGATCACGGTTCGTGTTCGAAGATTGTAATTCGCCAGATAACCGGGTGACGGTGGAACGCAATTCAGCACCGGCTTCGCGTTCCAGTGCCAGCATTTGGGACAGTTCGGTGATGTTGATTTCAAGCCGTCGAAGCGCTTGGTCGCGCCCGGCCAACTGGTCGGAAAGAAAAAACTGTGCCAACACAAAGACGGTCAGCAAGAAGATGATCACCATCAAGAGCGTCGCCAGCGCATCAACGAATCCTGGCCAGATGTCGGGGCTTGCAGAAGATCTGCGGCGGCGGGAGGAGGTGCTCATGGTGCGCGAGACCGGTGCCTAATCCTTGCCGGCGGCAATGGTCCGGGAAAGGATTTTGATCTCAGAACGTATTTCATCCACTGCTTGGGCGCGCCCCGATGATCCTTCTTCCAGCAATCGGGCCAGATAGACTTCCATGTTGCGAATGTGCCCACGGGTGGCATCGTCTAAAACGTTGTTATCTTTATCCAGTGTATTTGAAAGCCGTGCCAGAAGCGGTTGCAGTTCCAATTGGCTTTCGGCCAGTTTGACCAAAAGCGATTGTTCGGACCGCATCTGATCGGTCAATGTGGAAAGCTTTTCGGAAAGCTGGT
>ENA-OREN01002670-OREN01002670.1-marine-metagenome-genome-assembly--contig:-NODE-2670-length-17638-cov-41.392062_pt1 | contig 17638 bp, 23 predicted proteins | sample MGYA00248624_ERZ508555 | MGnify/ENA primary metagenome ERZ508555 (study PRJEB26222, sample SAMN06267773) | marine metagenome | isolation source: Saanich Inlet, British Columbia, Canada | place...
ATATTCTAAAAAGACAAAAAAAACAATTGATCATCTTGATCCTGACATAACTTTTACTTTAAATTTCAAAGAAGAATCATGCGAATTACGTTCTAAATCCATCACTCTTTCTGGAAGATATGTAAAATCTGAGAGAGGTTTTTCTCAAAAACAAAAATCATGCAATAATTGTTCTGGAAAAGGATGTAGAGTTTGTGATTTCCATGGTATTGCAGAATATGATAGTGTGGAGGGTGTAATTTCTAAGATAGTTTTTAAAAAATTTGGAGGCACAACTGCAAAATTCACATGGATTGGTGGTGAGGATACATCTAGTTTGGTTTTGGGATTTGGAAGGCCCTTTTTTGTTAAAATACAAAATCCTCATAAAAGAAATGTAAAATTATCTAGTGTCTCTATTGATTCTATCAAAATCAATCATTTAAAGTCAGTTTATGAATCTCCAAAAAAACCTCTCAAATTCAATTCTGTTATCTGTGTAAAAATTTCTACTGAATCTCAAATTGATTCTAAAAGTCTTAAAAAATTAAAGGATCTCACAATTAGTCCTGTGATAGTCTATGAAAAGTCTGGGAAACGTTCAGAGAAGAAAATTTTTGATGTAAAATTTAAGAAAAATTCAAAGAATCTGTTTACTCTAATTATCAAGGCTGAAGGCGGTCTTCCAATCAAACGATTTGTTATTGGTGATGATATTACTCCTGGAATTTCAACTATTCTTGATACTCCCTGTGAATGTAGAGAATTTGATTTTCTTGAGATTGAAATACAATGATAACAATTAACTTGTACAAAAACAGCCATTTTTAATTAACCTCTTGTACCTAATTGTATGGTAAGTAGCCTAAAACAATTAGAACATGCAAAACAAATGTCTAAAAATAATATTCATTATCGTAGATTCTATAATTCTATCAAGACTCATGCCACTAGACGATCATATGTTTATGGTTTAGAACGATTTATGAAATTTTTATTTACAACTAAAAAAATTTCTGATGTTGATAATTTCACATTACTAACTGATTTTGATTCTGATAAAATTACTGATGTATTGGAAGAATATGTCTTTAAGTTGAATCAAACATTAAAACCCAAAAGCATCAATGCGTTTTTAGCTCCTGTCGAATTGTTCTTTGAGATGAATCGTAAAATTTGGCATAAAAAACTAGTACGAAAATCCATACAAAAAAATGATTCAGAACAATTTGGAAACACACCTGTAACTATTGATGAGATTCAAAATATACTTGAAGTGTGCAAACATCCGCGAGATATTGCATTAGTTCATTTTTTGGCATCTACTGGAATAAGGCCATCTGGGCTTCTTGATCCTATTTTACGCCTGAAACACTTGGTATATTTGCCAGATCCTGACAATCTGTCTGATACAAAATATTGCTATGGTCTAAAAATCTATGAAGGTTCCAATGAATCCTACTGGGTTTTTCTTACTCCTGAAGCTACAAATGCATTGAATAGATATTTTGGATGGCGTAAACACATTCGAAATGAAATTCTAGATGATTCTTCTCCAATCTTTGGATCCGTGTCTCTAATGTCAAAGTACAATCACATGACACTGCATGCAATGTATACAGTACTGAAAAAAGTATATGATAAATCTGGTTTGAAACGTGAGAAAAAAGGACATCGGTACAACAAGGCCATGGTGTATATGTTCAGAAAAAGATTCAACACCACTCTAAAACTAAATAATAATGTCAATTCAAACATTGCAGAGAAACTAATGGCTCATAAACATGGACTTGATGGTACATATCTTCAACCAACTCGAGAGCAATGCTATGCTGAATTTGTAAAGGCGATTTCTGAATTAACTATTGATCCTACAGAACGACAAAAACTTGAGCTTTTGAAAAAACAAGAAAAAATTAATGAATTAGAAGAACAACAAAAAGAGAACAAGATACTAAATGACAAAGTATCATATTTGCAATCTAAAATGCAATCTTATGAGGATCAGTTGGATATGCCAGTTATCTCAAAAAAAGATTTGCCAGATGCATTAAAAAAACTGTCACAAACAAATCCAGAACTTTTTTTATTACAAACGTAATCTTATCTGAAATTTCTTAAACATTTCTTAAAGTGATAATAATACCCATATACTAAAGGGATTTTATCTATTATTGACAAACCATAAAACCAAAAGTGTAACTATTTCACTTCCATTAACTTTAATTTCAGATATTAATGCAAAGAGGGGTTGTCTTGCCACAAGTTTGGCATACAAAATTCTATTACAAAATGCACTTGCAATTATTGATGGTCCCTTAATCCAAAATATGCCGGAGATGCAAAATCATGAGTGACATTCTTTTTAGATCCTGCTGTGCTAATGAGAAGGAGTATATCGCACATTTTAGGCACGGATTGCCGATTCTTTTTTGTAAATCTCATTTTAATGACAAATCTCTTCTGTTTGATGTTGAAAAAACCTACAATCTAAAAACAAAACAAGAGGTCCAACATGTTTGAAATCTCAAAAGGAGGTGGCAAACAACAGACGATTATAGAAGATAGAAAAAATATTTATTTATTTATTTATTTATTTATTTTATTTTGTTATCTGTTTGTTTTTTTTAATGGAGATTTTCTGCATGCCTAAGACCATGCGTTCCTTTGAGGCAAAGGAGGAGACATACAGTAAGTTCAAGTCTATCATAGCATCACAGGGAGGCCATGTCGGAGACAAAATCAATGAACTAATGGAAGAATTCATCATAAAGTATGGTGATGGATATGGCACATCCACACTGGATCAGTTTGTAGGGAATCTTGAGATGCGGGTGACTCCTGCATTATTTGACAGTGATGAAAAATGGTTCAAACACATAGAGTTGCAGAAGGGAAATGAAAAATATCTACAAGATATAATTTGGAAGTGTCAGACAATAGGTGCCAGAAGTCAGAACATGAAAGATCATGGAATGGTAAGCGTGAGGAGACATTGATTCAAAAACTAGACCTTTCACATCAATGCAAGAAGATTAGACCCCCCCCTCCCCCTCTTAATATATTACAAATATTCTATTCTACGGAGAAATCATGAGTAGATCTGCATATCTTCGTCAATGGAGAAAAAATAATCCTGCGAATGTAAAACGACATAAAAGAAATTATTATTACAAACACCGAAAAGTAATTCTTTCAAAATTAAAAGAAAAATATCAAAAGCATTGTGAATTTAGATTCGAGAAAAAAGAAGTTTGGTGTGCAAGAACTGATGATGGTGGGTTTTTGTTTAATCATTTGAAATATACACCATGGTACATGGAATTGATTGAAAGAGAAGAATATGATAATCAACAATGGATGAAACAAAATGATCTCAAATCATACAAACAATGGCAATGTCTATGGAAGGGAAATACTATCACCTATGATCTAGAGAAATCGTTTGAAGCGAATCTTTCACCTAAGAAACCACTGTTTTTTGGGCGAAACATTATGAAAAATATACTTGGATTAAATCCAAAACAGTCTGAATGGAAACCGAATTTATGACTAAATTAACAAAATTTACGTTGAAATCAAACAAAAAAGGAGTGTCATTTTGTAGATGGGACCCATTGTACAATAGACATCTTGAAGTTATGTCAAAGTAATTTTGAATGGGGATTTGAACTGATCAGAAAAAGCCCCTTAAGAGAATTAATCATCAAAATGGGGATGAAATGAAACGCAGATAGACAGAATCAGGGTTTTGCAATATAGAAATAATTCATTGGATCATGTGGAAGTTGTTTTACCTCAACACTTGAGAATCCGGCATCTTTTAGCATTTGAGTTGCAAGTTCTTTTCCCCACATTGCACCTAATCCTTTTCCATCAAGTGCTAATGAAACAGTCATGCAGTGAAGGCATGAAATGGTATAGAGAAACGGAGCTAATGGATGATTCATGTTATTTTCAAGTTTGGATGAACCAGCAATATCTTGCATTAAGAACACTCCATCAGGTTTTAATGAGTTTTTAATATTTCCAAGAACTTTTTCTGGATTTGCTTGATCATGAATGGCATCAAAAGCAGTAATAACATCAAACTGTTCTTCATGATTAAAGTTAGCAGCATCTTGTTTTTCAAAACAAGTATTGGTAAGAGATAACTTTAGAGATTCATTTTTTGCATTTTGTATAACTTCATTTGAGAAATCATATCCAGTAAAATGAGAAGTGGGGAAAGTTTTTGCCATCAAATTAATTGCTCTACCACTACCACACCCTACATCTAAGATTTTGATATTTTGTTTTAGTTTTTCAATTAATCCTGTAACAAGGGGTAAAATTCCATCAATTAATTCGGATAATACAGTTTGACTACTTTCTTCAGCCATAACCTCATGGAATCGATGAAATGATTCGTAAGGGACACCACCACCATTGGTAAAACAATCCAGTATTTTGTCTTCAACCTGTGCCATAACTGGAATAAACTGCATTGAAGTTGCAAAATTAAAAGAACCATCACGAGTAAGCAAATCTGATTTATCTTTAGATATGGAATAAAGGCTTGATTTAGAATCATAATCAATGATTTTAGATGTGACTAGTGCACCCAACCATTCTCTCACATATCTTTCATTGAGGTTTGCTTTTTCCGCAATATCATTACTAGAAGAAAGCGGGAGTTTTGCCATTACATCAAAAAGACCAGTTCTATGACCAATAGATATCATTAGTGCTAGTGCAGATTTATTCATAATGTCTTGTAATTCTTCATCAAAAGATACCATTTCTACTTCTGTCTAGTACTAGATGATTTAATTATTTTTGGTTCAACTCCATTGAGATTTGAACCAACCATGTAATTCCCCTTATGAGAATTGAGGGTTCAACCCCACTGGATTCAGCCACCAAATTGGGGTTAGAAATGGACGCAAAAAAGATAAGAAAATTACTTATCTTAATCTAAAAATCATTGTAACATATTTCATCAAATGTTCCCAGGCAGATATATCACATATTTCAGGATAGTTTTTAGCAAATGTTAATTTGCTATCCCACCAACATGTGAAGATAATATCTCATAAGAGATCGTAACAAAAAGTAGTATTGGAATTAACACACATGCAACTAAAATCCAAAATTTAGTTTTCATTTTCTAGACATTGCATCCATCTAATATCAAAGGCTCTTTTGTCTACATTGTCTTCAAATTCCATTTCAGGGTTGTTTAGAACCTCAATACAACTAATTTTATTCCATTTTTCAAGTTCTGTTTGTAATAGTAATGATTCTTGTTCATTAATGCACTCATGCATTCTAGTGTTCCAAGCATCTGCAACATCTACATTAGGAAACTCTGGAAACAAATGTGTTAGATCTTTGCAGTCCATTTTTAGAAATTCTTCAGCAGAAGGAATAGTATCTTTTAGTCCTCCAACTTGATAATAAACAACTTCGTTAGGAGCAATACATTTGGTATCATTATCCAGAATTATAGAATTTTTCAAAGAAATACATTCTTCCCATTGAGATGTAGTAAAAAAGACAGGTTGTTTATATTGACTTTTATCATCTAAAATACAAATTGCAGGAAATCTTTCTAGAATTTCGGCATGATTGCTAAATCTACATTTCTCCCACAAATCAATTTGTTCTTGTTCTTCTAAAGTATGTAAAGAAAGAGATGCAATTATAGATTCAATATTTTTTACACATTTTACATTTTCAATATCTTCCATACTAGTAACTACAGTAGCGTCTCTATCAGTAACGTATCGTTCATCACAGTAATACTCAAAAGTCTTACCTGATTCATCTTCTTTAATTATAAATTTTTGAGAAATTCCTTCTTCGTTGAATTCATAAGAATACGTTCTTTTGCCCCCTAATTTTTCAGAAAAAGCAAAATCAGGATTTTTTTCCAAGAATTTACTTTCCAAGTCTTGATCTAGATGAGATGAGAAGACAACCCCTACAATTATTGAGAAAGTTAAAAAAATTGCAAAGGCAATAATTATCAAAAATTTGCTTTTCAATTATTCAAGCTGAAATTATGAGATTGATAAGTACTTCGAACCTTTTACTCTTGCAGTCTAAAACTAGATTTGAATCCCTAGAGGCTTGAACCTTTCTTGGCGATGTAGATAAGTATAGAATTAGTTCTTATTTTTCTTGTTTGTTATTTGTTTTATTACCATGATTCCAACTATAACAGACATCAAGACGTAGTTTAGAGGAGGTTTTAGAAATTCAGTGACATATCCAATTTGTGGAATAGCATAAACTACTTTGCCAAGGTATTCTTCTTCTGTAATTGGAAAGTCAGTTCCTGGAATTGATGCAGAATTGGCATCACCTTGTGTTCTTAATGTTTTAGGATCATCATTAATTATTGATGCAACTCTATGCACAATTACCTTATCATGATCAGAGGGTCGATCAAATACTATAACATCTCCTTTTTGAATTCCTTCAAAAGGTTCATTTCCTTGAACAATTATCACATCATTTTTTTCTAATACAGGTACCATACTTCCACTTGCAACAACATAGAATGGATTTTGTGTTCCAAATACTGCCTGAACGCCTGTCCACATTATCAAAACTCCGAATGCTACAATTAAAACATCCTTGATAATTTTTTTTGGAATTGTTTTTTTATTCATAATTTTTCACATTGTTATTTTCTATCGATTTGTAAATATACAAACCACTAATGGAGCCGAAACTTGATTTCTGTCAGAGATTCCATTAAAATCAAAACCTGCAAATTTATCATCCAATGCATTTCTCCACTTGTCATATTCTTGTTCAGCTAGCACACGATCTGAAAACTCTTTTGTTTCAAAGCATTCTTTTTCACCATAATCCGGAAAAATAGTACTTGCTAATACTTGTGGAATTATAGTTACTACTAGAAAGGTAATTCCAATTAATGAAAGTAAATGTAGTTTTTGCATTATGAGACATGTGTTTTAGAATCTATTAAATTCAACTATGTATTTGTGTCATCATACGCTCAATTATTTATCATCGATAAAGACCTTGAACCTTTTACTTTTGAGAGATAAAATAGAACTCTATAGATAAAAGAGAAATATTTAGAATATCAAATAAATAAAGACTTTACAAAACTTCCGTGAAATCCACCTCAGCCAAAATATGATGGCTCTACAAATCATCTTTTAGAGCAAAATAAAATTCAATGGGACAAACTAGAAAAAGAAATTATTAAAAGTCTAGTTTTCATATTCTCCTCTTACAAATGCCAGAAACATCTTGTTTGCTTCTTGCATTGATTGCTCATCGGGTTTCTTAGGATAAGAATGGGCATTAAGATGAGATAGTATTTCAGCAAAAACCACACCAAGACAAAATGCCCTAGATAATTCAGGAATTTGATCAAATTGTAAAGTTTTAAGAATTGAGATATTTCCTTTGAGCATTTGGTTTACGCTCTTGTAATCATTTAGTATTTGATTGATATCCCCATTTAGATTATTGTTCATTTCTTCTTTCTCTATTTGAGATAGTCATAAAGTGTTCTAATCTAAGATTAGGCATAACAAAAGTGCAGGGTGTTGAACTGATCTGACAAAACCCGAGTGGAGTATTATAGAATAAAAAAAGGAGTGTCATTTTGTAGATGGAACCCACAATACAATAGACATCTTGAAGTTATGTTGAAGTAATTTTGAAGGTACTACTTTCAAGAATATTGAACTATTTCTTCAATTCCCTTTAAAGGAATTAAAGATTCGAAGTACTTATGAATATCATATCTATATTTTGAATAATTGAAAACTAGATTTTTGATAATTTTATCATTGATTTTATTTTTCATACCTTTCTCAGATGCCCACGCATCATGTGATGTGTTTTTTCCTGTGATACATAATGTTAGAGCGTATGATGACGCATCAGTTGTGTTTTTTGGAACTGTAATTGATGCACATGTACAATCTTCACCTGTGCCAGATCCGTATAATTCTGAATTCATCCCGACCTTACTCATCCGGCATCTTTGCAGTTATTCAATGAATTACTAATCATGTCCTTATGAGGTGGCCAATACACAGTATGCATCTTACCATCATAGGTATCATGCAATTCTGAGCATTCTATATTGTTAATTATGTCTAATTCATTTTGGTAAATTATCTCATACAATTCTTCTGGGGTTTTAGTAGGCTTGTATGGTTGAGTTGTTATTTGTATATCCTCACAGGCATTTATTTCTGCATCAAATTCTTCAGTATATAATTTACAGAAATCTATTTGGTATTGTAATAGAACATCAGATAATTGGAAATTATTTTCTTTTACGACATTTGAATAAATCCCACTCAATAGATTATGATAAGCATCTTCGGTGTAGAATTTTTGTGGTGTTTGTGCAGATATCAGGATGGATGAATAATGTAAACCACGATATGGTAATTCTTGTTTATCATGACAGTCACCTATCTTTTCTCTTGCAAACTCTCTGTTATCGCTGCTTAGATACACTCCTTCTGTATTTCGTTGGATAATTTCATCACAACTCATGGTTTCTAATTGTTCTAATTCTTGTAAGATGGCTAGTTTTTGTTCTTCTATGAATTCTATTTCAACTTCTTTTATTTCTCGTTTAGAGGGTAAGTAAGATTCTTCTATAGATATTTCATTTTTCAGACACTCAAGAACTTTCTGTTCAATATAGTTTCCATCTTCTTTGGTAAAATATTGTAATCCTTGGATGTTTTCTTTAATAATTTGCTCACAAGTCATAGCAACTAATTCTTCCATAGTTTTTGTATCTTTATCATGTTTATTGGACGGTTCAATTAATGCACCATCATTCATACTCTCTGGATAAATTAGTATTGAGACAGATATTACTCCAATTACTGCAATCACAATAGATATTCCCAATAATAATTTAGAATTCATATTAGTTATACACCTCAAAGACAGGATTCTGTAAATTCCACATTAGTCTTATTTCAAAATCAGATCTGTAATCATTAACAAAATTATCCAAACTTGTCTGATGCTGATTTTCTAAAATTTCCAATACACGTAATTTTTCATCCACGATATTTTCCTCTAATTGTGCGTATTTTTCTCGAATATTTGTAATTTCATGACTGAATGCTTTTTTGGACATGGAGTCATTTTTGTTAAATTTCTCAATTACTATTTTTTCCTCATCATTTTGTTCTGATTTGATTTTTACAAAAAGAGATTCATATTTTACTTTAGTTTCAGATAAATTTTCTTCGTAATATTTTTGCATGATATTAATTTTAGAGTTGAGATTTTCCACTTTTTTATAAATTCTGTCTTGTTGAAATTTTTTTACATCAACTGGATCTTTTGTTTCTAAAAATGTATCAGTTACCACATTTCCCATATTATGACGTACCCACATTTCAGCAGTATATTCTGTAGTACATACATAATCATCGGCATGGGTTCTATACACCAATACATGTTCCTGTCTGCATTCAGTATTTGGATCATTCTTGCCAAGATCGTCCCATGAAATTTTGTCAAACGGATTTGCTTGAAGATATCCAGGGTTTGTTCTATAATCTTCATAGTATTTTCTTAGTTCTTCTCCAGAAATAGTATCATCAAATGTACCATCAGAATTAAAAAGAATTTGTTGGTTATAGTATGCATTACCACTCAATACATTGTAGATGCTATTGGCAGCAAGCATCTCTTCTCTTGTCATTTTTGCAGCATTGACAAAAGCATCCCTTGCATCTTCTGGTCCCTTACCTTCAAGAACAGCTTTGTGTAATGCATCACGTCCAGCATTAATCTTTGATGCAGTAAATTTTAGTGGATGATCATAAATTGTATCAGTGTCTTTTGCAGAACTATTTTCAAGTGATCTCTCTAGCATCTTATCAAATGTATAGTATTCCCAGAGTTCTTCCCATTTTTTTAGATCTTTTTCTAGACTTTGTAATACTTCGGTTCGTTTTTGTTCTAGTTCTCTTTGTCTTTCTGATTCCTCAAAATCTCTTTGTTGAATTTGCTCAATCCATCTTTTGCTTTTCTCTATTTTTTAAGAATATCCTGTGCGACAGGATTATTTTCAAGATCTTTTGAAAGAGTAATTTGCTTACTTGTCTCAACTGAATCTGCAAAAATAGGATTTATGGTAAAAAACAGTGCAAAAACGACACTAATTCCAAGAATCGCCCAACCTCTCATAGACGATCGAATGGATTTTTCCATATAATGAGCACTGATGATTCATCAGTAAAAATATAAAATTTAGGAACAACCCAAGTTACAATATGAGACTTTAAGACAAATATTTTATTAAAAATGAGGGTATCAAATCAATAGTTTAACACACTTTGTGGTCTGGTTTTCATTTCTTTCCAATCTCAGTAACAGGTAAAACCTTCACACAGTCTTCAGGTAGAAAGTTGTGAAAAGTTATGTTTGATAATGTGTAAGGGGTTTGAAAAACTGTTGAAAGAAACACGTTTGTTCCATTTGGATAGAGTATTTCAGAACAAACTCGAGCAGGCGGTTCTATCTCAAAATCAGGATTATTCCATTTTCTTTGGGGCATAATCCATTCGATATCTTGTTCCATAAGCATCACTTCAAAAAATGTCGGAATTTCTTTTTCAGGATTTATTTTTCCAGAATCAATTTCATTAAATTCAGATCCTGACATAGATTCATCTTCAATTACAAATTCAAATTCATCATACTCTGGCAATAAAATATCATAATTCATCTTCAAAGAAGCATCCAATATCTTTGTAAAGCCAAACGGAGATAGTTCTGGAGGTGTAAATGGATGAAGACCCCAAAATTCAGCGTATGTTTTGTTTTCATATTCGTATAGATCTGTATATTTTACAAGATGTGAAGATATCTTACGATCCTTAGGATGATAAACAGGAACAAACGTATCACCTGGATGAAGTTCAGTAGAGTAAATGATGTTGATATCTGCATCCCTGTCTGATGAATTGTTAAAATCTACTTGTATTGTTTTTGAATTTTTGTCAATGATTTTCATGTTTATGATATTGAAAAATCTCATATCTGCAATCCCTTCTTGAAAATCAGCAATTTCTCCATGCGTCCAGGGGGCAGCAGAATGTAATAGAACATTAGAGAAACCGGCATTAGGAGTATCTCCTCTGGCTCGTCTACAAACGAATTCATCAGGTTTTGTCTCCACACACTTGTAAACATCATCTAAATTCTCAACACAATCTAAATCACATTTTGCCTCATCAGGATCTAATGCAACTCTTGACAATGGTTCTTGAAAGTAAATGTAATCACTAGTAAATAGAATTACAGGTAGAATAATTACAATAGATGAAACAACATAAATGAGATTTTTGAGATTAGTTTTCATTTTCTATAATTCCTTAAAGTTATGTTTCAAACTATGTTGAATGATTTGAGGATAGTCACAGGTTACTCCTTGCTCTGAACTTGCAAGCATGTGCCAAGTTAGAAAATAATCATTACCCTCTATTGTGTCAACTCCCAGGTATTGTACTATAGTTACGGAGGTTCCCTCATAATTATTACATTTGGCAATAAACGTATCAAATTTTTCTATAATTGTATCAAATTCAAACTTGTCAGTTATTTCATAATCAACTCTGTTCTTGTTTCCCACCTTGTAATCATTGTCTGCAAATGTAATCATTGCAGAATCACCAGAAATCCCAGTCATATTCTTCATTGTAAAATATCCAACACCCACATCAACTGGATCAAGGTGCATCTCACCGTTTATTCCATTTGTCCCGATCACATATGAAATTAACATAGTTTCGCTATGGAGTCGAGGCTTTTCATAGCAGAAGAGATTATTGTTAAGAGTAGTCAAACACTGTGAGTCTTTGTTTTGATAGATTTCTTGGAATCTATCTTGTTCAAATAGAAAATTAGATTCTAAAACAAAACTGTTCAACGGAACATCATATGCATAGAAATTACTAATTGAATCATAGTTTATAGATATTAGCAGTAATGGAATAAAGATACAACTAATTACAAAGAGAATGTTTATGCCATTCATTTTCTTTTTCTCCTAAAGATTACAAAAGCAGACACGCCAGTAATTGGAATCATCAATAGGAATGCAATGATAGTAAGTTGCCTTTGACCACTTCCCGAATCCCATCTCTCAACTTTTTTCTCTTGAATCAAGTTATTAGTTAATTCGAACTCTAGTTTTTCTTGCTCTGTTAGGGAATCATAGAACATGTTAGGAGTAGCAGATCTCATATCTCCTTCAGACATAGATACCTGACGAATTATTTCTACAACGCTTGGAAATGCCAGAAACTCTGGAGCACACTTGTCAATCTCAAGGGCAAGTTCGGTTTTCTGAACAAATATCACATATTCAAATCCCTCTTCAAAATTATAATCCCAAGTCTCATTTACTGAAACAGAAATCTGCTCATTTACATCCCCCTTGAACGATTCTAGTACCTCAAATGTCACTACGGGTATTCTAGAATCCCAGGCATAGTAGTTTTTGTCCAAGACTTTGCCATGTAAAACATAATCAGAATCATCGTATTCAGTACCAAGTTGAGGCAATGCACAAGAGAGAGCTTGTGCATTATTGATGAACCCAAACAAGGGTAATAATGCAATTAAAAATATTATCAAAAATCTAGTTTTCATTTTCAAATCTTTGAAAATCCAACAATTTCAATGCTAGTGTTGTTGTTTACATCTATTCTCAATACATTGTTTTTTATTTCATATGGAATCTCCAGACCATCAACAAGAATTACCAAGAAATTTAGTTTTGTTTCCAATCTTTTTTCTAAAATAAGCAATGGATCACACATTATGATATAACCATACGACATAGGTACTGGTTTGAGTATTAACGACTGGGCAGATTCATCAATGCTAAATTCTCCAATTGGAACAGTATGAAAAATTGAAAATTCTCCCTTAATAGAAAAATTTGGCTTTCCATCATTAGATCCTGAAACCACACTCCTTTCTATGAAATTTTTGTCATAGGGAATATCACATTGTTTTGATAGACTAGTTTCTTCTAACAGTATGCTTGCTATTGGGATTACACCAAATATCTTCCAAGTGCATTCAGCATTATCTATGTAAAGAAGGCCGTTAGTCCATTGGTAACCTATGGCAAATTGCAGTAGTCCATCTTGAGTCATTTCACAACTACCATAAACTTTGGATAAATTTGGCATAGTAAATGAAACAAGGAAAAACATAATGATTACAGATAATATTATCAATAGTCTAGTTTTCATTTTTCAATATCACTCTTGCCACGAATTACCAATCCAGTTATTATCAAAGATGGAATAATTGCTAAAAAGAATACAAACTCTATACTATAACCCAACATATTATCAAATCCTTGTTTCTCCAACCCCTCAACTGTGCCGCTCCACTCACCAATACCGCTTGATGCTGCATGTACTGCTACAATCATTATGATTAAAACAAAAAATGTTGCAACAATAGTTAATGTGGCAATTATCAATGCTCTGGTGTGTGTTGGATTAATCATCTTTTTTTGAAGCATAAATGCTGTAAACCCTGCTACAATCCCTACAATAATTGCAGCCATTGGTCCCATCACCCCCATAAATGGAAGTATCAAAGATGTGCCAGTAATTATGCTCAGTGGAATTCCTGCAGATTTGATATTTTTTGATGCCCATGAAAGCAAAAACCAAGATAATAGAGAGAGTGCAATGGTGAGTGTCATCACAATAGTCGCACTGGTGTGGATTCCATCTACTCTAACTCCATTATACGGATCATAGTCTAGTGCCTGAATCCAAGGGATCAATACAAGAAATACTGCAATAATTATCAATAGTCTAGTTTTCATTTTCTATTTCACCGTACTTGATACCAAAAACAAATCATCATAATCATACTCTGGGAAAAAACTCTCCACAATTGATTTTTTGATAAATTCCAAATTCTTACCCTCTATTCTATAATGATATACATCTGAGAAATCCACTTGATATGTTCTAAATGATTCAGATCTGTCACTGTCTTCATCCATTGCAGAGCCTCCAATTGTAATTACAGTTTTCCCTATCTGCCAGTACTCCAAGTTTTGTTTTGCAGAATTTGAATAGACTATTCCATTGGCAAACTTTTCTACAGTCATCTCAAAATATCCCGATTTGTTTGGAAAATCAAGATACCTTACAGTCGTAGAAAATTTCTCAGGGGAAATTTCTGACAAGATGTACCCGCCAAATGTCACAGGTATTTGAGGATAGTCAGAATAATGTTTTGCAAAGGACTCTACAAGAAATGCAGAGTTGTTGCGTATTTCATCTAGAGGTATATTTCTACCGTATCCAATTGCCCCGTTTTCAGACGGAGTGAATTTTGGTGGCTCTACATACATCATACCATTTTCATCTATTGACAAATCAAGATATGGGAGCCCAGTCATTGCAGTTGAACGATGAATTGCACCATATGTCAGTGCCCCGTCAATTACTCGATACATTCCTCCCTGACAGGGATTCTCTATTCTCTGGCGTCCCTCGTCAGGCCAGTACCTTACAACACATGAATCATCTAGGGATTTTGCACTGTATACCCTATATGCCGAAGTATCATTTGCTCCTCCACCCATCCATTCAGGTAATCGAATAAGCATGAATAATTTGTAAGTGTCTTGATCTTCAGAAGGGGTTGGATAGTAAAATAACTCCACACTATTTGGTTCCATCAAAGTAATGTTATCAAAAGTTTCAGATTCAATATTCCTTTCTGTTATGCAACGCTTAGATGACATGAGACTACATGTTCCATTTTCAAACCATTCCACACACTGATCTACATCACTACAATTCTCTAGATCATAATCATTAGGATCTATTCCCTGATATTTTTCCCCCATATAATACATCTCGATAATTAACGGAGACAATAGTATAGCAACTATTGTAATTACAATTATAATTCCAAGTATAATCAAAAGTCTACTTTTCATTTCTTCTAACAAATTGGAAATCCTATGCCATAATATCCTTCATTGTAAACAAATCCACGTACTCGTACCTCATCTAGATTAAATTGTTCAGTCTTTTTTTGATCATACCATTCTCGATAATCATTCCAGTCAGGATTTTCTACAAGTCCTTTAGATGCAGTTATCCCACCATTTAATGGAAATGGGATTTGGTGGGTTGCACTAATTAGTTCAGATATAATTGGCATCTCTTTAAGATCATCATCATTAATACTTAGAAATTTAATTTCATATGTTTTTCCTGATTTTGTTGTAAATGTTGCAGGGTATCTTTGGTTTAATTCATCTAGAGTAAGTCGATTAATGTCTATTCCTGCACAAGTATCAACAGGATAAAGTATGATGTGTCCATCCTCAATACTTGCAATATCCCGAGGTGTGGATTTTTCATGTTCTAATTCCCATTCACAATTTTTAGTATTTATGAAATGTGTTTCATTAGAATATGTAAGAGGCTCTCTACCATTTTTGCTCTCTATCCAAGAACTACAACCATGTAATACCAATCTAAGATCTGTTTCTTCAAATTTTTTCGTGGGGCTATTACTCCAGTCTATTTTATCAAAATTATATTTCCATACACAATTATGAGTATCTAGATGATGTGTTTGATTACGATACTGTTGATTCAAACCTCTATCTTCCCAAGGTTTTTCACAAAGTTGTAAGATGACTCGAAGTTCATCGGGAGCATTAGGATCATTTCTTAGAGGTGGAAATTTGGATTGATCTTCAATATTATCAATTATAATTAGTGAGGATACCGAAATTGTAATTATAATTCCAAGGATTATCAAAAGTCTAATTCTCATTTTCATAATCTCCAAGATACACTCCAATTCCCTTCCATTCACATCCAAGATTTGAAAACACATGAGTTCCATTGGAATATTTCAAATTATTTGCCATTCGTTCCTTTGGGGAATCATTAGCACAGCTGTCTGACACTTTTTTTAATGCCAATAACGAGTGATCATCTGTTTCACTTATCCATCCTCTCTCAGCTAATTTTGGAATGGATTCAGATTTTATGCATGTGGGGGTATTGTCATGTTTGTAGATTAATTTCAAACCTTCATTGCACCGAATTTTATCTATAGTAATGCCTGACTTGATTTGTTTTAGTGGTGATTCAAACACTGTAGATGTGTATTTTCCCCACTTGTCAGAAGAATCTTCTGTAGAACTTTTTGTTTCATCAACTACACATATGCCTTCAGTGTATGTAGTTCCTTCCCCGCAAAAAGGCTCTTTTTCTAAATGAAGATTGTCATCAGGTTCTGGAACTGGAGATTCATTAGGAATTGTATCATTTTGTGCAATATCAAATGTAATTGAATCAGTCCAAGCACTTTTGTAAAATGCATCAGAGCGACTAGAAAAATGGTCGCCAGTAAAGTAAATGCTGAGAAATATCTTTTCATGTTCTATGTTTGGGTTTACCGTAATTATTACAGGAATCCTTACAATTTGACCCTGTGTAATTCCTTCAAGTGACTCTACATCAATGTGAACCATCGAACTGGCACTTGTGGGACTAACATCAATGACTGGTGAGAAATTACTTAGAGCGTATGGATCTGATGTATATCGAAATTTTATTTCAAACTGTGTTGGTTTTTCTGGAGTCAATTTTGAAGGGGCATTCTCAAAACTTGATGTTCCATAGAATGATTCAGAGCCAAATGCATTGGGTGCAAGCATTACAGAGCCTACAAAAATCAATAAAATTGCAAAAAATTTCATAATATGAATAAACAAATTATTTGAAGTTCATAAAGTGTTCTAATCAATGATTCAAACCATTACAGATGAAGTAGATTTTTCAAGAAAACATCATCTCAATATGATAATAACAAAAATTCCAAGATTTGAACAAATTCAAACACCACACAAAACACTAGATAAAGAAATACAAAACATGATGATGTATCAAGTCAAAAAATAGACAGGTCTAACCAATGACATCTAAAACATGGTACCCCTACCCCCCTGCATATAACCGCCTAACTTCATCGCATTTTGAAGAATACGTTGAACATATTACTTTCTAAAAGGAAAAGTTAGATTCTCATATTTCTCTGCCCTATCTTTCATGTCTTGTTCTGATATGTTCTCAACCCCTTTCTTTTTAGCTAAAAATATCATGTCCAGATCAAATTGTTCTTTATCACTTCTCACTTTTTTATATAATGTGTAAATTTTCACTGTTTTGTTTTGTGATTGTTTCTCAAATAATTCTCTAGCATATTTGAAAATGTAATTTCCTCTAAAAGATGTAGTTGGAGATAGCCCCACCATAGGATTTACTGCCATCCTGTCATTGATTTTTCCATTTGTAGTTGATCCTTTATTTTTATGCCAAGTTTCTCTAGCTTTCTTTCTATGTTTTTCTGGATTATTCCAATAAGATGTTCTTTTATTTTTACGAACATTTTCAGGATGTGAATATCTCCATTCTCTCTGATATTCCGTTCTAGATTTCTCATTATCTTCTGTCATACCATAGGTTCAGTTGACCCTATGGGATTACGAATAAAGGGCTTCCTAGAAATCATCAAGATTTTACCTGATGATTCATTAAACTAGCCATTTAGATCCATCAATAATCAAATC
>ENA-OREN01002672-OREN01002672.1-marine-metagenome-genome-assembly--contig:-NODE-2672-length-17622-cov-5.748133_pt1 | contig 17622 bp, 17 predicted proteins | sample MGYA00248624_ERZ508555 | MGnify/ENA primary metagenome ERZ508555 (study PRJEB26222, sample SAMN06267773) | marine metagenome | isolation source: Saanich Inlet, British Columbia, Canada | place...
ATCTGGTCTCCGTTCTTTGGATACAATTCGTAGCCAACTTCTTCAACGGAAAGCGGAAGCTCGTCTGATAAGTAGTCCGGCTTACCTTTACCTAGCCAACCTAATCGTTTATAAAGCTCACGGTCTTTCCAGACGTCTGCATTATAGTAGTGCGAATCAGCGGTTGAGATAAGTTCAATACCAAACTCTTGGTGCATCTGGATAATGTATTGGTTGAGGTCGTGCTGCTCCGGAACGTTATTCCACTGCAGTTCACCATACCATCGATCACCGAAGATAGATTGCATCTTCTGTGTTGTTTGTCGCATCGCTCCCAATATGGCGTCGGGGCCAGTGTCTCGGTTCTCCCAGTAGTTCCCAGCATAGACACCACCAAGACAAGCTGAAGCTGCGATGACACCTTCATTGTGCTTCTTAAGCATGGCGTAATCAACACGAGGATAACGATAAAAGTTATCATTGGTATAGGACTTGGAAATCATTTTGAAGATGTTCTGCAAACCTGTCTGGTTTTGTGCCAGCAAGATAAGATGTCGTCTTCTGTTGAGAACAGACTTGATACGCTTTTTAGAAGAGCCCTCGTCTTCCACTGTGGTCCCAGAGTTGTCTGCTTCGTAGTCAGACTTCTTCTTGGAGGCTGCTTTGATTTCCTCATACTCTTCTTTCCACTTCGCAACAGATGGAATAAAGTAAGCCTCACAACCGAAGATTGGCTTGAACTCTTTACCTTCCTTCTTCATCTTCTTTGCGTGGAGAACCTGCCAAGCTAGGCCATTCATATTACCATGGTCGGTAAGCGCAAGTGCGTCCATACCATTTTCATAGGCAAAGTCCATGTGCTCTGGTGGATAGCCGAGAGCGTCAAATGGAGAGCCCGCAACTGAGTGGGCATGTAATCCTACGAAGGGGATATTACTGGTTGTTTTAGATGTCATTCACTAATTCTTTCATTTCTTCTACTGTTTCTAGCAATGTGGCTTTTACCACTTCTCTATCAATTTGGAACATCTCCATTATAAACCTTTCCTGGTCATTTGTCAAGTCTTTAAATGAGTCGGGTAGGCCTGCATGTTCCTTGATTATTGACGGCACTAGCTCATACGTTTCTTCAATCTTGTTCATCTTCTATCATTCTCCTGTGGTGATATGGTTTCATAAATTGTCTGCTGGGCCTAGGCATCTTCATCTCTGATCGATAATAATCTTGCAAACTATCCCACGTATCTAAATCGTAATACTCAGGTATCTCTACCTTCTTATCTATTGATATTACATCAATGTTGAATATTTTGTCAAGTGAAAAATGACGACTTGACCATCTTTGTTGAATTGGTGTGTCTCGGCTGCCACCGGTACACTGGTTCTTGACGTGATGTTTAAACTTTGGCCAATCTTCGGGAAAGAACGTGAAGCTAAGATAGAGTCCGTCCCTGACTGTTTTGTCATTATAGGAAAGGAAGAATGAGGCTGGTCCTCGTATCGAATCCCTATGCTCTCTAATCATCGTGGCATCATATAACCCATAAGGAAAGGAGACAAAGTATTTTGTAGGCAGCACCCACTGTGACATTTTGTCAGATATCTGAAAAGCCATGAGCGCTCCATGGAGCGCTGACCATCCCAGGCTGTCCCGGCGGTCGCGGTCTTTTTGCGATAACGGTGTGTAGAATATGGGCACCCATTTTTCGTGATAGCCCCTGTTCTTTACAAACTCCTTCTCTTCAAAATACCGGGGTGACATGACGTAGTCTCCCAGTCTTCTTTTCACGATTGGCGCCACGTCGTCTCCGCACACTATCCAAATGCTATCGCATCCACCGTAGGCGCACTCATACACAGATCTCTCGATGGCTAACATTCCTTGCCTGACTGGGTGCAGGTAGTCTGGCCACGGGAAATCAAAGGAGTTGTTCCATCCAGCTAAGGGAACAATTCCTACAACATTTCTACCTTTCGGTGCTCTCTTCAATTATTTGCTCCATAGAAAGATTCAGTATTTTTACCGTTGATGAGTCCGCATATACGTTGTTGTCCTTGGGATAAGAAAATCTATTTACGTGTTTCACTTTTGGTTTTCGATATTTTGGCTTTCCACTCTTATAGTGCTTCATGAATGTACCATAAATACCAACAGAAGTCAAGTGTCTTTCGACTACGAATCGGGCTATAGTGTCAGAATAGTCAAAGGAATTTAGTTGTTCTTGTGTCAACTCCGACTCCACCACACAATCTGTTATGTAAGAAGATCCATCAACTCTGTCTGAGGAATAGAAGTGCATTTCGCGCGTGAAACCAGTGCCGTCTGATATCGGCTCTATCTCAAATCTGTGTTTACCTAATGTAGATAATTCGAAATCATCAAAAACGATAAAAGTTTTTGGATTTGTTTGCTCCACCTCATTATCCAATTGTACGGCGGTGGTGTCGAACACAAAACATTCTTTAAAGTTATATTTGTATGTATTGTTTTGCGCCGAGATTTTCAATTGTGTGTCGCTGAGTCTTATGGTCTCTGTGTCCTCGAACGCTATGAGGCGTGAAAGCAAGCCCAGCATAAGATTTAGCTTTGGCCAAGTTTGAATATTCTCGCGATAAAACATGGGTGGGTGCTGCCTAGTCGAAACAAAGAAGCAGTCGTTCAAGAGAGCGTAATAGGCTGACTCTGTGGTAGAACCTATGACAACCCTATCTAGTAACATATCCCCATCTCAAAATCATATCTTGATCCATAACTAACTCTCTTATATCCGGGCATGCCAAGTGGCAGTAAGGCTGCAGTCGACGAGTCAGGCAGGCATATTTCATCAAGGATAGACATCAAGTCGTTGTACATCTGTTCTGAGTTTGACGTAAGGATGAACGCACTACCACCTGTCGGGTCGATATACCTTCTCCACTGGGCTCTATAGTAAGGTTTGGTAAAGACGTATAGCTTTGTGTCTGGCGTGGCGGAGAGGGCCGTTATAAGGTCTGAAGGTTCTACTTCCGGAACCAAATAAGATTGATCATCCTCATCTGTAAAAACAATGATTATCCTGTCGGCGTCTTGCCTCCAGTCAATCTTGAATTGCTGCAGCGGAGGGATAGAATTTACGTTTGTTGATAGCCTGTTTAGCCACCTAGCTGAAGAGACGTCATAGGGTCCATTGGTTGTTAGATTATCAATTGACAGATAGACAGCGTCACGAAGCATTTCGTTGCTGGATCCGAGATCGAAGTTGCCGGCGTTCGCGAATGCAGACATAAAATCAGCAAAACTTGCAATGTTTGTCTCAATTCTTAAATATTCTGCCGTATCAAGGTCGTCCTGCCCAAGAGCTGGTAGCATCCTGGGTCCAGTTTCTAGTCCCCACTTCAGTTTGTCCTCTGCTGCGAATTGATTAGCAAACCTGTTCATCGCCATGCGAGTGGCGCCAATGCTGTACGACATTGACCCGGACCAGTCGAGGATGAACAGAATGTCTGTGTCTGGTATTTCCTCTCCAAAGTCTGTAGTGCCGTCGCAGTCGTTATCTGCTCCGTCACAAATCTCTCTACTTGGTACAACCTCGCCGGCGCAAAAGTCTAGCAGTAGGTCTCCACTAGAAACCTCTCCATACCATTGACCTTCCTTGCACAACATCTCTCCTACTTGACAGACGCCCACATTAGATGTTCCTTCGGGGCCTGAGTAGCAAAACTTTGTTAGTTGCTCGTCGATGAGTCCGTCGCAGTCTTCATCAAAATTATTGCAAACCTCAGGCTCTACCGGAATACCCAGAAATTCATCGCAAGTATCTGGTGCGTCTGCGGGTACCACTTCTTCAGGCAACCAAGAACAGAGGGCAAGACAATCCGTCATTTTAGTCAAAGAGCAATCGTCGTTATCACACTCGCAAGTCTTGAACCCCATACCACATGTAAGTGGTGGCTCCATACAGGGAATAAGGGCCCCGATCATAGCAGGGGGACACTGACAGTTTAAAGCTTCATCTACCAGAGCATCACAATCGTTGTCAAAGCCATCACAGGCTTCTTCCGTTGGTTGTCTCGCAGTACAACCTATCCAACGGCCTTCGATGCACGCTTCGATGCCACGTTCGCATTCAGTAACACATTCCCTAACTAAGTCTTCGTCCACATTGCCATCGCAGTCATCATCTATGTTGTTGCACACATCCTGAGGAAGAGGTCCACATAGCCCACACTCATTTAGCTGATGCTCGTCCACTGCGTCGTCGCAATCATTGTCGACGCTATCACATACTTCGTCTGAAGGGATGCAAGTTACACACTCTCCATAATATAATCTACCTTTGTCGCATCTTACCTCTTGTCTGCCCGGAATACCATTTGCATCACAATCATAATACATTGTAAAGTCTTCGTTTATTCCCGGGGGACAGTCAAATGCGTGGTTGCAGTCGCTTTCATAGATAATCTCTGATGGCGCGCAGGTGTCGTCCAGGTTTCTATCACATGGAATGTAGTCTTCCCCGCATATGTCCAGAATAGCTTCTTTGGCCTGAATCTCTGTTCCTGTTGGTGGGCAATACCAAGTTTGCCGCTGGCAACAACGAGGAAAGCATTCACAATAGTCCTCGTCTATGTTCCGAACATCAGCACAAGGGTCGACATAAGCATCGACAATGATGTCTGGGATTTCTATAATTTGTATGTCTGGGGACAAAAGGTCTGCACTTATGCCTACTTGTAGGTCATTTGTCTCGCTTTGTTGTGGAACTGTGTCTGCGCAGGACGCTAAGACTAGCAGCAAAGGTAGGTATCTCATTGTGGCTATTCCTCGTATACTCTCTTGATTTTGTCTCTGATTCTTTTAACTAATTTAACATAGTAAAGGTTCTTATAGAACACTTCTTTCTTGCAAATCGAGCCGGCGTTGTAAAAGCATAGGCCCTGGTCGAGATTGCCCTTTGCGAAACTGTTGATGGTCCAGTTTAGGATGCGGGTACCCGTACTTATTGCTGTCCTGGGATCCTTCAGTTGTTCGCATGTGTACCTCTTACCTCCAGTGGCGCGCCCACCTGTCCACTTAGGAACAACCTGCATCAAACCACAGGCATCTGCATGCGAAACAGCATTTGGGTAGTATGCGCTCTCCACGAACATGAGACCTGCGACTAACTCTGGCTCTAGATTATATTTATTTGCGTTCTCGATAATATCTTTTTCGTATCGACAAACGTTTCTTTGCTGGACAGGGTTCAACTGTAAAGCTAATCCGGCAGCGAGGCACAAGGTCATTACGGATTCCATCACTTCTCCATCTTACTTTTGATGAATGAGTGTACCGAGTGTGGGAATAGGTCTTCTGCAATCTCTAGGCAGGCCTCGGCAACTTGCTGAATCTCCCACTGTGCTCCTGCGTGCGAACGTAATGATACGAACTTGAGAAGATTGTGTAGATTTACTGTACCGTAATACTGCGTATACAAATTTTGAGGTAGAACGCCTCTTGCTTGCTCTCTACAAATTCCGGACTTCAGCATCTGCTCAAATAGTTTCATACACTCTTGATGGTGCGCTTTCACTAATGTTGAGGCTCCGGCTGAGATAGGCAGACCGGACCTGTTGTACTCGACAATTGGGTTTATCAAGTCGTCAGTGCTGGCCTGCCTGTTGCTTTTGTGCTGCTGCCTAAACTCTTTAGGTTCGTAGAAGTTGATGTCTACTGATGTGTATCTTCTAGAGATTTCATTATAGGCCCAAGTCCTGTGTCTGTGGTGCTGGCTACGTATAAAGAGAGGTACTGTGAACCTAAACGTGATAGCACAGTGCTCAAAAGGAGAACTGTGGTTATGGTCCATAAGGTAGTTGATAAGTTTGATATCCTTCTCATCTACTTCTTCTTTTTCCGATCCGAAAGATACCCTTGCTGCATTAACAACCGAGAGATCTGAACCCATATGTGAAACGTACTCAACCGCACCTATCTTGTCGTCAAAGAGTTCAACCCTCATCCGGCCTCCTGTATACTCCCACTACGTAGTTTTCTAAAATCATGTAGTGGGTTTTTTCCTTTAGCTTCACTTCCTCGACCATGGTCCTATCAACAATAATTTTCTTATTATCAACGTTCCCGAGCCTAAGGTACTTGAACTGAGGGCTACAATCAGATGCGACATCGATAACAGTGGCCTCGATATACCTGTCTTCATCTGGCTTAAAATCGTCAGGGAGCAGAACTCCTGTGGTGGTCTCATTCTTTGCGACATGAGGTACCACCAAAAGATGTCTGTTCACCGGCTTGAGTCTGAATGGTACTCCACTCATGCTAAAATTCTCCCCATAGAACGCTGACACTTGTTTACATAATCAGTCAAGATTTCCATATCCGTCTCTGACTTATAAAGTCGGTACGCTTTCACTGCCAGTCTCATCTCTTCCTTTGATAACCATCCATTTTCGTTGTAGGATTCTCGAAGGTCAGAGCGCTGCTCCTTGAATGGTTCCATGGCGTCTTCAATGGCCACGAAGGTCTTGATATAGTTTGAGAGGTGCTCCTCTTTGGTTAGCAATTTGTCGTTAGAACTCATAAATTCTCCTTTGTTGTTGAGTTGTATTATAATAATATGACATTTTATCACATTTGTCAAGTAGTTTTATACGAATTTTATTTCGCAAGCTCCACCAGCACAGGCAACTTCACCTGCTAGGTTAGTGTTGTCTTCATCTTCAGAGACCTGAGTGAGGTCGACATTAGTGAGAGAGGCCATCATAGCTTCGTAAGTCTCCTTTGAGCAATCTTCGAATGGAGCCTGCGTATAGGTTCCACCGTTGTAGGGAAGAACCGATAAGCCGTTATAGCTAGCTCTATTATCCCACATCCACTCGCCTACGTCAACCCATTCCGCATCTTTTATCGACACAGTCGCTGATATGTTGTGAGTGTTCTGTCCCTTTCGGAAACCTGGCTTCACCCACTCGTCAGTCACGAGTTTTACTCTCTTGAGCAACTGTAGCGCCGACTCTGTTCTCATGATAGAACCTTCTGGGGCCTTCTGCGGAATAGAGATGACGGCAGTAGTGTGAGGGCTGAAGTATTCATCCTCTACTAGCTCTGGGTGGTTACTCAGCAGGTGTGCATAGATAGGCTCGTTCTTACCTACGCGGATTCTGCGAATATAGTAGTCATTGTGCCAAGCGTGGATACCTGAAGATGTTCCAAGCGTCAAGCTTGTAGTTCCCGCGGGTTTTACACAAGTTGTTCGTGCTGCTGGTTTGATTCCAATAAGCTCCGCCACTCTTGCGTTCTCTGTCTTTACACCTTTCGCTGCCTCTTTCATGTCTAATTCTAAGACGGCTCCAGAAGCGATACCGGTCATAGATACACCGATAAGTGCGTCTTTTTCTGTAGTTCTGCGCCAAATGTCGCGAAGATAGTGAAAATCTGTATAGCTGGCTTGTAAAGTTCCGATAAAAGTTGCGGCTCTAACTCTCTCATTGAGGTCTGCTTGATCCTCTACGTTAGATACGTTTACTTCCGTGAGGTTACAGAACTGGTATGGACGTAAACCAATCTCACAACAAGGGTTGGTTCCCCAGTCTTTATCGTTTGAAAAATAAAAACCAGGCTCTCCAGCGCCAGAAGCTTTAACTCTGTCCCAAAGGCTCATAAAATATTCTTTATCAATCTTGTGGCGTAACAGTACAACAGAGTTGTTGGCTCTACCTCGTTGTGGATTGGTTTCCCACCAGTTTCCTGTTTTGGCTGCAATCATGTCCTCGTCATCTGCTGAGAACAGGGAAATGAGCGCTGCTCTTCTAATGCCACCTGCAAGAACTGCGTCTGCGATGTGGCAAATCATGTCGTGCACTTCGATTGTAGAAAGCTTCTCGCCGTTTTCACGGTTCGATAGGATGCCCTCTAGTTTGACCAAACACTCTTTGAGCGGCTGTGGTCCTGGGGCCTTACCACCTGAAGTGATTAGTGCTGCTCCCTTTGGTCGAATGTCCGTAAAGTCAAAGCGAAGGTGTGAGCCTCCCTGGAAATAAGAGCGGACAAGGGCCTTTACCGCGTCTGCCCAGCCTTCGATTGAATCATTGACTAGGAAGCGGCGCGTTCTGTTCATGTTTGGCTTGGTAATCTCTGGTAATTTCTCTGTGTGGTGCTTTTGTACAGAATAACCAACACCGGTACCGCCGAGAAGGAGAAACATGGCCTCTCCAAAGCATCTCCAGTCGTCAGTAGGCATGAATGCGCAATTAAAGATACGATTTGGGGCCACTTCAATTGGTTTACCACCAAATTGCATTGATCTCATTGAAGGTAGCACCTTTCTATCGAAGACCATTTTGTAAGCCTTGACGATTTGAAGTTCCAGTTCAGGAAACTTCTTTAGGTGCATGTTCATGTTGCGTGTTACTAGTTCGTCCCACGTCTCTCTTCTCTGTTCACTCTCCAGGTACCTTGCGTACTTCATGTGCACTGTTATTTCTGATAATATTTGATTCGATAATTCCATTTATTTCTTTCCTCCTTCTTTCTTGAATACTTGGTATTTTTCCTTCAAAGCATCTAACCTGTCCTTCGAAGATTTTTGAATTATATCATTTACTGTTTCACCTGTCTGGGACAGGACTTTGATGGTCACGCTGCTGGTATCCATGAACAAAGGATACACGAGTCCATCCGGGCCGTTTCTATTCTTCGCTACGAAGATACGACCAGTGTTATTGTTCTTGTCCTCCACCGTTCTAGAGACGGTAAAGATAAAATCTGCTACAAAGCATTTGTTGAATGCCTCCGAAATCGATTCCATGGTAATCACTTCAGCATTCAGTCCGGACCTGTTTGTTTGCGATGCTGTCCAGAGTGGACACTCGCAAATTTGAGCCAATCCTCTTAGCTCTTCGTAAATAGTTTCGAGTTGGTGTCTTTTCTCATCTTTTCCGCCATTTTCTGGTCGAATTAGGTCTCCGTAGTCCACGATGATCATGTCTGGGACGAAATCTCGGCGTTTTAGCTTCTCAATGTGGTTTTTGATTGTTTGGATATTAGCGCTTCTGGTGGGATATTCCTTGACGATGAGCCTACCTTGAACATCTTTTATCTCATCATAAATCTTCTCTTTGAAAACTGCTAGATTTTTCAGTTCAACGCCAGTAATAGCAGCGTCATAACGACCAGCAACAATAGTGTCACCAAGTTCCAATGTGTAGTGTAGTACATTCTTGCCGGCCTTGACTGCCTGCGCCCCAAGATGTACGAGGACCATTGATTTGCCTGCACCAGTAGGAGCCACAACAACGCCAAGCTCCCCTTTACCAAGACCTCCCTTAGAAATGTCATCAATATCTGCCCATCCTGTTGTTACTGGGTCTCTTGCCTTCTTGAGAAATCTCGCCTCGAAGTCCGCAATATAATCATAACCCATTGTATTGTCTGAACCTAATTTGAGAGCATCGTCGATAACTTTAGACACCTCGTCGAAGGAAGACGATTTAATTAGTTCAACCGACTTTATCAAAGCACCCTTTAGTTTCTGCTTCTTACAGAAATCCAGCGCTGTGTCCTTGATGTATTCAACCGCGTCTGGTTCCTGACCATTGGCTAGTACTCGGGCGTAATAGTCCCTGATTCTAGTCTTGACCGACTCTGGCTCGCTGTCTAACCCTGTTCGGATGACCGATAGCATAATCTTAGAGGTTGGGTGTACACCGTATCTTTTTCTGTAGTCCTGTATCTTCTGGATGAACACTCTCAAGTGCTTCAGTTCCAAAAAGTTAATGTCTAAGACTTCGAACATTTGGTCCGCGAATGGACGGTCGTTCAAAATCATGTGGCATAGGTCTTCCTGAAAAGACTTACCAAATTTGGAGAAGCTTGTATCTTGTTCCATGTTTATCCTTTGTTATCTATACAGTATAACAGGTTTTACCGAGAAAAGGAAGAGATAATATTGTTAAATCTCTGGTCTAGGTCTTGGGTGCTTACGGTGAGAACTCCGTCTTGGATCATCAGCTTTCTCATTTCCGTTTGATTGTAGTGGGGGCTATATTGCTCAAACGTATCGTCGATCCCTTGTTTGGCTTGAATTGACAACATTGGTGAGGATAATTGCATAATATCATAATTGTTTTCTATTAACTCCTTTGATTCTAAAATGTTTGTATACACTTTTTGGTTATTTTCTGGTTTACTGCATTCAGCCAGAATGCTATCTAAGTAGTGCGTCTTCTCTTCTTTTAGGAAAGGAAATTTCTTTGCTACTGTCGGTAGTCCTACTCTAGGCACTCCTGGTAGGTTATCCGAGGAGTCTCCAACGATAGCCCTTGCAAGAGCAAAGTTCGTGGGGTGGATGTTGAATTTCTCCACTATACTGTTCTTATTTAGATACTCTTTCTGGATAGGTCTGTGCAGGATTGTTTTATCATCCAATAATTGAATAAAATCTTTATCTGCTGAGACGATGACCTTTTGCCAGTCTTCAAACATTGATGTATTCTTGATGTAAGAGATAACGTCGTCTGCCTCTACGTGTGGTTCCATAAACTGAATCATAGGAGTACTGTTGAAGTATTCAATCACTCTCATTTGTTGCCACACCTTATTGTCCGTAAGCTCCTCCGGGCTCATACCTACTTGACCCCAGTTAGTGCGTGGTGGCTTGCGGCCTCCCTTGTAGGCCTTGTTCATTGCTCTACGCTTTTGCGAGCCGCCCTTGCCGTCCCATACTAACACTACCAAGTCTGGCTTGATTTCTCTAGTCAGTTTGTTTGTGATGTTGATAAACGTCCGTATGCCGCCGATTGGGTCGCCATTGGGGTTCTTACTTGGGTCTACGATATAACCTCTAATAAACTGGTTATATGCGTCTACAATCATTACTCTATTCATCTTCTTCTCCATAAAAAAAGCCCGCCAGAAGAGGCGGGCTGTGTAGTGGCTAATCTTCAGCCGGAATGTCTTCCGGTTCGTAGAAGTCGCCTGCGTTGCCTTCTCTATTCTTGAACTTCATAATAACATCTTCTTCAATAATAGTCAAGACACTTTCTCTGAATTTTTCACTCTCAAGTTTGGTGACCCATTGTTTGCGCTGGAACTTTTCCTTAGACCCATCATTGTGGATTAGCGTAAACCATGCACCAGACTGTTCAAGTCTTTCAGAGATTTGGATTGCATCGAACCAACTTTCTTCATCTTGGACGCCAACAGCATCATCTCCCCACAGGATCTTGAAGTTGCAGGTTCGGCCGTGTGTCCCGAAACGAGACTTCTCCAACTTTACCTTTACTTCAGATCCAATGCGGAAACCATTGTCATCAACGATGAAACTAGCTTTGGCTTTTCTTGCTGTGAGCCACACACGAAGTGAATAAGCATAAATCATAGCCTTTCCACCTGGGGTCGTGTATGGTTCAGTCATAGCCTGCGCTGGTGTTCTTGCTCCCAGGTTAGTCTTCAATTGATTGAGGACTAGAAAGGTAGCATTAGCATCAGCGATAGGGATAGTCAACTTGGACATTCCCTTGGCTAGGATTCTAGGCTTTACCGCCATCGAGGACTGAGGATTGAAGTCGCCATCAATATCAGAAATCGAGGGAGTAAGAGCCAAAGAATCCCAAATGAAAAGCCACTTGTTACCAGTAGCTAGCAGTTCTTCGATGGTTTCCAGGACAAACTCAACAGATGCTGCCTGGACATACATAAGTCTGTCTAGGTCGCAACCTGCGCGCTCCATAAAAGAAGGGTCGATGGCGGACTCTGAATCAAAGTATACTACATCAATACCCATCTTTTGAGCGTTCCCGGCAATCTGGGCAGCCAAGAATGACTTACCAGTACCAGGAAGACCAGCAATCTCTGAGATTTTACCCACAGGGATACCAGCGTGTCTGCCCTTGCAAATGATGGCATCGAGCCACCGTGAGCCAGTAGGAATCCACTCGTTCACTTCTGTTGGATTATTGTCCTGAAGTGAATGAGCGACCTCTCTACCAGCCTTCTTGTTGATAATGCCTCGGATAGAAGCAATATCTAAAGCACCCTTTTTTAGTTTGGAAACCTTAGCCATGCTTTACCTACTGACTCAACAAGTCTTTAAACGCGTTCTCTACCGCATCGCCTGATGCTGCGGGTGCAGACGCGCTGTTGCCGCCGAACTTCTCTACCTCTGAGTTTCCAGTGTCCCCTGAAAGGAACTGGTCCATAATAGACTGAACTTCTTCAGTTGTCTTGCGCTCAAAGATTTCATCAAAGTTTGGAATGGTCTCCAAAAGCTCTGCGCATCGGTCGTCTCCACCGACAGCATCATCACAAAGAACAGTCTTTCGAGGCCGAGGTCGAATGTCGGTGCGAGGGAAACTAGCACCAGGCAGCTTGCCGTACATCAACTTCAGGTCGTTGCCATTCTCAGGGTCTGTGATATCACCATAGTCAGGGTCAAGGACGATTGTAAGAAGCTTTTCATAAGCCATCTTGCCGTATCCCCAAACTCGAATGCCTTCTGCTTCTTCACCTCGGACAAGAACCGGGGAAAAGAAACGTTGCTTTGCAAACATCTCCTTTGCTTGCTTTTTGCTGTCCTCTGTACCTTCGTTCCAAAGCTTGTTGGCGAAGTTGCAGGTTGGGCAGTCATCCCCAAAGTTGCGCTTTGGGCAGAGAAAAGATTGACCACCAACACCGTAGTGGAAGAACTTTTCCTTGAACGGGTCGCCGTCCTTCGTGGAAACGATACGGATATTGCTTTCTCCGTCCTCTGGTCGCCAGAAGTTTTTCTTTCCGTCTCCCTTTCCGTTAAGTTTATCGAGTTTCGCTTTCATAGCGTCTAAATTAAGTGCCATTGTTATTACCTCCTATGGTATGTTGTTTTTTTGCACGTTTGGCTATAGCAGGTCAGCAAATATCCTGACCAACTGTTTATATAATATCAGATTTCATTGTTTGCGTCAAGCATTATTTGCTAAAACTTTAAATGATTTTTCTTCTGTCTTGGTTATTGGTTTCATGCTGTCCATGATTTTCAAAGCTATCTCTCCGATGCCATGAGCTGTCTCCTCAAACTCTTCCGTAGAGAAATCATTGTCCTTGTTTATCCCGTAAGCAATTGCCACTGCTAGAATAATAGCTGTGTGAGTCAGGTTCGCGTTTTTCAACTCCCCCATCATTGGGTGTGCCTGATTGAGGACAATTGTTTTAGAAGTGTTGATTTTGTCAACAGATGCCTCCGGGTTGGTATACTCAATCCAAAACGGGGTAGTCTTTGATCTAGTCTGGTTGACCCACTTGTAATCAAAGTCACTCTGCTTTTTGTTAGACTTTGTTACCTCTACCTTGTCTCCAGATCCAACATAGCTTTTGTTTTTTCTAGAAGTTTGTTTGATAACCTCGCTTAATGATGAAGAAGAATCAGATCCTTTAGTTTCTTTCCTCTTGGTCTTCAGGGCCCTGCCAATTCCCTCTACGGTAGCTGCAGCCTTTTGTTTTTCCTGTTCGTCCGTTAGGTGCACACTTTGGCTGGACTCGCTCTCTCGCAATCCTCGGACTTTAGTCGTGATTGGTTGAAAGATCCTCTTCATCTCCTTCTTAAGCTCTTCACTTAAGATAACTGAAGTTTTCTCTTGTGCGATTTTTACAAGTCCTTTTTCAATAAGGTCTTCGGTTATGTGGATCTCGACCAACAGTCCTCGGAGCGCGCCGTGATACTTCCAAATAGGGTCTCCGCTCCTGGTCTCCAACAATTTTCCATTTCTGTAAAAGTATATTCCCTGCTTCTGATTTACATTAATTCCGTATCCCCAGTAATTTTCAGAAGTTCCCTTTTCTCGCTTGTTTGAGAGGTGAGCGTCATAACTTTCAGTAAATGAAGCCCTTACACCAACCTGGCACCCAAAAACGTTTATCCATGACACATCACAGTTTGGACCACCGAAATTTTTAAAGAATTTAGTTTTACTCGCATCCTCATCACACAGGACGTCGACAACGTTCTCCGTGGCGTTAAAGTTCCTACTGTCACCCTTTAAGAATTTAAACGAAACCTCTCTGCCTTGTTGTTTTAGGTTCATAAATTTATGACTATATCTAGTTCTAATCTTGGTCTTCAAGGTGCTGTAGAAGTTGGTCCTATTCTTTGGGGCCTCCGCAAGACCACGTACAGATGCTACCGTTCCAGACTCCGTGTCGGTACCGAGAATATTCTCAAACACGACCCCTTCTGCTTCAGACCCCTGTCGAAGGGGGTAAGCCCAATTGCCATGCTTTTGAATATAATCTGGATCTAGTGCACCATAAAGCAAATCTCCTTCTTTGGTCTTTGTCAGAAATTCAAGAGATTCCCCAACAGTCAAAGCGGCTGATGAGGCGCCGCAACCAAACATACCTAAAGAGTCTTGAAGTCCAAACTTATCTGTTCCCGAGTCCCCAAGCCTTAAGGCTGTCTTTAATTGTTCCTGGTCCATTCCTGAGGCGTTATCTCCTATTACAATACTATCTCCACCTAGAGAGAAAGTGATTGTTGGCGGCTTGAGGAATTTTGTCTCCTCAAAATACACTCTCTCGAAAGCATCAAAACAATTGTCGATGTATTCCTCTAATGCTGCATATATATTTGGATATTTCTTGTTTTCATATGTTTTCAGTAGGTGAATACTTGGTATTCCCACAAAATGATCATTGCTCATTTTTTTTCTCCTTCTTGTCTAACTCGTTTAGACATTCTTTGATTAAGTTAAATGCTATGTCAAAAGACATTCTCTTTCTTGCATATGATTTTGATGAGTTTCTATAGTTCACCAAAAACAGACTGTTATATTTGCTTCTATAATTTTCTAACTTTTTGTTAAATTTGTCAATAAGTTTTTTTTGTTTTTTGTTGGAGATTGGCGGGTCGATAACAACAGTACAGAAAGCTCTGTCAGTATCTTTTGCCAAAAGAGGCACTTTGTTCCACTCCAACTTTATTCTAGAATCCATCTTACCACCATCAACACATTTTAGCAAGATATTTGTGACTTTATTTTCTTTTTCTGGATTTAAGGTCTTATTCCTAACACAATCATCAAACACCATTGAATGGGTCAATCTAGAAACTTTATACTCACTCTGCTTCCGTGCGAGTACTTCTGAACCTACCTTCCACTTCGTGGAGCTAGAAACGGACATCTTGATATTTTCTCTTCTTGGATAAATATAAGTGTCTATGTCTATAACAGGAAGGACAGGACTGGACCTTTTCTCAAATTCGACTGAACAAATGGTATACGTCGTATCTGCAAACACCTGTTCCTCGAAAATGTTGACCCTCTTTATAGAAAACTTATTAATGAACCTATCTCTCGTTTCGACTTTTCTATCATCACAGAAAAAATTAAGAGGCAAAATCACCACGCCACCTGCAGGATCCTGCTCAATCAAAGACTCCAAAAAGCATTTATACAAATCATTTGTAGCCCATCGAGTAAATATATCTTCGTATCCCGACTGCTTAGCCTTGTTTTTTGCAAGAAATGGCGGATTGGTTAATATGAATTTGTTGTCATAATCAGGCGGACTCTTCAGAGTGTCGCGAACTAGAATATCAAACTCAAGTCGTAGAGTCGATGGTGGGTCAATATCATAACACTCTACCTCGCTTACATCAACTCCATTCTGGTGTGCCCATAGGCAAAGGTCCCCTGCTCCTACGAAAGGCTCGATAACCTTGGATCGCGCAGGAATACTCATGCCTTCTAAGATGTAGTCGTACTTCGTAGTATAGAATTGGCCTAGTTCTCGTTTTTTAGAGAGATTAATCTTTCTTGGAGTTCTCTGTGGCTTGCTACCCATAAATTTTGTTTTCCTAATTCTTCTTCTAGATTCTTTAAGTTGTTGAAAATTTTCTCTTGATCGGTGTCAATCAAAACGGTATAGATTGTGTTTTTGCTGCCGTATTCTGAAGCCCATTTCATGAATTCAGAAGCTTCGTGAAATACGTTATCCTGGTGTCCTCCTGACCCAAGGCATACTTTTGCAAAACCTTCTATTCTCCTATTATCACATATCTTACCGCCAAAGTCAAATGATTTCATCAAAAGATGACTGTCGTGTTTCTTTTTAGCTTGCGATCTTGGCAAGACCTGGCTGCTCTCTCGGATTGGCACCTTTTCGTTAGTGGTATAGTTTCTAATATCGATACCATATTTCTTAACCTCACGAGAAATACCTTGGACAATGAACGCTTCGTCTTTTGTACCTTGCCTACTAGCGTTTATCGAGACATACATAGCAACGGTCTTTTCAAAAGCCTCGTCACGAGATGCTTTCAATACCACCTCTTCCTTTGTCATGCTAAGGTATTCACACAGTCGATTGAGGGCCTCTGGGTTTACACCTTTTTCGAATTTCGAATCGATAGCTAGATTATAATTAAGCTTCTGTCGATCTGAACGTAGATCTGAAATATTTGCTTGAAACATGTGTCCCTTATTGAATTTTTGGCGAGAAGTTTTCCACGTAAACGTAATCTACTTCATATTGCGTTGGATAGATGCCAAATGAAACTTTTGTTTCATCTGTTATTCTTTCTTTTACTTTGTCTGTGATTGTCCTGAAAAGGTTCTCTTCAGTTTTCAACTTTTCTTCATTGATACCATAATAGTATACCACTTCCGTCTCCTGATTGAAAGGAAAAAATAACTTTTCTTCCCCCTCAACAGCGCTGAGGCCTATTGTTGATATCCTGCAAGAATCTTTTGGGCGCTTAAATGTCGACGTGATTGGTTTTGTGTTTTTAAACACATCTATCATATAATAGGTGTTTGTGAACACTCGATTTATTTGACTGTAATATTCGAACACGTTTGTTGACCCGGCAATCTCTTCCAGACGGAGATTACAAATAAGGCGCATACCCTCAAAAAGACCACTTCGAGCATAATTTTGCAAAATGCCGCGGAAAGCCCTTTCAGAAAGAGTTTTTTCCTCTGATAAGACCTCTGTTTCAGGTCTGAAATACACTATCTCTACTTTTACACCTCTCTGGTGTAGTACATGTAGTGCCCGAAGCGTGATGCCGGCCGAGTTTGATGCTCCGCACAGAAACACAGTGCAATTCTTCTCGATTGTCGAGAGCCACTTGTGCAACTTGGACATGTCCATTGACTCGTACTCTTCAGGGCCGTCTAGCTCTGTCAGCGCAAACTTATACTTCGAAGTTTTTTTTATTTCATTTGAAATATGGTGGCACTTGTATACAGGATATTCAGATAACTGCTCTACTATGTTGCAGCCAGCGGTTCCAATGCCCAAAATGTTTTTCAAAGCTTCAACTCCTTTAGATCGGCGAAAGTTTTACCGATTTTGCATGTGCTCATAAAACTTCCCCATCGAGTTTTTTCAAACTGTTTTTTTATGTCTCTTAACATTATAGCATCTTTTTTGCACATGTCAATAATAATCGAATCGTGTAGTGTAAATGCTATTTTGCTTTTTTTGCCCTTAAGCATCTTCATAATCTTGTACGCGTTTTCAAGTACTTGATCTGATGTCGTCGATTGGAGTAGGTAGTTTTGCGCTTTTCTTTCGTCAACCGCCAAGACTCTGCCAAATGGAGTTTTCAGCGTCTGGTCTTCAGGGGCAAAAAAATCTCGAAAAATTAGCCGCGAAAAAAATTCGTCAAATCGACTTTCCGAACTCGAAGG
>ENA-OREN01002673-OREN01002673.1-marine-metagenome-genome-assembly--contig:-NODE-2673-length-17621-cov-6.412449_pt1 | contig 17621 bp, 9 predicted proteins | sample MGYA00248624_ERZ508555 | MGnify/ENA primary metagenome ERZ508555 (study PRJEB26222, sample SAMN06267773) | marine metagenome | isolation source: Saanich Inlet, British Columbia, Canada | place...
AACGCCGAGAAAAGTGTGTCGGTCGGTTGAGATGAAAGGTAACCAATGCTGCGACACCAATCATCTGAATTTCAAAATTTTGAGGCTGTAGATTCAAATAGGGAGGGCCGTCTGAATTGCAACGTTCTTGGTCAAAGAACGGCTCAAACGCGTCCCTTATCTCAGCTATGCCATTTAACCGATTTGGTACGTTGGCAAACGGCATAAACATCGTCGCATCCTGCGCAATTGCCGCGCAAAAAAGGTCCAAATCGAGATTGTCAAAGGCGGTGAGAAAACTAACCGAAGCTTCTTTGACTTCGGCCCATGCTGCGTTATCGTTCATTCCCGATACTTCCGTTGTCCAATTTCTGTTCACCATTGCTCGTAATGGTTAGGAATCTCTGTAAGCAACCTACACTCAAAAGCGGACTTTAAAACGCATACGGAAACCAACTGTTTTCCGTATGCCCTTCGAGCCATCAATCAATCCGCTCACTTCCCCATGATGATTTTAGCGGTTTCTTTTGGCAGAGACTGCATTAAGTGGTGATGGATTTGAAGTTCGACTGTTTGCCAATCTTTTTGTTGTCGTGTCCAATCGGCAAATTGATAGAAAGGAGTGGCTTTTTTCTCGGTCGCGAGAACATATACTTTGTCTGCGATTTTTAGATGATTGCCTTCCAGTTTTAGTTTTTGGGTGAAAGTGCCCAGAGGTTGGGCGGATGAAAGGCTTTCGATCCATTCTCGGTCTTCAGCCGACACCGTATCGGCAATGCTGCCTTCTGGTCGAGGTACCCGCCATCCTTCACCTTGTTCTTTGGCAAGATTGAACATTTGCTCTTGTTGGGCGGGTGTTGTTAAGTCGTTGAGGCATTGTCCATTTTCGGGCAAAAAAGCATCTAGGTAGACGATGCGGCTGATTTTTTTGTATTCCCGATCAGCAACACCAGTTATCACCATGCCGCCATAGCTATGGCCAACCAATACAAATTCTTCAATACGTTCCCATTTTATGATGCCCAATACGTCTTGGATATGAGTTTCAAGATTAATGTCAGGGTTGGCAAGGTGTGAGCGTTCACCTACCCCGGTATAGGTAGGGATAAAAACTTCATGGCCTGAGGCTCGAATAATTTCGGCAACTCTTCTGTAACCCCAGCCGCCACTCCAGGCTCCATGGCATAATACAAATGCTGTCATAATTCTATTTAATCCAATTCATACCAAAACCGACTGTTTTCCGTACTCAATGGTAGAAACCAAACAGGCTCACCTTCTGCCTATAAAGTTCAAAATTTCTCTCTCTAATTGCCCAGTGGAGACACATCTTCCATTTTTGGATACTGGCCGTCCATCCCAGAAATCTTTACCTGAAAGCACATACTCACCAAAGAAATTCACATTTACCTGAGATTTTTGTAGCCCAAGTTTTCGCACCGTTACATTTAGTGTTCCTGCGCGAGACATAGATTGATCAAGAATTGCCGTTGTCTTTATCTCACCACAATCAAGATGCGCATCACTAACTCTGAGTTTGTATCGCGCCGTCAATAGTCCCGACGGTTTTTCAATTTTTTCGATTTTTACATTGTGGTTGGCAAACCAATCAACTGCTCGCGCCCAGGTGTTCTCAAATTCATTATCATAAACCTTGTTTTTTGATTTTGCCCATGAATACAACCGCTGAGAAAGCTATCAACTCCAGAGCCATAGTCGTGTGCTTGCGTTAAATCAGTTTTATGAATAGGGTGCTGGGCATCTTTTTTATATGCCTGCTTGTCGCCTAACGGATCGTTAACCGGTGCATGTTAGAGTATCGGTTAAGAATTGCCGTTTTATATTCAATCGAGGTGAAAATAGAAATTAAGGGCTATTAAGTCTTTGAATAGTAATGTTTTTCATATTGGCATGTTAATTGCTTTTTTCTATAGGTTGAATGAGTTATCGGATAAAAAAACAAAAACAAGTTATTTTATAATTGTTTAAATATATTTACGTTTGTTTTAAAACATGAATTTTTTCAGTTTTAAAATAGTATTTTAAAAAGTTGAGTCAGCCTATTGAGAGTGAATTATGCCCAATACAACACCCAAATTAAATGGTGAAATACCCGATCAGGACGTACCAACCAAAGCACCATTTTCATTGGATCTATCAACTTTTTTTGTTGATGACGATGGTGATCTCTTAGGTTACTACGTTAAGACCACTTCTGGACTACAGCAATTGCCAGCATGGTTAAGTTTTGATAATAAAACGGGACTTTTGAGTGGAACACCGGTTAAAACGGATGTGGCCAATATAGATCTTACGGTAATGGCCTATGATGATCTTAACAGCATAGTATCTGATGATTTTCGACTAACAGTTACCCATGAAAATGTGGAACCTGTTTTAGTTACACCCATTGCTGACCAGTTGTCAGATCCCAGAAATAATTTCAGTTTTAATGTCGCTTCTTCTTTTGCTGACCCCGATGCTGATGCATTGACATATACGGCGAGTATTGAATCACTCAAAGTAGGAGCAGTGAGTACCATCACATTTGAATCCGGTTTGGATCCCTTAACTACACTAACACTGTCTTTTGAACCCAATAGCGATCGACAACCTATCGAGGTAAAGGGTACAGAAACAGATGGCACAGTAAGAGGATTGACAGATACATTGGAAAATAAATTGGCAGGTATTGCTGATTATGTCATTAACTCTCCCTTGAATCAGCTAACCATTACTTCGACGGCGGTAGGTGATCAGGTAGAATCATTAAAAGCAAGTATTGTTCCAGTAGGGTTGCCGGCTCCTTATTCAATTGATAATCAGCCAGGAAAATCACTCCCAGATTGGCTGAGTATGAATTCTGCAACCGGGGTGTTGACTCTTGCTCCACTTGAGAGCAGTCCATATAAGTTGACGAGTACCTTTTTGCCAGGGGCTAATCATCTTTATGAATTTGAATCTAATGATACCCTTCCTACAGCGAATGACATTACTTCGGGATCAACCATAACAGGGCAGTTATCCACACTGAGTGATAGCGATGTTTATAAGTTGGCAGTCACCGGCGCGGGTAGCTTAAAATTACAATTAGATGTACCAACGAGTAGTGCTAATCGTGATTTTTTTAGTTTATCCCTGTCTGATTCAAGAGGAGTACCGTTAACCCAGTTTGATTCAACAGGAGCAGCGATAGCTCTGCCGCCATTCAAAACGGGTGCAGATAAGACCTACCTTGTCGATGTCCCCAAGACCGGGGCTTATTATATTGCTGTTCAAGCAGAGGCGTATGATAGTGGCCAATATGATTTGACTAGTACATATCTGGCCGATTCGAAACATCTTGTTGAGTCTGGCTCTAATGATACCCGTTCTACTGCAAATGTGATCACTTCTGGATCAACCGTAACAGGGACGTTATCTACAGTTAGTGATGTTGATTACTATGCATTAGAAGTCTTTGGTGCCGGCATTTTGTCTTTGCAATTTGATGTCCCGACTGATGCTAATAACAAGGGATACTTTAATTTATCTTTGTATAACTCAGCGGGCACGGTCTTGTCTCAATTTAACACGGGAGCGGATAATATCTATACTGTTGGTCTACCTAGCCCTGGGTATTACTATCTTGGCGTTAGCGGAGGGGAATATCTCTATGAGTCTCAAGAGGGGACCTATAAGGTTGATATTACCGCGACTGATCCTTTAGGGTTATCCATTGCAGAACCTGAAAGTTTTAATTTATTACTATGGGCCGTTGATACTGAAAAAGTTAATAAAGAACCCATTTTGCTAACTGCTATTCCTGATCAAGTTATTAATTCAGCAATTGATTCTCCATTTAGTCTGGATGTATCAACCCGGTTTTCTGATCCCGATGGTGAGCAGTTGAATTATAGTTTAGCGATTGATTCGACTAGTTATACTGACCCGAATATTTTAAATGATTTAGCGGATGACGTTCTTCCTGATTGGTTAACCTTCGATGCATCTAGTGGTGTCTTTTCAGGTGATAGTGGTCAGGTAAATGTGGGTGAAATAAACGTTACGGTAACTGCTTCTGATGCTTCTGGTTCATCGGTTTCTGATAGTTTTGCTTTACAGATAAAAAACATGCGTGAAGTTATGGTGAACTCTCGATCAACAGAAGGTATCAGTAACGCTGCTATTCATTTTCTGTCAGAAGATCAGAATTGGTTTGATATATCGTGGTTAGTCCAGAGTCCAGAAGGGGAAGTTTTTCATGCTCAAAGATACAGTGATTTAGGATTGCAGATGGGGCCTGTTTTTTTGGCCAATGAAGAAATGGTGGAGAAGCGGGCATTAAAATCTGATCTAGCTGTTTTGGACAATGATAATGCGGTAAGGGTTAAGCATGAGCAGGGGAGCGATGGTTCTTTTGATATTTTTGGTCAACTCTTAAATTCCACAGGTGATGAAATTGGATCTGCTTTCCAAATTAATGCTGATTCAACTTTTGACCAATTTACACCTACGATAACTGATTTGCCGGGCGTAGGGTTTGCAGTTGTCTGGCAGGGTGAAAATGAAAACAATGATTTTGATATATACGTACAACGTTTTAATGCCAATGGCGAAATTATAGGCCGAAACAGCATCAATGGTACGGATGCGGGAGATGTTTTGATAGGAACCTTATTTGCGGATGATATTTTCTGTTTTAATGGCCAAGATACGATAATCAGTTCATTGGGCAGTGATAGTGTTTACGGAGGGGCCGGTTTAGATACCTATATTTATGATAAAGAAAAGTCATTTTTTACAATTGATAATAATACATTTCCCAAAGAAAATGACGTGTTTGTACAGAAACTTTGGATTATCTCTAATGATAGTCAGGATTTTTTATATGATATTGAAAGAATAGTTTTTTCGGATACAAAGTTAGCAGTTGATTTGGAAGGTAATGCAGGTTTTGTGGTCAAATTACTAGGCGTTTTATTGGGTCGAGACAAGATTTTGGATAAGAGCTTGGTGGGGCAAAGCCTGTCTATTATAGATGAAGGGAAAAGTCAAAATGAACTAATCGCTTCTACTCTAAAGGATGCAGGGTTTATTGATGCCAATTATTCTGACACAAATAAATTACATAGCGCTCTTGTGGCAACGCTTTGGGAAAATGCGGTCGGTGGAAGTTATGCCCCAGAATCAGCTAAACCTTTTGTTGAAGGGCTAGATGAGGGTTCATTCTCCATGGTTGAGCTTGTAAATGTGGCTGCAAATACGGACTACAATAAAACCGCAATTGATTTAACAGGGCTCATGACATCTGGCATTGAGTATCTTTAAGTTAAGTCTTAACCCTTTAAAAAAGACTTGGAATTTGTATTAAGACACATCAGGTTTTTTCGAACGATGGTCCAACGAGTACGGGGCATATGACTGAATTCATTAGCACAGATTGAATTAACATGGCTGATTTTAATGCAATAGGAAAAATAATTTGCTTGCAATAATTTACTTATCAGGCTATCAGGTTAAGGAGAATGACACTGGGGCGAGTGTGGGTACCTTTTGGTTTAATTTTCCTCATGTTGAAGAAGCCCATGCTTCAATTATCCTTTCAGGTCCGGATGCCGATTGGTTTGAAGTGGTTGATAATCGATTAAAGTTAAAAGTAGGTCAACGTGCTAATTATGAATCGCAGGCAATATTTAATTTAACTGCATCCGCTTTAGATTCGGGTGGGATGTTAAAAAGTCAGGCAATAGCTCTTACGGTTGTCGATTTGAATGAGGTGCCAACAGAAATATTAGTAACGAATAGTGAGATAGAAGAAGGCTTAAAGGGTCTAGTTGTTGGTGATTTAATCGTGTTAGATCCTGATGAAAATGATAGCCATGTTATTTCGTTATCGCCGATGGAAGATGGTGATTTGTTTGAAATTGTTGGTGGGCAACTTAAATTAAGAGAACACGTCAGTGCAGATTATGAAAGTAGTCAACCTTATTATTTGCTTTATTTGACGGCTACTGATGCTGAAGGAAAAAGCATCAGTCAGTGGCTTTCAGTTAATGTGGCTGAAAGTTATCAACCGACAGAGCAAACTGTTTTTCATGGTTCCTTGGAAGCTGATTATTTAGTCGGTTTTTTTTCCTTTAGTGTCCTTAATGGCGGAGCGGGTACCGACAGCGTTACTTATTTGCTTGCTAGCGATGAGGTCCGTTTTAGTCTTGATCCGGCAGGGCAACTGGTTGTTGAGAAAGTTTCGGAACCATTACCGTCGTTGAATGATCTCGAGACCAATGTAACGGTTAATACTTTGGTGGCAATTGAGCGGCTCCTGTTTAGCGATAAGGGTTTTGCTTTAGATATTAGCGGCGATGCCGGCGTAGCAGCTAAAACGATTATTGCATCATTTGGGGTTAGTACCTTAAATGCTTATATGGTGCCTGCATTATCAGTTGTTGATGGTGGTATGAACCTGGACCAAGTGTGTGACTTGGTGGTAGATTATCAGCTGATAGAAAGTGTTATTAGGTCAAATTCTAATGGCTCATTTGTTGATCATCTTTATGAGAATGTTGTCGGCGTAGCACCCAGTCAAGCAGAGCATGATGGGTTTACCGCGCTACTGGATAATGGTACATATACCAAGTCTTCTCTATTAGCTTTCGCTGCAAATACAACATTGGCAGCGGATATTTTGATAGCAAATTCAGTCGATCTGATCGGTGTTCCTGGGAGTACGGATGGGCAGGTTTTAGCGATTGCATATGACCTTGGTTAAGGCGATGAGTCACGTTACATCGGCAAAGTGGTATTTTTGTTGTGGTGTGACAAAGATAGGTGATCGGTTTTTTTAAGGGGAGTTATGTTGGGGAGTGTTAGAAATTTTGTATCAATTCTATAATATTCGCCATAACGCTGTCAGGAGGATTGATTATGACGGTTTCCTTTAATTTTAATGAAGTCCTTAAGGTTATTTAATCAGGTCTTATGGTTTCTTTGATTCAATGATTTGGCATAAATATGTTGTCATAAAGCCCTCTGCTTTCCAGACCTTTTTTTAGATGTTAACGGGACAGCGGTGATGGCTAGAAAGTCTTGATATTTAAGGGCGTTTTTAGATCTTTTTGAGTACCGTTGCGAGTATTATTCCTAGGTTTCCGGTCAAGGTCTGGCGATAGACGCCCGATTTTATTACGCCCCATATTCTGGGAATGAGCCAACGATTCCGTGCTCTGGAGAATTCTTCGAGAGTACGGCGGTTTTCAGACGTTAGTAAATGTTTGAATGTCAGTAAGACTTGGGTGTTGGTTGTATTCCAGAGCTTAAAGCGTCCATTTAATAGTCCTTTGATTCGCATTAATGATAAGCGGTGGCTGCGATTAGAGCCGATAAGATTACTGTTATGTTGGCGGTAGTGAACCGTTGGTATTGGGTCATAGCTTAGAGTGCCTCCGGCGCCGGTGATTAGCAGATAACTCCACCAGTCATGACTGACTATCGGTTTTATGCCAACAGAACGTAAGAGAGAAAGAGCGGCTTTATTCAGGACCATGGTATTACCACCGCCAATATTTTGTACGAGCGCATTGGTAAAGGAGGGTTTTTTTCTAAAAAGGGGGGATAAACCAATAGAATTCCCGGTTTCATCAATGAGGTAGGTTCGAGAACAATAGATTGTCGGCACAGCGTTCGGCAGTGTTTTGAGGTGGTTGACTGCCCGAGACAGTTTGTTAGGTGCCCAGATATCATCTTGATCTGCAAAAGAAAAATAGTCCGCTACAATATCCGGGTTACAAACAAGAGAAAGAAAATTTCGCGAAAAACCAACTTGAGGGCCTGAGATAATCGAAAAACGAATTTTTTTAAGGTTAGCTTGGTAATTTTTAAGGATAGGGATGGTTTGATCTTTGGAGCCATCATCAGAGATCCAAATGCTAAAATTACCGTAATCTTGGGCGATAATGGAATCCAGTTGCTCCTTTAAAAATTGCTCACCGTTATAAGTGCAAAGTAATATAGCGATGTGTGGTGTGGAATTGCTCATAATTAAAACGGTAACTAGAAGTTTATGAACTTCTCGTACGTTCGCGGAAGTTTGTGTGATTATCTCAGAAAGCATGAGTGAAAAGACGGTTTATGACGTAGACTGAGTCTGAATAGTAATTAAATAGTTGATTTAAGTGTGCTATTTGGTTTTTTGTGTCGTGGTGATTGATTTGGGAATTTAATGAAAAGGCTTTTTGATTTTTTTTTTGCAATTGTAATTTTGTTACTCTTATGTGTGCCTATGGTGTTCATTGCTTGTTTGGTTTGTCTCACATCAAAAGGACCAGCCTTGTATTGGTCAAATCGAATTGGCAAGGATGGGGTGATTTTCAGTATGCCTAAGTTTCGTTCAATGCGTGTTGAGAGTCCTGAACTTGCAACAGATCTCATGGTTAATCTTGAAAAATTTTTAACACCCATTGGCTCGATTCTTCGTCGTAGTAGTTGTGATGAGTTACCACAACTTTTTTCTATTATAAAAGGCGATATGAGTTTTGTCGGTCCTCGACCCGCATTATTTAACCAACATGAGTTAATTGCATTACGACAAGAAGATAATGTGGATAAATTAATGCCAGGATTAACCGGTTGGGCGCAAATTAATGGGAGAGATTCGTTATTACTGCATGAAAAAGTTGCTTTTGATGTAGAGTATTGTCAACGGCAATCAATGGCTTTTGATTTACAAATTCTATGGCTTACGTTGCTGAATATTTTTTAGGCGGACGGGAATATTAATTAAAATGATTCGGGCAGTCACTCAAGTTGCTTCATTATCACGCTTGGCAAAGCAGGGAATGTTGACGCTAAGTGACTCATTTTTGCTCGTTTTTTCTGTGATTAGTGCATTTTCCTTACAGCATGGTGCATGGTTTTGGCCAGCAGATAACTGGAATGATCCTCTCGGTATATTAATTTTAATTGCGCCATTTATTGCTTTTCCTATTTTTATTTATTTTGGTCTTTATCGCTCTATCGTTCGATATATTGAGGCCCGTGCAGCTTCATCTGTTGGTTTAGCCGTATCACTTTATGCGTTTATTTGGGGTTTGGTCGTTTTTCTGACCGGTATTGAAGGCATTTCTATTGCGGTTATGTTGATAAATTGGTTGGTGGCACTATTGGTTATTGGCGGATCTAGATTGTTTGCTCGTGGACTCTTAAACAGTCATAAATTAAAAATAAATCAAAATGTCAGGCCTTTGTCACGAGTGATGATCTTTGGCGCTGGAGAGGCAGGTCGGCAGTTAGCACATGCTTTGTGGTTTAGTGAAGAGTTTCATCTTTGTGGTTTTGTTGATGACAATAAAAAATTACAAGGTTTGGAATTAATGGGTGTGCCCATTCTTGCAATGGCTAAATTAGCTAAATTTGTTGATCAGCAACAGGTTTCTGAAATTTTATTGGCTATACCTTCAGCCTCGAGGAATGAGCGAAATGAAATTATACGGCGATTACGGCATGTAAGAGTTCGTATTAGAACCTTGCCAGGGTTAAGTGTTTTGGTAAGAGATCAAGTTGGGATTGCTGACTTACATGAGTTGGAAATTGAGGACTTGCTGGTGCGGGAGTTAGCGGTACCTGATGAAAGTTTATTGCAAAAACAAGTTCGAGGGGGTGTCGTTTTAGTGACTGGCGCCGGCGGTAGTATTGGTAGTGAACTTTGTAGTCAGATACTGAAGCGCGCACCTAAAATTTTGCTGATATTAGAATTAAATGAATTTGCTTTGTATTCCGTTCAACGTGAATTATTAAGTCAATTAAAATGTGAAGTTGACAACGAGAATGATTCCAGTAAGTCTGTTCGCTTACTACCACGTGTTATTCCGCTATTAGGTTCGGTTCAGGATGAAGGGCGATTGAATATACTGGTTCAAGCTTGGAAGCCCCAAGTCATTTTTCATGCAGCGGCTTATAAGCATGTACCGATCGTTGAACACAACCCAGCAGAAGGTCTAAAGAATAACGTATTTGGGACCTTGGCTGTAGCCAAGGTGGCTATTAACAATGAGGTTCCTAACTTTATCTTGGTTAGTACAGATAAAGCAGTACACCCAACCAATATCATGGGGGCGAGTAAACGTTTGTCTGAGATGATTTTGCAGGCACTGGGCGCTGAACATAGTATAACTTTTAAATCGATGGATAGCTCTGTAACGACTATACGGAGAACACACCTATCCATGGTTAGGTTTGGTAATGTTTTAAATTCATCAGGATCAGTAATACCGTTATTCAGGAAACAAATTAATGAAGGGGGCCCGGTAACGTTAACGCATAAAGAAGTAACACGTTATTTTATGACTATTCCTGAGGCTGCACAATTAGTGATGCAAGCCGGTGCAATGTCTGGAAAAGAGGAGGGTGCAGAAGTCTTTGTTCTGGATATGGGTGGGGCTGTAAAGATTCTTGATTTAGCTCGACGAATGATAGAAATGTCAGGATTTAGAGTCAAAGATATGGACTGCCCTGACGGTGACATTGCTATAGAGGTGACAGGTTTGCGTCCGGGTGAAAAGTTATTTGAAGAATTATTGATGGGTGACAATGTTCAGTTAACAGAGCACCCTAGAATCATCAAGGCACATGAAGAATTTATTGAATGGAAATATTTAGAGAGTTATCTGGATGCTCTTCGCCTTACTATTGAGAGAAATGATATTGAGGGAATGCAACTTATATTGCAAAAGATAGTGAAGGGCTACCGACCTCATGAGGAGGTCATGGACTGGGTTGATATGGAAAGAACAAGGGTTATACCCAGCAAACAAAAAAATTGATCGGTTTTTCTCTCACTGTTCGTTGATCATAGCGTCGTATTTCAGAGTAATGGGGGCGTTAATTGCAGATTTAACGCGCTTATTAAATCTTTTAGGCCGTTTAGATAAGACCTCTATCGAGCCGTTGGGTCAGTTATAGCATCCTTTTATGGGTCAAAGGATGTGGTTATGTCTCCGTGCTCAGTCGAGTTAACAAAATTTAGTGTCAATGCGATGCTGGCGATGCGCATTAGTTTTATGAATGAGATGGCTATTTCTATGTTTTTTAAATTAACGGTTTATGGGCAATCGTTGCCCGCAGCAGTCACAGCAGCTTGTTTGGCCGATAACGGCAATCATGTGTTATGGGTTATCGAGGGCTTTGACGACGGCGTTGACGATTTAGTGTTGGTTTGCCCTTGGCTGGAAGCAGAGCCGGGCTTAGTGGCGCTGCTGGAGGCTAATATTTTATCGGGCCGGTTGGTAGTTACCGGTGACATTGAACAAGGGGTTACCAGTGGCTCCTTGCAATATTTGGTTTTGAATTCGGATGAGTACCCCTTGGCTGAGAAAATAGCCACCACTTTGGGCGATTTGATGGAAGCCGATAAAACGTTGGTCAATCGCTCGATCTTTCCGGTAGGCACCTCTGAAATTTTACAAACTAAGGTCTTAGCACAATTACAGAGCAGGGGTGTTGTTTTACATTGTGCGTTGGTCGTCGAACCTGATTTTCGAGTCGAAGGGCGGTTAATTACCGACTTTACCCGACCTGACCGGATTGTTTTAGGCAGTACTGATCAACTTGCCATTAGCCAGCTCCGTGAATTGTACGGCCCTTTTAACCGGCAACGTGATGTGGTGATGGTGATGTCACCGCGATCGGCTGAACTTACTAAATATAGTGTTAATGCCATGCTGGCTACACGCATTAGTTTTATGAACGAGGTCGCCGAAGTGGCGGAATACTTTGGCGCTGATATTGAAGAGGTGCGTTTAGGAATGGGGTCAGATTCTCGTATCGGCTATGAATACCTTTATCCTGGTACCGGCTTTGGCGGACCTAATTTCGCTGATGATGTAGCGACTTTTTCCAAGACGGTTCAAGAAGCAGGCTGTGAGGGCCGGCTGTTAGAGTCGGTATTGGATATTAATACTAGCCAACGGGAAGTTCTTTTCAGAAAAGCCTGGCGTCATTTTAAAATGAACTTAAAAGGACGTACCTTTGCGGTTTGGGGGCTGTCTTATAAACCTAATTCGGAAGGAATTAGAAATGCTCCCAGTATTCACCTGACTACTTTGTTATTAGACCAAGGCTGTGCGGTTCAGGTGTTTGACCCCGCTGCAATGACGAAAGCTAAAGAATACTTTGGAGAGCGTGATGGCTTAGACTTTTGTGAAAACCCAGAGGCCTGTCTTAAAGGGGCGGATGCTTTGGTCGTGATGACCGAATGGAAAACCTTTTGGACTCCGAATTTTGATTTAATCAAGGCCGAGCTCAAACAACCGGTGATATTTGATGGCCGAAATTTATACGATCCGGCATTAATGGAACGCTTAGGCATTACCTATTACGGAATTGGCCGCGGCGCCCCGGTCCCGTAATAGTTTCTTTTAAAGTTAATTAACGATTGTTTAAAGTGTTCTATCTTAAAAGGAAAGAGATCAATAAAGCACATAAAAGATGGGGCTAACGCGTGGATGAAATGAGTAAAGAAAAAGTCATCAGTATTGCTGCAGTGATGGAAAAAAGCGGTGTTAATTTTGGTACCAGCGGTGTTCGGGGGCAGGTGGTAGATCTGAGCGATGAAGTCTGTTGGGCTTATGCAGTAGGCTTTATCCAGTATTTACAGGAAACAAAGCAATTACAATCCGGTGCTACCGTGGGTATTGCCGGGGATTACCGTACTAGTACTGATCGTATGATGGGGGTATTATCACAGGCCATTGTCGATCAAGGGTTTGAGCCTGTGAACCTAGGTAAAATTCCCTCACCGGCACTCGCTCTGTATGGGCTAAAACATAACATGCCGACGATGATGGTGACCGGCAGCCATATCCCAGAAGACCGCAATGGGATAAAGTTTAATACGGCATTGGGTGAAATTCTAAAACCCGATGAGCAAGGAATTAGGGCGCAGGTTATAACCATTCCAGATAGAAAGTTTACCCTTGATGGCACATTGGTACGAGAGCCGACCCTACCGGTTCTTGATGGGACAGCAAAGGCTGAGTATGTAAAACGCTATCTTAACTTTTTCCCTAAAAATGCTTTGAGCGGTTTATCTCTTGGTTTGTATGAACATTCTTCTGTCTCACGAGAATGCTTATATGAAATTTTAATCGGTTTAGGGGCGAAAGTGATGTGCCTTGGCCGAAGTGATGTGTTTATTTCGGTGGATACCGAAGCGATTCGCCCCGAAGATGTTGTATTGGCAGAGCAGTGGTCGAAGGAACATGGGTTTGATTGTATTATTTCTACTGACGGGGATGGTGACCGGCCTTTGCTGAGCGATGAAAAAGGCGTTTGGCTCCGAGGCGATGTGGCAGGGGTTTTATGTGCACAGTACCTTGCGGCCGATGCAGTCATTACGCCGGTGAATGGAAATTCGGCTTTGGAGTTATCGGGCTTGTTTACCTATACTCAAAGAACACAAATCGGCTCACCCTATGTGATAGCCGGTATGCTGGCGACCGAGCGTGACTATAATAGGGTTATTGGCTATGAGGCCAATGGCGGTGTCTTAGTCGGTTCTGAAATTATTAAGGACGGTCGTCGGTTAGCGCCGCTCCCAACGCGCGATGCGGCGATTGTGCCACTAGCGATTTTAATGCTGGCCAAAGAAAAGGTGCTAACGATTAGCGCGCTGCTTAAAACCTTGCCAGAGCGCTATACCGTGAGTAATCGTTTAAAAAACTTTCCAACCGACTTGAGCCAAGCCATTTTGAGCCCGTTGTTGGCATTGCCGCTTGGTGAGGCGCTTAAAGCAGGTGAAAAATTAGTCGGGGAACTTGCTGGATGTCCGGTAGCACTTAATAGTACTGATGGCCTGCGCTTAACGTTTGAATCCGGCGATATTATTCATTTTCGCCCTTCCGGCAATGCACCGGAACTGCGTTGTTATACCGAATCAGTTTCTGAGACTAGGGCTGTTGCATTAAACGCTGCGTGTATACAGCTAATGGAAACCTGGCGTTTAGTTTAAATATGAAGTTATGATCATTAAGAGCGATATTGCCACAAGAAGGCTTTATGCCACCGACGCCTCGGTTTATCAAGAGTTGCCAGTGTCAGTGGCATTTCCAGAAAATAGCGATGATTGTATTGCGCTTGTTAAAGTAGCATCTAAAAATAAAACCCCGCTGATCTTTCGAGCAGCGGGTACCAGTATTGCCGGGCAATGTGTGGGCGGCGGGCAAGTGGTCGATGTTTCAAGGTTTTTGACGGGTATTTTAGGCGAGCCATCCGAGAACCAAATTCGCGTACAACCGGGCGTCATTCACAGCGATTTAGACTTGTTTTTAAAACCGTTTAATCTCAAGTTTTCCCCGGAAATTTCGACCTCTAACCGCTGTATGATTGGCGGCATGATCGGCAATAATGCCGCCGGCAGTCATTCGGTGATTTACGGGACCACACGGGAACACGTGATTGTTATCGAGGCGCTACTAAGCAATGGCACGGTGGTCGAATTTGGGCCATTGACTGATGAGCAATTACAAGCCAAATGTACGCTCCCTACACGGGAAGGGGAGATTTATCGAACCGTTACGGGTGTTATCAATAAACACCGGGGCCAGATTTTAAAACGTTACCCCAAGCCTGAAATTATTCGCCGCAATACCGGCTATCCGTTAGATGTTTTAGCAAACAGTCAACCGTTTAACTCCCAAGGTCCACCGTTTAATTTAGCGCCTTTTTTATGTGGCACGGAAGGCACGCTGGCCTTTACGCTCTCAGCTACGCTGAGCTTGGTAGAACCCCCTGAAGCCAAAGAGCTAGTCTGTATTCATTTTACAACGCTCGATGAGGCGATGTTGGCAACACCGGTGATTTTAAAGCATCAGCCAGCGGCGATTGAGTTGATGGATAAAAGGTTATTAGCGTTAACCGAAAATCATATTGTACATCGGCGCAATAGGCAGTGGATTGAAGGCAGTCCAGAGGCGGTTTTAGCGGTTGAATTTTTCGGACGTTCTGATTTAGAAATTCATAAAAAAATAAAAACACTCACGGCCAGTCTTAAAACTCAAAAATTAGGCTATGCCTACCCCGTTATCTCAACGGCTGATACTACTAACGTCTGGGCTATTCGAAAGGCCGGGTTAGGCTTGTTGATGGGTGTTAACCAGCCAAAAAAACCGGTTGCTGTGATAGAAGATAGTGCCGTTGCGCCCAGTGATTTATTCAGCTATACGAAAGCGATTAGCGCCATTATGGCGCGCGAAAAGATTAACTGTGTCTACTACGGGCATGCTTCGGTGGGATTGCTACATTTGCGCCCCGAATTGGATTTGGCCCAATCTGAAGACCTGCTGTTGTTTACGGCGTTGGCTGATGAAATTGCCGACTTGGTGAAGCGTTTTAACGGTTCTTTATCTGGCGAACACGGCGATGGCCGCCTTCGAGGGCCCTTTTTAGAAAAAATGGTTGGGGCTGAACTATACGATGCCCATGAAGATATCAAAAAAGCCTTTGATCCAGATGCTATTTTTAACCCCGGTAAAATTTTAACGAAAGCCCCGATTGACCAACCGCTTCGAGTTGCCAATTGTAAGGTGCAGTGGCAAGGTGAAACAGGCTTTGATTGGTTGGGCGACTTAGGCTTGCCGGCAGTGGTAGAAAAATGCAATGGCGCGGCGGTTTGCCGAAAAAGCGCAGGGGCAGGGGCGTTGTGCCCTTCTTACCATGCTACCGGGGAAGAGCTTTACAACACCCGCGGGCGCTCAAATCTGCTTCGTTTTTTACTGCGCTCAGGCCGTGATTTTAAACAAGAGTTGTTAAATCCCGCTTTAGTACAATCGATGGACTTTTGTCTGTCGTGTAAGGCCTGCCAGTCAGAGTGCCCTGCCAGCGTCGATATGGCACGGCTTAAAGCAGAATATTTATACCAACGCCGCCTTGCCCATGGCTGGTCTTTTAAAGACCGTGGTGTTTTGATGTACCCCTACTATTTGCGATTGGCTTCGAAGTTGCCGGAGTTGGCCAACCGGCTGCAAGCGACGACCTTGTTTAAAAAAATGGCTGGCGTTTCTCCACAGCGCCAATTACCTGCCTTTGCTCTGGTGCCTTTTACAAAGGGGGTAGAGAGGGCGGTAAATGCCGAGAGCAGTGGGCAAAATGTTATTTTACTGGTAGATATTTTTACCCAATACCAAAACCCTCAGATAGCAGAAGATGCGGTAACGGTATTAAAAGCTGCGTCTTTGACAGTGCACCCGGTTTTAATGAAAACGTCTCCTCGGCAATTAATTAGTCAAGGCCTTTTGGCAGAAGCAAAAACAGCTAGCCAGCAGTTGTTAGGTCAAATAAATGCTCACCCCAGAGAATTTTTAATTGTGGGGCTAGAGCCTTCAGAACTCTTAGTGTTACGTGATGAATTAGTGAGTTTAGTTGGGGCTGAATACAAAGAACAGGCCAGCGAAATAAAGAGCCGTGCATTTTTGTTAGAAGAACTTCTAGCAACACAGTTTTCAAGTCATAACGCTGTTACAGAACGTTTTACTCAGTTGTTGAAGCAAGACCCTGTAAGGGTAGCAATTCACACCCATTGCCACCAAAAGTCATGGGTTGGCAATACATCCATTGAAATAGTGTTTAGCCTTTTACCCGGGGTGACCTTTTCTGTTTTAAAAACCGGCTGCTGCGGTATGGCTGGGCAGTTGGGGTATGAAAACCCTGAGTTCTCAGAAAAAGTCGCGAAAACCAGTTTCTTGCCCGCACTGATAACACTTGATAAGGAAACGGTTTTAATTGCAGGGGGCTGTAGTTGCCGTGCGCAGGCCGCTATTTTGGCGGATATAAAAGCGCTTCATCCTGCGGTTTTTTTGGCAGAGCGACTATTTAGAGAATAGTCGTAAAGATTAGGTAGTTAAGGCGTTGCAATAGTTTTAAAAGCGAAGCCAGGGTGGTTCGATGCATTACTCTGTTTTTTTCTGTTACCCTTTTAAGATAAATAATGGCTATTAGGTTTTTTTAAAGCGGCCGTATCGTAGTAGTACAGTGGGTAGAAGCAGTAGGTTTAACACCGTTGATGATACCAGGCCACCAATAATAATCGCCGCCATCGGCCCCATGATTTCACGGCCGGCATTATCGCTGTTAATCGCTAATGGTAACATGGCTAAAATAGTCACTAAAGCCGTCATAAAGATCGAGGGCAGGCGCTGCTGAGCACCTAATAACATCGTGTCAAAATCCCATTGATGGTTTTCTTGTTGTACTAACTGTTGGTAGTGAGAAACCAGCATAATACTGTTTCTAACAGTAATGCCAAACAGGGTGATGAAGCCGACGACCGAGCCAATCGATAAGGTCGCACCGGTGATTAAAACCGCCGCCACGCCGCCCACCAGCGAAAAAGGAATATTGGCTAAGGTGAGTAAGGTATGGCGGGCACTGTCCAGCGCTAAATAAATAAGTAGTAAAATTCCAGCACCGGCCAGTAGTGAATACAATATCAGTTCCTCCCGAGCCTTGTTTTGGGCAACGGCTGCGCCGGTAAATTCAGGATAGTTGGTGCTATCAAATGCAATTTCTTGAAAGACGTTGCTTTTGAGTTTGTTAATAAAGCCGCCGAGGTCGCCATTGTTGACATGACAGGTAACCGTTTGCAGGCGCTGCGCGCCTTGATGCAAAATATT
>ENA-OREN01002674-OREN01002674.1-marine-metagenome-genome-assembly--contig:-NODE-2674-length-17620-cov-3.890783_pt1 | contig 17620 bp, 17 predicted proteins | sample MGYA00248624_ERZ508555 | MGnify/ENA primary metagenome ERZ508555 (study PRJEB26222, sample SAMN06267773) | marine metagenome | isolation source: Saanich Inlet, British Columbia, Canada | place...
AAAATTAGAGACTCAGAAAGAAGCCAAAAAAGAAAGTCTTTAGTAGGTTCTGGCGATAGATCTGAAAGAATTAGAACATATAATTTTCCTCAAGATCGTATTACTGATCATAGAATACAATTATCATTAAATAGAATAGAGGAAATTCTTTCAGGTTCTCGACTTAATGAAATAATTGATGTTTTGTTGGCACAAGAAGAAAGTGAGAGACTTGCTAATATTACTGAATAGAAATAAATGAAAGTATCTAGAGCATTAATAGAAGGTAAAGAATTGCTAATGAAAGCAGAGATTTATCAACCTCTAAGAGAATCAAAATTAATAATTTGCTATGTTTTAGATGTTAACATAAACAATTCTTTATTAGATATTGAAAAAAAAATTACCAGTTCTCAAAAAAAAAGAATATTATCTCTTTTAATTCGTCGTTCTAGAGGTGAGCCGTATGCTTATATAACAAAATCTGTATTATTTTTTGGTTTTACTTTTTACATAAATAGAAATGTTCTTATTCCTAGACCAGAAACAGAAGAATTGGTTGAGACATTATTAAAAATAATTAAATTTAAAAATAAAAAATATAAATTATTAGATATGGGAATAGGTTCAGGAGTTATTTTAGCAAGTTTATTAATGCACCTTCCTAAAGCCTATGGAATTGGAACAGATATTTCTCTTAAAGCTTTAAAGGTTTCTAAAATTAATTTAAATAATTTAAAATTAAATGATCGAACAAGATTAGTAAATACTAATTGGTCTGAATGCTTAAAAGATAATAGCTTTGATATAATAGTTTGCAACCCTCCCTATATTGCAAATAATCATATTAAAAACTTACATAGAGAAGTTAAAAATTTCGAACCTTTAAAAGCTTTAAAAGGAGGTGCAAGTGGTTTAGAATCCTTTATATCACTTTTACCTTCAGCAAGACGAGTAATAAAAAATAATGGTTTAATTATATTTGAAATTGGTTTTGATCAAGCTAAAATCGCTAAGAAAGTGCTTGAAGAGAAAAAATTTAACGTTCAAGAAATAGTAAAAGACCTATCAGGTATAGAAAGAATATTAATTGCAAAACCAAATTAATAACAAAAAATTAAAAAATAACTTGGCATTAATATTTATATGACTAGAATAGGGTTTTCTAGAGATTCACAATATGATTAGATGGTCTTTTTAGAAACTAAATTCCTTAAATTTTTAAAATAAATTAGCATTTAAATATTTATTTATAATTTTTTAGGAAATCAATGAATAAAAAAGGAAAATAATATGAGAGTATCAAATACTCCCAGACGACATAGTAGAAGCAGAAATAATTCCGGAAGAAGAAATAATAATTCTCCAAATAATCCATATGATAATAATAAAGATAATAAAATAAAAGGAAATGCTATTCAAGTTCATGAAAAGTATCAATCCCTAGCTAGAGATGCTATTAGTTCTGGTGATGCTGTAAAGGCAGAATATTATTTTCAACATGCTGAGCATTATCATAGAATTCATAAAACAGCTATGAATATTCAATTAGAAAAACAACAACAAAATGAAAAAAATATTGTTCATATTAATAAAGAAGAAATTAAAGAGAATGATTTGAAAGTAAATAATGTAGAAAAAAATAATTTAATAAAAACTAATATTACTTTAAACAAGAAAGATAATAATAAGGAAGTTATAACAAATTCGAATGATGATAAAAAATAATTAAGTTTTTATAAGCTATCCCATATATTATCTAATCTATCACGTGCATTAATAAATAGATTATAATTTTCATTTTTTAATTTTAAACCTTTTGGCATTCTCACCTTAAGTGGATTTACCTGCTTATTTCTAAATATTATTTCATAATGTAAATGAGGTCCTGTTGACCTTCCAGTTGTTCCTACATAACCTATAATATCTCCCTGTTTTATTCTTTTACCCTCTGAAACATTTCTACCAAAACGGGCAAGATGTGCATAAGCAGTTTTATAATCAGTGTTATGACGAATACGTATGTAATTTCCATAGCCTCCATTCTTTCTTGCCAATTCTATTATCCCATCGCCTGCAGCAAATATAGGTGTATTTCTTGGAGCTGCGAAGTCTACTCCTTTATGCATTTTAGTATAACCTAAAACAGGATGTTTACGTTTACCAAAACCTGATGATATTCTAGCTCCATCAAGAGGTGTTCTCATTAATGCTTTTTTAACACTACTAGCATCAGAATCAAAATAATCAAAGTAGCCTTTTTCATATTCAAACCTATATAGTGGTAATCTTTCTCCATCTAAACTTAATACAGACCTTAAAACTGGTCCACTAGATACTAAAGCACCAGATTTATTATGTTGCAGTTGATAAAGTACTTCAAAAGTATCACCCCTTTTTATCTCTCTTTGAAAATCAACATCAAAGGAATATAATTTTACAACTTCCATGAGAACAGGGATAGGCATACCTGCATTTGTAGCAGCTAAATATAAACTAGAGTTAATTTCACCAATAGTTTTATGAAAAGTTTTAATTGTAGGTTCTTTATATTTATTTAATACAAAATCATTATTTTGCTTAAAAACTTCTATAGATCGAATTTTATCTATGTGAATAACTATACCATTAATGTTTTTTGTATCATTTTTATCAATAAATATTTTTATTTTTTGACCAATATGAAGTTTTCTAGGATCAAATTCACTCTTTAATTTATTAATTAAACCAAAAATTTTATTTTCAGAAATTCCCATACTAAAAAAAGCATGGGATAAAGTATCTCCGCGTTTGAAAATAAAAGTTTTAATAGTATTTTCAGAAGAGCTTAATAAACTTTTATTATTCCATTCAGGAATTCTTTTAATAATTTTTTTTCTTTTTATAAGGTTAGGCTGAACTAATTCGGCTAATTGAATCTTTGCATTTATTATAGAAGATTTTTTTACTATATAGTTATTACCTTCTAATATTACTAAATAGCCTTTTTTTCTTGATTTCTCTATAAAAAACCCTCTCATAGGATTTTTTTCTCTACCTAATGCTACAATTATAGAGCTTCCAGATCTCACTATATTTGGATTCATTTGTTCACTTAAAACCTTTAGTACTTTTCTTATAATATTCTTTTTTTCACCTAATGCTATTAACCTTGCTAAAAGTGTGTCACCCTTTTCAATTTTTCCCTCAATTAAATTTGTCTCATAATATAAATCATTATTTTCAATGCTTGAAAAAGTTAAATCATCAACTTTTTTACTTATTAATTTTTTTTCTTCCTGCTTTATATCTTTAGGTATAGTGTTTTTATTTTCAACAAACTTTAGACTAGATATAACACCTCTGGCTAATTTGATGGATTGTTTTTTAGCTAAAAACTTTCCATCATTTATTTTTATAACTACTACTGCTGTTTTTGTATCTATTCCAATAGCAAATGCTTTAATTCTCTTATCTTTAGGGAATATAATTGTATAATTTTCAATAATTTTTATTGGATCGTATACTGTTGAAAAAGCATCTATCCCTTCTCTAGTTTCCTTTAAGGGCCATCCAGCATCTCTTAATTGACCTTGAATAGTATTAGCCTTAAGCACTTTATCTTTATTTTCATCAATATCGCCTTTATCTTCCTCATAATAAGATCTAAAAACTTTAAAATCATCCTTTTTTAATAAACTTAATTTTCCAGACATAGTTAACTTTATTTTATTTAAGAATACTCCATCTACATCAGCAATATAAAATAATTGAAGCTCATCATTAGGTTTTAGTTTTCGCAAATCTCTTTCTTCAGATATCACCTGAATAATATTATTTATTTTATTGATATGAATTCCTGAATTGAATAATAATTTTGTTAAATTATCTCCTTTTTTTACTTTTATGATATATTTTCCAGGTTTAGGCTTAAAGTTTTCAAAATTAATTATGGCTTTAACTCTATCATTCACTAAAGTATCAGAAATTCTAGCTGAAGTTATTTTTTTTCTTTCACGCCAAGAAAGAACAGTAACATTTTTTTTTAATGGAACTGCAACAGCTATTAATAAATTAGTATTTATTTTAAAATAAAATTTTATTTCTTGATCTGTCTGTATTTTTGTTAAATCTAACCTTCTTTTCAATGAATTTATAAATAATTTTGTATCTTGATTATTTATTTTAATCTGAGAAAAAACTTTATAAAAAGTATCACCTTTTGCAAGCTTCTTACTAATTATAGTTATGTTATCTTCCGCATGAGACAATCCGGAAATTAAAAAAAATATAAAGAATATAAATTTTATTAAATTATGCAATAAAATTCCTTAAAAATATAAGTTATTTGTTAATGTAAATATCTACAATATTTATTATACGAATAAAAATTTAAAATAATTTAATTGCAAGATCTTTTATAGCATTAACTAAAGTAGTTCTCATTGGATCTGAATTTGCTGAATGTGCCCCTTCGTCTACTATAATTAAATCTGCAGATTCCCATTTTTCAGCTATTTGATAAGCATTTATAGGTGGACATAAAAGATCATACCTACCTTGTATTATACTTCCTGGTATACTATTTAATTTATATGCATTATTAACAAGCTCATTGTCTTTTAAAAAAAAATTGTTTTTTATATAATGCCATTCAAAATATGGTGTATTTGGATCATGAACATTATTTTTAAAGAACTTATCCTTAAATGAATTTGGCAAATTAATATTGTTGCTATTTATTTGAGATAAGATCGTTTCATATGATGCCCACACTAAAGCTGTAGACTTCGCAATTATATTATTTTTAGATTCTAATCTTTTACCATATGAATGCATTGGTTCATTTCTTTCTTGTTTGTCAAGTAACTGAGTCCATTGATAGAATAATTCAGGTCTAAATATTTTTGCAGCCTTCTCAAATGCCCAAATAATATTATTTTTAGAACCTAAAAATACAGATCTTAAAATTAATCCACTCACGTACTCACTATATTGCTCTGCATATGCTAACCCTAATGTAGACCCCCAACTGCCTCCAACTATTGCCCATTTATTTATATTAAATTTTTTTCTTATAATTTCCATATCCGCTATTAAAGCTTGTGTAGTATTATTAATTAAAGACCTTTTAGGCAAAGACCTTCCAGCTCCCCTTTGATCATATAATATGATTCTATTATGCTTATAGTTAAATAATGTTCTATGATTATTTTGACATCCACTGCCAGGTCCACCATGTAAAAAAATAAAAGGAACTCCATTAGGATTGCCTATTTGCTCTACATATAATTTATGACCATCCCCTACATCAATAAAGCATTTTTCATAGGGTTGAGGAAATTCTTTATCTTGAATCATAGACATTTTATATTTCCTTACTTGCATAAGTACTAAAGTTCTTGTAAATACTAATATAGTATGAATTATACTGTTTTTTATAATAAATATAGCCAAATTAAGATTATTAGGAAAATAAAAGAATGAAAAAAGATATACACCCAGATTACCATGAAATAACTGTACTAATGACAGATGGTTCAGAATTTAAGACCCGTTCTACTTATGGTAAACCTGGAGATAAACTAAAACTTGATATAGACTCTAAATCTCATCCTGCATGGACAGGTGGCCCAGCCATTTTAAGAGATGATGTAGGACAAGTAGCAAAGTTTAATAAACGTTTTGCTGGTCTCAAAATTTAATTACCTTTTAGTAAAATTTTACAAGCTTTATATATGTTAGTAGGGATGGATATAACCTTTTTCTGATCTTTCCTATTTACATAAACGTGAACAAAATAACCTACGGCGCAGGGCTCCTCTTCGTTTTCTTTAAAAACTCCTATTTCATATCTTATACTTGAGTTACCAATTTTTTTAATGACTATCCCTACATCTACTACTTCAGGATATTTTATTGATTTATAATATCTACATCTAGTTTCAGGAGTAACACCAATATAGTCTGAGTTTATAGGATCAAAATTAGCTTCTGTAATTAAGAAATAATTTACTACTGTGTCAAACATAGAATAATAAATATTATTATTCACATGTCCATATATATCATTATCACCCCATCTAGTATAATATCTATGCCACCATATATAATTTTTTTTATTTCGATTAATAGGCGGCCAATCATTAATCATTTTTTTTCCTAAAACATATTTTTATTTAAAATAATTTTTTGCTAAATCTAAAGCTTTATGTTTTTTTTTACTTAATTTTTCTACTCTATTTATTTCATTTTTTAACTCTTCAACATACTCTAATAATTCATCAATAGATAAAGCATCTAAATTAGAACCTAATTCTATATTATTTTTAGATTTAATAAACTCTTCTTCATTCATATTTTTTCCTAATAAATATATTTACTTCATATTTTATATAATATTTATTATAAATCTATTAATAAAAAAAAGGATTTAATTTAATGAAAATACCAAAAGAAATGAATTGTATAGAAATAACTAAGCCAGGAGGGCCAGAAAATCTTCTATTAGTTAAAAAACAAACACCAAAACCAAGTCTAGATGAAGTACTTATTAAAGTTAAGGCTGCAGGAATAAACCGTCCTGATATAATGCAAAGAGAAGGCCGTTATCCTCCTCCTCCAGGAGCAAGTGATATTCCAGGTTTAGAAATTGCAGGAGAAATAGTAGAAATTAATGCAAGTAATACTAGATTCAAATTAGGTGATAAAGTATGTGCATTAGTATCAGGAGGTGGATATTCTTCCTACTGTAATGCTCCTATACAACAAACTCTTCCTATTCCTATAGGGTTATCATTTGTTGAGGCTGCAGCAATTCCAGAAACTTTTTTTACCGTATGGACAAATGTATTTGATAGAGGCAACCTCTCAAAACAAGATACTATACTAATACACGGGGGGACAAGCGGCATTGGAACTACAGCAATACAATTAGCAAGAGCTTTTGGAGCTAAAGTTTTTACTACTGTGGGCTCAGATGAAAAATGCATGAAAACTAAAATATTAGGAGCAGAGCTATCAATTAATTATAAGAAACAAGATTTTGCAGAAGAAATTAATAATTACACAAATAAAAAAGGTGTGAATATGGTTCTAGATATGATAGGTGCAGAATATTTTGACAAAAATTTAAATATACTTTCTGTAAATGGAAAATTAGTAATAATTGCATTCCAAGGAGGTTTTGAAAAAAAATTAAATTTATTACCTATTCTAACTAAAAGGTTGACTGTAACTGGTTCAACGTTAAGACCACGGTCACCAAATGAAAAAGGGCTAATTGCTGAAAGTCTTTATAAAAAAGTATGGCCATTAATAGAAAAAGGTGTAGTAATGCCTCAAATTTATGGTACTTACAAGTTAGAAGATGCTAGTAAAGCACATACTTTAATGGAATCTAGTCAACATATTGGAAAAATAGTTCTAACTGTATAAATTATAAAGTAATATTAATATTAAACTAGGAGATAAAATATGACGCTGCCTTTAATGCCACAAGCAACTGCAGTTTGGCTTATAGAAAATACAGCTCTTTCATTTCAGCAAGTAGGAGACTTTTGTGGTCTTCATGTATTAGAAGTTCAAGGAATAGCAGATGAGGAAGCTGCTTATAGTATAAAGGCTAAGAATCCTATAACTAGTGGGGAGCTTACTTCTGAAAATATAAAAGAATGTGAAGAAGATAATACTAAAGCACTAGTACTTGCTAAAATAAATATTTCCATTTCATCAAAAAAGAAAAAAGCTCCACGTTATACTCCTTTATCTAGAAGGCAAGATAGACCAAATGCCATAGCTTGGGTCCTAAAATTTCACCCTGAAATGTCTGATGGTCAAATTTCTAAATTAATTGGAACCACTAAATTCACTATCACCCAAATTAGAGATAGAACTCATTGGAATATTTCAAATGTTTCTCCTAAAGACCCAGTAATGCTAGGTTTATGCAAACAAAATGAGCTTGCAGCAACCATTACTAAAGCTAGGAAATCCTCAAAATGGAAAGCGATGCAAGAAAATATGGATGAAAATAAAGATACAGTAGGTTCCAGCTTAAAATATGGATTAGTTAGAAAAGAAGACCATATTGAAAAGGATGCTACTATTATAGATGATAATGACGTAAATAGCTTATTTCAAAAAATAGCTACTCCTGAAGAAAGATAAAGTGGATATAGATAACTTTAATGATGAACCATTCTAAGCTTATAAATATAATTAATAAAATTCAGAATAAAAAAGTCTTAGTTATTGGTGATATAATGTTAGATCAATATGTATTTGGCTCTGTAGAAAGAATTTCACCAGAAGCTCCAATTCCAATTATCAATATAAATAACACTAAATCATCAATAGGTGGGGCAGGAAATGTTTTAAATAATTTAAATTCCTTAAATATTAAAACCTCTTTTATATCAATAATAGGTAAAGATACTGCGGGAAAGACTCTAAAAAAATATATAGAAAAACTTAAAAACGTAGAATATGCCTTACTTATAGATAAGAATAGAAAAACTACATGCAAGACTAGATATATGTCTGATGGTCAACAACTTTTTAGAACAGATGATGAAACACCAAATGTTTTAGGTACAGCTTTAAAAGAAAAAATATTTAAATATTTTCTACTTTTTATTAAACAAACAGATATCATTATCTTTTCTGATTATGGTAAAGGTGTATTTTTAGATAGCCTCTTTTGTCAAAAACTTATTAAATCTGCATTAAAGAAAAAAAAGAAAATAATAGTTGATCCAAAAGGAAATCACTTTGAAAAATATAAAGGGTCATTCTTCATCACCCCTAATACAAAAGAAGCATTTAAAGCAACAAAAATAAACCCTATAAATAATAATTTAACAGAAAAATGTGGTAAAATTATTATTAATAATAAATGGTCAGATAATGTCTTATTAACAAGAGGGGCCAATGGATTATCTATTATACAGACTAATAAAAACGAACATATCAAATCTAATACTGAAGAAATTTTTGATGTTACAGGTGCTGGAGACACAGTAATTGCATTATTTTCAGCTGCAGTAGCAGCAGAAAATAATTATATTGATTCTGCCCATTTTGCTAATATAGGGGCAAGTATTGTAGTAAAAAAATCAGGAACTGCTGCTTTAACAAGCGCAGAATTAATAAAATCAATTAGTTCAAAAAATTTAATTAAAATATTAAATAAAAATAATATTAAAAGCACAATAAATAAATGGAGAAATGATAATCTAAAAATAGGGTTTACAAATGGCTGCTTTGACCTAATCCATTCTGGCCACATAGATATGTTTATAAAAGCTTCAGAATCATGTGACCGCTTAATAATTGGAATTAATTCTGATCAATCTATCAAAAGACTTAAAGGAAATCAAAGACCACTATTAGATCTTGAAGCAAGACAAAAATTACTATCGGCTTTAGACATGATTGATGCCGTCATTAGTTTTAAAGAAGACACCCCATTAAAATTAATCAAAATTATTAAACCTAATATTTTATTTAAGGGAGCTGATTATCAAATCAAAGAAATAATTGGCGCAGAATATATAAAAAGCATAGGTGGTAAAGTTATAAGAATAAAATTAACAAAAAATCAAAGCACTAGTAAATTAGTATCAATATTAAATGGCAACACTTAATATATTAAAAAATAAATTAGAAATTAATAATAATGGATAAAGCACCTGGTCTAAAAATTATTATTGTACTGTTTATTATATTTATAATTTCTATAATTTTATATCTCTCGTGGTATTATAAAGTAGAAAAAATCACTACCCAAAAGTTAGAAAATATACAAGATTCGTTTTTCCAAGAGGGTATAGAATTTACTTGGGAGCTTGAAAATAATACTGGTTTTCCATATAGAATTGAAAAAGAATTAAGAAATATTAATATAAAATTTAACAGCATAAACATAAGCACAGAAAATTTTAAAATTATATATCAACCTTGGAATATACATCACATTATATTCAAAATTTCAAATAATATTAATATATTTAATAAGAATAAAAAAATTACTGTTACTAATTCTAACTTATTGGCTTCTTTTACTATAAATAAATACTTACAAAAAAAAATATCTATATCCTCAAGTAATATAGGTTTTCATACTAATAAAAGTATATATGATTTTAATAAATTAGGGCTGCATTTTAAAACTAATGATAACGATGACTTACAATTTGCTTTACGAATAGATGAATTATCTGTCCCACCATTATTTTTAGAAAAAAATACACTAAATAAATTATATATTACGGGAGATGTAATAAAATATAAAAAAATAGATATAAATAATTATTATAAATGGCTTTCTAATGAAGGAGGTATAAATATTAAAAATATTAACATAGATATTAATGAAACTAATATAGCAGGAAATGCTTTTTTAAGCTTAGATAAAAATTTAGATATTCAAAGCTCTATCTCTATACACTCTAATAATTTTAATGATATTTTTACTCTTTTAGAACAGAATAATATTATTTCTAAAAATACGCTAATAAAAGCAAATTTAATAATTAAAGCCATAGAAATAGCCTCAAAAACATCTAATAAGCAATCTATTTTTTCCATTAATATACGAAATGGTTATCTATTCCTTATGGGAATAAAATTACTAAAAATTCCAAATATAAGAGAATATTTATAGATTAATCCTGTTCCTCAGAGATAATTCCTTTTCTAATATCTCTAGTTTTTGAGAATAATTTCTCTAAAGCTTCTCCATCTTTCCATCTGATACTTTTTTGTAAAGCAGTTAAATCCTCAATAAACCTACCTAACATTTCTAAAACTGCATCACTATTATTTAAAAAAACATCTCGCCACATAACAGGATCAGAGGCTGCAATTCTAGTAAAATCTCTAAATCCACCTGCTGAATACTTTATAACTTCAGTCTTTAATTGATCTTCTAGATCTGTAACAGTTCCTACTATAGAATAAGCAACTAGATGAGGAATATGTGATGTTATAGCAAGGACTCTATCATGATATTCAGCATCCATTATAGCTACCTTCATTCCTGCTTGTTGCCAAATAAACTCTACCTTTTCTATGGCATCCTTAGATGTCTTTTCAGTTGGGGTTAGTATACACCATCTCCCTTTAAATAGACCTTCAAAACCAGAGTCAGGTCCTGAATTTTCCGTGCCTGCAATAGGATGCCCAGGAACAAAATGGACACCATTGGGTAACGCTATGCTTATCGAGTCTAAAATACCTTTTTTAATAGAACCAACGTCTGTAACTATAGCTCCGTTTTTTAATGAGCTTGCAAATTCTTTTACCAGGCTGCTCATCGCACCTACAGGAACCCCTAGTATAATTAAGTCAGAATTTTCTACAGATTTTTTAACATCATCATATATATAGTCAGCTATATTTAAGTCTTTAATTTTTAAAAGTGTTTCTTTTCTTCTAGAGTAAGCACATATTTCTTTAGCTAATGATTTTGATTTAAAAACTCTCGCTAAAGAAGAATTGATTAAACCAAACCCTACAAATGTAACTCTATTAAAAGTAAAAACATTATCCACCTTAAACTCCTTATTTAAAAACTGCATATGCGCCCATAATTTTTGGACTTTCTTCAAGGTTAAATTTATTATTTTCTATACTTTTTATTTTATCTTCTATTTCTTCTTTAGAACTAACTGTAGTTGAAAAAATAATTTTAGATTTGCCATTTTCTATAATTTTTTCTGCAACAATACTATAATTCTTTAATAACAAGAATGAAGAATATTTTTTTACATTTTTTGATTGAATCTCTAATGTAACTAAAACGATATTTTTAGCCGCATATTCTATATTCTGCTTGCCTAAAATTAATGCCTGAGGAACTTCATTATAATTTTCTGAAATACTTCCTATTACAAAAATATTCTCAAAATTCTTAAAATTTACCCACCAATAATTATCTTTATTTGGGTAAGGCAAAATTATAATATTTACATTATTCTCATTTAAATTTTGCAAAGCCTCTAAAGCCGTTCTGACCTTTTTTTTTCTTATATCTGCACCAAAATGATTATTAATTATTTTATCCAAAGTAGAACTAAAACATACGGTTAGATCTCCTTGCATACTAATATATGAAGATATCAAATTTCTCCATATGTTAATCAAAGACTTTACAGGTAAAGCACCTTTATGTCTTTGAATAATCCTTATTAATATTTCATGTTCTCTTGATGGTCTATACACAATTAAGTTAGCTTCGTTAAATTTTTTCTTTTCCTCAACTACCAGTTCAACTCTCTCCGCCCTCTCAATTAACAAGTCATGGATTTTATTATCTATGTTATCTATTGTATTTCTAATATTTTGTAGTGTACTTTCAGGTTTAGAACTATTATCTATAGGTTTTTTAAGGGACATAACTTTATTCCAAAATTATTTAAAATATTAATTAATTATATATATATTATTAATATGAAAAAAACCATTGGCATGTAATAATTACAATTACTAAAACATATATTCATTAAAATATGTTAATAATATATTTTAATATTGAAACTAAAATAAAGAGAAAAAAAATTAATAATATTAAAGATAAAATACAAAAAATATTTGGCCCAATCAAGCTAAGCCTTGAAGGAGGACAAACATTAAAAGGAACAACCATAGCGTATAGTACTTGGGGAGCATTAAATACAGAAAAATCTAATGCTATACTAATATGCCATGCTTTAACAGGCGATCAATTTGTTACTGGAAAAAACCCTATTACAAATAGGAATGGTTGGTGGGAAAGTATAGTTGGACCAAACAAAATATTTGATACTAATAAGTATTTTATCATTTGTTCTAATGTTTTGGGAGGGTGCATGGGAACAACCGGTCCTTCATCTATAAATGAACAAGAAAATGTTCAATATGGAATGAAATTTCCTATTTTTACTATCAAAGATATGGTAAACTTACAGCTTGCATTAATTGACAGTCTAGAAATTGACCAATTATTTTCAGTAGTAGGAGGATCTATGGGAGGAATGCAAGCCTTAGAATGGGCCTCTAGCTATCCAGAGAGAGTATATTCTTCCATACCTATAGCAACTTCTTATCGACACTCTGCACAAAACATTGCTTTTCATGAAGTAGGCAGGCAGGCCATTATGAATGACCCTAATTGGCAACAAGGTAATTACTATAATAAAGAGGTAAAACCCCGGCATGGCTTATCTGTTGCTAGAATGATAGCTCATATTACTTACTTATCTGAGGGAGCATTTCAAGAAAAATTTGGAAGAGATATGCAAAGTAAAGTATTGTCATGGGGTTTTGACGCAGATTTTCAGGTAGAGAGCTATTTAAGACATCAAGGTATATCATTTGTTGATCGTTTTGATGCTAATAGTTACTTATATATAACAAGGGCAATGGATTATTTTGACCTTTCACACTCCTATGATGGTGATTTATCCGCAGCCTTTAAAAACACTAAGTGCAAAATACTGATAGTATCTTTTACAAGTGATTGGCTTTTTCCTAGTTCAGAAAGTTTAGCTATAGTAAAAGCATTAAATAAAACTGCAGCAGATGTAAGTTTTATAGAAGTGGAATCAGATAAAGGTCACGATAGTTTTCTATTAGAAGTAAAAGATTTTTATGAAATACTTAGTGGTTTTATTTCTGGTGCTGCTAGAAAAAAGGGAATATAGGTTGAATTTATGTTAAATCAATTAAATAAAAAATTAATATCTTCTCTCATAATGAATAATGCTAAGGTTTTAGATATTGGTTGTGGAAATGGAGAACTTCTATATCATTTAGAGAAAACAAAGAGTATTAACGGACAAGGAATAGAAATAAGTCCAAAAGGTGTAAAAGAATCTGTTTCAAAAGGATTATCTGTTATTCAAGGTGACGCGGATATTGATCTGGTAAACTTTCCTGATAATACCTTTGATGTAGTAATTTTAAGTCATACTCTCCAAGCCACACATAAACCTAAAGAAGTATTAATTGAAATGCTTAGAATAGGCAAGAAGTGTATTATTTCTATACCTAATTTTGGCTATTGGAAATATAGAATGCAAATGCTATTTTTTGGTATAATGCCCATTACCAGAACATTATCAGAGCCTTGGTATTCTACACAAAACATTCATCTATGTACCATAAAGGACTTTATAAACATGTGTGAATCATTAAATATTTCTATTAATGAAGCATTTAGAAACACTACTTATAGTATTAAGAAAGTTAACAAACCAAATAGTTATATGAATAATTTATTATCTATCGAAGGAATATTTGTATTATCTAATGATATAAATTAATTTATAGGTTTAAAATATGCCTCTATAATCATGGCTATAATATTCATTAATTTTTCTTGAAATACAGGATTAGTTAATTTATTTAAATCACTATTATTAGATATAAAACCCATTTCAATCAATACAGAAGGAATATCAGGAGCCTTAAGTACTGCAAACCCCGCTTGTCTATGAGGTCGTCTTAAAAGATTAAACCCACTTTTTTTTAATTTTTCCACAAATAATTCTGCAAAACTTATTGAACTATTTTTTGTTTCACGTCTGCTAAGATCAATTAATATATCTGACACTGCTTTATCTAAATCATCTAAATCCAAACCCGCAATTAAATCTGATTTATTTGCTCTATCTGCTAAAGCCTGAGATAATTTATCCGATGCTTTTTCAGATAAAGAATAAATACTTGTGCCACTAGTCCTCTTATTTTTAGTAGAATCAGCATGTATAGAAATAAAAAGGTCTGCAGATTTTTTTCTAGCAAACTTTACTCTATTTTTTAATCTTATATAATGATCAGATTTTCTTGTTAAGAATACTGTAAAGTATTTGTTTTCAAGCTTTTTCTTTAAAATTTTTGCGGCCATTAAAGTAAGATTTTTTTCTTTAATATTTCTTCTAATAGCTCCTGGATCCGCTCCTCCATGACCTGCATCAATAACAATTATTTTATTGTTAAAATCAGTAATATTAGAATTAAATGAATCAATCGTTAAGTCAATTAGTAATGTATTCTCTCCATTTCTCTTTATAATATTGTTTTTATTTAATTGAATTACAGGCACTTTTAAATCAAAAACTAGTCTAGATGTATTATTTTTTTTAGAAGCTCTAATCTTTGTAATATATTTAAAATTAGAATTATTTTTAGTAAAATTATTAATATTTTTAATATCTACAACTAATCTAGATGGAGTTTCTAAAACAAAAACATTTGATAACAAACTATTCTTACTATTAAGAATAAGACGTATATTATTACTTGATTCATAAGCAAATATATCTATATTTTCTGCGTATAAACAATTAGATAAAAATATAATTGATAAAATACTACTGTTAAAGATTATCAATTTAACGATTTTTAAAATATTAAACATCTGACCACCTTAAAATAAATATTCATTTATTTTAACAAGCTATTTTACAAAATGTGCACATTGTTATACACATATACAATATAAAACGAAGTAAAATAAAAATATAATTAAAAATAAAGAGTAATAATAGAATTTTAAAGAATTTCTTACAGGGCATCATAATGATTTTACAAATACAAAATAGAAAAAGCCAGAAGAATATGTGGAAAGATAAAACCCATCAATCTCATTATGATATTTTTTTTAAAAACATATGTCTGCAAATTTACAAGAGCAGATTATTAATTAATGCTAATAATAAATTTAAGATTTTAATAAGTAAGTTATTATTAGCTTGGAGTTATAAGACCAATGACAAAGCGTATGCTAATAGACGCCGAATACTTAGAAGAAACACGAGTAGTAGTTACTAATGATAATGAAATAGAAGATTTTGACCACGAGACCACAACAAAAAAGCAAAATAGAGGAAACTTATATTTAGCTAAGATTGCACGGGTTGAACCTTCTCTTCAAGCAGCTTTTGTAGACTATGGTAATGAAAGACATGGTTTTCTTGCTTTCAATGAGATACACCCAGATTATTTTCAAATTCCAATTGCTGATAAGGAAGAACTCTTAAAAGAGGAATCATCTCAGTTAGATGAACAGGAAAATATTGATGAGAATGCAATAGATGCAGAAAACGATAGTTCAAACAATTTTTTAAAAAAGAAACCACCTAAAAGATCAAATTTTTATCACAAATATAGAATTCAAGAAGTAATAAAAAAAGGCCAAATTCTTCTAGTACAGGTTGCAAAAGAAGAAAGAGGTAATAAAGGAGCTGCTTTAACTACCTTTATATCTTTAGCTGGAAGATATTGTGTGCTAATGACTAATACTATAAGAAAAGGTGGCATAAGCCGAAGAATAACGCATAGTAATGAGCGCAAAAAACTACGATCTATTATAGAAGGCTTGAATATACCAACTAATATGGGAGTGATCATAAGAACTGCTGGTTCAAAAATGAATAAAATAGAAATTAAACGAGATTATAATTTTTTAATTAAAACTTGGGAATCTATTAAAACACATACCTTAAAATCAGTGGCACCAGCTCTAATACATGAAGAAAATAATATAATAAAAAGAGGTATTAGGGACTTATATACTGCCGAAGTTGAAGAAATTCTTGTACAGGGCGTTTCTGCATTTAAAGCAGCAAAAAGTTATATGAAAACCTTAATGCCTAGTAAAACTAAAATTATATCAGAATATAATGATAAAACACCTTTATTACAAAAATACAATATTGATACAAAACTAGAGAAAATGCATAGTCCAATTGCTAGACTTAAAAGTGGTGGTTATATTGTAATTAATCAAACTGAAGCTTTAGTTGCAGTAGATGTAAATTCAGGAAAAGCAACTAAGGAAAGGAATATAGAGGAAACTGCCCTCCAAACAAATAAAGAAGCAGCTGAAGAGTTAGCTATACAATTAAGACTTAGAGACCTTTCAGGTTTAATTGTAATAGATTTTATTGATATGTTATTAAGTAAAAATAATAGAATTATTGAAAATATATTAAAGCAAAGACTTCATACTGATAGAGCAAAAATACAAGTAGGAAACATATCTTCTTTTGGCCTTTTAGAAATGTCTAGACAAAGATTAAGACCAAGTATTTATGAGGCAGACTTTATTACCTGTAATCATTGTTTAGGCCATGGAAGAATTAGATCTCTTGAATCTTTGACTCTAAAAGCCTTGCACCAAATTGAAGAACAGGCAACTAACTTTAATGCAAAGTCTTTATCAATAAATATTCCTGAAAAAACAGCTATTCATATACTTAATAATAAAAGGAAAGAATTATCAAGTATTGAAGAAAAGAGAAATATTATAATTACGATAATTCCAGATGCAAAACTTAATGATGAAGAAGATCCATTAGAAAAAATTAAGGCTATAAATAAAATTAATAATGATAATAAAGCTAATCATTTTAATAAAAATAAAAAAGATCTTAATAATAAAATTAAGCGGCCCCTAGCTAATAATAAATTTAAAAAATATTTTAAAAATAAAAAAATGCCATTGGATAAATTAGAAGATAAAAATATAAAAAAAACAGAAACAAACAATTTAACAAATATTGTAACTGACAAAAATAATAATATTACCAATAACTTGAGTAATAAAAAAAAGCAAAAAGAGAAAAAAAAGATAAATGCAAATATAAATTCTTCTAGTCCTGTAATAGATAATAAA
>ENA-OREN01002677-OREN01002677.1-marine-metagenome-genome-assembly--contig:-NODE-2677-length-17591-cov-6.594039_pt1 | contig 17591 bp, 20 predicted proteins | sample MGYA00248624_ERZ508555 | MGnify/ENA primary metagenome ERZ508555 (study PRJEB26222, sample SAMN06267773) | marine metagenome | isolation source: Saanich Inlet, British Columbia, Canada | place...
TTACCAATCGATTACTATATTGCAGTAGATTTTGTTGGTTTTAAAAGAATAATTGGTGAAGAACTTGGAGGAATTGATGTAGAAGTAAGCGAAGTCTTGGATGACTCATGGTACCCAATCAAAGGAGAAGAACTAAATACCTGTGGAAAATCTCCAGAAGAAGTTGCTCAATTATCTAGTGAATTATTTGGATTTGAACTTGAAAGAAAATTCGAGTGTAGATATAAACAAGTATATTTTCCTGTAGGAGTTACTCACATGGAAGGTGGTGATGCTTTAGAATTTGTTAGATCTAGACATGGTTCTGCAGGCGGTGATTTTTCTAGATCAAAAAGACAACATGAAGTTCTACAAGCTATTAAAGAAAAACTTTTTTCTTTGGAAGGAATAGACAATATTCCAGCTGTTTTCAAAGAGTTTTCCGCACATACTCAAACAGATCTGGATACAAAAATAGCAGAATACTTATGGCCTATTCTCAAAGAAACAAGAAAAAATAAAATAACTACAATCACTCTTTCTACAGAAAATGTTTTCATCAATGGTAAATCATCTCAAGGAGCTTATATTGTCAAACCAAAAGAATCTTGGAGTTCAGTTCATAGCTTCATTAATACTCAAATAAAAGAAAGTATTTCTCAGTAAAAAAAATAAATTACACATGCTAAAACATACTTCTTTTCTTACCAAACAATTAGGTTCAAAAAAACTTTTTCATTACATTCTTATTATTACAATGATTTTCTTCACAGATGCTGTCTTATCTTTTTGGCTACCAACATATCTTCAAAATACTTTTTCTAGTGCCCTTATTATGGGTTTGATAATCGGTTTTTCTTCTGTAGTTGGCTTAATAACTGATTTTCTATTCCCACAAATATTTCCTGATTTAAAAGAAAAAGCTGCTCTAAAGTTTACTCTTTTCTTTCAAACAGTTTTTACTGGATTTTTATTTCTCTCTCTTCAATTCCCCTACTGGTGGATTTTCATCTTAGCTGTTTCTGCTTGGGGACTATATTTTGAGTTTGTTTCTTTTGCTAATAAAATATATGTAGCAAACCATGTGCCAAAAAAACTTTATACAAATGTTTGGGCAGAGATAGATTTTGGTAAGAGTTTTGCATACTTAATCGGACCACTAATAGCTAGTATCCTTTTAAGTAGAGGAAATATCCACGTCCTCCTTGCTAGCTTCGGGGCTTTGTCTACAGCTCAGCTACTCCTCAGCTTTTTCTCTTCTTCACCTTCAAAATCATCAAAAAATAAAGAAAAACAATCAACTAAAGCAATCTTGGAACCAAAATTAGAATTTAATCGTTGGATCTCTCTTATAAAAAATGCTTGGCCAGTAGTATCACTTAGTTTCTTATTAACTTTTATTGATGCTACTTTTTGGACTAGTGGAGCTGTTTTTGTAGAAAAAATTATTTCTCAATACGAATATGCAATATTCATAATTCCTTTATATGTAGCCCCTATGCTTTTATCACAAATCATCATGATGAAAAAAGAAATTAATTTTGCCAAAGAGAAAAAAGCAACTTTGCTTCTCCTTGGAGGATCCATCATGCTTTTGTTTTTAGGTATAGTTCCTATTGGAATAGGTCTCTTAATTGCTAGTTTTGGCATAGGCCTACTAATTTCCTTTGCCTTCCCACTTATAGAATCAACTTATTCTGATTTAGAACATAGAATGGGTGTTCATAAAAAACATTTAATAGGCCTAGCTACATCTACAGCTAGTGTTGCTTATATAGTAGGACCAATATTTGCTGGACTTATTAGTCAACAGTTTGGTGAACAAACAACCTTCGCTTTAGTAGGAGGAATTGTATGCATCACTTCTATTCTGATTATGATTTTTAACTATAAAAAAATTACTATTCCCCAAAAAGAGATTAGTAATTGGAATTAATAAACTTCTACAATAAAAAAAATAAGCAATTAATTAAATATTAGTTTGGAAGTTTTTTTTCTTTTTCAAAATAGAGAAAATAGTAATAGATAAAATAAGGAAACTTATCAAACCACCAACTATATATAAAGCTTTTTTCTGTATACCAAAGATCATATCAATATCTTTACCATCTTCAATCGCTTGTTCTGCTGATTCTGTGATTTCATCTACTGTTGGATGAATAGAATATGACTCTTCTACTTTATTCAAGAAACTAAGTGACTTTGTAAAATGATTTTTCCAATACAACTCTAGGGCTGTTTCCCAGTTCTGATATGTTTCGCTAGCTACTTCACCAAGAGTAGAATTACTATCTTCTGCCAAACGTTCTAAATCATTAATATCTCTCAAAAAATTAAAACTACCAACATCATCACCAATACCATAAGTTGCAATACCTATAACCTCTCCAGCAGAGTTAAAAGCAGGACCACCACTATTTCCATGGCCAATCGTGGCATCTGTTTGAATTAAGTTATTTCCTTGAGAATCTTTTTTGATCGAACTAACTATACCTCTCGTAACAGTAACTTGAGTACTAGAGGCAGCATAATCTAAAAGAGCTGGACCAGAATCTGAACCACTAACTACTCCTGGAAATCCAAGAACTAAAACTGGTTCGCCTTCTTTAAGATCGTCAACACTACCTAGTTTCAAACTGGGATAGGTATAACTATCTATTCCAGAAATTTTTAATAAAGCGACATCCGAGCCAGTTGCTTTCTCTTTATCAAAAACAACTCCTTTAGAAAAAAGATTCGCATAATCTGCTCCCACTTTTTCTGCAGTTAAAATAGCTGTTTTTTCTTTAACAAAATTTGTAAGACTTTTTGCTTTCCAGTTTTTGGTCAATTTTTATATAAGAATATTCTTTTAAAAGTTGGGGGGAAATTCCTTCATTAAAAAACAGTCTTATGCCTATAGTTACCGATTTGCAGGTCAATTAAACTCTCTTCAAGAAATTATAAGGAAAAATCTTATAAATACACGTTGGTAACGTTTATGTATTTTTTAAGTGTTCTTTTGTTAGGTGTTCTTTTTAATAGTGTTTTTTTAACGCAAAAAAAGGAGAGGGTATATGAAAAAGATTTTTGCTTTAACAGTTGCTTTTATCGCTGGTATTGCGATGACAGCTAGTGCAGGTAGCATCGCTCCCGGTCAAATGGCAAAATGTAACGACGCCAAGAGCATTACTTTAGAAAATGCAGGTCCTGCTAACGATGGTAGTGGCAAGGATGGTTACACTAAAAATGATCGTGGTGGCGCTAATGTTGCGGTTTGGAAATCTTCTAACTTCACAACGATTCCTGTGACCTTAGGACCAAACGACAACAACGATAGTGTTAATGGTTCTGATGGTGGACGAACTGGCTTGCCACAACGAGGCGGAATGGGTAAACACAAAATCACCTTGACCTCTCAGAATAATTTCAGCCGTGGCGATTCCATTGGTGATATTAGTGGATTGGTTAAAATCACCAACACGGGTCAAAACGCAGTAACTGTTACTTGTAACTAAGTTTTATTGTAAGAGCCGAGTTAGGTTCTTACTCTCATTAAGCAGCCGACCGCTCCCTGGTCGGCTGTTTTTTTTTGTCCTTAAGTTCTCCCGATTTATTTGTTACTCTGCTCCTTCCTTAATTTATAAACTTTATTGAGTTTTTGATATGTCCGTTGCTGTTAAAGTCAGATTTGCGCCCAGTCCTACTGGGTTTTTGCATATTGGTGGAGTGAGAACCGCATTGTTCAACTGGTTGTATGCCAAAAACCACGGCGGAAAATTTGTTTTGCGAATTGAAGACACCGACCTTTCTCGATCTACTGAAGAATCAATCGAGGAAATTCTAGAATCCATGCGCTGGTTGGGATTGGATTGGGATGAAGGCCCTTTTCGACAAACCGAGCGTCAGGGAATTTATTCGCAAAAGGTTGGGCAATTGCTTTCGGCGGGGAAAGCCTATCATTGTTACTGCACTCCCGAGGAACTGGACAGGAAACGCAGTGAAGCTCAAAAGGCAGGTAATAAACCGAAATACGATGGCACGTGTCGCGAGCGTCCAGATTCGCCTGAAGGAGCCCCTTCAGTTATTCGCTTCAAAGCCCCTATTGAAGGAACCGTGGTGGTTGAAGACTTGCTCCGGGGAAAAGTTGTTTTTGATATTGCTGAGTTGGATGATGTGATTATTCAACGAACAGACGGAACCCCCACCTATAACTTTGTGGTGGTGGTCGATGATTCAGAAATGGGCATCACGCATGTCATTCGCGGCGATGACCATTTGTCGAACACGCCGCGTCAATGTTTGTTATACGATGCGCTTGATTTTAAACGACCGCAGTTTTCGCACATATCCATGATCTTAGGTCAGGATAAATCCCGTCTAAGCAAACGTCACGGTGCTACCTCTGCGCTGGCTTATCGTGATATGGGTTATCTTCCGGATGCGATGATCAACTATCTGGCACGGTTGGGCTGGTCTCACGGCGATCAGGAAATTTTTTCGCGTGATGAATTGATAAAGTATTTTTCTTTCGACTCGGTAAATACATCTGCCGCGATTTTTGATGCGGACAAATTGTCGTGGGTCAATGAGCAATATATCCAGTCAACCCCGCCGGAAGAACTGGCTCAACACTTGGAGCCGCATTTGGTTAAGACAGGAATTTTATCAGGGGATCATGGCCTGAGTCCGCAGGAAATTGCGAAAGTGATTCCTTGTTTGAACCAGAGAGCCAAGACGCTGGTTGAAATGGCAGAGAAGTCGGCTTTCTTTTTCAAGAAGGAAGTAGAGTTCGATGAAAAAGCCCGCAACAAATTTCTAACGGAAGATGCACGACCTTTACTTGAAAAAGTGATTGCCGGATTTTCCACGCTCGACGATTTTTCCGCAGAGAATATTGAAACGTTATTCAAAAAGATAGTTGAGGAGGAAGGCATGAAGCTAGGCAAGCTGGCACAACCCGTTCGCGTTGCTTTGACAGGAACCACAGTGAGCCCCGGTATCTACGATGTTATCCTGCTCCTCGGAAAAGAAGAAACCCTCAAACGTTTGCAGAATGTTGTTTGATTAGTTTTTCTTCACCAACATTTCGCCGATATCTTTGACCTGCACGTTTAAGTTTTTAGCTTTTACTGCGTCTTCTAACATGAGAACGCAGAAGGGGCATGAGACGGCAATGGTGTCGGGTTCGTTGACCATCAGTTCGTCGAGGCGGTGATGGCTCATACGTGTTCCTGTATTTTCTTCCAGTAAAAAGCGGGCACCGCCAGCGCCGCAACAGGTACCGGTTTCTCGGCTTTGTTCGACTTCTTTTATTGAGCTCGATGTGGTGGAAGCGTTTAAAACTTCTCGTGGTGCATCATAAATTTCGTTATGTCGGCCTAGGTAACAGGAGTCGTGGAACACAACATTTTCTTCTGCTTTTTGTTGTGGAATAATCTTTCCTTCTTCTATTAGTTTTTGTAAAAGCTCAGAGTGGTGAATCACTTCCAGTGTGGCCCCGAATTCTGGATAGTCGTTTTTTAATGAGTTGAGGCAATGCGGACAATGAGTCACCACTTTTCGTACACCTTGCTCTTTGAAGGTTTCTGCGTTTGCACTCGCCAGCATATCGAATAGATATTCGTTGCCAGCGCGGCGTGCAGGGTCGCCGGTACAACCTTCATCATTTCCCAGAATGGAAAATTCCACTCCAGCCTCTTTTAAAGTTTGTACCACTGCCTCGGAAATTTTTTTACCGCGCGAATCGAATGAACCATTACAGCCAACAAAATAAAGATATTCGGTGGGTTTGGTTTTGTCCCAGATAGGAATGCCCAACTCTTTAGCCCAATCGGATCGCGAAGTTTTTGGAAAGCCCCAGGGATTAGACTGTGTCTCCAGTGATTTGAAGGCGGCCGTAAATTCTTTCGGATAGCGGTCTTCTGTCAATACCAGTCCGCGTCTGAGGTCGATAACCTTATCCACATAATCGATCATCACGGGGCAGGCCGCTTCACAGGCTCCGCAGGTGGTGCAGGACCAAATAGTTTCGTCTTCGATGATCCCCCCGAGAAGTGGAATATCGGAATCGGGAGGGCCGTTAAGCTGATCTCGCAGATCAACGGTCAATTGTTGCGGCGATAGCGGTTTGTCGGTTGCCCATGCCGGGCAGGCACGATCACAACGGCCGCATTGCGTGCAGGTGTGAAGGTCGAGCATTTGTTTCCAGTTAAAGTCCTTGCTGTTTATCACGCCGAACGATTCTTCCTCTTCAAAATCAATGCGGCTTAAATTATTGCCAAGGTTGGAAAAAAATACGTTTGGGATCGAGGTCAGTATATGGAAATGCTTGCTGCGTGGCAGAAGGATTAAAAAAAACAGGATCGACGATGTATGTAGCCAATAAGCCAGACTGTGAAGATTGCCCAGAATATTTTCTCCAAGCATCCCTAAGGCAGGGGCTAAAATCATTCCTATCGGACCGGAATGACCTTCCGGGTGAAGTGCCAGAAAAGCTGAGTCAAACAATACATCGCTGACCATGATCGCAAGTATCAATAGCAGAATGAGCAAGCCTTCTCTAGATAACGTCAGGCGTTGCGGTTTCAGCACCAACCTACGGTAAAGAGCGAAACAAACCGCTAGTCCGACGAGAAGCACCGCGGCGTCTTTGATCCATGCGTAGGCCACAAAAACTACATTGCTTGCCGGAAAAGAAAAATCTGTTTCTGGAAAAAAACCGATAATAAAGAATTCGGCTGCACGGAAAAGCAGAATCAGGAATCCCCAGAATATCAAGGCGTGCATCCACCCGGCTCCCTTTTCCTGCATCAATTTGCTTTGGCCGAAGGCAACTTTCAGAGTTAGAGCTATTCTTTCAAAAACTCGATCGCATCTTTCAGCGGATCGGGCACTCCGTAGAAGTTTCAATTTGGGCCAGACCGCCACTGAAAAAAGGGCCAGTGCGAGAAAACAAAGGGCTCCCAGCAGCAGAGGCTGGGATTGTGGTGAAGTCCATTCTAGGGCGCGATTCAGGTTTGATGTCATTTAAGTACTAATATCTTAAGGTAGAAGAATAGTTAGCTTATTGTTTTTATTCGAGAATATCTATTTTATTCAAAGATGGGTTACTATATAATTATAAGTGAGAGATTTCTCCCATTTTTTAGGAGCACTACTTTTGTTAAACGTTTCTCGATTTAGTATTGGGGTTCTTGCGCTATCGATTTTTTGTGGACTGATGTTGTCGCAAGCTTCTGCGGTTCCTTTGGGAAGCGCATTGGATGAGGGGCAGGCTCAAAGTCCCTTGGGGATGAATCGCCCCTTGGATTTGACTCGTCTTCAGGATGAAGCTCCCCCTGTCTATTATGATCTCAACCCACATATGACCGATGGCATCAACGAGCCACATCCAGTGCCCGCTTATATCAAGCGAGATACTTATAATCAATTGTTGAATATTGAGCCAGAGAATCAAGTTCAAAGTAAAATATTTAATCGGGAACTTTTTAAAAGACTTCAGAGAATCGGTGTTATAGGGTTTGAAAACAAGACCTTTGCTCCATTTGAAGATAAATCTGCAGGAGAGGTAGTTTCCCGACAGGCTTATCAGGAGCTGAAGACGAATAAAAAATATTCTAATATTATTCCTCCACAGATGATGGAGGATGCACGTTTTAAAATAATCAAGACTCCTGGGGAGAACATATCTCAAAAACAGGATAAGCCTAATAGTGAGTTGACGTTGGTTTCGACAGATGCGGTGGATGCTGTTATGGTTGGGGCGGTTACAAAATACTCCAATCAGTATCGGGATCGGCGTGGCAAAATTCAGAGAAGCGTTGCCAGCGGACTCGAGTTTACGGCATTTTTAGTAAACCCCAAGACTCAGGAGATTATCTGGGGAGCCCGGTTTGTGGGGAGCCAAAAATCAGGTCTGCAAAATTTTAATAGCAATAAAGGGGGTTGGTTGAATAAAGAAGCCTTTACCCGAGCCGCTATGAAATATGTTTTGAAAGAATTTCCGAACAGAGACTGACAAATTATTTTATAATGATACCTTATGAATTCATCTTTTGATAAACCGCTTGAGTCTGAGACGGATAAGAAGCGCAAACTTTGGCGTAAACTTTTTATAATCAACTTATGTGTTTCCCTTGTTCTGATAGCCGCATTTTGGTTGCCTCAGAAGCTGGTGGGGTTGCAAAGCTTCCTTGATTCTCCCAGTGTAGATATTCCAGGTGAGGGGAGAATGGCAAAAAAAGAAAAGAAAAAACCAGCGATTGCACCCCCGGTGCAACTCGCAAATTTAATAAATACCAAGGTGGCCACGGTGAACGCCTCGTCTGAAAAAGAATATGTGTATTTCGACTTTTCAAGTGGTGAGCCTGTAAAAATTCATGACCCATCCTCTCTGGAGTGGGATCTTGCCTTTCGACGAAGTAAGGTTATATCGAATGGGGGTGCATCCGGCAAGATGGGACAAGCAGGATTGATAGATTTGGGTCCAATAGGTTTTGATACAGTAACGGAAGTGCCAACGGAAAATTATGTTGTCGATGTCAGCACCCGTACAGACACAGAAAATTCAGTTTTGTTGAAACCGTACAACTACAATTATTTTACGCACAAACTCAAGCCCAAAAAAAACATCTACGCGGCACGTACCGCAGATAACAAGTTTGCCAAGTTTCAGTTCTTAAATTTTTATTGTGATAATAAGGAAGTAGGGTGCGTAACAATTCGCTATGTTTACCAGAATAACGGCACCAACAGCTTTTTAAAATCAGCGGGCGACGTGTCAACGGCATCGGTTGATATTGCTCCTGTTGCAGAATCTGCGACTTCGTTTTAAGTTCCTCCTTCCATACACCCGTATTTTTTGATAGATATAAGGCTTCCCTTTCGCGTTTCTTTTGCAAAAGGAAGATAATCAGCAACTAAAACATGAAGATTTGGAGAAGATAAGAATGCCTACTATGAAGGGACTACTGTTTAATCAATTTGCTGCAGAAGGTCTTAACTCGCTGGTGGAGGAGATGCAGTCAAAATATACGACCAAAAAAGGACGTCGTTTCAACCATAACAACGTTACTTATGAGGTTAGTCGACCTTCACTTAATGATGGAGCGATCGAATATGAAATAAGTTCAAAAATCCCTGAAGATGAAATTAAGGGGCCCAAAGAGATGCAGGCTTATTTTACACAGATCAAAAAAATTCTTTCCAAGGGCAAGCCTAAACCTGAATCCATTGAAATGGAAAACATAGTTTGGGATTCCAAAAAGAATACAGAAAAAAAACGCGACTATGTAAAGCTTCTTTACAAGCTTGCTTTGGATGACCTGTTTGATGATAAAGTGGTCGCTAAACGACATGAAAGCATTCTTGCGGGTAATAAAGAAGATGATGTCCCTCATTCAATAAGTGCCTTCACAATGGCAGGAAACGTCGTTCTTGCCGATGTGCGCAATACGATACAAAATATTGGCAGGGCTAATTTGGATAACCTTATTGATGCTAATAAACAGATAAAAACTGCATTGAAGGGTTAGGGTTTAATCGATGGGAAATATTCGCTACTTTTTAGGTCGTACCCTGCAACTTGTGGGTCTGGCTACTATTTCCCTGGTGGTCTTCCTGTTTTTTACCCAGATGACTATGGAGCCGCTTTTGATGTGGTCGCTTCTGGGCGCATTCGAGTTCTATGGCGGCACTTGGCTTTTGGGAAAAGAAGGGCAAACCTGAAAGCCCAAATTATTGATCAAGCCTGCCTGATAGATTTTTCCCATCTAGTCCAAATGGATTCTCTATGGAAACACTTCTCGCTGAACCTGGCTTTTTAGCCCCTTCAGGTACAATAGGGGCCGATGTCAGTTATATTTTGGCTGTTGTCTTCACAGTCCTGTTCCTGATTGCATGGGGAATGGCCAAAAAAGCTCAAGGCACACGCCACCATAAGCTGATTTTGGTCTCCATGGTGTCGATGATTGTCTATTTCGTAGGATATTATTATGCTCGTTCTCTGGGTGTTTTATCCTTTGAAGGCAGAGAAGGGTTTGGCGGTCCGGACGATGTCTACGAAAATGTGTTTATTCCCGTATTAACGACTCATCTTATTCTGGTGGTGCTAGGTCTGATCTTTGCCTTTTATATGCTTTCACAAGGGTTCAGAGCCAGCAAAAGGGTGGATGGGGAGTACCTCCTTAAGGAGGGAGAACTAAAGATAAGCCCCAGAAAATTCAAAATCGTAATGCTGACGATCTTTGGGTGCTGGGCTATTGTTCAGGTTTTACTATTAGCAACCCGGGGAAATCCTATGGGAGCGAGTATAGCTTATGCCCTGATTTTCGCAACGGTGGCTCTGGTGGCCAGTCTGGAAAAGTTGATTGAAAAGCTATTGCCCGATGGGGCAAAGCGGCATAGGGTGCTGGGCCGGGTGACTATGGTTATTTTTGCTATGATTCTGATAACCAGTACGGCGACTTATATCATGCTTTACTTTGTTTACCCGTTAAAATCCTGACTAACTAGGAACACCATTGATGTTTTGGGATGGCTGGATGGTTGAAAGGCGGGAAATTCTTTAATTTAAGGGGTTTTACTCTTGACACCCCTCAAATTTCCTGATAAATTTCGCGGAATTATATGACTTCGAAGTACATAAGAAGGAGGTATAAGGCGGTCAAGGCATTAACGCCAAGGCCGATGTAAACGATGGTATCAAAAATTTTTCCGTCTTTGCTGGCCATAAAAATCCTCTAGGGTAAAAATAGTTCTTTGTTAAAAAAGAGATATACCCTATCATTCACTTTTTAAAGCTGTCAAGATTAAACTGGTATTAAATTTTTCCGGAGCGAACAATGGACTTAGAAAAAATTAAGGAAAAGGCTGGACCCCTGATTTATATCGGAACCGTAGTTTTCTGTCTTTGGTTCTTTTATTGGTTTGCATCCGTGTGGCGCTAATTTATTTGATAGAGTCTTAATACAATCTAAGGGGGAGTTTAACGAAATATGAATGATTTGACCGCAGAGGAACAGAAAAAGTTTATCACAGGAAAATCAATTATCTGGTTCATAATTGCTCTTGTATGTATGGCCGGTTATTACTTTTTGATTAATATCGGGCTGATGAAAGTACAAGGACTCGACTTCTTTTATCTATGGAGTAGTGGTTCTGGTGGTGGCGCTAGTCACTAAAGCCTGATTCGAAACAAATTAAAAATGACAAGCTCTTAGGGCTTGTCATTTTTTTTTGCCTTTTTTTAACACTTCAACCTATTTAAGCCATGAAGGGTAAGCCCGCCTGCCGCATTTTACTTTTCCGCCACGGTGAAACTGCAAATTCAAAAGAAGTTTGCTTCAATGGTCACTATGATGTGGGGCTCTCAAAGAGAGGTCAGAAACAGTTCCAGCATTGGGCTGATATTTTAAAGCAAGAAACCTTCAACGCCGTTTACTCCAGCGATTTGCAACGAACTCGCAACAGCGCTCAATTTATCGGACAACAACACGGGTTGGAACCTGTATCTTATTTTGAATTGCGGGAACTTTCTTTTGGGACGTGGGAGGGGATGAGTGTCGCAGAAGTAGAACGCACTTACCCAGGCCAAATGAAAGAGCGAATGGAAAGTGTTGCAACCTTCCAGGCCGATGGTGGCGAAACCTATTCACAGCTCCAAGCCCGGGTGATTCCTAAATTCGAGGAAATTGTATCCCGTCACCCAAATGACAAGATAGCCATGGTATGTCATGGTGGTGTCAACCGCGTCATCCTCGGGCATTTGCTTGGCATCCCAATTGATAAAATTTTCCGCATTCATCAAGACTACGCCGCCCTAAATGTCATCCAATATTACGATCAGGAACCGGTCGTTGAGTATATTGGTAACGCAGAGCTATTCTCCTCCGAAAAAGATGAAATTAAAACAGCTATTCAGTAATGGAGATTAAGTTTGAGCTTTCTCGTTAAAATAAGAAATGCAGATGTTTATGTGGGGGGGGGGAAGATTTTAAAATCCTTAACTTGGTCTATGGGAGAAAAGGAAAACTGGGCGATTATCGGAAATAATGGTTCGGGTAAGACCACTCTTATGAAGCTGATTTTTGGCGAGCACATCCCGGTATACGGAGGTGTAGTGCAATGGTTCGGTAACAAGGAGCGTATGCCTCTTTCCGAAGTGAGGGAAAAGATAGGTTATGTCTCAGCCGAATACCAAACGAGTTATGATCGCCCTGCGCTCGGATGGGAAGTGGTGGCTTCTGGGCATTTTTCTTCCATCGGTCTGCATGAAGAGGTTACTGCAAAACAAAAAGAGGCAGTCTTCAATTCTATGGATTACCTCGGCATCGGATATTTAGGGCAGACCCCCTATCGCAATATGTCTTATGGAGAGGCAAGACGAGTTCTTTTGGCCCGCGCCATGGTTCACCGCACCCGCTTGATGATCCTTGATGAACCTTGCGCTGGATTGGATATCCCCACTCGCGAAAACTTCCTAGAAGCACTGGAAAAGTTGTCACGCAAACGAACACGGATGATCTATGTCACGCACCGAATTGAAGAGATCATGCCCTGTTTCACCCATGTCCTCTACCTGAAAAATGGAAAAATTTTCAAACAAGGTAGGAAAGAAGCCATGATGAATTCAGAAACGCTTTCTAACGCACTCGATTACCCCCTTACTGTCCAACAAAACTCCAACCGCTATTACGCGGCAAGCAGTCAATAGTCAGTACCTGCCAGCGTGATGCTGGCCAATACCCGTAAAATCGAAACAATTATCATTGCCCTTCTAGATTGAGATTTGTGATAATATCCTTTTATATCATTAGGAGAATTTGAGTATGCGAGTTGTGGCTTTACTGGTGGTATTTCTATTTGCAGTTCTGACATCGAACGTTTGGTCGTTGGATGCCGAGCAATGGTTTCTGGATGGAAACAGGCTCAGCGCTGAAGGAAAATTTGAGGAAGCGGCCAAGGCTTACCAAAAATCGATAGATCAAAATCCACTGGCACCTGTGGCGCATTATAATCTGGGGATAGCCTATAAAAACCTGCGGCAACTGGATAAAGCTGCAAAATCCCTTGAAAAAGCGGTTGAGCTGGCACCGACTAACTTAGATATTCGCCTCACGTTGGGGAATGTTTATAATATACAGGAGCGCTGGAAAGATGCGATTGGTCAACTCAATATAGTCGTTCACAGACAACAAAATGATGCTCAGGCGCATGGCAATCTCGGTTGGGCTTATTACAATTATAAAGACGGACCTCCCTTCAAGCAGATGGTGATTTTGAATCTATCCAAAGCTGTGGAATTGTTTGGACAGCAGAACCAACTGAAGGCGGCAGAATCGACACGAAAAATTCTGGAAGAAGCGAAATTAAAATTCGGCTATCAGGCCCCTAATTAGAATCAACTATTTTTAGCAAAGAGGACGTAATGGGAAACTCAATAAAAGTCACAACAACGCGCAACGAAGGCACTTTAATGTTTGCGGTCAAGGACGCATTATTACCCTACGGTAAAAGCATTCCCGTTTCGCAACCTGGGGTAGAGAAGCTTCACCCTGTAGCGGAGGTCTTGATGGCTGTGCCCGGAGTGGACAGTGCCTGGATCATGGGTAACGAAATCATGGTCACGAAAAAAGTGGATGAAAGATGGGCCACCGTTAAGTCTCGTGTTATTGAAGCCATCCGCAGCACCCTGCCAAAATCCTGAAAATCCCATTGTTTACATAAGAAAAAGAAAAAGGGCTTGACCAAATGGTCAAGCCCTTTTACCTTAAAATGGATCTTAGAGGACTCCGCAAAAGGATATCCTGAGATAGTTATTTGGGTACAACGTTTGTGGCTTGTGGTCCTTTTTGGCCCATACCTTCTTCAAATTCTACTGCTTGACCTTCTGTAAGGGTTTTAAATCCTTCTCCCTGAATCTCAGAGAAATGAACAAAAAGATCTTTTCCACTTTCGGACTCGATGAATCCGTAACCTTTACCTTCGTTAAACCATTTTACTGTTCCTGCTGCCATAATAATACTCTCCTACAATTTTGTTTGATAGAGAACGTGTTGCCAGAAAATCTGGGGAACGTGTCTCGTTTAAATGGGTTGGCGTGATGCAAGAACTTTTAGAGAACCACTTAGCAGAAAAAACCAAATTTTTATTTCAGGTCTGACTTGGGCTAGAAACTAGAAGGAATAAACTTACATTTGCAAAACAACCCTTATTTACCTAGACAGGCTAACATGAATGTAAAGGAGATACTAGTTTAAATTTTAAAGTCTTTTTCAGGTTCTAACACTTAATGTGCAACTAAGGCTATAAAGGGGATTATATTAATCTCCTTGCTATCTTTACCAATCGTGGTAGCTTGATGGTATCTTCTTCCCAGTATTCTTTTGACGGAAGGAAAATTAAATACTATAAGGGACTTTATTCTTTTACCATTCCTTTTTGGGGTGGCTTTTTTTTTGCCTGTGACGCGAAATAGTTGGGTAGATTAAATTGAGGCAATTTATGCATGAAGGATGGTTTCGGTAGTTTGAAACAGGTGATCTAGATCAAGCACCACAATCTTAAAATCAGGAGTATGCAATTTTGCAAGTCATTGTAATACAGAATCAGGTTGAGCGCGCCTTGAAGGCTTTAAAGCGTCAACTTATCAAAGAAGGTTTGTTCAAAGAGCTCAAGGCCAGAAGATTTTATTTGAAACCTTCGGTAAAGAAAAAAATAAAGATTAAGGAAGCCCAAAAAAAGAAGAAAACAGCCAAGCGTCGTGCAAGGTCTGCCTGGAATTAAACAAGCCGAAGAGTCGTATAAATTCTTTCTGCTTGCTCGTGAATGTCTTTTGTATGTAAAGGGATCCCTAAAAAATTAATAGCTTTGGAGGATGTGAAAATTGACTGAATCATCAGTAACAGTACAGGATGCTTTAAAGGAATTAGATGAAAGTGTAAAACAATGGACCAGTGAGGCTGAAGAGCGAAGAAAAGCCGCATCGGCGAAGAATGAGAATTACAAGTTGGAGTACTCAGCAGGAGAAAAAAATGCCTATGAAAATCTCTCCAAAACAATCAAAGTGATTTTGGGTAAATTATAATTTCCCTTAATTTTTAAGCGATAAAATATTCTTTAAATGCTTTTATCAGGGGTAGATGATCTTTCGCCCCTGCCATTTCACGGATAGAGTGCATCGATAACATCGGATTGCCCACATCTACGGTACGAATGCCAAGATTCGCCGCCGTGATTGGGCCGATGGTGCTTCCGCATCCCAAATCAGACCGCACTACAAATTTTTGCACCGGAACCCCTGCCTTTTTACATAGCATTTCAAACCACGCACTGGAAACTCCTTCGGTTGCATAACGTTGATTGGAATTACATTTAATAACAGGTCCGCCGTTCAAAACCGGCATATGTTGCGGGTCATGTTTCTCAGGGTAATTGGGGTGCACCGCGTGAGCCATATCAGCTGAAATAAAAAATGAGTTTGCCATCGACCTGAAAAAAGTTTCTCTAGGATTGTCCGATTCCAAAGTCAATCTTTCCAACACATCTTTCAGGAAAGGCGAGCCTGCCCCCTGCGCCGAATCGCTACCGACTTCTTCGTCGTCGTAAAACGCGATCACTCGTGTCATAGGGTCTTTTGTTTTTGATTCGGTCAATGCCTGCAAGGCTGCATGGCAACTGGCGAGATTATCCAGTCGGCTAGAAAAAATAAATTCTCCTTCCGCACCACCAATAGCGCCGGACTGTGTGTCGTAAAGCGATAGTTCCATATTCAAGATGTCCGCCGATTTGCATTTTAATTTTTGCGCTACCCTTTTTTCAAGCAAGTTTTTATTGGAGCCTTTTTTATCTGATAGTGAAAAAATCGGCGGCAGATGGTTTTGCTTGTTCAGGGTCAATCCTTTTTCATTTATATCGCGATTGAGGTGAATGGCCAATTGGGGAATTCGCAATAAGGGTTCGTCGAAGAGGATCAGCTTGGATTGAGGTTGCTTTTTACCTTTAATAATGACACGTCCCGCCAGCGATAAATCGCGATCTGTCCAAGTAGTCAATAGCACCCCGCCGTATGTTTCTACTCCCAGTTGTAGATAACCGTATTTTTCGTAGGATGGGTTGGGTTTGAGTTTGAGGTTGGGACTATCTGTATGCGCGCCGATTATTTTGAATCCACTCGCATCTTTGGTTTTTGTTCCGACAATAAACGCGATTAAAGAAGAATCGTTACGAGTGACAAAATGTTTGCTGTTGTTGGTCAGTTCCCATGCATCGGATTCTCTCAACTCAGAGTAACCTTGCTCGATCAATTTACTTTTCATTTCCTCAACCGCATGAAATGGGGTGGGGGAGTGATCAATAAATTCCAGAAGGTCGTGAATACCTTTTTTCTCGTTACTCATAAAAATCTCCGAACAGTTTATTTTTAAACCTGTGGTTGTTCTGCTATCAGGCTAAATTTGTTTTCTATTGATTTAATAATATTTGTAAAGTCCTTCTAAATCAACTATTTATGGGGGTGGGGTGTTTTTGCTCATCTAAACACTTACGTTAAATTCAGTATTAGATTTTGAGCTACCCTTAAAATTAGTAAAATAGGTCTTTAATTTTGCGGAGTCAAATGCCAATGGGCTTATTGATCAATGCGGATTTTAAGAAAAAGCTGGATATAAAGTTGTATCGTTTTGATCCGAAAAAAAAAGATCCCCAATATCATGAGGAAATTTTTTCGAAAATGTTTATCCAGTTTCCCCAGTTTAAAGCGCATGTCGCAGCCTACATCGAACGAAACTATTGTTTCGTGGTCAACGATGAAGACCATGCCGACCCCCGCTCTCTCCTCCCCACTTTAAAACCTGAAGAAGTCAGAAGACTGAATGAGTGGATTCTCATTCGTAACCAACCGGGTAGATTAGCGTGATAGAATATGGATTGGTTTTCACTTTTCCTAAGAGTATCTTGAAGCTTGGCCTAGTCCCAAGGTAAAAGCTAAGTATATTGACAGTTCGAAGGTTTATTGCTACAAACACTTGTTATTATATGTGGTATTCGGATTGCGTGTATCCATAGAGTTGATTTCTTGTATCAGCTAATGAGTCCAATCTTGGAAGCTAACTTTTTCTTGCCGTTAAAACTCCCACCTCTCCCATGGAGGCAGAGCTTGGATGTTTAGTAATTTTTTTAAAACCAATAAATCAACTCTAATTAAAATAATTGCGGTCATTCTACTCGTAATTGTTGCTATCCAATATATAAATATTTACAAACGTAAACTATTTGGGAAGCTGAGTTTAATTGAAAGACAACTGAACCATCTTCAGTCCAGTGTCCTGGAAAATAGTTTTGTCCAGGCCGGATTTAAGTTAGATAATGGGGTTAATTTTCGAAAGAGTTTAGGGGGCAGCGTTTTTTTTGTCGGTCATATTTATCCTCAATCAGGGTATGTTGACCCTATTGATGATAGATATAGAAATTTTGAATATCCATTGCGATACTTGATCAAAGTGGCTGAGAAAAACACCTCTTTAAAAGTTATTTTTGGTGGTGATAATCTTCAGAACCCAACGCCGGCGGCATTAAATTTTTTGCTTGATTTGAAAACTAGGTTTATGGGTTTTAGGTTTGTTCTAGGAAAT
>ENA-OREN01002679-OREN01002679.1-marine-metagenome-genome-assembly--contig:-NODE-2679-length-17583-cov-3.154233_pt1 | contig 17583 bp, 14 predicted proteins | sample MGYA00248624_ERZ508555 | MGnify/ENA primary metagenome ERZ508555 (study PRJEB26222, sample SAMN06267773) | marine metagenome | isolation source: Saanich Inlet, British Columbia, Canada | place...
TTTGAATCTCCTTATGTTTTTATTATAAGAAAATTCTACTTTTACTGAGTGTTAATTTTTGGGAGGATTACAAAATTTACTGATTTTTTTCTTAATCATCCACTATCAAAACTATACTATCTTTAAGTGCATTCGCTATTACAATAGAAATTTTACCACTACAATACCAATAACACATAATTTATGCGCGCGTCTATATAACGCTTTGTTAACTTAGATGTTAATAAGACAGACGTTCTATTGGAAAGCGCCTTAATCTTATGTAATAGTTTCAACGTCTAAAAATTAACAAATATAAAAGCTCTCGAGTTTTTTGATAAACATACCAATAATCTTCTTTTTTTGGAATCAACGAATCAGCGTAATTATTAGTTTTCTTAAATACTCTAATAAACAGAAACGACCTTAAAGTATATGAAATTAATGACGCAACTGCTGCGCCTATAATTCCATAAAGATATACTAACAATATCCCTAATATTATGTTCACTGATAAGGTCATAATGGAAATAGGTGCCATTTTTAACCCATGGCCAAATGATTTAGCCCAAGTCACTATAATTCTTGAGATTGAGTCAAAAATCACTCCGGGTAATAAAATTACCATTACCAAAAAAGCATCTTTAAATTCTCCGCCAAAGAATAAATCTATTAAAAATGACCCTGTAATCAACAAAAAAAACACAAGCAGAGAAACTATTACAAATGAATACCTTATCGAACGAATAACTTTATCTAAATTGAGGTCGTGCGCTGATCCACTGAAATATGGAAATAGTATCGTATTAATGGAATTAGAAACATAAAAACTAAGTTGAACCATAGTAACGCCAATTGAATATATTCCAATAGCTTCTAAGCTTACAAAATAGAGCAATATAAATATATCAAACCTATTTTCAACCTCCATAAGTAAAACCATAGGATGTATAGTTAAACTATATTTCAACGTTTCATAAATATTCTTTCTAAAAGAAAAATTATTCTGACTTGGTCCGTTTATTTTTTTCAAATAAAAATAGTAAACAACAACATTCACCCAGAGAGAATACACGTAAAACTCAATAAAAGAATGCAATGTATCTTTGCCGAAAAATACAGACATTGAAATAAAAATTAAAATATTTAATCTTCCTAAAATTGAAAGCACATTGATTTCACGATGTTTGTTACACCCCCTTATAGATGAAGATGCTATGTACTCCATCAGAAAAGCTGGAATTAAATAGACAATATAATCTGCATATTCACCAAGCCCTAAAAAATTATCGAATATAGACTCAACCCCAGAAAAGATTAGTATTGAAAAAAATGATATAAAAAATACAAGAATTAAGCTAGAATAAAAAATGTCACCTCTATGTATAGTTCTTGATGAGATTCTATGAATTAATGAGTCTCCTGTACTCAATGAAAATAAATTTACTACTACACCAGCCACTTGATTTATTGAAACAAATAAGCCTCGGCCCTCTGCGCCAAAGAATCTAACCACTAATACAACAATAGAAAATTTAAGTGAAACTAATAAAAATTTTGTCACTAAGTTATAAAAAGCAAGCCTCTCTATTTTATTACTACTTATATTTTCTCTAGGCATTCAATATATTTTAGTAATTTATTCTGACAACTTTTTATAAATAAAGTCAATTTTTTTCGACATAGAATTCCAACTATATAAATCTGCACTCAACAAACAATTTTTATGATACTGACCCCATAACTTTTGATTGTTTACAAGACTACTCATAGCTTCAGTTAATTGCTGAGAGTTCTTTGACTCCACAATGATTCCGTTATTTCTTGCAACTTCAGCACAGTCTCCTACATTAGTTACAACTACTGGAGTTCCAGTACAAATAGACTCTATTAATACCTTTGGTAATCCTTCGGAAACTGATGACATCACAAGTGCACAGGATTCATTCAGGAGGCGATTAATCTCAGTTTGACTCTTGATGCCTAACAAAATTACAACATTTTCCAGACCAAGACTGTATATTTTTAGTTTAAGTGATTTAGCGTCTTGAAGATCTCCAACAATATACAGCTTATAATTAATATTATTTTGTTGTAATTCATAAAACGATTCAACTAGATATTCATAGCCTTTTTGCCACCTAATATTACCCACAGCAATAAAATAATTGCCTCTCTCTCTATTTTCATTTTTAAAAATAGAATGGTCAACTCCATTACTGATATGCATTCTATTAGTATCCGGAAAGACTTTATTTATATTGTCTTCCATATTTTTAGCAACATACACAACGTAATCCACTCGAGATAATGCTTGTTTCAAGATAGAAAATGTAGCAAGACGTTTTAAATCTGTGCCTCCTAAACTGAGTACAATAGGTATTTTTAAAAATGTTTTAAGAATTAGTGATGTAATCAAATAATGAATTGAATGGACATGAATTACATCTACACTAAGAATTTTTGACCTAAATTTTAGAATTATGGAAAAGAACATATATATGTCACCATATACTTTGCTCATAAAAATCAATACATTTTTTCTTGTATTTTTATAAGGAATGTCATTATATTTAACTTGGTAAACATTTAAATCATCATCAAATCTAAAGTCACTATCAATATACTTAGTAAAGATTGTTGATTTATACTTGCTAAATCTTGCCAAATAAAATGGCTGCAATCCTACACCGGGAAAATCTTCCCTAGGGAAGGTGCGGCAAAGCCTTAAAACACTAATTGTCATTTGTCCTTTAGAGACATGACTAATGGAATCCTCAGTATCGCTTTAACTACACTAAAAAAAGCAAAATAAGCAATATACGTATTAATAATTACCAAACTTTCGATTACAGGGAAAAAAGCACTAATTACAAGATCTAATATTGAAACTAATACAATTAAATGCCAGAACCCTGAGTTTCCGGCAGTATATGAAACAAACTTTTTAATATTTGACTGTCCGACAATAGACATGTTTTGTTTCTCTTTTTTTCTATTTTTACTATCACCTAAACCACAACTAATTACTAGATCTCGAACCAGATCATCAAATAAATAAAACAATAAAACAATAACTGTTGCATATAAGATCAACATACTTTCATAATTACTATATAGCCCAATACCTAATCCCAAAATCATCGATGAATTTGTAACATAATGGGCAAGCCTATCTAAATAATCTCCAAAATTACTAGATATTTTTTTATATCTTGCCAATTCACCATCAACTGTATCTGCAATATTTAAAAAAAGAAAGAAAACACCTCCCAATATATAATACAGTTCCTCACCTATTGAAAAAAAAATACCTCCAGTTATGCCAAAAACAAACATCGTTGCTGTAACAATATTTGGGGTTGCGCGAGTATTAACCAACAAAGCGGTTATTAATGCCGATATATGTCTTGTAAAATATCTATAGTAGATATTTGGATCAAGGCTTTGAGCTTCTTTTATCTCTGCCAAAACATCAGCATAAGCGCTTGTATTTTTATGTTTCATGGGTTATACCCAATACCTTCATATTTTTTAAATAATGTAGGATCATAAAAACCCCTTCCATCTATCACTAAAATATCCCTACCATTCCTTTCAATAATTTTTGGCAAATCTTTAAATTGACCCCATGAAGTTAGGACAAGTATGACATCTGACACTAAAACGACTGATTCTACATTATTATGAAATGTTATATTATCCTTAGGAAGAATTTTAGAAGCCTCATTAATTGCTTCAGGATCGTACGCATGCACAATTGATTTTAACGAAAGTAACTTTTTAATTATTGTTATCGAAGGGGATTCTCTAACATCATCTGTTTCTGGTTTAAAAGAAAGTCCCAACACGCCGATCTTTAAAGAATCTAACTTATTGTAATGTAAATAGAGTTTATCTATTATGACATTAGGTTGGTCTTCATTTACTTTAATAATTGATTTTAAAATTCTGGAATCAAGACTTAATTTATCTGAAAATGCACTCAGTGCTTTTACATCCTTTGGAAAGCAACTTCCGCCAAAACCACAGCCAGGTCTTAGATAACTAACACTGCCTGGCACTATTCTTTTAGACTCTACTATTGGAGAAACTCTGCCATCTAAATGCAACCCCTCCATCACTTTCAATGCATTAACAGAGTCTAATTTATCGCAAATATTGGAAATTTCATTAGAAAACGAGATGAGCATAGCTAAAAATGAATTAGACGTATACTTAATCATTTCAGCTGTTGAATTATTAACGTACAACATATCTACACCTCTCTCTTCAAACAATGAATACAGCTTTCCAATAATATCTTGCGAATTCTTATCAATACCTCCAATAACAATCCTATCTGGTTCAATAAAGTCTTGTATCGCCTCTCCCTCTCTAAGAAACTCTGGATTCATACCAAGACCAAATTCATTTCCAGCCGATAACCCAGAATGCTTCTGAATAGTTTCCTTAACGAGATTGTCAGTTGTACCTGGAATCACGGTGCTTTTTACAACCACGGTATGAAAACTAGACTTATTTTTTAAAATTTTTCCGATATCTATAGACACATTTTTAATATAACTCAAATCTATCGTACGACCATCAAAAGGTGTTCCAACAGCAATTATTGTGATATCAGATTGATTAATAGCCTGCTCAAGGTTTGTGGTAATGTTAAATCCTTTATTTAAATGCTCCTTTAATAAAGCTTCTAAAGACTTCTCGTGTATAGGCGGTACCCCTTTTTTAATCGCTTCCACCTTGCGTACATCTTTGTCAACACAAACTACGTTATGGCCAATACTTGCCAAGCAAACACCTGAAACAAGGCCTACATAGCCTGTACCCACAATTGATACTCTCATTCTTCACACTCCTCTTCGTAGTTTTCAGAATACCAAATTAATGACCTTTTAACCCCATCATATACATCGATGTTAGGGCTATAACCAATCATATTTTTTGCTTTCGTAATATTTGGGCATCTTCTATTTGGATTATCAGTTAAGTAGTCTACATCTGAACTTTCTCCAAAAACCAACTCTCCCTTATAATTAAATAATTCTTTAGCATGATCAATAGTAATTTCAGCCAAACGCTTAATAGATATTTCTGGTGTATCAATTCCAATATTGTAATAATCTCCTTTAATACCATTTATCAAAACCTTGTAGTAACCTATTACTGCATCAGTTATATAACAAAATGTTCTTGTTGGGGACCCGTCAGACAAAAGCACAATATCGTTACCATCTAACACATTTTTTGCAAAATCTGGGAGAGCTCTCGTATCATTTATTTTCAAACCTGGTCCGTAATTATTAAATGGACGAGCAATTTTGATAGGTAAGTCGTGTTGCTGCGCAAAATTAATACATAAAGTTTCTCCAAACCTCTTAGACTCGTCATAACACGCTCTTGGTCCTGTACATGAAACACTACCATTATATTCTTCAGAGGTTGGAATCTGATCTGGATCTGGATCTCCATAGATTTCACTTGAAGAAAAGAACAACAATGCATGAATAGGGTTGCCATTATTTTTTCGTATAAGCGCATAGTCTAACAAAGACCTTAACCCAACAATATTAGCGTCTATTGTCTCGATAGGATGTTTCCTATAGAAAATTGGAGATGCGATAGATGCGGCATGAATTATATAGTCAACCTCAGGCATATCTAAAGGAAGAGCGTCTGTCATATCATGTTTAATTAATGTTAGACCGTTGGAGAGGCCCTCTAATTCTTTTAACCAAGTTGGATAGCCTCGTTGAAAATTATCAAAAACTATAATTTCTATATTTGCACCTTGATTATTCAAATGAGTTAAAAACTGTACTAAGTAATAACCCAAAAAACCTGCTCCACCGGTTATTAAAAATTTTTTACCTTTGACTAGATCAATTTCTTCTTTTAATCCAATTTCAATACGCAGGATATCTTCATTTACTATCTGTTTACTATTCATAATTATTTCGATTGTTGATATTTAGTTAAATTTATATGTTGATTATCTATTGCTAATTTTGTTATTTCATGTAGATTCGAATATAGCTCATAATAATCTTTTTCAGAATTTATTGAGTTAATCAGCTCTCTTAACATAGGAATCCTGCTATCTTGTTCTCTAATGCTTGAATTTCTGAACAATGGGTCTTCTAAGTTACAATGATAGATGACTTTACCACTTGATTTTACATTAACGTCAAAAATAGTCTTATCTACAGAGCAAGAATTGCACGAAATGTTGAATTTATTTGTCTTATTATTGCCAGAAATAAGAAACATGTATTCATCCTCTAAACTATATCTAAAGCTTTCCATTTTCACACTATTCCACTTTCCAATATTTGCTAATAAATAAACCAAATGCGTCCCATAAAATTTGAACGCTCCGCCACCTTGGAGTGGATTTCTTTTCCATGTATTAATTTCATTTTTATAATGGTGTGCATGAAAATTCCAGGATATTTCTAATTCTAGATGCTTAAAAGACTGATTATTAAACAAATTAACTATATCAAAAAACCAATCAGTAAACTCGACAGTATAACCAAGCCTATACTGATATTGGGCCTCTTGAAGTTTATTGGCAAGATATCGGGATGTTACACATGAATGTGTTAACGGTTTTTCAAGAAAAAGATTTAGCTTTATGTTTTTTCTTAGTATTTCTTCAACCAATCGATATTGGTCTTCTGGCCTCCTTGCAACAACCAAAGAGTTGCTTCTATCTATAAGCTCATCTTGATTATCAAAATATTGAATATATTTAGATAAGCTAGAAATATCATCTCTAGCCTCAATAAAACTTTTGTATATTGACAATGTACCAACACTTTCGCCAAGATTAACAATTGCAGGTAAATAACCATACAAGCCAAAACCTTTGCCTAGAATGCCAAACATCTAATTTAATTAATTTTTTTAAATTTTGGCAAGATGGCAAAAAGATCGCCATTAAAGGAAGCTTCCTCCAAATAATTTTTAATTTCATCATTAATATGCCATGCCAAATTAATCAAAACATCATATTGATCAAAATCACTTGAACCAACTATTGGAATATTTGTTCCTGGAACTTTCAAGCCAACTTTTTTAGAATTTGGCTGCTCTATAACCGCCGAAATATCATTTTCATCCAAGCCCAAATAATTTATAATTATAGATGCTCTCGCTGGAAAAGCTTTTGCAGCAATTTTCAGATTGCTATCATTTAAGTCTGATATTTTCTTTATTGTATCCTCTTTCCAAGAGACAATATAGTTTGCCATATTATCAATATTTTTTAGAATATTATTTTCTTTATCTAATGCCGCCAAAACATTACCCTTCTTTGTATTTAAAACCCCTTGATTGGACATAAAAACTCTAATATTTCCGCCATATCTCTTAGGTAATTGAACATCATTCAAAGTTAAACCGAGAGATGAAGAGATATGTATAAAAGACTGTATGCTATAGGTTCTAGGGTGCTCATGATAGAATGTATCAAATTGCATTCCCTCAATCACTGAGCCAAGATAATGGTTTTCAATTACAAGAATTGTTTTCTTGCCAACAATTCTTTTTACAGCCTTTATTAAGCTATGTAAATCATCTATATGTGCAAAAACATTAGTAAATGAAATAATGTCAGGGTATCCATGCTCTTCGAAAATATTAGATGCTGTATTTATATTAAAATAATCATTGATCATAAAATCAATTCTGTTATCACTATCATTGATGGCATCGGTTGGCTCGACACCTATAGTTATAGCACCTTTTTGTTTAAAATAACCTAGAAGACTGCCATCATTACACCCAATATCGATAACTTTTTTACCTTTCAAGCTTCCAATTCTAATTTCGCATTCAGAAACAAAATCTCTCATACCACTCAAGACATCTTTCGTTAATCCGGCCCTATAGTGGTAGTTACTAGGAAACAAAACTTCCCTGCTTATTTGAAATTTCTGATGCGCTGTATTGCAATTATCGCAATATAGTACAACAATTGGATACCTGTGATTTACATTACTGCTTCCAATTTCTATTAAATCGTCGCATAGTGGTTGTTCCCCTAAATTAAGAATCTCTCTAAGGTGAGTGGATTTACAAACTTCACACGTATCAACAATTTTTACAATATCTTTCACTAAATTTTTCTCCAAGGCACATTACCACTATTCCATATTTCTTCAAGCTTTATCTTGTCTCTCAAAGTATCCATCGGTTGCCAAAAACCATTATGAATATATGACATAATTTGCTTATCTTTAACAAGCATTTTCATGGGCTCCTCCTCCCAGACGGTCGAATCATCATTAATGTATTTTAAAACTTCAGGTGATAAAATAAAATACCCACCGTTTATCAAGCCACCATCTCCTTTTGGCTTTTCAAGAAAACCTGTCACAGAGTTATCTGTAATTTCCATCGCCCCAAATCTTCCTGGAGGGCTTACAGCTGAAATAGTAGCCATCTTTCCATGCTTCTTATGAAAATCTATCTGTTTGGCAATATTTATATCCGATAATCCATCGCCATATGTAAAAAAGAAAAAATCCTCATCCTTGATATACTCACCTACCATTTTAAGCCTACCACCTGTCATGGTCGTCTCACCTGTGTCAATCAAAGTAACCTTCCATGGCTCTGATCGTTTATGATGAATAAGTAAATCATTATTCTTCATATCAATGGTCACATCTGAATTATGAAGAAAATAATTTGAAAAATATTCCTTAATATAGTAACCCTTGTAACCGCAACAAATAATAAATTCATCAACACCATAATAAAAATAATGTTTCATAATATGAACTAAAATGGGTAGCCCACCAATCTCTACCATTGGTTTTGGCTTTACCGAAGTTTCTTCACTAATTCTGGTGCCTAGCCCTCCAGCTAAAATTACTGCTTTCATTTTTTTATTACCTGCTCTTTGTTAACTACTTATTACTACGACCCAAAAGAAATTTTTCTAATTTATTGGCAATTATTTTATGGCCAGAAACATTCATGTGGTCATCAAATACAAAATAATTATTTATATTTAAATCCTTCTCAATAGATAGCAATATTATATTAGGAAATTTTTCCTGTAACTTCTTATAATATTTTTTTCTTAAGGCACTTATAAAACTATTATCATTCCTATTGGTTGAATTCAATTCAAAGATAATTAATTTAACTTCTTTAAATTTAGGCTTTAATTTTAAAATTGCATTATAAAAATAATCAACTTCCTTAATCTTATCCGCATTACCCTTCGAGAGCTTGTTATATCTTTTCTTAAAATGCGTAAATATACCTTTAAATAAGACATATGTGTACTTATAGAAAAAATACTCTTTCTTAATTAAGTATTGACTCCTAATAGAGTTATACTTATCTTCACTCATAATATCTAAGGAGTTTGAATTATTATAAAAAGACCTGTTTTCCTTTAGATCATTATCTGCATATTGAAGTACGATATAGTCAGGAATAGGCATATTGCTTTCATTCAATCTGAGAACCTCTCTTACAGTGCCATAGGAAGATACACCCATGTTATATCCATTGCACCGCATCTTATTACTTATTATTGATGAATAAGTCTCATAATCTTCAACACCCCACCCCATAGTGAGAGAGTCACCTAAGAATGCAATTGTACAATTATTATCTTTTACTGTGCTATCTGAAGAAACCCTAAAACCGTCTTGATTTATATTTATGGTGGTATCAAATTCAATATTGCTAAAATTACAGGACCCAGGCTTTAATCTGTATGATAAATCTTTATCATACCCTGAGCACTCCTCCATAAATTGTATTACATTTCTTTCAGATCTTACAATTTTTTGAGCTATAAATTTATTATCGACAATCGACCAACATATTGGGCACTGTAATGAATAATACAGTGCAATTTCCAATAGCGTTATACTGATTAAAATTAAACCTAATAAATAAAAAATACTTACCAACACTCGTTTAAAAATATTAATCAGCTTTTTTTTTAAAATAATGTAATTATTTTTTTTCACCATCTAATTTTCCCTTAAAGAAAGTAAGTATTTTAACCATTAACATTGGTAAATTTATAAAAATATACATATAAAATAAATATGAAAAAATACTTGCAAAAGCACTCCTAAATATTGCCAATGATATAAATACAGACACTAGGTAAAAACCCAAGGTCGGAATATGAAGCTCTGATATTTTCCTTCTAAGTCTTGAGAAAAAATATGCTATCAATATGAAATAAAAATATACTCCAATGCTTCCAAAATTCAAATAAGCTTCAGAAATTGGTGAAATTCCAAGTCCAAAAGACCTGCCACTATCAAACAATTCCTTACCCCAGCTGTCTCCAATTCTATCTCCCAATGTAGGGGTTTTCTTATATGGAAGAAATGATCTTGGCACTAGGTATTCAAAACTTTGAATATATGTAGCGCCATACTCTAGTGGATAATTTTTATCTACAATATAATGCAAAGAGGCTTGAACTGCAGCAAACTCGTTTGGTATAACACTTCTTGGCATTAATTTAACTATACGACTTAAATACGCACTAGACGCCTCTGTTTGTCCATTTAAATATAAATTTAAAGGACCTCTTAATACCCCAATTAAAGAAAAAGTTACAAATAATACTATTGCTGTAAATACAACTCTACGTTTGTGTTTTATTCCAAAATATGCCCCATATATAGTAAAAATAATTAATATATATTTAATTAAATGTGACCTTTCTGCATCAATAACATGAAACATTAATAAGGGCAATACAATTAATAAAGGTCTAACTATGATTAACTTAAAATTTGAATTTCCGACCTTTGTGGCATGTAAAACTCCAGACATAATGGATAGGACAAATCCAGAGAGGATAACATTCACAAAAGGGTAGTTTCCAAATGTTGAACGCACCAACTCATTTCTTTCAATCCTATTTCCAGATGAAATAAATTCCAACATACCTCCGAATCTGTCGTAGTACATCCACATAAATATATATCCAACTAAAGCTACTGCATATGCCATGTAATTCACAAAAGACTTATTGTATTTGAAATTACTACTTATACTCTCTTTAACTTTAATCTTATTTGATATTAAAATTCCAAATAAAATTCCAGTGGATGCTACAAAAACTAAAAATGATGAAAATATATATACATCATTTGAAAATACATCAGCTTTAACTTTATACGTTTCCCCTAAAATTGAATAAAGTAAAAAGAAGCAAATAAATATCAAAAATGGGTCCCATATCTGAAATCCAGTTTTTTTAATATGATAGTATGTAGAAAATACTATGATAATAGTTGATAACAAAAGCCAAAATGTAATCATATTAAAACTCACTTTTTATAAAAATCCATGTATTGCTTAGCAATAATTGACATTGCATATTTGCTTGATATAGCGTTTAACACATTTGTAGATATTTGACCCCTGAGCACATCAGAAATAATCATTTCTTTTATTAGTTTTGACAACATTTCTGTAGAATCAAACAAGTACCCAGTTTTTCCGTCAATAATAATATCTAAATTTGCTTGTATATTTGAAACTAAAGGGATATTTCCGAATGACATTGCCTCCAACAAAGAATTCGACATCCCTTCAGAATCTGATGGTAAAACGAAAACATCTGATTGTTTCATAATACTAAAAACTTCGATTTGATTTTTTTCACCTAATACACGAACGCTGGCACTTAATTTTTTATCATTTACAATCTTAACAAGTGGTTGTTTTTCTGGCCCATCTCCAATTATAGTTAATCGAGATTTTTCTTTAGCTCCCGATAATTCCCATGCTTCAAGCAACAAATCAACACGCTTACGCTTAATTAATCTTCCAACAAATAAGAATTCAATTCGTTTATTTGACTTAGATAAAGCTTTACTCACCTTAACCCCATTGGGTATTACAATAATTTTCTCTCTTGGTACACCAATTGATAAAAGTTCATTTTTTACATCCTGTGTAATTGCAACAAAATTACTAGAAAAATATATCAAACATTTCAGATACAATCTTCCGAATAGGCTGCCCTTAAATCTTGAAATTTGCGACAATGTACCGCTACGTGTAACTTTTATCAGAACTTTTTTTAATAAGACTCTTCCAAAAATTGCCGCTACAATTGCTGGAGAATTGAGCGTATGAACATGAATAACATCTAAAAATTTCCTGTGCTTAACTAGATAAAGAGCCAATGAAATAATAAAACCAAACGGATACAATTTCGAGAAAAGTCTTTCCACAGGAATTTCATTAATATTCTCTTTTTTACTATGCGCCAGACTTAAACGCCTTGTAACAATATTTACCCTTACGCCTTGGTTAGTTAATTCATTCGAAAGACCTGCCAGTTGTAATTCAGCCCCTCCAATCAACGGGTAATATGAAGGGATAATCATTAATACATTGCTCAAATCAACCTCTTATTTATCACTATCATTAACTAATTTAGCGATTAATCTAGCTCCATATTTGTTAAAGTGACCATCACACGATAAATACAGCTCCTTGTAATTTTTTTCTAATTCTGTTAGTGGAACAAATAAATCATACACAAAATCATCTGGAAATCTTTCCTTTAATTTTAGATATAAAGGGGTTTCTCTCTTTAAAAGAGAACGAGATTCTGCAACTTCATAATCAGCCAGAGTAGGTATTAAAAATATTTTAAATTTTGAATTGTTTTTTTCTGTTTCTGATCTTAACAAGTTCAAATTATATTGTAACAAAGAAAACTGTTTTTCATTAAAATCGAAATATCCGCTTCTTAATTCAACTTGAGCATCTATATTACTTCTATAAAGTATTGACTTGTAAAGTTTGTAAAAATGTTTAACTATATGATATGTAGAGAAATATGATGACAAGAGCTGCTTTGTACTATTTTGTGATTTTTTTAGGTAAGCATTATTATGGTACACTAATTGGTACTTACCGTCTTTCTCAACATGATATGGTCTATACCTTAAATTGTGATATTCTTTACCAAACTTGTAAGAATCATCTTCAAAATCATTCCATGGCGTAATAAACACGTAAACTTCATTATGAGTAAACTTGGATGCAATGTGTTTGTAGGCTAAATAAAATTGTGTTGAACCAAAATGGCCTGATGTCCCAAAATTTAGATACTCTTTATTAGAAATACTTTCTAAATTTGACCCAATTGTATGTCTATTCGACAACCCATACCCTTCAACCATTGAATCTCCAAGCATGACTACTCTATAATCATTGGAGTTTAGACTCCTTTCAACATCTTTCATTCCATGAGAATTAGTTAAATACGTAGCGTCAAAACAACTCTTAGAATGCCTATACTTTATTTTACTCCTATGCCAAGAGCCAATATTTTCATCAATATCCTCAAAGAAAAACTTATTCTGAAGTTGATAAGTTGGCAAAGTTCCAGTCCAATATGAACTATTCACAACAGCGATAGAGAAAATTTCAATTATTATAAAAAGATATAAAATATAAGAAAAGAAATTCTTGAACTTATTTCCCCTGGGCACTTTCTTTTTCTTTTTGAGCAGCCATTGCTCTATCCCTTAATTGTTTTACAATTTGCATATCTGGACTCTTTGTCTTGTCTTTTAAGACATGAATCTTAAATCCTAATGATGCTAATTTCCAGATATCCTTCAATATTAATATGGGCTCCTGCTTGTAAAAATACCAATTTTTTCTATATTTCAAAACTGGGTACACCCATTTAGCCATAAAGCGACTATACATCTTTAAATTGTAATCCAGGCTAATTGATTTACGGCTATGTTGTTCGCATATTTTATAAATTAATGGATTGTCAAAATTAAAATGACTTTTTTCATTTACTATAATTGATAAATCATATTGATCCATTTTTTTAGTGTCTTCGATAGTAAAGACTTTGTTAAATATATGCTCGCAATGCTGAACTTTATTTTTAGACAAATAATCAATAACTATCGAATTATCACAACTCTTAATATTATTGACAATAGGATCTAAAATTATTTTAGGCGCTTCAGTTGAAATTAAAACTCTTTTAATTTTATTTTTCTGTATATAAGTTATTAAAGGCACAACTCTTGACTCTAAATCTTCAATATGAAATTTATCTATAACACTTTGTTGTTTTTTAAAAAAAGAATCAAAAATTTCAACAATATCCAGATAGTCATCCACGATAAGAGGGGCTAACTCATTAGGATCTGTTTCAATGTCAAATAATTCAAATTTTTCTTCATCATGATAAATCACATATTTGTATTGATTGTTTCGCAACGCAGTAATTCTTCCCTTTTGTAACAATAACCGAGTGTCGGACCTTATAATTCTTTGATCTTTTATTTGATTGTCATTTTTATATAATTTCTTCTTTAAACTTTTACCTGTGATATTTTTAAGCCTGGCATCATTATCATTATCATTAACATCTAACAAGTCAAGTATTGTTGGCGTTAAATCAACAAGACTTACAGTGTTTTTACTTTTATAAGCGCTTGCCCCAGGGCTCTTGATGAACAGCGGGACTTTAATATTGTCATCAGTTACAACCATATCATGTCTCATATTTCTCATTGTGTTTTTATTGAGGCCACTTCTAGGGTCTGGGTAGCCGTGATCAGATGTCATGATCATAACACTATCGTCATACAACCCATGCTCTTTAAACAAGTCGAGCGCCTGTTCAACTGCAACTGAAGTATTTGGGTCGTTTCTGCAGTCATACCATAACATAAATAATGACTTCTTTTTAACGCCCATCTCAAGGACATTTTTCAAGATCCTGGTTAACTCTAAATTAGTCCAAAAGTTAGCGTGACTAATACCTTTTGGATAATATTTTTTATTAATTGGCATAGTTAGATCGCGCTTAATTTCTCGACCTACCCTAGAATTATCTATTGTATAAATTTCGTAATCATGTTTTTCAAGCACTTGCTGCAATGAAACAACGTTACGGTTATCAAACTCCCAATCATTGTAGTTTCTAGCCAAGAAACACGAGTCCATGCCAGTGAACATCGCAGCAGCAGACATAACTGAGCTTGGTGCTGATGTAAATGCGTTTGTAAACTCAACAGCGTCTTGAGAAAATTGGTCCATAATTTCTAGCCTATCTCTATCATCAACACCGGACCTATAATATCTAACGCTATCGACAATTATGATAATTGCAGTTTCTATCTTTTTTTCATGCTGTTGCATTAATTCTTCCCTTGATTATTAAATATATAATTACAGTTAGTAAGAGAGTGCTAATCATTTCTAATATAAATATCTGAATACTGATTAGAGACTTGGTAGTGTTTACTAATTGCATTATGATTCATGTCATCAATATAATAATTAGAAATAATTTTAGGTTTATACTGATTGATCAAATTATATACATTATACGTATATGGATACAAAAACTTATAGGTTGCAAGAGCCCCATTCTTGGGTCTCACACTGTACCAAAAATAGTCAATATCCCTCCTGAATACATTGAATTTTATATTGCCGTCATAAACAAAATCATTACTCGTAGTATTTGACACAACGTATTTAATTTTATCAAGCTGTTTAATGTTATTTGGTCCATTAATAGAGCTCAAATAATACTTATTTAATGAGTAAATTATGGCTAGATAAAAAAGAGCATGGGCAATATAGTTATTCCCAAAAAACATCACAAACCCTTGGGCTGAAACTATTGACATTAGAGGAAAAAACAGCATGTAATATTGTTCATACGGAGTTTTTACAGTGCTAATTGAAAGTAAGAGAATAACAACAAGTAAACTAAATTCTTTTTGTTTATAAGCCCTTGAATTGTATAATCCAATTGCAAAAAATATCCACACAAAATAATTTTCAACCAGAGAATTCTTTAATTTTGGCAGAGCTGAAAACTCTCTTAAGAATTCCATATTTATAGTCCAATTCCAGAAAATATACGTATCAAAAAGATTGTTTATAAATAAATAAATAAAATATGGCGATATCGACAAAAGAAAAACGCACCAATAAATAACGTAATTTTTAAATGATGATTTTTTAAAGTAGACTCTTAACAGATAAAGAAAACCAATTCCAGCGATAAGAAATATGGCTTTCTGTAAAAATAGAAAAGAAATACCTAACGATATAGCGCCTAAAATAGCATTTTTAGTCGAATCTTCCTTCAATTGAATAACAAAGAAATATACTGCTACTAAACCAAATAAAGTCTGGATAATATCTGGCCTTATTTCTATGCTTTTCATAAACATAGTTGTGGATAAAAGAAGCAATAGGCTAACAACTGCTATTTTTCTTCTATCAAATAAGGCAATAGATGTTTTGTATACAATCAATAACAATAAACTAAAAATAAACAATACTGCTATTCTAAGAAATATTAATAATTGAGTGCTACTACTATCGTCAAATAAATTAAATACTGGGGTTAATACATAATAGAAAAAGGGATGATGGTGCTGAAAGAAGTCTACATATATGGCTTCGTTGTTAAAAATTTTCCAAGCCGAATGAACTGCCTCAAATTCATCATGATTGAATTTTCCATAGACAGAATTATAAGAAAAAATTAAAAAAAATAGACCAATTAATACATATACTGGGGAAGGTCTTAATAATAGAGACAAGCTATTTCTTTGTCTCATGGTACTCTGTTTCAGTATTCACTTCCCAGATATTTTCTTTTGATATTACACCGTTTATAATATTATCAACTGCGGTCATTGCTGCCAGCATTGAATGATCGGCATTGTTATACTTATGCATACCATTTCTTCCAATTAAGAAAAGATTATCAATCCGATTAACATAATCTTTTACTATATGAAGATTATCATAACTTCCGAAATACGCTGGGTATGCTTTTGGCTGTCTAACAATAGTTGAATCAAGAACAAAGTCTTTCTCAATAATATTTATATGTGCTAATTCATTTATAGCAAAAGTTATAAAGTCCTGATCTGGCATACTCCACAAGTCATCCCCCTCGTTACAAAAATATTCCAAACCAACCCAAATTGTGTCAGGATCTTTGACTAAATAAGGGCTCCAATTATTAAACACTTGCAATCGACCAATTTTAACGTCTCTCTCTTGAATATATACCCAATTATCAGGAATAATTCCTCCAACAGATTTTGTTGCTGTAGTATTTTTAATTTTCATTTGCTTTAACAACAATCCTACTGTTATGAAATCACGGTATTGTAATTTTTTTGCAACATCTTGGACATTAATTGGCGGTTCCGGTCTTATTGCTGGAATAAGTTCCTTAATTGGCATGGTCGAAAAAACATAATCACATTTATAGTTAGTTACGAGGTTAGTTTTCTTGTCTTTGACACGAACACCTGTGATTTTCCCATTATCTGTATCAACTCCAATAACAATACTCTCCATGAAAATATCAACATTTTTTTCTTTTATCTGTTTTGCAACCTCTTCCCATAACTGTCCTGGACCAAATTTTGGATAAAGAAATTGACCAATTAATGATGTCTCTATTTTCTTCTGACTTATAGATTTATCCTTGGAAAAGGAGTGTTTAACTGCATGGATTAAAGCTTTAGTAATGGACAAACCTTTAATTCTCTGTGCTCCCCATTCAGGCTT
>ENA-OREN01002683-OREN01002683.1-marine-metagenome-genome-assembly--contig:-NODE-2683-length-17573-cov-7.891690_pt1 | contig 17573 bp, 18 predicted proteins | sample MGYA00248624_ERZ508555 | MGnify/ENA primary metagenome ERZ508555 (study PRJEB26222, sample SAMN06267773) | marine metagenome | isolation source: Saanich Inlet, British Columbia, Canada | place...
CTTTTGTCACAACCTGGCTTTTATGTGTATTAAAGTCATAAACGCTGATTTGAAACTTCTTGCCCACACGCGAGGTGTAGGCGATTTTATCGCCATTGGGGGACCAGGAGGGGTTGTCATTATAAGAGGAGCCAAATGAAATGCGAGTCACTTTCCCATTATCACCTTTTTCAGCATCCATAATATAAATTTGCGGTGCACCTGCTCCCGAACGATCCGATGTGAACGCAATTTTTTTTCCATCAGGAGACCAGGTCGGCGATGTATCGATATTAAAGTGACGCGTTAATCGATGTAGTTGTCTATTTTTCTTTAATAGATAAATTTCAGAATTCTGATCCCGGCTTAAGACCAATGCGATCTTTTGCATATCAGGAGACCATGCTGGCGCCGCATTCAAACCTGGCAAACGATTCAGGGTTTGGCGTTTTTCACCTGCAGTGTCGATCATAACCAAATCGTGGTTATTAGCGGCATAAGAAGTGTAGACAATCCACTTCCCATCTGGCGACCAGGCGGGGCTTAAATTAACAGTATTATCGCGGGTCAATTTTCTCAAATTGTAGCCGTCAAAATCAATCAGATACACTTCCTTTCCACCACCTTCCTGCGCCAGGAAGGTCACCTGGGTTTCGGCAATGCCACGTTTCCCTGTCAATTGCGACACCACTTCATCTGCAAACCGATGCACCACCTTGCGAAGCAGTTGCGGCGATGCCTTGTAACGCTTGCCCAACATGAACCTTTTATTTACAGCATCGTAAAGACGAAAAGTAAACACCTGCCTTCGTCCTTTGGATATCATTTCATATTCGGTTTTAATAACCCATTGCGCTCCCACCTGCCTCCAACTTCTATAATCCACTTCAGAGCCAGACTGCTCCATTCTTTCCAATTCTTCAAAGACGGGTTTTCTCAAGGGAGAAAATAGCTCTGAGAGACGCAAATCTTTTTCTAGAATATTTTTCGCCTCTTTACCCATCCCTCTAGCATCAGACCCACCGCCCTTAAACACAAAGTCGGTGATTGCCAAGGAAACTTTTTTCTGGGTTGCCTTTTCCATGTCTAACCTCACTTGAGGTTCGGCTTCTACTTTTACGCAAAAGAAAAAAACAAGGATCACAAAAACCCATGCAGATAAATAGCCTTCTCTACTCGTCTTTAGGAACATATTTAAAATAAATACTTAAAAAAAGGTTAGACATCTTTAACTCTTTCGGAAAATGAGGAAATGGTACCGAGTCAAGAACGGCACGCACGGCGAGGGTATCCAACGCCTCCACCCCAGAGCTTTGCTTTATAAATGGTTTATCAATATTTCCTTTTGGAAAAATATGGAACGAAATAATGGCTTCTTTACTGTGTCGTTCCGCCAGCGGATCACGCCAATTCCTATATATTCTTTCTTGAACCATCCCGGCATAGAGAGATTGGACATCCGCACCAGGAGTCCCTTCTCGATTAAAAAAAATATACGATTCATCCACACTCTTTGAATCGGTTTTTTCCGGTGAATCAGGAAGAGCTCGCAACTTACTCTGAAACTTTGACCTGCCAAGCCGGGCAATTGCAACTTCAACCTTCACCCTTGAAGATTCTACAGCAAGCGATTCGAACTTTTCCAAAATAGAATTATAAGCTTTGCTTTCTAAATCTTCCACCGCAACATCTGGAGATTTACCATCATCCTTTTGAACTATAGAATCCAGCTTGGCCAGCTTTTCGAGCTCCTTTAAAAGATTCCTTTTCTTAACAGCAGGATCAGCTTTTTTTTCTTCGTCTACCGGCTTTTCGATTTTTTCCTGTTCGAGTACCTCTTGCATCTTTATATCTTCAAAACCTTCAAGCAGGCTTTCGAGTTTGGGAGTTGACGACACATCTTTCTCGATCTTCACCTTTTCGCCCTTCAACTTCTCCAAGTCACGAAAGGTTTCTTCCAAAACAGGTTTTTCTATTTTTGGCTTTGCAATTTGTTTCTTAGGGCGCTCAAGCAACGCCAATTGTTCTAGTTCTTCAATCATTTTTTTTGCCGGAACAGGAACTACAGCTGCGGCTTTTTTATCCAGCTTATCAAGTGCGGCTATTATTTTATTGGGTTGCGATGTTTTTTTAACAGGTGCCGTTTTTTTCTTAACAACATTTTTCTTAGCTACGGTTTTTTTTATTTTGGGTTCGCTTTTCTTAATTGGAGCTTTACTTTTCCTGACAGGTTTTTTCTTAACAGCTGACTTGTTACCTGAAGGAGATTCCACAAGACTAACCATAAAAGCCGGGACTATGGCTTTGACTGCAAGAGGAGGCTTGGGAAAAAATAAGACAAAGGTGAATATGAGTAGATGCCCGAAAACGGAGAACACGAGCATCTGGTTATAATCTATAGACTGGGAAAACTGGACTTTCATGAGTTTTTAAGGTTCGGTCACCATTCCAATATTTTCGACCCCCGCTTGTTTGACCGTTGCCATTACACGCATAACGAATCCATAATCCAACATTTTATCTGCCCGAAAATAAATGCCGGCACTCTTATCTTTGCTAACATACTTTTCCACTTTCCGAGTCAACGCCATCAGGTTTGCCAACTCTTCCTGCTTCCAGAATATTTTTTTATTGCTTTTCACAGTCACCGTTGGGATTTCTTTAACGGGAATGGGAGCGATAGATTCTTTGGGCAACTGAACATCCATACCGTGCTGCATCAAGGGGGCCGTAATCATAAAAATCACGAGCAACACCAGCATAACATCTACAAATGGGGTTACATTGATTTCAGCTAAAAAGGGGCGTCGTTGTTTTAACATTAGTTTTGTTCAGGAATTAACACGTTTTTTTACCCTAGAAGATCAAATGATTTTCCTTTTTCCGGAGATAGCCGTAAAGTTTTTTTCAGCTAAATATACAAAGTCCTGACAAAAATCATCCATCGTGGAAGTAAGCAGGAAAACTTTATTATTGAGGTAATTGAAAAAGATAACTGCCGGAATCGCGGCTACCAACCCTGCCGCAGTAGCAATGAGGGCTTCTGCTATTCCTGGTGCCACACCGCCTATACTTGCCGTCCCTTGAATCCCAATCGATCTAAAGGAATGCATGATGCCCCACACCGTACCAAATAATCCGATAAAAGGTGTCGTGCTGCCAGTGGTTGCCAGAAATTCCAATCGCCGAGAAAATCGCGCTACTTCCCGATTGATTGCTTTATTCAGCGCAAGTGAGATTCCCTTTATATCCCTCTCCGTCAGTTTCTCTCCAGAGGGTAAAGGTACCTCACCGTGTTTTTTTCTATCATCCTTAGCCATTTCCTGAAACAGGTATAGTTCGCGATAACCGGTTAAAAATAACCGTGCTAGCGGACTCAGCCGCAACTCTTTGGCGAAATTATATATTTGCGTGAGATTTTCGGTTTTTGAAAATACTTCGAGGAATTTACTATCTTCATTTCTCGCAGACCGGTAAACAAAAAACTTGTTCAACATAATGGCCCACGATGTAATGGAAAAAATCAAAAGGATCAGCAACACGCCTTTTGCCATCATGCTGGATTGCGTTATCAGTTCAATAATACCTAATGGTTGCTCAGAAATCATACTTGGTTTCTCATTGCAGGAAGGCTGGGTTCAAAGGCGGGCGCCGACAACGAACGATTAACATTCAATTAAATAATTCAACAATTTACTTTAATTAAATGCAAGGGTTAAGTCAAATAATAATAAGGAGATAAATAAACTGGAACGCTGTAAAACCCAATTTTCAAAGCAAACAGGTTGCTAACTCAAGATTTAACCCGTTCCAGATATTCACCTGATGTCGTCGAAACTCTTACCGCCTCGCCTATCTTAATGAACTGAGGCACTGTCACCACCAGGCCGGTCTCCAACGTTGCAGGTTTTCCTGATCCGGATGCGGTCGCGCCCTTCAAACCGGGCTCGGTATCTACCACTTTCAACTCAACCATTTCGGGAAAGGACACCCCGATTGCGGCATCATCGCAGAATTCTACAATGACACGGGTATTCGGCAACAAATACTTTTTCCCATCGCCAATCATTTTATCATCCATAAAAATCTGTTCATAAGTTTCGCAATTCATAAAGCAAAACCCAGAGGGATCTTCATAAAGATACTCCATATCAACTTGTTCCATTTCCGCGCGTTCCACTGATTCATCCGAACGGAATTTAATTTCAGTCTGTGAGCCATCTTTCAGCTTTCGCAGTTTGGCTTGCATGGACGCCTTTCCTTTTCCTGGAGTGCGATGCTCTGCTGCCATTACTCGATATAAATCCCCTTTAAACTTGATCACGTAACCAACACGTAACCCATTACCATTTACAAATGAAACCATGAGCACCTCAACGAACAAATTTTAATTTGATTATTTATGAGCGAAAATCCAATTCTGTGATTATATAGGGCAAGCCTTGAGAATCAAGGGAAATCAGAGGAGGTTTGCGCCCTCTCCACCATATCCTGAAATAAATGAATTGTTCGCTCTGCGATACCGAAGCAAATATTTTTTCAACAGGTGAAAATCGGCAATACCAACTTTGCAATTTATGCGGGTTGATTTTTGTGCCACCTGAATTCCATGTTCCGACCGAATCTGAGATAGCAAGATACCGAGAGCATGAAAATAGCCTTGATAACGAAGGTTATGTGGAAATGTTCATGAAAAAAGTTGTCCTCGTTAAAGAGCATTGTCCGCAAACAAAAACCGCATTGGATTTTGGTTGTGGATACGAACCGGTTTTAAAAGCCTTACTGGAAAGAGAAGGAATCAAAACTGATGTTTTCGACTCAAACTTTTTCCCCGACTTCCCAAAAAGAAAAACTTTCGACCTGGTTATTTCAACAGAAACGTTTGAACATTTCAAAAACCCCATCAAAGATATTCGGCAAGCTGCAAGTTGCGTTTCATCCACAGGCTTTCTTGCTGTGATGACCCGGTTTTATCCTCTGGAAAAAGAAATTCCCTGCGAAGAAAAATTCTCAGACTGGTATTACAAACGCGACCCAACTCACATTGTTTTTTATACCTCCAAAACTTTCGAGTGGCTGGCTCGGAAAATGGGGTTTAAAATCATTTACAATAACCAATTCGATTTCGTTCTATTACAAAATTTGATATAAAGGTTTTTTGGTGACGGCTGAAAAAATACTGCCTTGAACCCATGCCGCCGATTTGGAACTTTAACAAAGAGGAAATATGTCCGGAGAATATATCTTTACCATGCAAAGCCTCATAAAGAGGTATGGACGCAACGAAGTTCTCAATGGAATCAATCTCAGTTTTTATCACGGAGCAAAAATTGGCATCGTTGGCGAAAACGGTTCAGGAAAGTCTACCCTCCTCAAAATCATGGCGGGTGAAGATAGTGAGTTCGAAGGACAAGCCGCGCCTCTAAAAGGTTCCACCATCGGCTTTCTACCGCAAGAACCTGTTTTAGATGGTGACAAAACAGTGCGCGAAAATGTCGAGCAGGCTTTCAGTGATATCAAAAAATTAATTGAAGAGTTCAATGAGGTCAGTGCCAAAATGGCCGAACCCATGTCGGATGACGAAATGGAAAAGGCCATGGAAAAGATGGGCCGACTGCAAGATCAAATTGACGCCGTCGATGGTTGGGAGCTTGATCGTCAAGTAGAAGTCGCTATGGATGCCCTGGTTCTACCGGAAGACGACCAGAAAGCCGATACCCTTTCAGGGGGAGAGGCGCGTCGCGTGGCCTTATGCAAACTATTGTTGCAAAAACCCGATATGCTTCTACTCGATGAACCCACCAACCATCTCGATGCAGAAACCGTGCAATGGCTCGAAGACACATTGGCCAATTTTTCAGGCAACGTCATCGTTTCAACTCACGATCGTTATTTCCTCGATAACATCACTAAATGGATACTTGAACTTGAAAGTGGAAAAGGCAAACCCTTCGAAGGCAACTATTCCTCCTGGCTAGAACAGAAGACAGAAATTTTGCGCCGTCGAGAAAAAACGGCTTCCACCTTACAAAAGCGCCTCGACAAAGAACTGCAATGGTTGCAGGAAACTCCCGGTGCACGCCGCAAACACAATAAAAGCCGCGTCAACGAATACGAAAAGCTGTCTGCCCGAAAAACAGATTTGGAAGACAACACACTGGAGATACAAATTGCCCCCGGCCCACAACTTGGCGAACAAGTCATTGAAGTGGAATCCTTGGCAAAGGGTTATGGAGGCGATCCCATCTTTTCCGACCTTACCTTTACGGTTCCCCGGGGAGCTGTAGTCGGGCTGATCGGTCCCAATGGCGCAGGTAAAACCACTCTCTTTAAAATGATCGCAGGGGAAGAACAACCGGATTCAGGAACTCTGAAATTAGGCTCCACCGTGAAACTCTCTTATGTCGATCAACATCGCCACGACCTCGGGGCAGAAAATACCGTGTTCGAAGAGATCACCGGAGGAACGGAACATATTGAAGTAGCAGGAAAAACCATCAACTCACGCGCATATGTGGGTCGCTTCAATTTCAAAGGACCCGATCAACAAAAGAAAGTAGGAGAACTGTCTGGCGGCGAACGTAATCGAGTCCACCTCGCAAAATTACTAAGACGCGGTGGCAATGTACTCCTACTTGATGAACCCACCAATGATCTTGATGTCACCACCTTGCGAAACCTTGAAAATGCTATTCTCGACTTCAACGGCTGTGCTCTGGTGATCAGCCATGACCGGTTCTTCCTAGATCGCATTTGCACTCATTTACTCGTGTTTGAAGGGGACAGCAAAGTGCGTTGGTTCGAAGGAAACTTTGAAGAGTATCAGGAAAAAAGGAAGAAAGAACTAGGAGGAAGAGAAGAAAACCGCAGATCAAAATATAAAAAACTCACCATTCGGTAGTCTGCGCAACTACTCTCCAAATTGCGAAACGTAATGAATCAATACCCATATCTGCCAATCCGCTAAATCGGGATAAGCAGGCATTGCCGTACCTTCAATGCCATTCTTGATCGCCCAGAACATCTGACCATCGGAAATACTTTTCATTGTTTCAGCACAAGTAAAATTTCTTGCGGGTGGGTCGGCCTGCAATCCCAACTCACCTGTTCCGTCACCTCTTGCGCCGTGGCAGTGTAAGCATTGCATGGGTTGTGCCGTATCCATATAAAGCACTTCACCTTTTTTCATTCGCTTTTCAGTCGCTTCCAGAGGATTCTTCAGGCCAAAATACTTCCCAGGCGCATCAGGTGTAGTTCTGTTTTGCGGACACTGAGCCTTGTCCGGCTTGTCAGCAAAAGCCAACGAGACTCCAGAAACCCATATCGCAATAGAAATTATAATTACAGTAATTTTCATAACCCACGGATTCTAACCCCATTCATCAATAAATGCGCTGTTTTTTTGAGTTTTTCAAATAAGGTGAACAGGAAACATTATTTAGAAAGTCGTCCCTTTTCCATTTTCGAGGTCACATCGATATGACCTCCATATTTCACAACTAACTGGTCCACAATATTCAAACCCGAGCCCGTGCCTTTGCCTTGTTCTTTAGTGGTAAAGAAGGGATCATAAATTTTGGAGAGATATTTTTGCGGGATACCCGGGCCGGTATCACTGATTTTAGCCACTACATTTCCATTCTGGGCTTTCGTCGAAATAGTCAACTTTCCTTTCCCCTCCATCGCCTGAACTGCATTTGTTAGTAGGTTCAGGAAAACCTTTTAAATTTCTTCCGACTTTGCAAATATGTGTGGAAGGGTTGAAAAACTTTTCTCAAGATGAATATCATCGTTGTATGTAGCAAGGAAGGCAATTTCTATTGCAGCATCAATACGTTCATTGATGTTCACTTCACTCCTGCAACTGAACGTAAATATAGTCTGCACATTTGATTTCGCCATCAAATAACAATTAAATTAAAATGAAAAAATCTTCATTAACCTGTTTTGACTCCAACAGAGCAAAGCTATAACCTTAACTTCGATTGAAAACATAGACTTAATATCGTTTTATAAAAAAACAGAAGGGGATTAAAAATAGAGGGGAACAAAAATCTTGCGTCTCTTAAAGAAACGCAAGGTTTGAGGGGAACTATTGTCCTTTAAAAGTGGAACGTAGGTAGGCAATGACATCAGCTAGATTTTGCTTTGACAGGGTCATCCCCCAGTCGGGCATATTCGGTGATTTACCAACGCTTTTCCCCCCGTAATAAACAAGGTTGTAAAGATAATCATCCGGATAGTCACTCAAGGGAAGGTCGGCATGGACAGCGGGTTTCGGGTCGAGCCCTTTTGCTCCTGGACCATCCCCTCCTCCACTTTTTCCGTGACATTGCACACAATACTCTTTGTAAACCTGCGCTCCCCGGTCTTGATCTGTATTCTTGAACTCTTTCGACTTCCAGGGCTCGTAAAATTTAAAATCCTTTACACCCAAAGTCATAAGATAGCCGATGATGTGTCTGGCTTTTCGCGGGCTGATGTCAGCAAGATACTCTCCACTATGCGGCGTGAAGTCTTGCGGATTTTCTGCAAACCGGCTCCACCAATCAAGCGTATAGCGGTTACCTGCATCAAAAAGGGTCGTGCTGATGGGACCCCCGATTAGCTTTCCTTCATCATCTTTAATCTGATGACAACCGAGACAGGAGTATTGTCGGAATATATCTGCCCCCAACTCTGCTTCCATTTCGGTAAAAGTCGACATATCAACAAAACTTTTTTTAACACGAGGGTCACGCAACTTTTTCTCCATATAGTCTGCAATCACTGTTGCCTCTTCGCGAGTCGAAACCATATGCTTGAGTGAGAGACGCATTTTGTCCCACCGATAACCGTTGGGATAAAGGTTTTCCTCCTGCCCCATCAATCTCCGGATCAACCAATCTTTCTGATATTTCACCCCTCCCCACATCAGGTCAGGAGCTTTTAGTTCGAATTTGGATTTAGGTTTTCCTTCAAACCGATGACAGCTTTTGCATTGGCTGTTGATTAGCTTTTCAGCATAACCATCATTCCCCGCCCAGACTATAGATGGAGTCAAAAACAACAGGACCAGCAATAAAAAGTTTCTAAACATAATTACCCTCTGCCAATGCATAATATTTGTTCTCTCTACGTTTCTAAAAACCTTCGTATATACAGAATCAATTGCCAAATTTGTTCTTTGCCCAGGGAAAATTTATGTGCCGGCATAGCGGTGCCTCTTGAGCCATTTTGAATAACCCAGAATAACTGACCATCGAGCAAATCCCGCATCACACTTCCACAAGTAAAATTTCTGGGAGGCGGCTCTATCCTCCTTGCGAGACTGCCATTGCCGTTCCCCTTGCTCCCATGACAGAGCTTGCAGGCGGTCGGTTTCGCATCTTCGGAAAAAAGTTTCCTGCCTTTTTCAATATTTTCTTTAGTCGGTGCCAGTGGATTCACTTTTTCAAGATATCTGCCCGGTGCTCTCTCGGTTTTTCTATTTTGCGGACAGATCCCCGAAACAGTTGTGACAATGGGAAAAGATTCTACAATGTTTGCATTAAAAAACAGGGCCACCCCAAAAACGCCGACCCACTTGGCGATCAACGGCTTTTCTCAGAAAAAGTTCTTAGATAGCGAACGATCTGCCATATCTCACGGTCTTTAAGGTTTTTGAATGCAGGCATCCCTGTGCCGGGGGAGCCGTTACGAATGATCCAGAATAATTGACCGTCTGAAATAGATTCCATGGTTGAACGGCAGGTAAAGTTTCTCGGAGGAGGATTCAACCCTTGCGCCATAATCCCAAAGCCATTTCCCGTCACACCATGACAAATTTTGCAAGCCGTCGGCTGCGCCTCGATTTGAAACAAGGATTCGCCTGCATAGAGAACCTCTCGATTTTTCTCAAGAGGATTCTTCTGGCTCAAAATATTACTTGGTGCCTGAACGGTTTTTCTAATTTGCGGGCAAATTCCATCCCCCAAAAACCCAACACCATGATGTCCCTGAAAGGAACGGTTCGAGTGTCTTCTACTCTTACCCGGTGGCGGCCCCGCCCAAACTTCCGCTAGCAAGCCGGATATAAAACAGGCCAGAAAAAATATAACAACGATCGTTTTTTTTCGATCACTCTGCATTTACAAAAGTCCGAATATAATGGATTACGCTCCAACCTTCTTCTTCATTGATTCCCTTACCCACCCGCACAGGCATTCCTGTCCCGGGGCTACCATTTCTGAGCACCCACATCATCTCTCCATCGGTTCTGATTTCCTGCCACTTTTTATCGGTGAAATCTCTGGGAGAATGACCGGGAAGTTTCACACCCTTACCATGGCAGGTAACACACAGACCTTTACCAAAAAAGATTTCTTTACCCAGTTCAATTCTCTCGGGGCTAGCAGGATAAGGGTTATCCATGTCCTGCAATTCCTCAAGCAGTTCTAGAGGAACACGGGGTTGATAAATATCATCATGAAACGCATTCACGTTAGCAGATGGCAAGATAAAAACAACAAGACAATAGCATGTAATAACGATCCGCATCGAAACTCACATAATTTAGAAAACTCAGGTTACCTATTTCATTGAGGGAGCGGCACTCCTTACCAACCTCAAAAATGCATCCGAACCGGATAGTTTATCCTGATAGGCTTGGCCACCTTCATCTTTATAGGATACAGCAATAGCCTTGTTACGTTTTTCATCACTGGTCCAGGTTCCCCAGCCGGCTCCTTTAGGAAACATACTATCGATAAAAATTTTATCCCCATCTTTGTCGGTATTACGCTTTCGCCGATCATACAAAGTTGCCGCTTCTTTGGCTGTGGGCATTCGCCAATCCTGATAGCCCCCATAATGTCGATGATTCACCCTTTGCACATACTCCCTTGCGGTATACCAGTTCAACCACTTGGCCTCCATTTGCCAATGATCTTTTTCCATCCACATCAAATCTGTTTTTCGGTCGAAAATGGTACCATTAGCAAATTTCGCAAAACGTTTGTCAACCGATTCCGCAATGGGTTTCATATCTTGTAACGCAAAAACATTGGAAGAAAAAAATATTACCAACATTATTATTCCTACAATCGGTTTTGATATACGAAACATTTCCCACTCCATATAAGGGTGATTGGTTTAGTAAGTAAGTACGATTATTATAATTTTACCCGCATGCTAGACTTAAGTAAACGGGGAAATCGGCTTGAACCCGCATACTCATTTCGTTACAATAAAGCATTAATTCTAAAGGTCTCCCTCATGAAATCTCATACCCGAATCCAAGGGATAATATTTTTAGCATTTGCAGTTTTGCTTATCTTTACATCTTACTCCTACGCTAAATCCAAAGACAAAGATCGCTGGAATGAAAAATATGATACGGAAGTGTATCTGTTTGGAGAGAAACCCATTCCTTTCCTAACCGAAAACATTGATATCCTTACCAAAGGTAAAGCTCTTGATGTCGCAATGGGAGAAGGAAGAAATGGAGTCTATCTTGCCACACAGGGGTTCGATGTTACCGGACTCGACATTTCAGAAAAAGGACTGGAAAAAGCCCATGCCTTGGCCGCAAAAAATAACGTAACCATCCAAACCAAAGTCGTTGACCTTGAAAATATCCAATTCGAACCCAACAGCTATGACCTCATTCTTTGCACATACTATATGGATCGTGGACTTTATAAAAAATTTCGCGATGCGCTCAAACCTGGCGGTATGCTCCTGATCGAAACCTATAATATTGATTACTTGAAATATCGCAGGTTCAAAGCAGAATGGGCACTCAACACCAACGAATTAATCGATCTCTTCAAAGGCCTGAGAATTCTCAGATATCAGGACTACGACGATGCTAGAGAAGCCTACTCCAGTATCATTGCGCAAAAACCTTCACCTTAGTGAATTCTCTGAATCCTCTGGAAAAGTTTTTTGTAACACTCGCTAACCTGTTTCCCCTCTGGACTCTCACCGGTGCCGGTCTGGCTTTATGGAAACCGGAAACGGCCACCTGGTTTCAACCTCATTGGATCCCTTACTTTCTCGCGATCATCATGCTGAGTATGGGCTTGACCTTGAATCTAGAAGATTTCTCTCGTGTCCTGAAAACCCCTAAATCCATTCTACTGGGAATCGGACTGCAATACACCGTCATGCCCTGCCTAGCATACCTGCTAGCACGACTGTTCCATCTTCCTATCGATTTCGTAATCGGACTCGTCCTTGTTGCCTGCTGCCCCGGCGGCACGGCTTCCAACGTAGTTTGTTTTATCGCGAAAACTCATGTTGCACTTTCCGTGAGTCTGACCACCGTCTCCACATTACTAGCCGTTATCTTCACACCTCTACTGACTACCTGGTGGGTCGAGTCCCTTTCACAAGAACTTACTGGACAGACGGTTGATGTCGACACATTCGGACTGCTAATAAAAACAATAACGGTGGTGATATTGCCTATCGTGATGGGGGTTTTATTAAACCGTTATTGCAACCAAGGGGTTAAACGTGTGGAAGCTTATACGCCTTTTCTCGCAGTACTATCCATCGTGTTCATTGTTGACTTTGTTCTCGCTGCAAAAAAAGATGCGATACTTGAAATAGGCACACCGTTAATCGTCGCTGTTCTACTGTTACATTTTTTCGGGTTTTTGCTGGGATACATTTTGTCGCGCGGACTAAAATTGGAAGAGAGAGATGCGCAAACAATTTCCATCGAGGTAGGAATGCAGAACTCAGGACTGGCAACCGAGCTTGCAAGAAGCAATTTTTCAAACTATGCACTGGCAACCGTACCCGGAGCCATTTCAGCACTCACCCATTGCATTTTGGGCAGCATCGGCGCTGGCTTATGTCGAACCAAAAATCAGAAAGGTTAATTGATCAGGATCGGCTCCACTTCAAATACCCAACCAATAGCAAACAGAGATGGAAAAGTTTTACTTAAAAATGAAAATAGGTTTTGTTTCCAAGCTGAATGAATGATGGGTATTTCAGGTTCCATTTCTCGTATCTTAAAACCAGCGTCTGTTAAAAATTTTCGTGCCGTCGCCAGAGTATAAAATCGGATATGGGTGCGATCGAGGATGCCTTCATCCGTATAATTCCAGTTACCTTTAAAAAGCCCAAGACGGTTCTCGAAATAAGCAACATTGGGAAGTGAAACCAAAACTTTTCCACCCGCATTCAAAAGATCTCGGCTTTGCCGCAACACCTTGCCAGCATCGTACAAGTGCTCAAGCACATCGGAAAAAACCACGGCATCGTATTTTTCTTTTCCCAACCCCTCTTTTTCTACATCGCGTTCCTCCAGTAGCTTATAAAAATCTGCATTTTTATCAATACGATCAAGCTTCTGATCCCATCCCGTCACAGTGCAATTTTTCTCCTTTAAAGAACAGCCTAAATCACCGCCACCGCAACCAACATCGAAGACTCGGCTCGAAGGTAAAACTCGCTTTGCAATTTGCTGATATTTAGTCATTTCAAAACATATCCCAAGTGAGAACCTGTTCTGCGCGGATATCATTCTTACAGGATTTACCAAGGACACTATTTAACTCTGCTGGTGGGATGCCCGTACCCGGACGTTTGCAGGAAATCATTTCTGCAGTCAATGGTGTGCCCGCAGTAATATCGATGCGCGTTACCAGACTTCGACGAGCCGACTGCTTTACAGGAATTTCCGATGGCTGGATTTGTTTTTTATCATCACCCAATATGCGGCTAACATTAATCAGTTCGGTTTTTAATTTTTTTAACTCTTGTGGCTCTATGGAAATTGACTGATCGACCCCTGGCAATTTGCGATCCACTGTAAAATGTTTTTCAATGAACACCGCCCCTAAAGAAGCGGCAACAACGGCAGACAAATTATCTATCGTATGATCTGACAACCCCACTGGAACGTCGAATCTAGACCGCAATGTTTTGATGCAATGGAGATTCATCTCTTCATATTGCGAAGGATAATTGGACACACAGTGGAGAAGAATTATCGGGCACTTAGGCTGTAAGATTTTAAGTGCTCGAGAAATTTCTTCTTCATTTCCCATCCCTGTCGAAAGCACAACGGGTAGACCGGTTCCAGCGATCTTTTTGAGAAAAGGCAAATAGGTAAGATCAGGAGACGCAATTTTAATCGCTGGAGTCCCTAACTCTACCAACATCTCCAGTGAGGCTTCATCAAAAGGTGTCGAGAATAAGGGAATATTTATTTTTTTTGCGTGCGCAAAAAGAATTTCGTAATCGGATCGGGTAAGCTCATATCTCTGGAAGAATTCGTAAAAGGGAATTTCATTCCCGGGATTGTCCGGGTCATCGGCCATCAGACTATTTGAAATCATCTCTTTTGCGATAAAGGTTTGCAGCTTGACCGCATTGGCTCCATTTTCGGCAGCGGACTCTATCATCCTTTTTGCCAACTCGACATCTCCGTTATGGTTGAATCCTACTTCCGCAACGATAAAAGCCGGTTGTCCCTGCCCCAGAAGTTTGCCACAAAATTCAAAATTTTTAATGCTCATTTAAACCTGTCTCAAAATAAATAACTTCGTAAATGCTTAACGGAAAATTTTAAAAAAATCTAAACTCGGGTAAACCCATTCATCCAGGCTGGCAAATCAGGATGAATGCCTTTCAACACCTCTGACTGTTCACGAGTAAAGGGTTTCAAAACGGCCAAAAGCATGGCAAAGGCTAATAGATAAACCAAAGCCCCAATAAAAATATTATCCCAAACCAAAAGGGTGGTCGCCTGTGCTGGAACTACCGCCACTAGGGAAAACAAAAGGCATTTTCCAAGAACCGGTAGAACGGGCATAACATCTAACTGCCTTTGAATAACATAAAGCTGTCTGAGAACCATATAGACCATGGAGATTCCAGTCGCAGTCAGCGCACCCATCTCCTGATAAAGAGGAATCAAAACCAGGTTCAATAAAATGTTAAGCAAACTGCTTTCGACATTTGACCAAATGACCGTATTTCTTCGCTCAAGTATAAACAAGGTAGAAGTGACAAAGTCCAATCCCAGTATGGTGGCCGCCCCAAGAAAAAGAATATAAAAAGACAACAGCGCACCCGCCTCTTTGAATTGCTCTCCATACACCATTTGAATTAAAGGTTCGGCATTAAAAAATGCAAACACAAAAATGGGGACGGTAAGAAAACTTGCGAACCCTACTATCTGGCACCAAATTTTGCTCATTCCTTTTTCAGAATCCCGCGCATAGGTTTCAGTCAAAATAGAGAAGGCCATCGGCCCCACCCCCATCATCACAAACGCCAGCATTCCTCCGAGTCCAGTAGCCAAATGATAAAACCCGATTTTCTCCTGAGCCACCTGAAAATAATTCATCAACAGGACATCGCTTTGCGTTATCAATCCAAAACTGAATAACGTGATCATATAAGATGCCCATGCCAGAGATGGCAGCTCTTTCAAATCGGGGGCCTCGGTCGCTCCCTTCAGATCATGGGATACCAGCGCCATATAAACCAGAATATTGATTGTAGTAGCAATAATATAGGCGTAGAGAATGCCATAGATCCCATAATCCAAAACAATGAACAGTCCCAGAAAAGCCAGATTCAAAAATGCACATCCGGTTTCAGTCATCGATACGGTTTTGTATTGCAACCGCGTCATAAAAAGAGTGCTTAAAAGTGAATTTAGGGAAATGATAAAAAAATAGAGAATGAGAACCAGACGATACTCCATCAAATGCGGAGTTCCCATAAAATCCATGTAGTAATGAAGGCAAACATAAATCAAGGCACAGAAAAATATAGAACTGGCACCGCGTATTGCCAGCAATCTCTGAATCAGATATCTTGCCTGTCGACCGCTGGGATCGAGAACGTTTAATTCAGGAATCTTTTTGTTGATGAGGGTTTCTAGTCCGAACTGATTGAGCAGCCGAACAAAAGTGGGGATAACCAGAAGAGTCGCATATACTCCCAGCCTCTCTTTGCCAAGGTAACGGGCAAGAAGAACCGAAATACCAAATAGAAGGACCTGTACGCATATTTTACCGAGAACGTTCCAGGAAATATTAGATATGAATCGCTGAAAGGAAGACAAATGCGGTTACTCCAGATAGGGCGAGAACCCCAAAAATGATTCGAGCCCAGACCCGGTTTTAAAACATTACACGTTCTGGACGGCTTATTATACACTAGGCTTTACAATTATTTTTAACCTCAAAAAGGAGAAAGACCCTTGCAGTATAAAGTACTTGTAGCAGCAGAGTTTAAAGGCCTAAACGAAGATTCACTTGCCGAGGCCATTGGCAGACTGGAAGAACACGGGATGGAAAGAATCCCAACATTAAGCTCTACCTGGGAATTCTCTTGCGAAGCAGAAGATGAAACCGATGCCAAAGACAATGCCATACAGGCGTTTATCAATGTTGTTCGCACTCACCCCTGTGAGTTGGGGTTAGTCGTACAAGCAGGGACCTCTCAAATTTTGCGACGTAAGAAGAAATTCGAGCCCTGAAAACAGCCCCTGTGGTATCATGGTAATTGATTCAAACAATACGAGAACAGCGGAGCTTTGTATAATCCCGATGGAATCAGGATGTCAACCTAAAGCCCCGTTACCGTAATGCTGAGCTTGCCGAAGCATCTCGTCTTCTCGTTTTGACATATGCAAAGCTCTCCCTTCACAGGGACTTGTTACTATAATTCGGCACTCAAAATGCCTTTGGGAGAAAAACCTTGAATATTATATTGAACAGTTATTGCAACCTAACCTGCAATTACTGCTTTGCAGACGAATACATGGAAGAAACGGTAAAGACACCGGGGAAATCCATGGAATACGATTATTTCCTCAACGATTTTCTACCAAAAATCAAGAATACACCGATCATCAACTTCATGGGTGGCGAGCCGACCTTGCACCCCAAGTTTACGGATATTTTTCGCAACACTTATGATGATATTTTACCCTACTCACATCTCAGTGTATTTACCAATGGCCTGATGCCAGATAAAGCTTTAGACCTGATGCTCGAAATGGCGGGTACAAATGGAGCAAGAACTAAAAACGTCGTTTTCGCTATTCTCTTAAACTGGCAGACCATGGAGAATATTTCAGAAAAAAATCACGAGCGCTGTAAAGAGGTAGCAGAAAAAATGTTACGCACAAACGGTTACAGTGTCACTTTCAGTCTAAACCTATACTCAAAAGATCAGAACCTGGAAAAGCAGTGCGAAGAGATCGATGCCATCTACCAAAAGGTCGGACTGCCCAAAGACAAGCTATACAAAATTCGCGTCAGCCCTGCGTTTCCAATCATCGGTGGCGAATCAAACGTTTATCTACCCATTCGCGACTACCCAAAAGTTGGCAGGCAAATGCTAAAAATTCTGCAACGCTTTCCACAAATGTGTTTTCGGTTTGACTGCTCGTTCCCACCTTGTTTTCTGGATGAAATTGAGGAGGATCAATTATCGCTTACCGATCGATTTTTTTTCCATGGCAACAAACAACTGCCGCCGACAGAGGAATGGAAAAACAACGATTATTATTTTGGTTGCGCAGATGGCAGCCCGATGGATATCGACTCAAAAGGCGATTGCTTCAACTGTTTTCCGTTCCACAATTTAAAACT
>ENA-OREN01002688-OREN01002688.1-marine-metagenome-genome-assembly--contig:-NODE-2688-length-17561-cov-3.786834_pt1 | contig 17561 bp, 21 predicted proteins | sample MGYA00248624_ERZ508555 | MGnify/ENA primary metagenome ERZ508555 (study PRJEB26222, sample SAMN06267773) | marine metagenome | isolation source: Saanich Inlet, British Columbia, Canada | place...
CAGGCAATGCTGCGAGTAAATCGATTACAATTAATTCTTTGTCGTTTATTTGGAAATTCTCATATGTCTAATTCAAAATTAACACGAATAATTGATTTAAATATGCGAAATCAAACGCTTAGGACTTAAGCGCTTGCGAAATTGTCCGAATAAAGCTTTCGCCATTCTCAAGTAAAGAACCTGATACGACGCCGAGATAATTAATCATACTCAATTCAGCCAATTGACCATACTCAGCTGATTTAATCTCATTGCTGGTTGCCAGATCTGGCAATTCGCGTTGGCCCGATTGATAAAGGACCCACTGTTCGATTTTCTCGCCGTCAAGTTCACAGCTCTTAATCGCCTGACGCAAATCTTCGGATAGTTCACCGAGATTTATGGTCTCGTTCTGTTTCAGGTCTTGCCTGATTTGGCGAAGCTGTTGCACCACACCGGTTTGCCAGGGTTCGATGACAGCCATGATTTCCGCCAACTCAGCTTGCTCAAGTTTTTCACCATGTGCAAAGGCCACCCAGCAACAATAAAGAAGGATATTTACATCGGCGCCAAATTGATCCTGCAGCGTTAAACAGGCATCGGCCACACCGTCCCGGCCATAAAATTCGAGCGAGAATTTCCAAAATGGATTGTCTTTTGTTAGCTGATTTGATTCGTTCATTTGATTCCCATTAATCGCCCAAGGATATGCCGAGACCGCGCGCCGTCTGCACTAAGGTATCGGTAATATCGACTTCGCGGGTACGCGACGTTACCTCATCCAACGGCAGGTCAACAACTTGACGATGCTGCCAGGCGACCATGCGGCCGTTTTCACCGCTGGCCAAAAGATCGACCGCCCGCACACCAAAAGCAGAGGCAATTATTCGGTCGTGACTATTGGGAATGCCACCGCGCTGAACATGACCCAGTACTGTCACCCGAGTTTCGGCTCCGGTTGCTGCATTTATCTGTTCGCCCAATTGGTCACCAATGCCGCCATAGCGCTTTTGACCGTGGCTGTGTTCATTCATTGAGGCCTCACCATCTGCCGGACGGGCAGCTTCCGAACATATGATGAGTGCATGATCCCTTCCCTGTTCATGCAGTGTTTTTATCTTTTCGGCGATTGGTTCTAGACGATATGGAATCTCCGGAATCAAAATGACATCCGCACCCCCGCCGATACCGGCATTAAGCGCAATGTGGCCGGCATCCCGGCCCATTACTTCCAATATCATTACCCGTTCATGGCTGGCCGCCGTCGGCTGCAAGCGATCCAGCGCTTCAACGGCAGTGCTCACGGCAGTTGAAAAACCGACAGCAAATTCAGTCAACGGCACATCATTATCGATGGTTTTAGGAACACCGATGAAGTCGATGCCACCCAGTTTGGTCAAGCGATTGAGAATATCGAGGCTGCCATCACCGCCGATACCGATTAAGCCATCGAGTTCTAAATCCTTAAAACCTTGGGCAAATTCTTTCGAGCGATTTTTTCTACTGCCGTCCGGCATCGGGAAATCAAATGGATCACCTTTGTTCGTGGTGCCTAAAATAGTGCCGCCCATGCGTAGTATGTTGCCGGTAAAGAGTTTAAGCGTAAGTTCCTCGCATCTTGGTGGGCTGTCCATCAGCCCTTGCGTACCATCATGGATACCAAGGACGCGCCAGCCATACCCTTGGATCGCCCGGTGAGTGACAGCCCGGATAACCGCATTTAGGCCGGCACAATCGCCGCCACTCGTGAGCACGCCGATGGTTTTAATCGTTGTTTTGTTTTTAACCACTCTAAAATTCCAAATTTAAATTAAATCAATTTTCCAAAAACACGATATTTTTGGTACTATACTATCAGGCTCAATTAAATCGAAATGACTTATGGCTGACAACCTAGAAACCGTGAACCGGATTAAAGAGCTTAAAGACCAGCACCGCAAACTTGATGCCGAGATTGAGCAACTTGCCGGTGAGACGGATTTTGACCAAATCAAGCTGCAACGGCTCAAGAAAGAAAAGTTGGCGCTAAAAGATCAGATCAGCAAAATTGAAGCTGGTGAGGTGCCGGATATAATTGCCTAACCAGCCTGGCTCGATCTTGCTTTTTCACTTGCCGCGAGAACCAATTGGTCGGGCTGTCCGAGCGCGACAATTTCTTGAATCCCCCAAACTGCCGTGATCGGGTATTCTTCCTCCGCCATAACGAAAGGCGTTTTACTCATAAGTTCGTCTATTGCCGCTGCTTTTGATATTACCGCTTCTTCCTGGTAGAGATTTAAGATCACGCCAAATTCGCCGTGATCCAATGCACCCACCACGTCGACTTCATCCAGACAACTTCTGATAACGCCCGCTGCATGAATAAGAAAGGCATCGCGCAAACCCGCGCCATTACGGAGCCATAGCTCATCCAACTTGAGGATTTTTATAAATAACAAAAAGCTTGGTTCTTTGGTCCGGGCAACGTGCTCGGCAGCATGGCTCAAATATTGATCAAAGGCATGGCGGCTAACCACAGGCAGAAGTTCATGCGAATCCAGTGCTTCTATTAAATGTGCTTCATGTTTCTTAGATACCTCGGCTTGCCAGCGAATGGAGTCCATCTCATGCATGATAAGCGTCATCGCCTCATGGACCTTGGGTGTAATCTCATCGCTTGGAATCCCCATAACGGAGGCAGTGTCTTTAATCTGGCGCGGCGTGCGCTTTTGTGGCTCCGGCTGCCCATGCGCAAAGGCAGAGCGTTTATAGATACCAAAATAGGGATTACTTTGAGGATTACCTTCGCCATGCGTATCCAATTCGCGAATTGCTGCATATTGCTCTAGTTCTCTGATATCAGCCATCATCTCATCCTCTCGGCCATCCTCTCGGAAAGCTAGTCCAAACTAGCATCTTCCTTTATTCAGGTAAATTTTATGCGGAAATTAGAGGTTATGGTTATCTTTGGAGATAATGCCAACAATTTACGGGCACTGATTGCGGCATTTGCTTGCAGAGCGTTATTTGACTCTTATAATGCCGCCCTTCCCGCCTTAATTGGCTGAAAATAGGAGTTTATCGATGGCCGAGTCTGATCCAATTGTTGGCATTATTATGGGTAGTCAGTCTGACTGGGCAACCATGAAGCACACCACGCTGACCTTGGAAAAACTGGGTATCGCCTATGAAGCAAAAATCATTTCGGCCCACCGCACACCTGATCGTCTGAGCAAATATGCCGAATCGGCGAAAGATCGGGGATTGCAGGTTCTGATTGCCGGTGCCGGTATGGCCGCCGCCCTGCCGGGTGCTGCGGCAGCATTAACGCCGCTCCCGGTTTTGGGTGTGCCGATGGATGGCAAAGTGATGGGCGGCTTGGACGCCTTACTCGCCATGGCGCAAATGCCGGGTGGTATTCCGGTTGGCACGCTTGCAGTCGGTAAGGCCGGCGCGGTAAATGCAGCCGTACTGGCAGCCAGCATTATTGCACTCAGTAATGAAGATGTCGCTGCATCGCTTGATAAATTTAGAGCCGATCAAACCGCCGGTGTCGCCGAAGAGCCGGAAGACTAACTAGGGCCTAAAGGCTTTGCCGAAGCCCGGCGCTGCAACCGGCGCAAAGGTGCGATAACTTGCTTCAATCGACGCTCAATTTTGCTTTGAAATTTGGGAATTTTCAGCACATCAGCAATGCGACGATCCAGAAAGGCTTGAGTATCGGCGAAATCATCCGAATTATCTGCCAACCAATAGAGTATGGTTGAGCCATACACACCAGCTAGCAATCCACGCTTGGTATAATAATTAAAATCGGTCGAGGTATCGCCAATGGCGTGCCAAATCGTGTCCACCGTCTGTGCCGTGATTTGCATGCCAGTAAAATGGTTGCCAGGCAGAGCAAGGAAAGTCAGCAGACGGCGCAGAGGTTCCCGGTAAGGGACTAAAAGCTGCAACCGTATCTGAATTCCAGTGGCAATTTTCTCCCGCACTGGCATTTTCTCGAGGTCAAGTTCAGCCAGTTCCGCTAGCATTTGGCGATCCATATATTCACCGAAATTTTTGGCAACTTCCTTGAGACCACCCGGATACAACAATTGGGCATCAGGCGCATCGCCGTCGAGGTCATTTTGCCCTGCAGTCAGCGCTTTTTTGCTCCAGCCATCGAACAATACATGCGGCAACATGGCCAGCAGCAGCCGATCTCGATCCTCGGTAAATTTCTGCTGCCGCATCAACCCTCCTCCGCGACTTGCAGTTCCGCTTCAAAGTCTTCTTCAAGACCATGGCCACGGCGGAGCAGTTTAATATTACGGTTGGTTTCCTCGGCGTAACCCATCAGCGATAAATCGTTCATACGCATCGGATAAAGCAGGCCATCCAGATGATCGCATTCGTGCTGAACCGCGCGGGCATGAAAGCCGCTGGCAAGGCGTTCCTCACGATTTCCCGCTGGCGTGGTCCAGGAATATTTGATGTGAGAATAACGCTCTACCGAACCCATGAGATCTGGCACCGATAAACAAGCCTCCCAATCCAAATTGGTTTCTTCGCTAAGCGGCTCAATAACCGGATTGATCATAATCGTTAGTTCCGTCTCGCTATCCTGCTCATCCTCGCCGCTGCGGCTTTCGGGGACAAAGAATATCACCACGCGCTTTGAGACATGAACCTGCGGCGCTGCTAAACCAATACCGGCAGCATCTTGCAACGTATCGATCATATCATTGATCAGAAGGGTGATTCCCGGATCCGTAGGATCATCGACGTTATCAGCGATTCGATGCAGCACCGGATGCCCCATGCGAGCGATTTTTAAGATAGCCATTTGGAGAATATGACCTAAAAAACCCAGCGATCCAATGATTTAGCAATAAAAAGCTACATTTTTGCCAAAAAAACACCATTTGAAGGTTAGAACCCCTTCCCAAGCCACAACTGGCATGTTAGAAGGCGCGACCTTAATGACTATTTGCTACAGGAGTAAGCAAACCCGTGCACGTAACTGTCCGTGATAATAACGTCGATCAGGCCCTTAAGGCGCTGAAAAAGAAAATGCAGCGCGAAGGTGTTTTCCGGGAAATGAAACTACGCCGTTCTTATGAAAAACCATCTGAACGCAAAGCCCGCGAAAAAGCAGAAGCCGTCCGACGCGCTCGGAAGTTAGAACGCAAGCGTCTTGAACGCGAAGGCTTCTAAAACTTCCCTTTTCAAAACAATCGATAAAATTTGTTCAAGGCTCGGAAATTTTCCGGACCTTTTGTCGTGCATTAATTTTCGAATGCAGGCCGCACCCTATCGACCTCGGCGGCACAATTCGCTAAAATCTCTTCCTAGTCATGCAGAAATTATTTAATCTTGAGCAACTCCAGCATTACATGGCCGAAGGCTCAGCCCAGGTTAATGGCTACCTTCAGTCGGGCTCGGCATCCGTTATCTGGTCCTTATTTGACGTCCAGGACGAATTAGGCATCACCGGCAACATTGCCGAGATCGGCGTCTATCACGGGCGTTTATTTGTGTTCCTGTGCCACGCTGCGGCCGATGGCGAAACCGCCATCGCCATCGATGTGTTTGATTCTCAACCCCACATCCAGGGCATCGAAACCGACGAAGACCGGCAGCGATTTTCCGATACGAATCTGAAGCGCAACCTCGCCGCTGCCGGCATCGGCGATGACAAAGCCCGTATCGTCACCGCCAACAGCCAGGATATGACGCGGCCCGATATGCAGGCGCTGACCGGGGGTGCCAATGTACGCCTATTCAGCGTCGACGGCGATCATTCCCGGACCGGCGTGCGCCATGATCTGGGCCTTGCCGAGGCGGCGCTTTGCGATGGCGGGGTTATCCTGGCCGACGATCTGTTCAACACACTCTGCCCGTCTTTGACCGAAGGGATTATCGATTACTTCGGTGCGGATACACCGGACCTGGAGCCGGTGGCGATCATTGCATCCAACGGTCCGCTGATCACCGGCGGCGCCAAATTGTTGCTGGCACGCGCCCAATTCGCCAATGTCTATAAGGCCTATCTGCGGCTTTTGAACCGGGAAAATTTTCGCCATGCGGTACCATTTTTGGGTTTTGAAAATGTGCTGGTCTTCGATTTTCAAGGGGCCCCAGTGCGCCACCCGCTGGACGATGCCGTGCGCGCCGCCGTCGCCCGCTTCATGAGCGAAGAAGCCCATTAGCATGGATATCTCGGTGGTTATCGTCACCCGCAACCGGGCGAAGTATCTGGCCGGCGCGCTTTTAAGCCTGGCGGCGCAGGACTTCGATGGCCAGCGGTTCGAGGTGATCGTCGGCGACAATGGCTCCACCGATGCGACCGGGGATGTGGCCGCATCCCACGCCAAGACCTTCGCCAATTTCCATCATTTCCACGATCCGCGTCCGGGCCAAATCGTTGGCTGGCATACGGCGCTGGCCCAAGCCCAAGGCGAGGTGGTTGCCTTCATCGACGATGATACCCGCCCAGAGCCCGGTTGGCTGGACGCTATCCATGCGGTTTTCACCGACGCCGATGTGGGCCTCGCCACCGGCCCGATCACGCCGGAATTCGAAACCGAAGTGCCCAATTGGCGCAAATCCATGATCTTGGATTACCAGGGCGGCGTCTGGTCGGCCCATTGGGGGCTCTTGGATTTTGGCACGAATAGGATTGAGATACCTGCCGCCTTTGTCTGGGGGCGGAATTTCATCGCCCGGCGTTCGGCCATGTTGGCGGCTGGCGGGTTTCATCCGGGCGGCATGCCGTCCCATCTGTTTCATTTCACCGGCGATGGCGACATGGGCGCCGGCAAGGCTATCGAAGGGCTCGGCCACAAGGTGATCTATGATCCGGGTCTGGCCGTCACCAATATCTTCCAGGCTCACCAGAATGAGACCGATGAGATCCAGCGCTGGATTTATGGCGAAGGGCTGGTCACGTCTTATGTGTTGATGCGGCGGCTGGCGGCGGGGCACAGCCACGCGCCGTCCGGTTCATTGGCGGATTTGGTGCCGGAAGCCATCGCCGCTTACAACGTGGACCTGGACCGCATCGGTCATGGCTACCTGACCAGCCTTGATGATTTGCCCGGCGATTTGCGCACCGTGATGGAGACCGCGGGGCGCCAGGGTTTCGAAGCACACCAACAGCATTTCCGCACCGATGCAGCGTTTCGCGAATGGGTGCTGCGTCCCGACTATCTCGATATTGACCGGTGCTACGTCCATCCGGATTTGCTTTAGGGCGCTGAAACTGGCAGATAATTCCTATACATTTAGGGGAATATTATGCTGACGCTTTACCACGGCGATACATCGGTCTGCTCGCAAAAGGTCCGCCTGGCGCTGACCGAGAAACAGCTAGAATGGTCCGGAGAATTCATCGATCTCGGCAAAGGCGATCAATTCGATCCCGAATATATGAAGCTCAACCCCAACGCGGTGGTGCCGACGCTGATCCACGACGGCAAGGTGATTATCGAATCTTCGATGATCAACGAATATGTGGATGATGCCTTTCCCGATGTACCCTTGCGCCCCACGGATCCTTACAGCCGCGCTCGCATGCGGCTTTGGGTCAAGCAGTTGGACGACGGTATTCACTACGCCATCAATAGCGTCACCTTCGCCATCGCCATGCGCCTGCCGGTGCTGGAACAATCACCGGAAGAACAAAAAGCCCGTTGGCAAAATATTCCCGACCCGGCGCGCAGCGCCAAGATGCGCGAACTGATCGAACAGGGTATCGATTCGTCTCTGGTGGTAGATGCGCTTCGCCGCCTGGACAAAATGCTGGCCGATATGGAAACCGCGCTCAAAGCCGATGACTGGCTGGCCGGCGACACTTATTCCCTGGCCGATGCGGGGCTGACGCCATACGTCAACCGAATGAATATGCTCGGCTTGTCCACCATGTGGGAGCGGCAGCGGCCCAACCTTACCGATTGGTACGTCCGCGTCCGGGGCCGCAGCAACTTCAGCGAGGCGATCCTGGCCCATGATCCGCCAAATAAAATCAAAATCATGAACGAAGCCGGCGCCGCTCAATGGCCGGAAGTGGAGCGCAAGTTGCAATATCTGGGCGGCTGATCACGCCCTTCGCAGCACCACCGTGGTCGCGGCGAACCCGGCGAACAGGAAGGCAAAGGCGGCGGCGGCAAAATACAGGCCCTGATAGCCGCTCAGCACCAGCATAAAACCCGCCGCGATGGGTGCGATGGTCTGGCCAAAGCGCAAAAAGAAGCTGCCCGCCGAGGCGAAGGTGGCGCGCAGATCGCTAGGCGCAATCTCGATCAGAAGAAGCTGCAAGGTTGGCCGGATAATGGCGAAGGCGCCGCCATAGATTACCGCCGTCAGCATGATCGCCCAGACGTTGGGCATGAACGGAACGATTACCATGCCGGTGCCTAGGCTTATGAAGGCGCCCGAAACCAGCGTCCGGTAGGAATAACGCTCGGTGAATTTTGAAAGCTTGGTGGCGACGATGACGCCGGAGACGGAGCGTGCCGCCAATACCACGCCGATAAGAATTTCCGGCGTTGCAAAGGTGTCTTTCAAAAACAACGGCATGTAGGTTACGAACGCGCCGAAGCCGACAAAGATGAAGCCCGCCGTCATGGCCAGCAATTCGATCACCCGGCGGTCCATCAAATGACGCCACGCATAGCCGATAAAGGCGCCTGTGCTGGCGTCGCTTTTGGTTTCGGCGGGTTCCAGGAAATAGATGATGTAGATGCCGATAGGAATACCGATCAGCGGCAGCGCAAAGGGATAGAACCAGGCGATGGAGGCAAGCGCCCCGCCGAGAATGGGCAGCAATCCAGAGCCCACATTCTGCAAGGCCGCGATATAGCCGGTGGCGCGCACCCGGTCCCGACCCTGAAACAGATCGCCGGCCAGGGCGAAATTCAACGACACCAAACATGAGCCGCCGATGCCTTGAACAAAGCGGAGACCTAAGACCCACTCCAGGTCGGGGGCCAGCATGATCGATCCGCCGGCGGCGGCGAACAAAAAAAGTGACGGCACCAGCACAATTTTTTTGCCCAGCCGGTCGGCGAGCAACCCGGTCAGCGGCACGAACAGGAACGCCGGCAACGAATAGGCGGTCATCACCAGACCGATGTTTTCGGTGGGGATATTCAAGGCCGCGCGCATGGCCGGCAATGCCGGCGAGATGATCGGAAAGGCCAGTAAGCCGGCGAGGGTGGTAAGAAAGATGATATTGAGCGGATGATTGCGGGGGAAGCGGGGCATGGGCTTGATTAAACCGCAAGGGCGCGGGCGGAAAGTAAAAAGAAGGCCGCATCGGTCTTTTCTAGGCTGGGCCGGGCGTGTAGGTTAGGCCCGCTTTCGAAACCGGGAGCGCCAATGGAGGGAACTATGGCCGAAATGCAGATCAAAGTCGCAGACATCCAGCAATTGACGACCGGCATCAAGAAATTTGAGTTTGAGGCGGTCGACGGCGGCGAATTGCCCGAATGGCAGCCCGGCGCGCATTTGATCTTTGTTCTGGATGCGCATCTGCATAATTCCTATTCCCTGTCCGGCGATCCCACCGAGCGCGGCAAATATGTGACCGCCGTGCTGCGCGAAGAAAATGGCGCCGGCGGCTCCAAACATATGCACGATAAGGTTTCGGTCGGCGACGTGCTGACCGTCCAGGGGCCGAACAACAATTTCCCCCTGGCCGAAGACGCGAAATCGCACCTGTTGATTGCCGGCGGAATCGGCATCACGCCGATGCTGGCGATGGGCCGCCATTTGAAGGCCAGCGGCGCCAATGTGCATCTCCACTATTGCACCAAATCGCCGGAAGAGACCGCCTATATGGACGAGGTGAAGGCGGTGTTCGGCGATGATCTCACCTTCCATCATGACGGCGGCGATCCGGCCAACGGCATCAAGCTCGGCGACGTGTTGAAGACGCCCGCCGACGGTGCACATCTTTATATTTGCGGTCCCGGCGGCTTGCTCAATGCCGCCCGCGAAGCCGCGAGCCACTGGCCCGACGGCAGCGTCCATTTCGAATTGTTCGCCAGCGCCAAGGCCCCCGGTGAGGCCCCAGCCGCTGCGCCCGATGGCGACCATGAATTCGAGATCGAATTGAAAGTCACCGGCAAGACCTTCACCGTGCCCACCGACAAGACCATCATGGAAGTCCTCTGGGACAATGATGTGGAGGTCATGTATGCCTGCGAAGAGGGCTGGTGCGGTAACTGCAAGACCGGATTGCTGGGCGGCGCCGTCGATCACCGGGACGAATATCTGGACGATGCCGAGCGCGAAAACCATATCCAGGTCTGTATCTCCCGCGCCGCGCCGGGCGAGACCAAACTGATCCTCGATATTTAGGGCAGGCCAGCGCATAAGTGCGCGCCCTTAATTTGCGTATATTTCCGGTTAGGTGGTTGAAAACCTGTGCAGGCCTCCCAATGTGTCATTCAATACCAATTTCGGTATTGAGGGGGGTGTTGAGGGCGAAGCAGCGATGTATTGTAATCGCGCTAACTGGGAATTTGTGTAGCAATGGCTACCAGATATTATATTGATGCCGGCGTAAATTGCGTCTTTATCGAACATGCTGGCGAATTTGTGCGCGGCGAAGGGCCGGCGAACCTGGCGGAGATACTCCGCGATCCAGCGTTCCGGCCCGGCATGAATTTTTTCCGGGATTGCTCCAGCACAACCTTGCCGACCGAATTCGGCTATGAATATTTCGCCCGCACCAAAGAGCAAAGCATGGGTGCCATCGAAAAAGAGATCGGCGCCGTCAAAATGGCCTGGCTGGTCAACGGGGCCCATGATTTTACCATAATCCATCAAATGAGCGTCTCTAGCCGGCTGACCACGGCAGGCGTGCAACGGCGCCCGTTTCGGGGCATCGAGAGCGCCTTCAATTGGCTGGAATTGCCGGCGGACTACCAAATCCGCTTTCCGGCCATCGCCGTCTCGCGTCGCCAGCTGGCCGCCCACGCGGCTGCATATTAGGCCCCTGTCCCGACAATTATTGGCAAGAACAATAAGACCGGGTAAGCTCGAAATTCGAATTTTATCCGAGAGGAATTTGCCATGCGGACTTTTATAGCTTTGACGGCGGCCGCCATGCTTGCCCTGGCTCCGGCCTTGGCCTTCGCCGCCGAAAAGATGGAGAAATCAACCTTGGATGCGGTGACCGACGGCGCCAAAAAGGCCGCCGACGCGACCGTAGAAGTGGTCAAGGAGCATCCCGGCAAATCCACCGGGGTCGTCGCCTGCGGCGTTGTCGTCGCCTTTTTCCCGCCGGCCCTGCTGCTTTGCGGCGGCGCATTGGTGGCCGGAACCGGCGTCGACGTGGTGGCCGACCAGGACGATTAAAAATACTGTGCCGGTCAGGCGATTTTGCGCGTGATCGCGATTGCGAATCCGGTTACATGTTTTTGGCACACAGGCGTGAACAGTGACATCCATTTAGCCAAGCAGGGGGCCCCATGGCAGGCAGCATCAATAAAGTTATTCTGATCGGCAATTTGGGCGCCGATCCGGAAGTAAGAATGTCCCAGGACGGCAAAAAAATTGCCAATATGCGCCTGGCCACCACTGAAAGCTGGAAAGACCGCTCATCCGGCGAGCGCCGCGAGCGAACCGAATGGCACCGGGTGGTGTGTTTCTCCGACGGACTTTCCGGCATTATCGAACAATATGTGAAGAAGGGCTCCAAAATTTATGTGGAGGGCCAGTTGCGCACGCGCAAATGGCAGGACCAGTCAGGCCAGGACAAATACACCACCGAGATCGTTCTGGACGGCTTCAACGGCGTTATGACCATGCTTGATGGCCGCAGTGGCGGTGGAGGCGGTGGCGGTGGCGGTGGCGGTGGCGGCGATGCCCCATCCTATGGCGGCGACGATGACTACGGCCCACCGTCCGGCGGTGGCGGCGGAGGCGGCAGCCCGGTCGGCGACGACCTGGACGACGAAATCCCATTTTAAGCCGCGCCCAATCGCTGGTTTATGTGGTAGTTTGAGGCATGGTCATGCTACGTGACGATCTCCTCGATCTTTTGAAGCGCGCCGGCAAGGCAACCGACGCCGACTTTGACATTGGCGAAACCGGCTTGTTCCTGGCCGCGCTCGATCTGCAAGATGCGGATTTCGGCTATTACCGGGATCATTTGCACACCGTGGCCGCCGATCTGCGTCTGGCGTCGCGCGGCGTCAAAAATCTGCGCGACCGGTTGCGCGCGATCCGGGATGTGCTTTACCGGTTTCATAGCTACTCGGGCGACCGGGAAACCTACGACGATCCCAAGAACGCCAACCTGATGCAGGTGATCGACCGGCGCAAGGGATTGCCGGTGGCTCTCGGTGTGCTGGTGATCCATTGCGCCCGCTCTCGGGGTTGGGCGGTATCGGGGGTGAATTTCCCTGGCCATTTCCTGCTGCGTTTTACCTTCGAGGGCGAGAGCGTTCTCGTCGATCCGTTCGAAAAGCTGCAACGCTGGGATATGGACGATCTGGCGGCGTCGCTGGCGCGCATATCGGGCGGCAAGCCCGAGCCCCAGGCCCAGCACATTCATTCGGTGGCGGACCGCGAGGTGTTGCTGCGCCTGCAAAACAATATCAAGACCCGCGCGCTTAGCGCCCAAGACAGCGACCGGGCCATCGATGTGCTGGAAACCATGCGCCTGATCGCCCCCGGCCAGTTCGAATTGATCGAAGAGCTGACCATGCTGGAGCTGGAAGACGACCGGGTATCGGCGGCCACCGGCCGGCTGGAAGCCTACCTGGAGGGCGATTTGCCCGACCCGGGGCCGGCCAAGGCGTTGCTCCGCCAAATCCGCAACATGCTCAACTAAGCGTACCGGCTTAAGCTTGCAGCTCAATTTTACTGAATATGGCGAGGACAATAGCGGGGTGCCTCTATTGATTCTGCACGGCCTGTTCGGCGCGCACCGTAACTGGGCCGGGGTGGCCCGCGCGCTCAGCCAGAGCCGGCGGATTCTTGCCCTCGATCTTCCCAACCATGGCGGCTCGCCCTGGACCGACGATTGCGGTTATCCGGCCATGAGTGATGCCGTCGCCGGCTTCATGGCGGCCCAAGGGATCGCTGCCGCCGACATCATGGGCCACTCCATGGGCGGCAAAACGGCTATGACCATGGCCTTGATGCGTCCCGAATTGGTGCGCCGCCTGATCGTCGTCGATATCGCGCCGGTGCCCTACGATCATTCCAGCACCGCCGAAATCGATGCCATGCTGGCCGTACCGCTGGCCGAAGTAGGCTCGCGCGGCGATGCAGATGCCTTGCTGGCCGCCGCCATCATTGAGCCCGGCCTTCGCGCTTTTCTGCTGACCAATCTCGGGCGCGGCGCGGATGGCTTTGAATGGCGCATCAATCTGGCCGGGCTGAAGGCGCAACTGGCGGACCTGCACGGCTTTCCGATTGCGCCTGGCGCGTGCGCCTATGACGGGCCAACATTGTTTATCGCCGGCGCGTTATCCAAATACATCCGCCCCGAACATGGTCCCGCCCTGGATAGATTTTTTCCGGCCCACAGCACGCAGGTTATCGATGGCGCCGGCCATTGGGTGCACGCCGATGATCCGGCGGCGTTGCTGCAAGTGGCCGAAAGGTTCTTGGATCGGCCCTAGTCGAGCGGCTCGATGCCGCCGACCGGCGCGGTTTGTGGCGCCGCCCTGCGTATCCAGGCCAGCCAAATGGTGGCCGTCAACAGAATGGCGACCATGGGCAGTGCCGACAGATTGACCCATTTCCAGCCGAGGAAGTGGAATATAGCGCCTGACGAGAGCGACGACAGGGCCATGAATGAAAACACCGTGAAATCGTAGATGCCCTGAACTTTGTTGCGTTCCGATGGGGTGTAGACCCCGGTCAACAATGCCGTGCCGCCGGTAAAGGTGAAATTCCAGCCAGCGCCGACCAGGAACATGGCGACCCAGAAATGGGTCAAGGTGATCCCGTTTAGGGCGGTCGCCACCGCGAGCAGCAGCAACAGGCCGCCGGCGAAAATGACCTTGATATGGCCGAACCGGGTGATCAGGTGGCCGGTGAAAAACCCCGGCGCGAACATACCAATGATATGCCATTCAATAACCAGAGCTGTGTCATTAAAATTGAAATTGCTGCCAAGGCGCATGGAGAGCGGCGTCGCAGTCATTAAAATGTTCATCGCCACATAGCCGATGGCGGCGGCGATAAATGCGACGATAAATGTGGGCTGGGCCACAATATCCAGAAGCGGGCGCCCCTTGTCGGCATATTCTTCCCGGCTCAACTTGGGAATATCGATGAAGGTCACGATCAGGCCGGTGGCCAGGCATAACCCGATGAGCGCCAGCATGGAGCCGGCGAATTCCACATCGACAAACAAGTTGCGCGTGACCTTGGCGGTTTCCGGGCCGACCACGGCGCCGACGACGCTGGCGGCGAGGACAAGTGAGATTGCTTTGGCCTTGAAATTGTCGGGCGCGGCATCGGCGACGGCGAACCGGTATTGCTGGGAAAAGCCGGAATAGATGCCGTAGAAAAACATGCCGACATTGAACAGCAGGAAATTATTGTCCGGCAGGGATGTATAACAGATCCAGCAGCCGCCGGCGCCGATAACTGAGCCAATGACGAAGCCCACCTTGCGCCCGAACAGGCGCATCAGATGCGCTGCCGGCAGGGTGCCGCTGGCGGTGCCGACCAGCATGATGGTGATCGGCGCCGTCACGAAGATCAGATTTTCGCCCAGCATATTGGCGCCGACCAAGGTCGCGGCGAGGAACATGAGCCCCCGACCGGAATTGAACAGCGCCTGACAGATGGAAAGAACGAGAACGTTACGTTTATCGCGGCCAAAGGACATGGGAGTGACTTATACCTTCGAAAGCCATCTCACAAGACGGCCACGCGCACGTTTATGCCGCCGGCTGGCGCCCGCTTTTGGGGGTGAAACCAATCACCGCGACCAACATGATGGCAGTGACCGGAATGGCCGCCAAGACCAGAATGTTCCAGCCCGCGAAATGATACAGCATGCCCGAGCTTAACGATGTCAGGGCCAGCAGGGTGAAGATGATCAGATCGTTGACGCCTTGCACATTGGCCCGCTCCGACGGCTTGTGAATGCGGATCAACAAAGCGGTGGCGCCGGTAAATGTGAAGTTCCAGCCGACGCCGACGGCAAACATGGACAGCCAGAAATGCATCAGCGTGACCCCGGATACGGCGACGGCGGTGGTGCCCAGCATCAATACCCCACCGATAATGATAACCCGCACCGCCCCCCAGCGTTTGATCAGTTGGCCGGTGAAAAACCCCGGCGCGAACATGCCGATCACATGCCATTGGATAACAAATGCCGCGTCGTCGAAGGCGAAGCCGTTGCCGAGGCGCATGGCGATTGGCGCCGACGTCATGGTCAGGTTCATGGTGACATAGCCAAGCGCGCCAGCGGCGGCAGCGGCGATGAAGGCGGGCTGGCGCGCAATGGTGCGCATCGGCCTGGGCTCATCCGTCATTTCGGTGTTGCTGATTTTCGGGATATCCAGCGCCAGGATCACCAAGCCCGATAGCAGCGTCAGCCCCATAAGCCCGGCCATGGTTCCGGCAAACTCGTCGGCAAACAGGGTGCGCGTGTGTTTTGCCAATTCCGGCCCGGCGAAACCGCCGACAATGGCGGCGGCCAGCACCAGCGATATGGCGGTTGCCTTGAAATCATCGGCGGCGGCGTCGGCGGCGGCAAAACGGTATTGCTGGCCGAACCCGGTATAAATGCCGAACAGGAACAGCCCGCCCGAGAAGGCCACCAGATTGCCGTTAAGAATAGAAAAATAGGCGATGATGCAGCCCAAGACGCCAAGGGCCGAGCCGATGACAAAGCCGAATTTCCGTCCGATCCGCTGCATCAGGCGCGCCGCCGGCCAGGTCGCCGCAGCAAGGCCGAATAACATCACCGAAAAGGGCAGGGTGATGAAAGTCAGATCGTCCCCCAGGATCGGCGCAGCCACCAGCGGGCCGACCAGGAACATGACGCCAAATCCGGTCATGAACAGTGCCTGGCAAATTGCCAGCACCAGGACATTTCGTTTATCGCGCTTGGTTGCCATGGCGCCTGATTAGCGGCTGGGACCGCCCGAAACAAGCTTTTCAAGATGCTTTTCCAAGCGGCGGAATTGGATTTTTCTTAACCGTCAGCTACCAGGGCGATTCGGCCCTTTGGTTCCCTAAATGCGCTTGCCCGAACGGCTCTGATGCGGGTTTCCATTGGCATGAAAAAAGACGAGAAAAAGTCAATGATATCAATGGATTGCCAGCGCCGTTTTGGGATGTTCCGGCGCCCGGTCCTGGTTGCCGTGTGGGCTTGAATTTGTTATAAATCAGCGGTCTTGAACGCGGCGATTGCGCGCGCCTCAAGCCATCCATTTATTGCCCCGGAACCGTAATTTGACCGTACCTCCAGATACTCCAGACGATCTCCCCCCCGGCGATATCGATACCGGCCCACCCGGCGATATTCCCCCCGAAGAGCCGCCGGGAAGCGCTGGTGAGACTCCGCCGGGCGGCGATGTAACTCCGGTCAATATCGAAGACGAGATGAAAAGTTCGTACCTCGATTACGCCATGAGCGTAATCGTATCGCGTGCGCTTCCCGATGTGCGCGACGGCTTGAAGCCGGTGCATCGGCGCATCATCTTCGCCATGAAAGAAGGCGGCTACGATTACAACCGGCCGTTCCGCAAATCTGCGCGCATTGTTGGCGACGTCATGGGCAAGTATCACCCGCACGGCGATGCCGCTATTTATGATGCCATGGTGCGCATGGCCCAAGATTTTGCCATGCGCCTGCCGCTCATCCAGGGCCAGGGCAATTTCGGTTCCATGGATGGCGACCGGGCGGCGGCGATGCGTTATACCGAAGCGCGTCTGGCTCGCTCTGCCCATTCCCTGATCGAAGATATCGACAAGGACACCGTCGATTTCATCTCCAACTATGATGAATCCTCGCGCGAACCCTCGGTTCTGCCGGCCCAATATCCCAATCTTCTGGTCAACGGCGCCGGCGGCATTGCCGTCGGCATGGCCACCAATATCCCGCCGCATAATCTAGGCGAGGTGATCGACGCCTGCTTCGCGGTCATGGATGATCCGGCGATCAGTATCGACGATTTGCTGGAACACCATATTTTCGGGCCCGATTTTCCCACCGGCGGCATTATTCTCGGCCGCCAGGGCCTCCGCCAAGCCTTCCATACCGGGCGGGGTTCGGTACCCATTCGCGGGCGCACCCATATCGAAACATTCGGCAAGGACCGCGAAGCGATCATCGTCACAGAAGTTCCCTATCAGGTGAACAAGGCGCGCATGGTTGAAATTATCGCCGAGGCGGTGCGCGACAAAAAGATCGAAGGCATATCGGACCTGCGCGACGAAAGCGACCGGGACGGCGTGCGCGTGGTGATCGAAGTGAAGCGCGACACAATGGCCGAGGTGGTGCTCGCCCAACTTTACAAATTCTCGCCCCTGCAGACCAGTTTCGGCGTCAACATGCTGGCCCTCACTGGCGGCCGCCCGGAACAGATGAACCTCAAGCAGATCCTGCAGGCGTTCGTCGATTTCCGCGA
>ENA-OREN01002690-OREN01002690.1-marine-metagenome-genome-assembly--contig:-NODE-2690-length-17559-cov-4.346928_pt1 | contig 17559 bp, 17 predicted proteins | sample MGYA00248624_ERZ508555 | MGnify/ENA primary metagenome ERZ508555 (study PRJEB26222, sample SAMN06267773) | marine metagenome | isolation source: Saanich Inlet, British Columbia, Canada | place...
GTTGTTTGTTTTAAAATCCCAGTTTAACTGTTTGTTGTTAGCTTTGTAGTTTATTATTCTATGTATGTTCATTTTATACCCCTTCGTGCGTGTAGTTGGTTTTTTGTCTCTTTTGGGTTTATCCTCGAGAAATAGCGTGTGAGACATAAAATCCGCCATTACTTTTTTCTGTCCAAAAAGCCCGTCAAATGATGGGATTAATTGGATAGAAGCTATGAATTAAGCACCGCCTTCCGCTTTTGCGATGGCTTCCCTCGCTATTCTGCCTACCTTTCTCGCCCAATCTACCAACTGATCTTGACGGTTCGGAAAGCCAAGATTAACCTTTAATTCATTGATTGATTGCAACGCTTCTATTAATTCTGGTGCTGATGCTATCAGATTCGCGTTGGCTTCTTGCTCATTCCAATCGGTTACGGTTGCAAGAGTCTTTCTGTGTTTTTCATCAATAATATCAATTTCAAATTCTGATATATGCGATGCTATCCATTTTCCTTTTGTGTGTTTCATTTTTTTACCTTTTTTTTAGTTATTTCATTTAGAAAATCCTGCAATAGTTCGCCCATTTCGTCCCTGCTGTGAGTTTTCTTCGCAAGATTATTGTATTTTTTTATAAGATCATACGCAATGCTTTCACCAGTTGGCGAATAACCCGTTGAAATTACCACCCCGTCAAATTGGTAATAATCGCAAGACCAGCCATAAGCCCCACTCGAATAAGCAAACGGCGATTGATACACGAGCAAGTTATCGAGATCACAGTACCCGACTGCATACAGTTGTTTTGCATTCTCTCGGATTTGTTTTTTAGTTGTTTTTAGTTTCATTTTATTTATCCTTTGTTTGTTATTTTTACCCTCGTGGGCGAAAAGATATTACATACTATTACTTAATAAAGCAAGCGAATAAGTAATAATAAGTAATAATATCACAAAGAATAATGGATGCCTCTCTCCATGTCTTATATAAATGAGGGTATAGATTGGATCATATTTATATTAATAAGAATATACTATAAGGAATAACAGAAGGGCAGCGCTGGAAAGATCCGGAAGCCCCCCCCCCTTGGGTGCGCTCGGGCGAGAGGAGGGGGAGTGTATTATGTAGCCCAGATATATTATCGAATAAATAAAGTTTTTTCCCCTATAGTGTTTCCGAATTAATAGTAAGGAACTCTAAGTTCTTGATATCGTTAAGGTTATATGACCAAAAAGACAGACAAAAAGGTAGATAAGATAGTGGCTAAGGTCACAAAGGATATACAAGATAACTTGTATATGAAAGATTTCCTTACTCAGCATGAGAAGGAGACGGGTTTAAAGACCACACGTTTTACGCATAAGAAGAAACAATTTTTACATCAGTTAGTGGCGTGTAACGGTTTTATTACTACTGCTGCTCAAGAGATGGGCTATTTTCACGGTTCGGTAAGATTCGCAATGCAGTCAGACCCCGCATTTAGTCAGGCGGTCAAGGCAATACAAAATGGATTCTTGACTGAACGATTAGACGCTCTTGAGAAGCTAAGTTACACGCAAGCATTAAAGGCTGGGAATATTACGGAGCGTATTTTCCAGTTAAAGGCTCATGCTCCTGAGAAGTATAGGGAGAGGCAGAGGCAACAGAACACACAGGTCAATGTAATGATAAGTGGGACATCACCAAAGGACAGGGCAGACGCATTAAAGAATCTAAAGATAAGGCGATAAAGTCTGATAATGACTTGAGGCGGAGTATTTTTATGACTCCGAGGGATATATTCACAATGTTTCTTAGAACATCGTATGGATTAAGTCCAGGCATGGCAGATGAAGCCACTCATTTTGCTATAGATTTGTTTGAGTTAGATTCAAATGGAAAGTTGCCGATTGAGTGGGAGATGTGGTATAAGCACCAAGTATAGTGGACGTTAATATATCATATAGGGATGGTGAGGGCAATGCTACTTCTCCATTACCACATCAGGAGGAGTATCATCTTTATACAGGATTTTGCAAGCATCATTTGTTAGCGGGTTCTTTGGGAACGGGTAAGACTGAGGCTATGTGTATGGAGGCTATCCATCAGTCTGCTGCTTATCAGAACAATTTAGGCTTGATGGGCAGGAAGGTATTAGATTCATTTAAAAAGTCCACTTTGATACAATTATTAGACTTAGGTGAGGGTTTTATACAGAAGCATAGGGCGCAGGAAAAGGAGATAATATTTAAGAATCGGTCAAAAATTGTATATATGGCTTTGGATGATTCGAGGGATTCTATTCAGCGTATTAAGTCGATGAATTTAGGTTGGTTTGCTTTTGATCAGTTAGAAGAGATGAGTGAGCAGACATTCATAGCAGCTGCAGGACAGATGCGTCGTAAGCATGCTATGCGTGTTAGTTTTCATACTTGTAATCCAGCGGGTCATGATTGGGTTTGGCACAGATTTAAGAAGAATAAGAAGAAGCAGAATGATAAGAAGGATGGTTATCGTTTAATAGAGACAATGACATGGCAACCAGGAATCCCCCCACCTGAGACAGATGCAGAGGTAGGATATTATTCAGATAATCCACATTTACCTTCTGATTATATAAAGCATTTATTAGAAATGCCATCTCAGTGGGTTAATCGGTATGTATATTGTAGTTGGGATGATTTTGCTGGTGCAGTTTATCCTGAATTTGATGAAGAGAAGCATTTAGTAAAGCCTTTTCAGATCCCTGATTGGTGGAATCATTATGTAGTATATGATTATGGGTATAGAAATCCTACTGCGATTTTATTTGCTGCTGTTGATGAAGAGGGGAATGTATATGTGTATGATTTAATATATAAGTCGGAGCATACGATTGATTTATTAGTGCCAAAGGTAGAAAGAAGATTGAAATCTGGTATTAATTATACATTTTTGGCAGATCCAAGTATTGTAAGGACAGAGAGAGATGGCAATAGTGTAGCGGATGAATGGTATGAATATGGGATTGAGTGGGAAAAAGCAAAGAATGATAAAAGGGCAGGGTTTGAAAGGGTGTCTACATATTTAAAACCAGACATTAATGGTAAGTGTAAGTTATTGTTTTTTAATACTTTAAATATGAAACCTTTGGTAGATGAAATCGTAGAGTATAGGTGGAAAGAGTTAAAACATGGCTTTGAAACTCGATCTCTACCAGAAGAACCTATTAAGAAAAATGACCACGCAATGGACACTTTGCGGTATTTAGTTCATTATATAGAGGATAGCGATAAGCCTTCTAATAATCTTAAATCGGATGGTTGGTTGAGTCTTTTTAATAAACCTAAGAAAAATAGCTGGATGAGTGCATGATATTACAGGAATTGCATGAAATATTTGATGCAATGATGCAGAATGACCGTGATTGGTTTAAGTCTGCTAAGGAGTCTGTTCGTTTTTATACGGGTGGCTTTGGAACTGGTCAGTGGGAACAGGAAGATTTAAATAAGTTAAAGGCAGAGGGAAGACCTCCTTTGCAGTTAAATATAATTTTACCAAAGGTAAACTTGGTTACGGGTGTTGAAAGACAGGGGCGAACTTCCTGGAAAGCTAAGCCTGTTGATAGTGATGATTATAATGAAGCGCAGATTACTACATCATTGTTATTTCACTTAGATAGAAATAGGCAGTTACAGAGCTTATTCTCAAGAGTTTTTAAGGATGGAGTAATCACAGGGAGAGGTTGGGTAGATGTCTCAGTTGAACCAGGCGAGTTTTATGATGGTGAAATGAACATCAAAAGGGAATCATGGGCGAATGTTCATATTGACCCTGAAGCAAGAACACCAGACACAAAAGATTGGAATTGGTTAGCCAGAAGCAAATATCTCACATTAGGTCAGTTAAAGCGAATGTTCCCCGATTCTGCTGGCGAAATCAAAAACATAGATGAGTTGATGACGATTCCTACGTCAGTGGATACAGAGCAAGGTTCTTTATATGGTTCTGGAGATGAAATTAGTGGAGCTAATCATTTAGATCCTGCCCATAAGAAGATTCGTGTTATTGAGATGTGGAATAGAGATTATGTTAGAGAGCATTATATTATTAACAAAGAGACAGGGCGTATTTCACCGACTGGTTATAAGCAAAAGAAGATTGCAGAGCAACATATACGAGAATTAAAGCAGTTTGAGGAACAGTCTATGCAGGGTAATACTAATTTGGGTGTTATCTCAAGGGTAGTGCCTAAGACATTTTTAACCATTACATCTGGAGCAAGGGTATTGCAAGAGACTCAGGCTAATCCTTATAATCATAATAATTTCCCATTAGTCCCTTATTTCTATCATTTCGAGGATATGGGTGAAAAGGTTGAGACTTTTGGATTAGTTGAGAATATGAAAGACCCACAAAGAGAGAAGGATAAAAGGCGTTCACAGATGCTGGATATTATAAATCGTTCTCCTCGTGGTGGTGGAATCTTTAGTGGAAATAAGGTTTCAGCTGAGCAGATGAATGAAGCATCACAATCAGGTAAATGGATTGGTATACCTGGATTCAAGGGTAGAGTGACTGATTTTATGCAACAGTGGAGTAACTCTCACTTATCATTAGTGAGTAGTATTTCTGCAATGGAAACTAAGGCAGAGATGGATGCTAAAGAAATCTCTGGTGCAACTGATCCTATGATGGGAGTTGCTACATCCACAAAAGAAAGTGGTATTGCAGCTCAGACAAGAATCCGTCAGGGCATGATGACCTTACAGGAGCAATTAGAAAACTTAGATACTACAAAAATGCAGGTATTGAAGTTGGCTATTCAGAATATGCAACAGTATTATACTAAGGATAAGATTGGACGTATTATTGGTGCAGAGATGGGGTCTTTAGAGTCTCCAGAAGAAATGATGCAAGCCAATCAGGTCATAGATAAGTTCCTAAATAATTTTGAAAAATTTGAATTTGATATTGTGTTAGATAAAGGTGAAAACTCAGCAACGATGAGAGCCTTAAAAGCACAACAGGTAGGTGAGTTAATCCGTAATGGATTTACAAGCCTATTCCCGCTCTATGTAGAACTCTCAGACATGGATGCAGGAAAAGAATTGCTTGAAAAGTTTGAGGAAGAACGATCCGCAGGTGTGCAAGCGCAGCAAGTATCCGCTATGAATGGCGGTCAACCTATGGGTAAATCGTAACCTTCGTAAACGAAAAAGAGACCCCCGAAAGGGACAAGTCAAAGGAGAGAACAATGGAAGAACAGGAAAACTATATTGATGAGGTTAAGGAATTGGATGGCTCAGCCACAGATTCCCCCGAAGTAAATGTAGAAGGGCAATCAGTAGAGACACCCGCAAGCGAACCTACGGTATTTAAGGTCGGAGATCAGGAGTTTACTTCTATCGAAGATATAGTATCGTATGCAGAAAATACGGATAAGTCTTATAAGAATCTTCAGGAGCTTAACGGCAAGCAAACCAATGAACTTGGAGACTTGCGAAAGTCGTTAGAAGAAATCAAGGTAAACACTACTCCGAAAGAAGTAGAGACTCAGTTACCCGAGTATGATCCTTATGATGTGAATACGGTATTACCGCATATATCTCAATTAGTTAAGAAAGAAATGGATGCAAAATCCAAGATACAAGAACATGAGACTGCGAAGCGAAGGATTAAGGATTCACAGCAGACGATGATAGATGGTTTTATTGAGAAACATCCTGATTTATCAAATGAAGAGCTGACACAGATTGCACAGTTCGGAGATCAGCGTGGGATTGCATTAATTGATGATGCTTACACGCTACTAACAATGGCGCAGGAGAGGAAGAAAGCCAAATCCGAAGGCGTTAAAGAAGTCACAGATAAATTAACACAAGCAGACTCAGTTCCAACAACATTGAGTAATGCTACAGGTGGAAATGAGACTGCGATTGATTTTGATGCCATTAATCAGACAGACTGGAATGGTTTGTCAGATAAAGTTCGGATGACAGCTTTAATGCAGACTCCTGCTGGTTAAATAAACATTACAAAGGAGTAATATTATGGCATGGGCTTCAGGTCTAAATGTCTCCCGTTGGGCTAAACAACTCGCTTACGAAGTTGGTAAAGAAATTTATTTCAATAAGTTCATGGGGAGCGGATTCGACAGTATGATTGTCGAAAAATCAATAGAATCAGGAAAAGGCAAAGACATCACATTCGGTCTTGTAGGATTATCGGGAACAGTTGTAACTGGTGATACTTCTTTAGAAGGCAGTGAAGATAGTCTTTCTTCCTATTCTCAAACAGTAGCAACAGGACAGAGACGTTTTGGTGTGATTAACGCAGGTAACTTTGACGATAGCAAGGTGCTTTATAGTTTTCGTAATGAGGCATTAGCTCAGTTAAAACAGGAATTTGCCGAAGATCATGATGCTCAGGTGTTTTCTGCACTGACTTTGACTGAAGGCGCAGGTGCATATTTACGTGCTGACGCAACGGCTTCGGTATATGCTGCAACAGATCCTAAAGCTTCATTAGCTTCAACGGATTTGGTCACAGCATCTGACATCTCTAAGTTAAAGAAAATGGCAATGTTGGGGACATCTAAGAGTTATAAGATGAAACCAGTTCGTGTAGAAGGGAAGAATTATTTTGTTCTCTTACTACATCCAGAAGCTGCTTATGATTTGGGTCAAGATACTACTTGGAATAACGCACAGCAAAACGCGAATGTTCGTGGTAGTGAAAACCCAATCTTTTCGGGTGCATTAGGTGTTTATGATGGTGTAATCGTTCATGAGCATGAAGGTATCACGACAGCGGATGATGGCGGTGGAGCAACTGTCCATTATGCACGTAACCTATTTATGGGTGCGGGTGCTGGATTGTATGGTAAAGTAGGAGATATGTCTTGGGTAGAAAAGACATTTGATTACGGTAATAAATTAGGTGTTGCCGCTGGTCAAATTTATGGTGTAGATCGTGCTACGTTTAATAGCAAAGATTACTCTGTAATCCAATATATAGCTACTGCTACCGATCTTTAATCTGATTGGATAATTGGGGCGGGAATTAACCCGCCCCTTTTTAAAGGATAGATAATGCAATTATCAGCAATAAGAACAGAAATTAGAGACATTACAGGTGTAGATGACACTAATACAGTCAGCAATGCAACCTTAACTGATTTAATTAATAAGGGACATAATGTATTAGCTGATGAAGCTAATTTATTTGAAGCGTATGCGACTCGTAATTCTGTGAGTGATACTGCTGAATATCAGATGACCACCGATAAAGGAACGATTATTACAACGTGGACTACATTGGAAAATGGTGTCTCAACTGCATCTCAAGCCTTAGCTAATTTGATTCGTATTTATCGTGTTGATTTTGATGGTAGCCAAATGTCGAGAATCGGAATTGGTCAGATAAATGACATAGGTAGTGATATTGCAGATATGAATATGACTACAGCTTATGGATATTATTTAAGAGACGATAGATTGGGGATATTTCCAACACCCTCATCAGCCAAAGAAATTAAAGTATATTACTATAGTATACCTACAGTCCTTTCTTCGGATGCACATATCCCTATGATAGATGTTCGTTTCCATGAGGCATTGGTTTATTATGGTGCATGGAAAGTGATGGAACGATTAAGGGACATTAATTTAATGCCCTATTTTAAAAATGAATGGTTGGAATGGAAGAATAAGATAATTTTAGATAGACAATCCAGAGCTGGAGAGTCATCCATTACTATAGCATATAAGGACTTCTAATGCCAAGACATGAGATTAAGGATTTCTCAGGGGGCTTGGTTACAAATCAGTCTGAATTTGATATACAAGAAAATCAATTTCAGACTTTTGAAAAGATTACCAATAAGAAGCCAGGACGATTAGAAAGACCAAAAGGACAAACACCCAAAAGCGGTGCATTGGTAATATCCAATCTTCATACTGAATTAACACAGTATAGAACAGAAAAAGATAGTGCCGATGCTGATACGTCAACAAATTGGTGGATTTCTGGTCATAAATCAGATACTCATCGTTTTGATGAATCTGATGGCGTAGGTGGATCTTGGACTTCTATACTTACCTTTGCCTCTGGCTCACCAATATTTGATTTCTTAGTTCATAACCAAATCTTGCGTATCGCAGATGGAAGTTTTGCTAATAACTCTAAATGGTATGGACATATTAAAAGAGATGTATTAGGAAGCAATGTCGGTTCTAATGTTTATTCCGATGATGGAAGTCGAGTCCCTAATATTGCTACCCCATATTATAGCCAATTATATGATGACTGGTCTTTAACTGATGCAGAAATTGCAGCACCAGTAATTGTTAAGATGTCTATGTCTCATGATGGTGGGGATGATTTAACATCTGATAATCATGTTGGCTTATTCGTATATGAACCAAGAACAAAATACGGAACAGCCGATTTGGAAAATGATGAACATAATGCATGGACAAATGCAATGACTAACGAGACATTTGATCCTGCAGATCGGTATGCTTGCACTTACTTGTATGATTATATACAGGAATCTGAGCTGTCAAAGGATGCGAATGGGAATATAGGTGTTACTGGATTTGATGTAGAAACAGGTTCAGATGAAGTGACAGATAGTGGAGATAAGGTTTTTGAAGTATTAACATCTACCGAACAGGATTTAAGTGTGTCTGATGGGACAAAGTTTACACAATATACTTATATTAAGGTTGATAAAGAGATTATGTTCATTCGGTATATTAGCGGTAATACTCTTTATGTTAAACGAGGTCAATTAAATACATCAAATGTAGAGCATGAGACAAACGCAGATGTCTATTATCAGGCTTCTCCTCAAAAGGGGAGAGCAATTAATGTAGTTTTAAATGGATTCACCGTAAGCGGGTATCATAACCCAAGAATAACTGGTGTAAATATTTATTGGCAACCCAAAGGGGATGTAGATTGGTATTTAGTAGAGACAGTAGATATGAATAGGGGTTATGCAGACAGTCCCTTAGCATCTATTCCAGATATTAGATCACCGGGTTCGAGTAATCTTGATGTTAATTACTTAGGAACATACAATACAAACAATACTTTAGAGAATTGGGGGTATTGGATTGCTCCTCCCCAATCAACCGCATTAGATGATGTAAATGCACCTTTTACTCTTAGTGCTACAGCATGGACAGGCGCAACAAATGATTTCTCAAATACAGCTTACAGTCATATCGGAATATTATCGAGGCAAGAAACAGGTGACTCAAGTAATATGGGTACACAATTCAATAGGTTAGGCGCATGTTATACATTTTGTCAAAGTAATGGTGCGAATGATGACAGGGTAAGTTATGATTCCAGCATTAATACTAATCGCATTGGATGTAAAATAATAAGCACAGCTGCTAACACAGATAATCCCAATCGAGTTACCACTCATAGCAAGTCTCAGACAAAAATTAGTTCATGGTATATTCCTTTTGATGGAATGAAGCTCGCTACATATAACTCCTTAACAGGACGGGCAGGAAAAACAAAAATCAGTGCCATCAAATGGAACGCATCCGCTACAATGAATAATCGTGCTTATTATGCGAATATTGATACGGTGGATGAGAACGACCAAACATCAAGAGAAAAGAACCAAATATACTTTACAGACCCCTTTAAATTAGATGAGATAATCCCTGGAAGATATATTACTATTGGTAAAAACGATGGAGATCAAATTCTTGCGCTCAGAGAGTATAGAAATAAACTCTTTGTATTTAAGAAGCGTCATACTTATGTGATCAATACGAGACATCAAGTGGAAAAGCATTTTGTGGGTGTTGGTATAGATAGCAAACATGCAGTATTTGAAACACCGTTAGGTTTAGTATGTGCGAATCAACAGGGTATTTTCGCAGTAAATCCAACTACCAGTAAAGACATATCATTCAAAATAAGAGATACATGGCAATCTTTAACTTTAGATAAATGTAAGATTGGATATGATGGTGTTGAAAATGAAATTATCATAGCTTATAATACGAATGGTTCTGATGCTTATGTTATGAACTTAGATAATGGAAGTTGGGTAAAAAGAGACTTTACTTCTAATAGTTTGACTTCAAGTAATTTTGTTCTTAGTAATGAGTTTAGACCATTATTAATTGTTGGAGAGACGGTCTAATGGCAGTCAATGGAAAAATCCAAGAATTAAATAATGGATCTTTAGCGACCACAACTGCTATCATTAAAACTAAACGATTTGATTTTGAACTACCTGAAGAGAGAAAACGATTTAATCATATTATATTAAATTATAAGTCTGGTTCAGCAGTTTCTGTTGATATTTATGTAGATGGAAGTGCATCTTCTTCACAAACTTTGTCTTACGTATCTCAAGTTACTGTGGGAGCGGTCTCGAAGAAGATTAATGTGACTGGCAAAACGATTGAATTAAAGGTTAGCTCTGCTGACAATGTCTTTGCATTAGAGTCACTGTCTATTGAGTATGCTTTAATACCGAGAACACCCTAATGGCAGAAGTAACACAAGATCGGTTATTAACAGAGATTAATAAGAAACAAGATACCATGCTTGATCTAAAGCAAGGATTTTATTCACCAGGTGAAGGCGAAAATGGAGATACTGGGATATGTTCTAATGCAGGTGCATATTTCTTTGGCATTAAAATTAGAGACAGGTGGAATTATACAGATTTATCTTCAAGCAATCCCTTAGATGTAGAAGCGGTTGCAGCAAATCATATTACTGAGAACATCACTAAGTATCTTACTGATAATAGCACAACCATTAATCAGGTCATAGATGATACTACCATTATTAATATTATTAATACATCAAAGCCAAGAACATTTTCATTTCCATTTGCGTCTACCACATTCGATTATGTGGGTTCGGGAACAACAAAATATGCGGGACAGGCAACTCTCTTAATGCCAGGTGGTATGGATATAGACAGAGTGTATGCTCTCTTTAATAACGATGTAACCAATGGTCAATCAATAGCATCTGTAAACCCAGTTCCTTTTAAGTGCAGACTAAAACAATTAAAATTAAGTAGCGAATTTTCTGGTAGTGGATCTGATGATATGGATGATGCTCGTTTTAACATCGGTGTTGCTTATACCGATCAAAATCAAGAGAATCCCATAAACATTAATACAGGTAATCTATCCCCAAGTTATGCTATTCCCTGGGGGTATAAAAGGGTATGGGATTATACATACACATCTACAGATAGTATATCAAGCGATGGATTTTGGTATGCATCAACAACTATTACAAACCCAACAAACTATAAATTTAAGTCCATTAATGGTTTGTTGATTTTTGAAGAAGTTTTATAGGACTAAAAGGAGATAGATATGGCAACAGTCAAAAGAGAAAAAGGAAGATGGGGAGAGACAATTCGTATATGGGTTGTGGATGAGAATGGGAACACAATTTTCCAACAACATATAACACCAGCGCGAACACCAATTGGCGCAAACAACAAAGATAGACGTAGGCAAGTTGATAGTATTTGGAATAAAGCAAAGCAAGCAGCACAGTCATTTAATGATAAACAAACTACAACTGATACAGCATCTCAATCTAATGATAGAATCTCTTTTGGTGATGATAATTTATACCATACTGATGACGGTAGAGCTTTCTCAACTATTGAGGATGCACAAGATCATTTAGATACACTGGATGCTAAAGGTGAATTTGATGAAAATATCACTGAGTTTGAAGATAGAATAAAAGCCGCTGGGCAAAAAAGAGAAGCATTAGCCTCAAGAATAGGGGCAAGAAAAGAGGGGATGCTTTTAAGCCAGCTTCAAAGGTCTATTTTAGGAACAGGTGGTGATCAAGCACAAGTTGAAGCATTGACACCAAGAATCCAAGAAGGAAGTCAAAGATCTCTACTTGATTATATCACAAAGAGTGAGGGGCAAACGTTATCAGACTTAGCTAATACAAAGCAATTTGAAGTTAAGGGTGATTTTGACTTAGAAGGATTAGGAATAAAACGAGATGCGCTTACAGATGCAATGCAAAGTTTTATCATGGGGCAAGAGACAGATAGAGCCAAGATACAAGCGACCCTTGATATGCAACCAGAGTGGTGGGAACAAGCATTGGGTCAATTCGCTGGCGGATTAGGTCAGGGATTAGGAAATGCCGCAGGTAGTGCTGTAGCATCAGACAGAAGGGTAAAAGAGAATATCTCTGTTGTAGGGAAGCTAAATAATGGACTTCCTGTTTACCTATTTAATTACAAAAATAGTCCTACACAACAGATAGGTGTTATGGCTCAAGATGTTGAATTAGTAAATCAAGATGCGGTTACAGAAATAGAGGGCATCAAACATGTATTTTACGAGAAGGCGGTGCAATAATGGCTTTTAAATTCAAAGTAAAGAAAAGCCCTAATCCGCTACAATCTGCTGTAGCAGGGTTTGCAGGCGGTTTCGGACAAGGGTTTCAAAAGGGGGCAAATGTTCAACTGCAACAAATGCTTAAAGATAGAGAAGATAAGAAAAACGCCAGCGTTAAAGAAATGAATACTTTTAATAACATCATATCGGGATTACCGCAAACCCCATCTAATAGATCGGATATACTTACTGCAAGATTATCTATTACAAATGGAAGCGCTACTGCAGTTGAAGCAGTTGAAGTATTGAGTCTTGGTGGAATAGATTTTCAGACTGAGAAAGAGTTGGGGCAATCAATTGAGACTCAGTCTACACAATTAGATCCTGTAGTTGCTACTCAAGAATCATCAGCTATGGAACAAGCAGGTATGCAAGGAAGTATTCCAAATCCATTGGAAGTAGAACAAAGAACTTCTGAAGCAAGACAAAACATTGGATTAGATCAACCAGCTAAAGATTCTTCCCGTCCAACAAGACAAGACGCTAACAAGAGATTAAGGTATCTTGATACAGGTGAATTAGTATTTCCTAATGTCAAACCTACTGATAATAAAAAAGTAAAGATTAGGCTAAAGCAGCTTAATAGTGATATTGAACAATTGAATGGGCAACTCTTTATGCTTAGTCTAAATGAAGATGAAACCAAGATAACCCCGATTAAAGCAGCCATCACTGCGAAACAGTCTGAAATAGATAAATTGACTCAAATAATTGGTCAGGAATCGGATTTCACAGATGATGACCCAATGAAGCTATTTGAACAATAATGCCTGTTACTCGTAATGAATTTATAAGTGAGGTTAAGAATAAATATCCGCAATATGCGAGTATAAATGATGACAGTTTATTTAAAGCTATCATTCAAAAATATCCCACATATATAGATCAGATAATCCCTGAACCAGCACAAGGGACATTATCTCCCCCGAAGGTTGAGCCAATATCCTTTACTCCTGAGTTTACTACTGCTCAGCCAGCAACAACAGCTCGTCCGCTTTCAGATGGGTCTTTACCAGGCTTAGATCCTAAGAGTGAAGCCGTGGCAAAGGGTGGTGGTATAGAACCTATCTTCTCTAAAGATCCACGTAGTAAGTCTTATAGATTTAGGACACACCTAACAAAAGAGGCAATGTTTGGTTATCCAGAATTAGGGTTAGATAAACCACAGACCACAGGAGAAATGGTTGCAGATATTGGTGGATCTATTGCTGGTGTATTAGTCTCTATTGGAACAACAGGTGCAGGTGTTACAAAGGCTTTGAGTTTTGCAGGGAGTAAGCTTCCCAGAGTTACTGGATGGATTAATAAGGCATTGCGAGGGAATAAAACTGCTAAAGATATTACGTTCGCTACAGCAAGAGATATATTGACCTTTAATATTCATGGACAAGCTTATAATAGACCCGATATAAAAACGTTTGAAGATAGAGTCGACTTAGTTTTAGAGAACACCCTTATGGCATTAGCCTTCAGTGGTGCTGGTGCTTTGAGGCATATTCCTAAATATGGAAAGAAATTAAGCACAACTGCCGTAGGCGTTATTGGCTGGGAAATGGGCGGAGATACCTTTGAAGAGAAGGCAATTAATTCTATTGCTCTTATGGGACTTCATGGTTTATTTAATACAAAAAAAGATAAAGTTAAGACCCAAAAAAGCATGAACGAATTGCTTACTACTTTATACCCAAACTTATCTAAGAAAGAGGCTATTAGGATTGTCAATAAGACTTTAGGTATTATCCAAAACACCCGCACTAAACTCCCTAAAGAATTACAGAAGAACCCTTTAGAGCTAATCTCTGAAAGAGCTGAATCTATTCGATTAGCCAGACCTATTGGTGAGTCTTTTGACCCTGTAACTATGCCACATGGTAGACCTTTGGCACTTCCAGAAGCAAGGACAGCTACTGGTTTTGAACCAGGTTCTCAGGTCAGGATTAAAGGTGCAGGAAGATATGCAGGTATTCAAGCTACTGTTAGGGAACTTAGACCTGATGGTAAGGTAAAGGTTTATTTAGAGACACGCCAAATGACAAAAACAGGTGGTCGGAATTTCAAAGGCGAAAGAATATTCACCACTGAAAAACTTGAACCTGTCCAACCTATAGAAGCAAAAGGTGAAGTCAGAATTGCACCAGAAGAGCAATTATCATTTGAGCTAAAGCAAGTAGAGACTGCAGTTAATAAAGGCAAAGTAAAGCCAAAGGGAGCAAAGCTTGCGCAAGAAGAATATATTAATCTTCATGAATCAGAAGTAAGCACACGAGGTATACTCGAAAACTCAAAATTAACCGCACAGCAACGCATTGCTCATGAACATTATTTAGAGCAAGTTAAAAAACTGAAACAGGAACTCTTAGATTTAGGTTCAATAGAATTGTATTCTGGGTTTCCTGTCCATGAGATGTTTAAATCTAAAAGGTCTATAAAAGATTTAACGCCAAAAGAAATTGATTTATTATATAGAGATGCTACTAAGAAACCTTTGATTGATATAGATAAAGTGATGGAAGAGTCTATACCTAAGGATTTAGTGGGAAAAAAGACAGCGATTGGTCTTATTCGTCGTTTAGTAGATGGTGCAAAGCAAGCCAGGAATCGTGTAAAGACTAAAGAAGGTAAGCAGATTATGGATGGTATTGAATCTGCTGATGAACACTGGCATAGCTTAGCAGGGAAATATGTAGAGAAACTTCGTTCTTTGAATTTCGATCAGATGACTGAGAAAGAGGGGATTAAACTCGGTAAAGCATTACAAAAAGGACAAGCCCCGCAGATTAAGAGAATATTAGATGACATCCATAAACGATTAACATCTGCTGGTTTAAAGGTAGGATATATTAAAAACTACTTCCCAAGAGTATGGAAACAGAATCTTACTCAGCATATATTTGAGGACTTGACTAAGCTACAAGAAATCATGATTAATAGTGGGAATAAATCTGACAAGATTATTGCATCTCATTTAAAAGACTATAGCCATGAAACGATACAGTTAGTTAATCATTTAATAAAAACAGGGCAAGCAAAGTCCTACTCTAAGGCTATCTCTAAATTAAAGTCAGACGTTTCTACAGAGCTATTTCCTGAAGCAAGTTTTGAAAAGCCACGCCGATTAGATTTGCCAGCATGGGTGTTTGAAACTGATGCTCGTAAAGTAATACCGCATTATATTGATGTTACAACAAAGCGAATTTCCTTAGTTGAAAAGTTTGGTGCAAACGGAGAAAAAGCAATTAAAAATCTTGAAAAGATTAATGCTGTTGATCCTAATGAAGCAAAATTGGTTCATGAAATCATTGATATGTATACAGGAAACGCAGAGAGGATTAATGGATATAAGGGTATTACCAGGGAATTAGTTAATGCGTATTATGGGTTTGAGGTTGCAACTAAAATAGGTTTGGGGACAGCGACTGTTCCCAATATTACTCAGACTCTTATTTCAACCTTACCAGAATGGGGTGCTTTTAGAGTAATTAAGGGAGGGGTAAGATTGTTTGATCCATCCGTTCGATCTGGTATCAGATCATCAGGCATATTCCGTGAATCTATGATAAATGCTTTCGCAGGAGTTGAACCTACTGGCGTTATGGGTGTGTTCGCAAAACTAACAACAAAGCTTGGATTTAACCAAATCAACAAAGCGAATCTATATTTATCTGCAAGCACATTTGAAGTGGGCGTAAAAGACTTGATGAAGATTGCGAAAGGAAAAGGTCTAAGAGCAGATTGGGCAAAGAAAAGATTAGGTGATTTTAACATCGATCATAAAAACCCATTATCAGATGAGAAGTTAGTAAAAAAGATGTATAGGTTTTCCGTAGATACTCAGTTACAGAAAAATGTATTGAAAGACCCAAAAATATTTAATGACCCAAAGTGGAAACCTCTCTTCTTGTTTAAGCGATTTGGTGTCAGGCAAACTACAATGGTTAAAGATATGGTAATGCGTGAAGTAAAACGTGGAAATGTAATGCCTATTCTAAGGCTAATGGTCTCTGCACCACTTGGTGGGGAATTTGTTATTTTTGCAAAGAATAAAATAAAATCTATTGCAACAGGGGATGAATACTACCGCAAAGAAGAACTATTCACGATTGAGCGTTTTGTGAATAATATAGCTGCAGTGGGTTCTTTTGGTATAATCAGTGATTTTATGGAAGCAGACGAACTCAGTGATATGGGAAGTAAGATTAAATTTACTGCGACTCCTGTTTTTGTAAATGATGCAAATGATTTAATTGATACTTACACCAGTGTCATGGAAGATTATGAAAAGTATGGAGATGGGTTCTTAGCGGTTAGACGCAATACTAATGATGTTTTGGGTTTATTCGGTTCTATACCAAGATATATAGGGAAGCAAACATTAACAACACAACAATCTGAAAATAGAGCCAGCCATTTTAGAGGAAGAGAGAGAACTGCTATCTTAGACCTCATGCTCGTTGGAGAAACCAAGAAAGCAAAGAATAGACTTAGATTGTGGAATAAGCATAACCCAGATAGTGGTTTTACGATTGATGACATTAGTCCAAAGGAATTAATGAAACGAGCGAAGCGGAAACACAAGATGCTTATAAAAGCAAAATCTTAGTTAATTATAAGGAACTATCCACCCCATAACACGTTATAAATATTGAACTTAAAGCCCAGTCATGCCTACCATAGGCTTAGGGCGTTGCAAACAATAAACAAGCGAGGGAATTATGGGAGCATATAGGGACTTTTCAGTCCAGAAAGCAGTATCACCTGCTGCAGAAGCAGTAAACATCACCAATACCAATACTACTAACGATGAAAGTCGTTCTATTTATATCGGCGCAAGCGGTAATTATAAATTTTATATCAATGGATCTTGGATTACATTTATCAATACCAATGCAGGGTCTATACTTCCAGTGAGAGCCACAGGAGCGGTAGATGCTTCTGATGACTCTGCCCCTGCATCCAACGAAATAGTCTTTCTTTACTAATGTTAGGCTTAGGACTCAGACTATGGACATCATGTACGCAGTTTATAGAGACTGCTTATGATGCCTGGAACTCAATTAACGAAAACTGGGAAGATCGACAATCTGACTGGGAAGATGAATAGGAAAATATTATGGCAACATTAACAGGCAACTCGATTGCTTCAACATATACAGGACTTTTATCAGTAAGCGGTGCGGTGGGA
>ENA-OREN01002695-OREN01002695.1-marine-metagenome-genome-assembly--contig:-NODE-2695-length-17530-cov-3.425199_pt1 | contig 17530 bp, 16 predicted proteins | sample MGYA00248624_ERZ508555 | MGnify/ENA primary metagenome ERZ508555 (study PRJEB26222, sample SAMN06267773) | marine metagenome | isolation source: Saanich Inlet, British Columbia, Canada | place...
AGGATGTTCTGTAGCGATCCTCTCAGTTGGAACACTCTTGCTGACCCGCTCCAACTCCCACCTACCCGGTTCACCTGTCAAACCTTCAAACTCTGCGGGGAAGGAATACCAACTACCCCACCCACTGGCTTCCCCATACCCGTCCGCCTGATCCGAAATGCGGCCTCCCGTGTATCGGTTGTATCGACTAGATGGCCCCTGAACCCTCACCTCATACTCGGTGATATAAGCCGGAGGGTTTTCAAAACACCAAGATAGAGTGTAGTCATCACACTCGTCTCCCAAAAACCGAACAATGCCTTTGAGATCCGCAGCATTCTTGTTGGACAAACCGCCCCTTCGATGCCTCTCAGTACGGAAAACCGTAAACACCCGAACTGGAAATTGAGACCTTGCCGACAAGAAACGGGAAACTAAACGCTGCGCCTGCCTTTCCGTACCTTTCGACCGAAACAAGCCACGGATGGCCGAGTCCAGCGCCCGCTGATTCCCCATGAGGTCAGGGTTCTCTAACAGAGCTTCCCGTGCATATTGGATGGGAAGCGACCGTGCTGAACCTTGAAGTCCGAAGTCTGAGATCAGGGTGCCGTTGTCCACAGACGGCTTACCCAAATACGCCGCAAAGGCGTCCGCATCCCCGCTGTCCATCGGAACCGTGATCTCACGGAGCCGTTGTTGCTGCTCTCGGTTCAAGTAGCGCAGGGGGTTGGGGTCCGAAAGCCCAAGGTCCAAAAGGTCCAAAAGCACCGACACGTTGCGGTTGCGAAGCTGCTTGGAGAGATAGGTCGCAAAGGGCTTCTGCTCCTGCACCATCTCCGCGACGACATCGAGCAAGCCAAGAGACTTCATCTGCCGCAGAGCAGACGGAGCAGTCGGTTCGTTGAGTACGTTGTTGATGAAAATGCCCGCGATGGCTTCCCACGGGGCCTGCTTCATCTTCTGAGCGTTCTTCCGAATGCTCGCTGCGAGGTCGCTGGGAATCTTGAACCCGTACTTGGTCGAGAACTTAATTGCCCGAAGCATCCGGGTTGGGTCGTCCGAGAACACGATGTCAGGATCACGGGGACACCGCATCGTCATGTCGTTCAGATCACGAAGACCGCAACCCGTCAAGTCAATGATCTCGGCCTTCTCGGGTCCAGTTGCGAGGTCTTGGAGACGCCAGAGCAACGTGTTGAATGTGAACTCGCGTCGGAGCAAGTCTTCTTCGATGGTAGCGAGATCAACCTGATCCGGCTTGTAGCCCTTGCCTCCTGCACCGCCGTAAGACTCCTTCCGTGCGTTGGCGATCTCGATGACCTCACCGTTGAGGTTGTGCCCATCAACCATCCAATCACCCTTCACGGTGAGAATGGCGACCCCGTACTGATTGGTCGTCATGTTCGTCCGCGCAGAGATCACCCTTTGAAGGGTCTCGGCAAACCACTCCGAGTCGCGAGGCTTCTTGAACCGCTCCCCGAGAGCCACGGCGTCGATCACCACGTCGATGTCCTTGATGGGACGGTCGATGATGAAGTTCCGAACAGCCCCGCCTACGACGTAGACGTGATCTCCAACACGCTCTTTCCGCGCCACTTTGGACAGGAACTTCATCAAGGCAATCTGCGCCTGGTGTTGATCCTCGGCTGCCTTACGGCGTGCTACACGCAACACGGAGATCATTCAATAACCCAACCATCAAACATGATCTCAGCCAGCTTCTCTGTCTCAGGAAGACTGTCAAACGCGACATTCTCCAGGTTGGAGTTGGTCAAGCTGAAATCATTCGGATCGTAAGTAGGAGCAAACAGACTGGCAGTCGTTTCGGCATCCGTCATCTCTGCGGATTGGATGTTGGCCTTTTTGATATGAAGCAACTCAGAGCCTGATACATCACCGGCTGTCACAAGTGTCTTGTTGTACGCTCCACACTTCCGAGTCCCATCTTCACGGACTCTGGCCAAGGCACAAGAAGCACAACGAGGCATCGCCCGAACATTCTGGATTTGATTAGCTCGGTGCTTCAACGAACCTGACTCACAACCCTTGACACCAGCAGGAGAAGCATAGGCTTCCGCATCGACATACACAAACCCAGACAATCCCTCATGGGCCGTTCGGATTTCACTCACCAACCCTTTCGCCGCAGTCAACAACGCATCCGAGAAACGGTTGGTCAGGTAAGAAGTCAAGTCCTTGCCCGCAAAACCCTCACTCATCACACGACGAGCCGTTCGTAGCACACCTCTGATCTCGTTAGCCGAGACACCGTTCTCCGTTGCTGCTTTTGCGACAGCTTTGCTCTCATCAGAGAAAACCACCTGTTCAGTACCATTCAGGGAAGCGGACTTAAACACCATGCCGGTATAACCCCGCTCCTGGGGGTGTTTCTGCGAAAGGACAGCCGCGACCTTCTGGATATCCTTATGTGTGGCGAAAAGCTGACGCACACGAGCCTCAGTCGTCAACCCGCGATCCAAAAACCCACGAACAACGCCAAGAGCTTTGTCGGTGGTTGCTTGGCGAACAACCGACCGAAGATCCTCTCGGAGGGGTCGCTCTTTTGGATCTGTGCTCCAACCAAACGGTTGCTCTGATGCGGCATGAGTGCTGGTTGCAGCGCCCACATCATATTGGGTACGGAAAGCTGAACCGAAATCCACGTTGCCTTCTCGCTGCTCTACAGGGAGAGTTGTCTCCGTGATCTTCCTCGCCGGGTGGGATAAGAATGCCTTTCGCAGAGATTCGCGGCCCTCACTGGCAACTTTCCGGCCCGTGGCTTCCAACCGAGGAGCGTAGTGGGCGTAAGCCCGATCCCACGGCACTTCTGTCACAGCCCGCTTACCGGTGTAGTTACACCGCCCGTCCTGAATCCAGGTTGCCTGATCCATGTCATTGGAAGACACGACGATGTACCGGGCTTGCTTCGCATGACGATTCGCATGACGCTTCCACTTACCGGTGCCCCAACCGGGGTACGCGGAAGCGCGAATGAACACGTTCCCAGCCAACCCGTGATCTACGGCGACACGGCGTAGGAGAGGAACCACCCGCTCCATCTCAACACCCATGCTCTCGGCAGCTTCACGAACGATGCGTTCGATGTGCTGCCCCTCAACGGAACGACGCATCGCATGAGTGACCACCTTCTCGATGGTACGGGCATTGGCTTTCTTTTTGGTGGGTGCCTCGTCCATTGCTCGTACATGAGCAAGGTCTTTTTGATGTGCTGCTGTATGGACACCATCCGTGCGGTGATGGACACCCCACGCCTCCACAAGCTCTGGGATCATCGTATTTACGGTTTGAACGGGGAGCCGATCCGGGTCTTGGAGTTGAGTTGGATCAAGCCATTTGAGGTCTGCCAATGCTTCATCGCCCATCATCTCATTGAGATCCATCTCAGCGGCAGCCCCTTTCTGTACACCTGTAGGGAACGCAGGAGCATCTTGATACTCCTGGTCCAAAATGCCCTCCAAGACACCCATGCCATATTCCATGTCGGGGTATCCATCCATACCGTAGTTGGAACCAAGAGAAGGGGTGAAAAGTTCAGCGGGAAGGAACGCCTCTGCCATGATGTCGAGATCAGCGTTCTTGTCGTTGCTCATGGGAGCCTCCGAAGTGTGTGCCGAAGAACGATGCGTTGTGCAGCAGTCTTGCCTGTGGGGGCTTCCCCGTCTGCATCCTCATCGTCCATTTCAGTTTCTTGTTCTGAAGCCCACCCCTCGGGATCTTCTTTGATCTCCTCGGCGTCCTCAATGATTTCTTTGACCTCATCCCGGTCACGAGGGTCCAGTGTGTCCTCGGAAGGATTCCAATGCGGGGCGTGCATCTCGTCGTAAATGGTATCCGTCAAAGCAGAAAGGGCTTCAACGGCATTCATCAACTGACGCCGCATATCAGAAATCTTCTGGATATACCCCTTACCGCCGAGGTTGCCGTCAGGGGAGACGTTACGACTCTTGATTTTTGTGAAGCGGTTGTAAGCTGACGTAGCATGTCCGAGAGCCATCAAAGCTGATCGAAGCGTTCGTGCCAGCGGTTTGAGGTGCTTGGCATTGAAAACGAAATCTCCTTGGATCTCACGCTCACTGGGTCCAGGTGTATTCCACCCCCACTCGCTCGCGTCACCACTCCGGTCCTTGATGAAACGAACCTCGCCAGCCGTCCGGCGCATGGAAGCACTCTTGACCGGCTTACCGTCCTGGTCATGAGCAGGAGGGGTCTGTGATCCTTCCTCTTCCCCTTCTCCATCTTCATCACCACTACCCGAATCCACACGACCCGGCTCCCATCCGTTCGGATCACGGACACCGGGCATGAAAGCAAATCGGGTTGCAACACGGGCTGGACATGGACGCATGGGCGTAGACTCCTACCGGAAGTACGGCAATAGACCGATTACCGAATCAATCCTTCCAGGGCATCCGGTTCAGCATGGCGTAGAGGTCGTCTTGAATCGCATTCTGTTGATTCAACAACCCCCGAGCCGTGTTCTGGCCGCGCCGCGCAAGGTCCACGACCTCCTTGTAGTCACGACCAGCCAGTTTCGCGTACCCCTCGATTGTCTCCATAACATCTTGGTACTCGCGCAGACCGTCATACCACTTGTTGTGGGCTTCATTGAACAAACGAGCCACCTTGTCCCAGTCAATTCCGGGGGGGAGGATGTGATCATCGACGCCTCCAGACTGCTTCTGGAGGGAGGCCAGGATCTCACGCCTCTTTGGCGAGCCTTTGGGCAGCGAGGCTGCCTTGCGAATCATCTTGGAACGATTGCTCATTTGGTATCTCCTCACCCCTTCAAGGGTTCGCTCTCGTCATCGAACAGACGAGAAACAAGAAAATTCCCGTCTGCATCTTTGTTGTAGGACCACAGATCGTTAGTGCTCTTATGAATGAGTTTCCCATCTGCGGACTTGAGAAAATCAGTGAGATCACCGAGACTGGCCACTCGATATTGAGATGCTGTACGCTGCAACATGTAGCCTTTCATCTCATTCGGATCAGAAAAATACCGAATGAGACCCTTCTTGGCCAAGACCTCTGCCGCTTTCATAATCTTGCCGAAAGGCACCCCGCGAAAACTAGAGTCACGAACCATACTGGTCAGAGCAACAGGGTTTGATCTGGCATAAAGGTACGTCATAATAGCGTTTTGAGCCGCCCCCCGAGGAACTGCTGCCTTCTTGTCCAGACCCTTCAACTCCTTCTTCATCTCCCCCTGCTGCTTGATCTCGTCCTCGATCTTCTTGACCACAGCCATCTGCTTGTCGGTCGGAGCGAAGCCCTTGTCGGCCATCTGCTTCAGGATTGACTTCAGGAACTTGCTGTCTGGGCGTTTCTCGGCCAGTGCCTTGATCTTCTCAAAGTCAGCCTTGATGTCGGATGCCTGAATCGAGGAGGCCATCCTCCAACCGAGGAAGCGGTCAAACCACTTCTTCCAAAGACTATCAAGGGAGTAGCCTTCATCGACCACATCACCCCTGCGGTCAAGGATGGCGAAGGGTGCCTTGCTGTATGGGTCTGCCGCACCGCTCCGACCAAGAGAATGATTGCGCCCCATGACGACCACATCAGGATTCTTGAGGTGCTTCTCCACTTCTCCGAGGGCATCGGCAGCGGTAAAGGGACCAACGAGGTCACCCTTTGCCTCAATCCAGTATTGACCGCCATCACGGCGAACTTTCACGGTATAGCCGGAAGCCTGCTTGCCGTGCCCGCCCAGCCGCAGGTGCTCGGCGTGGATGGGACGGAACTTACCGTCGTCCCACTTCACGAACACCTTGCCTTCATGGTGGGTGATCTCTCCGGTAGCCGACTTGACCGTGACGACCTCACCCGTGATCCCATCGGCAGGGATGTCTTCATAGGTAAGGTAAGCACCCATGCCGCCAGCAAACACGACCTTGGTGCCCGCCTCGACGGGAAGCGCGAGCGCGTTGGCTGCACGCATCTTGTCGGTGAGAGTGCGGACGGAGCCAAAAGACTCCTCCACGGATCGTCCTGTGAGATGAGAGTCCATCGACCCGGCCAGAACCGTGTTGGTGTGACCCGTGGCAAGGCTTGTCCAGAAATCGTCGTTGTTCATGGTATCTCCTACTGGCCACGCACGATAGCCAAACCAACGGTGCCCGTCAGGGTGTCGCTGGCCTCGACATCGAAACCTGTTGTGGTCTTGTTTGTCACCGCGAGGACGGAAGCCGTAGTTGGACTCTCCAGCAACACGGTGTAGTCGGCGTCGGGCTGAACCACCGTGAAGACATACGACTCGGAAGCCGATGCTGCGAAGGCCAGCGTGTCGGTGATCTTGCCTTCGGACAGGGTAGGTACCCCCGCTCCGACCGTGGCGGTCGTTCGGGTGCTCGCCGTCAATGTAGCAACCGTGGTGCCGCTCAACGTGAGCGCACCCACTGAGGAATGTCGCACAGCGAGAGTCTGATCCCCCGCCTGTGCCAAAGCCGACATGATCGGACAACCACTCACCGTGAACGTCCCGGCTCCTACGAGATTGGACAGAACACCGCCTGCACGGCTCAAGTCGGACAGCAGGTACTCGCACGTCGTGTCGTTGGGCCGGTCGATGCCCGTGTCGTAGGCAACCTCAAAATCATTGGCCCACTCGACTCCAGTGACGGAGAACAGAGCGCAGTTAGAAGCCGTCGATAGGCTGGCGTTGTCGGAGCCTCGCCATGTACCGCCTCGGACTCGAATATGTCCAGAGGTGTCTGCACGGATTTGGTACGCTGCTGCACCAGAAGCCAAGAGGCCACAATCCTCGATGGTGATGACCCCATCGCCAACGAGCGATCCTGCTGAACCACCTCCCGCGAGCAGACCGCTTACGGGAGCCGTCATGCCCCCAGGTGGGGTTGTGGCAGACACGAGCGTGATGGCGTTGCCTGCTGACCCTGCTGTGACAGCGGTGAGGGTGACCACGTTGAACGCGGCTTCTGCTTCGACCAGGGTGGCGAACGAGTTGGCTGTGTCGTTGATGGCCGCGACAATCTCGGCAGCGATGCCGTCCGTAGTGCCGCTAGACACAGAAAAATCATTACTACCCGACGTGCGGGCACCCGCTGTTCCAGTCAGCGCCGTCCCATTGATCGTAATCGTGTCGCCTGTGGCGAGCGGGGCGGTGTTTGCCGTGACCGTTCCTGTGGCAAACGCATCTGCCCCAACGATGCGAACGCACGCCCCCGCTACAGATGTATTATGAATGACCAATCCCCGGAGCAAAGTATCCTGTGGAACCGCAGCGATTGATGCGCTGATCGTCACAGTGTCCCCGGCCCCGGAGTTGGCAAGAGTGACTCCGCCAAGCCCTACCAAATACACGCCGTCTTTCTGTATGGAGACGTTTTCGGCATAGGTGCCCGGAAGAATCAAGATAAGAGATGGGTTCGCGGTGCTAGACGAAGCAGGCACAGCGTCAAGCGCATCTTGGATGCTGGTGTAGGGCGCACCATCCCCGGCGCTGCCCACGATATACATGCCTGTGACATTGCGTAGACCTACGAGGTCCGGGAGCAAGACCCCCGACGTAAGCACTGCATCGACAAACTCCATCGCGCCCGCAGTCGAATCCCGAGAAACAGTCAGCGTATTGCCGCTGCCGGGTTCAATCTGAAGAACGTCTAACAGAAATGGGGGTTGAGCCATCGGTGGGTACTCCGATCAAGTATCTACTCGGAGTAGAGGTATAGGAGGGATACCGACAACCCTACCTTCTCTATACTCCCAGCACATACAGGAACAACCAACGCGAGATAGTTATGACCGCCGCCGCCCTATATGCCTCTGCCCTCGTCTGGTACGGAGTCTGGAAGACCCCAACAGGACTCACCTTCCTCGGATACCACATATGGAACCAGCAAGGGGAATGGCGCGGTGTCTACCAGTCCCACGTCAGGGCGCGAGTAGAAGCACAGTGTGCTTAAATGCGACCCATCAGGCGAAGGCCCTTGTGGATCTGTTGTAGCTCACCCTTGGAGAGCGGCTTCTTGTCCGCACGGGTGACGAAGGCATGGTAGGAGGTGTTTGCCCCCGAGGAGTAGTCTTCCTCGGCTTGGGAGATGATCCAATCCCGCTTTCCGTCGGGTGAGGACGATGACCACTCCAGCCAAGTGTGGTCGTAGGCAAGAGAGTCGATGAGTTCTTCAAGGGTATCGAAGTAGTCGTTCTGAATCTTCCAACCACGGTCCTCGGCATCACCGTACTCGGCACTCTCTGGGGTCACTACCTCGTAGCTGACATCCAGCTTGTAGCCATCCCGAGCAGCAACTCGGGAAGAAGGAAGTAGGCCCTCGGTGCGGAGGATGTGTCGAAGATGTGCTTTACGGTATGCCATAGATAACTCCTATCACTCAATCACGAGGATAACCACTCTACCGAAATCAGAACCGACCCCCACCCTCCTCTTCAGGTTTCGTATATTTGAGTCCCAACACCTTGGCGATCTTCTCAGCGGCGTCGGAGTTCTCCGCGATAGCTCGTCCCGTGTCCCCGTAGACACCCCGAAGCACCTCGTTGAACGTGGGGTCATTGACCGTGAACAAGTCACGCTCGATGCGCTCCCTGACCGCAACAGGGTCGAGGTTGAGCAGTTCCAAAATCGTGTCCACGTCCAAGCTGCCCTTGGTGTAGAGGTTGTAGAGGGCATCGAACGTGTCCCGATTGTCCCGCAGAGCCAATCGAGTGAATGACAGAGTGGGCACAACGACGCGCTCCTCTCCATCCTCGTCTTCCTCAACGAACCCCATGCGAGCACACATCGGCTTGAAAAAGGCATTTTCCACAAGGTCCTGCAACTGCTCGCGCAGGAGCATGTACCGGGTATTGATGACCTCCAGATTGATGCGATCCCCGCTGTAGGAGGACTCGCCCGAGAGCAGCCCTTCGGTGACGCCGAGGCCAGCGTACAACTGACGGTCGGTGAGGTCGTACTCGCTGCTGAGATCAAGCAGACGTTGGTCTGCGCCCATTTCCTCCCAGTTGACCTGGAAGTTGGCGATGATGCTGTAGTCGGGGTCTTGCAAGGCCATGTCGACCTGATCCCGCAACGCCTCGACATCACCCGCATCCAGATCCTCTCCATAGACGATGCGAATCGGAGTCATGTGCCGGGAGGCGATGCTCGTCTGTGCTTGACGCAGCTTGTCCCGATAGACCAAAGCACGCATACACCGTTCCAAAATAGAACGGCCTCGGGGATCATAATCACTCTTGCGGTTGGCGAGGTAATGGACAAATGACCCCGCATATGGATCGGTATTGAGTGGGATATTGCTACCCTCAACCACAGCCTTGACTACATCAGGAGGCATCGACTCGACTACCCGAACCGCAGCCTTGTCGCCTGCCTTGGCCTTTTCGATGATGTCCTTGGTCTTGGAGTCTGGAATCAACTCAAAGATGCGCTCGTCCGTGAAGTTGAACGAATCCATGCGGATCTGCTCGGGAGGGAGCACCCGGATACCAGTCCAGCCCTTGTAGTTCTTCTTCAGCCACTTGACGGCCCGTTCGTCGGCGTCTGATCTCGCGATCCACTTCTCGACAGCCTCTCCATCCTCTTGGAGAATCCGTACCTCCTCCTCGCGGATTTCTCTGGGCATTTCCTCGCTGGCGTCCTCACACCAAATGAACACCTCACCGATCAGGTTTCGGTCGTGGGTGATTGCGAGCAGCCGGTGAAGGAGTCCGATGCGTTGTGCCCAACGCTCACAGAACCGAGTAGCCTTGACTGCGAGATCACGGTTCTTGGCTTTGGCCATACCGATGCGGACCTTGGAGATCGGCAGTTCCGTGTGGAGGTCTACCGCCTGACCGACGAAAGGCTCACTCCGATAGAAAAACCGGTAGTAGTTCCACTGTTCGTGGAGGCTCTGAGGCAACTCCAAGAAATCAGTGCTGAGTTCCGGCGAATAGAAGTTCCCGCCGATACCTTCGACGGAACCGGCATTGCCCATCCCCATCATCCCGCCATAGGCCGAGGCCGTCTTGGCACGCATCAGGGACGACGTGATCTTACGGGGCTTGCCCGTCTTGGCCTTTCTCTTCCCATCGCCATTCTTAATGGAACGGACAGTTTTGCCTTTGTCCTCAGTCTTATCAGACATCTACCTGCCCCCTAACCGCCCGTTCTCGTTTCTCCCGACGTTTCTGGTCTTTCCGTTCCCTCCATTTTTCATACGACTCTCTCTCTGGTGGTGGAGACGAGAGATGTCGGACTCGTTGCACTGACTCCAAGGCTTGCTGCAAATCACCGAGAGTGCGTCGTTTATGGGCACGATCCAACGGGGACGAGGACGCCACACGCAAAGCAGCCTCAATCTCTCGGGTTGCACGGTCCAATGCAGACTGAATCTGCCGATCCGTCTCTGTGGGAGCCAAAGATGCGCGAAGGCGGGACAAAATAGACCTCAGTATTTCATGTCGAGGCACAACCGATTGCCGTTGATGGCAGCCGAGGGCACCGACGACACAATACCGACGACGATAGGTGTTGTGACACCTGCCGCCGCAAGGTTCACGTCTGAATCATTGCAGAGCAAACCATTCTCACTGATCTTCAAGTCTTCATTGAGCACATAGGTAATAGGACCTGCTGCCCTCGCGCCCGCCCCATTCAGCGCAACAGTTTCAAACACCCGGAAAAAGGCTCGGGTGCCACCGTTGATCATCGTGACGACGTTGTTGCCACCTTGCGGGTTGAGAAACTGTTGAGAAATGAAGTTCTGCGGCGACCCTGGCCCGGTCCCTGTAGGTGGCGTCAGGTCGTAATTCTCGGATTGGAACAGAATGAACCCACAAGCTGCGTTGCCATCACTCACCTCCACGGTGAAGTCATCTCCGGCAGTAACGTACTGAACGAAGAGACCGCCCCGCCAACCCGTTGCACGAAGGGTGGGACCTGCGATGACAGGAAAACGGTCACCGGGGAACATCAAATCCACATCACCAGAATCGGCACGATTAGAGTTCTGGACAAAGGTAGCCATAGATGTCTCCTACCGAGGTAGCACCGATAGGCGCACTACCGACGACCGTTATTCCCGCCGCCCCTCCCTCCCTTGGGAGGTATCCGAGATTCATGTGATCCTTTTCTAGCTATTTTCCGCAAAGGCTGACGCGCAAAGCGACCCGAACTAGAAACAGATGCACCTCTCATACGGGAATTAGACCCTGCCAGGATCACCCGCTTGGATGCGTTGTTGGTGGCGGTCCACACCATACGAACGATGCTGTCGGAGTAGTCGTCATGCTTCCCTTCAATGTTCGGGGCTTCCACTTTGATGACGTACTTGCTGATAAAGTGAGCCTGAAGCTCCAACATCTCTGCAATATGCACTGAATGGTCCTCCCCCTCGGGAATCGGCCAATCAAACAAGACCACCTTCTTGTCAAACATCAAATTCTTGAAGTTCTGGAAAATCTGACTCGACAAGTTCCGTGTGTGATGAACCGATTTCAGCGTGGATAGGCCCCGCTTCTTGAGGGCTTGCTCCATTGGGATTCCAGCCCATTGGTCAAACATGCCCTCGGTAATGAAGAAACGACGACTCAACCCGTAAACCCAATCAGCCACATCATCGAATTCCAGTCGGTCGAGATGCTCATAGTCCCCCTCCCCCGCCTTGATCCCCTCCACATAATCCAGAACCACGCGACCATCCGTATCGTTGTGCCCAATCGCTGCGGTAGTCCAGTCACCCACCAACGCGATGTCCAACCCCATGAAGTGTGGCATTCGTGATGGGGCACGCACCTTTGGACGTAACTCTGAGTCGATGCACGCAATGAGATCGGCTGCGTCTTCGATCCAGCCTCGTGTCCGGTCGGTGAACACGGCCCCAAACTCGGTGAAGAACACGTTGGGGTCTTTGAGGTACGACGCCACGAATGTCTCAGCCGGGACAGTTGGGTTGACCTCCCACGTCGGAGCTTGGAGGCACAGCAGGTTGTCGGCTGCCATATTGTTGCCGAAGCCCAACTGAAACTGCTTGTAGAACAAGCCTTGCTTGCCCAAGGGTGACGAGATCAGGATGATCCGACCCTCGTTCTCCCCGATGGGGCGGGTTGGGTTCTTCGGATCCTTCGGGCTGAAGGTACGGGTACTCGGCTCGACTGCCTGGTACACCTCGTCAGCAGACGCCTGCCCCTTGTCGCCAAAGTGAGCGACCTCGTCCAGAGCCACGAGGATGTTGGCACCACCACGAAGTCCCTTCGCCACACAGGAGCGGAAGGTGACGTTGATGCTGAACCGGGCCTTCTGGTTGTCGGCGTAGGACCCGTACCGCTCGATGTCGAACGGGGTCTGGAACGTGGCGAACGACTGGGTGGCGTTGGCGGCGTAGGGCTTGAAGAAATCGCACTTCGTGAAGTGCCCGCTTGCCTCGCGGTACAGCAGTCCGGCCTGATCCCGGTCTGTAGCGACTGAGATCAACTGGATCACGTTGGACTGGGAGGACCCGTAGTGCTTCTGGGGGTTGCCCAGCAGGAGCAGTTTGTAGTTCTCGTAGGCCACGATGCAGGAGGTGATCAGGGTCTTGCCCGACCGTCGGCCCACACTCAGCACCATCTCCCGACGCTGCTTGCCGGGGATGACCTCCCGGATGTTGCACCGGCCCTCGTCGTGCAGGAAGCGGAGGTAGCCTGCCTCCGTCGTGTACTGGGTGTTCTCGCGGCGGAAGTCCGTGACCACGATGCGCCACTTGTAGAGGCCCTCGTCGTCCAGGTGGTCGGCCCAAGCGTCGTCCCAGTTGGGATGTGTCTGGTCAACCGGGACATCCAGCGGGATGCCCAGCGGGTTGTCGTCCAGCGCCATGCCGTAGTGGGCTTTGAGGATAATCCGCTGAACGGGGTACAGACGTAGGTCGAGTCCCCATGTGGACTCAATGAAGGTGATGACATCCACCACATCGACTGCGCTGGTGGAGGATCGACGGCCTACAGATGCGGCGATGTCGGCAAGCCCCATCGGGTCACTGCACCTTTGCGGCGTACCGCTGCGCGACCCGTCGAGCAGACTTCTTGAAGCGGTCTGGATTCATCTGCTTGTAGATCCCCATGATGTAGCCGTAGTTGTCGGCCTTGCCCTGCTCCCCGGCTCGGGCCTTGGCCTTTTGCCACAGGCGTTCGTCTTCTGGTGTCTTGACTACGTTCGTCGGCATTTACCGGGTCCTGTCCTTCATGCGGGCTTTGGCCTCCTCACGCCAGGAGTCATTTCCGAGTTCTGAGACAAGTTTGACGAAGATGGTTTCGATGTGCTCTGAGCGGGTGCCTGTGTCGAGCATTGCCTCCTTGAACGTCTCTAGGATGTACCCAAATAGCACCTGAAAAGCTGGTGAATCAAGATCAATGATCCCACCTTCGATCTGATGCTTACGTTTGAGCCATGTGTCCGCGATGTTTTTGAGCACCCGTGATCGTTTCGTACTGTGGGTGGATGTGTCTTGCCCATGACGAGCAGCCTCATGCTTTTCAAACTCAATCGAGGCAGCTTCCTCGGCCATCGCAGAAAGGAGCGCATGAAAAACACCATCCCCATCTGCATCTTTACGCGCTGCCCTCCGCAAAGGGTCCAGAGAAATGTGCTCTGTCCGTGCCTGTTCAACCTCTCCGATTTGAGGTGAAAGTGACGCAAGCTCATTTTTCCGTTTTCGTCCAGGCTTCCCTCGCATGACTATCGGAGCACCATCACCATTAAGCAAGATTTCATCCCGCTCCACATCGACATCATCAGGACGCTTGTACGATTGTTTCGGCTCATCGTCCTCTGTCTTGGCAGGTTCCAAGACCTGCACGCGATGTACACCCTCCGGCAGGTTTGCGAGGATATACACCCTGTCCTCTTTGGTCTGAGGGTTCTTCTTATTTTGAGCAGAAGACATTGAGATGCTCCTATGTGATAGCAGGTGCTCCGATCAGCGGCTCTGCACCAGCGAATGGAGTCAAGGTGACGTTACCCGGACTTACACCGGTTGCATCCAACAGGATCTCATTACCAATGAGTCCAACCGGACCTGTTACCGTGACAACAGCAAGAAGGGCTGCCGCAGAGTAGCCAGGGAGAGCATCAATAACAGTGGCTATAGCCGTTGCCGTAAGGGCGGCGCTTGCAGCAACCACGAAATCTTCACCCGAAATCAAAACAAACTCACCCAGAAGAATGCTGGTCGGACCAAGAAACACATTGCTGTTCACTTCAATCGTGGCCGTTGCATTCTGCGGCGTACCTGCGGGGTTTGCCAACAACCCCGTCCGAGTCGTGGTGCCCCGTATCCCCTGATAGAAGGCTTCTGGTCCACGGCCTGGGATCTCAGGAAAGGATTGCCGTCGATATGTCTCAATCTGAATCTGTGGGTTGCCCGCAGGACCCAAAGAAGGGTCTGATCCCTGCCGCAAAGCCGCCACGATCATGGTGAATGGACGTTGTGCCGTAACCGCTCGTTTTCCCATCGCTCACCTCACCGTAGAGTAAGAATAGCCTCTCTACCGATGAACACGACGCCGTGAGAACGCCATCTTGATCCGTCTCGACAACTCTTCTGGGTCCATGTCCCCCCCATACAAGAAAAACTCTTCGGGGGACATATCATCACCCACCGCCAACCCCATCTCGAAATACCGCTCCAGATCAACAAGAGCCAACTGCGTGGACACATCCACCACCTTCTTGATCAAGGCTTCCTCGGAAGCCGAGGGAGGCTGAGGGCCGTCTTTACTTTTATTCGGGTTGAAACGGGAATAGAACTTATCATCCGAATGAATCAGATCATGCGAGAGCGATGCCTCATAGTGGCTGACTTTCGCCTTGACTTGATACTCAACCACCAAATGGTCCATCACCAGCGCGTAATGAACAGCGTTGTACCCGCCTTGAGTATCAAGGTACTTGTTGTCCTTGGCCACCACATCCAGTTTTTTCTGACCTTCCAGACACGCCGCTGCCATGTCTGGAACGCTGGTGGTGATGGACCGACACCCCAACAAGTCACCCAACAAATAGAAAGGAATGCCTCTTTTTTTGGCTTTGTCCCACGCAGACCCCTCCTCTTTGTCACGGATCTCGTACTTACCGGGAGCAGAAGCCAATTTGGAAGACACCTGCGGCTTGATGATGTTGACGTAATCATTGACCACCTTGAAGGCTTCGGCATAAAAACCCCGGTCAGACATAACGAGATCATCCAATAAGTCAGCCCGGTCTTGACCGAGATTTAGAGATCGGATGATCAACTGCCGGAAAAACTTCGCCTGTGACCTACGAGCGCCATCCTCCTTATCCGGGTACACCCGCATGAACGCCTTTAGTTCGGACCCTTTGATCCGAGCTTTGTCTTCCAGAGACTCCAACTCCTTGATGCGGTCGACAATCTTGCCTCCCTTACCTGACAAGATGGCGTCGTTTTCGACAAGGAGGTTCAAGTCAAAACCCCCCTGCACCATCTCCCGCATACGAATGATCCGACGCAGAAGATTCTGATTAGACACGTCTTTCGATACCTTTTGGCCCCGATTATCGAAATCACGAATCAAACCCAGGACAAAATCAATGGCCTTGAGATGCTTGGCTTTGGCAGACTTCCGAAAACCCGACGACAAAAGATGCCGATACGCCACCCGAAGGGCACCGTGATGAAAATCAGAAGCGTGTCTATACATGATTACCTCTCTACCTTGCCCAGAATACCTTTCCACCCACTCATCTGAGCATTGGCAAATGTTGAGTTCCCATCGAGAACAGTGTACGTCCCGTCCCCATTGTTTTGAAGAGACACAGGCTTGCGTCGGTCTTTGACTCCCCAGTAAGCAAGCCACATGAACCGGTTGGCGTTGGCAATGCCTTTTTCCCGAGCGCGGATCGGCGTCAAACTCGACAATGAAACAACGATAGCTCCTGGCTCCCGTTTGAAAAACCTGTCGAGATCATCAGGAAGCGGATGTGGAACCCAATCCTGCCACCTAGCATGGAGCGCAGCGTCAATCTCCTCGGGTGTCGGATTCCGACGACCAGACCACAATGCCCGATCTCCCAGACCCTCTGATGCCATTCGTCTGTGACGACGGAGAGCCTTCGCGTGTTTATCTAGCTCCCCACTGATCTTCTCCAACGCAAGCACCGCCTTTGCAGCCTCATTGTAGTCGTCAGCGAGAGAAGGGCCTCTGTCCCGATAGCTGAGAAGCAGGTGAGCATCTTCCAATAACCCCAACGCATCCTCAATCAGATCAGCCGACTCAATCAAATCCGAATCAGAAGCAGCCAAATACCGAGAAGCCACCCTCCCGGAGTGTGCTTTACGTCGGAGACTTTGTTCCTCAATCCTCCGATGTATGAGGCGAGGCTTCCGCTTGTATGTCTCCTGCAACGACGCCGCTCCCCGGCTGGCTTCGGCATAAGCCTTATCCATCCCTCCGGGAGTCCCATCGTCTTTCACCAAGTACCACAGGAGATCGACCCCCCGCCCATCCTTCAACCCATAAGCGAAACCAGAATGAACGGCCTCCACAAAGGGTCGCACTTTACCTTTACGTTTCGACATTAGACTGCTCATGAGAGATATGCCACAACCTCAAAAACATCAGGTCGAAGCTCTGTGTATTGAAGGTAGAGGATTGAGTTTGAGATGGACACAGGCGAAAATAGATCACCGTAGTTCGTGTAAGCAATATCAGCCTTGATGGTCCCGGCAGGTTGATTGAACAAGTGAGATGAAACCACCTCATCCAACTCAATACCTTCGTCTTGCAACACGTCAACGGCTCGGGAGTAACCTTGCTGGGCTGATCTGAATCGACCGTTACCATCCATCCCGGCCCGGATCAGAGCTTGATTGATCTCTCGCCGCACACCTTGATCGAGACGCTTACCAGCGAATCTCATCATCACTCGTCTCGCCGAACCAGCATCAGCAGTCAACCCCACATAGAGGCCGTATCTGGAGGCCACACGCTTCGCCATAAGGGTCGCGCCCACGTTGCGGCTCAACCATGAGTCAGCAAGGGACTCCAACTCTTGTATGGGGGTGCTGTAATGCTCCCGTGCAATCACTTGAGGTCGAGGCAGCCCGTCAACCAGTTGGTTCGGACGCCAGTTGACCTTCCCCCGATCCACGGAGATCCACCCAAGGGGCCTACCACCCTCACCCTTGACCTCTTTCATCGAGGTGTTGCCAAGGCCGCGTTGCCAAGAGTCCACACCAGCGGTCTTCTTCCGAGACGCCATGACTTGTCTCCCATCAGGAGTAATCTCCCGCTCAATCACGCAAGCCGGACGGCGAATCAAGAACCCCTGCGGGGCCTTCTCGTACCATTTGCTATAGAACTCGCCCTTGGGCACCACCCGCACCGTCTCGTCCGGGTCGGGGATGTTGGGGTCTGCGACGTACACGTTCAGGTCATCGTCCACATCGAACACCAGCGAGGCGTGGGACCACTCCCGACCCTCGGGGTTCCATGCGATGACCACGGGCTTGCCCGCGTCGGTCCACGACTTCAACTGCCGAACCGTCGAAGGCAGAGTCAAGGTGGCCCGCATCCCGTAGTG
>ENA-OREN01002696-OREN01002696.1-marine-metagenome-genome-assembly--contig:-NODE-2696-length-17528-cov-3.071113_pt1 | contig 17528 bp, 17 predicted proteins | sample MGYA00248624_ERZ508555 | MGnify/ENA primary metagenome ERZ508555 (study PRJEB26222, sample SAMN06267773) | marine metagenome | isolation source: Saanich Inlet, British Columbia, Canada | place...
TATTTCTTTAGCGCGTCGTAGCTGTCTTCGGCGGAAGGGGAGTTTGCCGCGCGGCCTTTACGGATTTCATTAATGGCCGCGTTTAGGTTTTGTGCCGTAAGACCAGCTTTTTTAAGGATGCTGGCTGATTTACTGCCCGTGAGTAGCGTTAAGGCTAGAAGTAACCGCTCTGCGGTGACATATTCATCACTAGCTTTTTTAGCGAGCGCCTCAGCGCTTTCAAAGAGCTTGGCGGTGCTTGTGTCCATATAAAGCTGGCCAGCGCCGCTGCCTTCTACTTTGGGATAGCCCGCTATTTCTTTTTCAACATTGATCAGTGCCGTTCCCGCGTCAGCACCGGCTGCTTTCATCAAATTGGCACACAGGCCCTCAACGTCATCAAGGAGAATTTTTAGGATATGCTCAGGAGTGAACCTCTGATGGTTCTCACGTATGGCAAGGCCTTGGGCCGATTGGATGAAGCCCTTTGTTCTGTCGGTAAATTTCTCAAAATCCATGGGATTAAAACTCCGCAAAAAATACTAAAATCATTTAATTATAAACAACATATAGTGTGGCATTTTCGCCACACAAGGGGTGCGGCTGAATTATAATTCAACGAAGAATATAAAGAAATGTTATTCGGCGACGTCTTCTTTAACTTTTCTGGGTTTTCTTGTTCTTTTAGGCTTTGGTGTTTCCGCCGCAGCCTCTAACGGTAATTCAGGGGACTGCTCAGCAGGCTTCTTTTTGGCCCTTGGTGATTTTTTAGGTTTTTCTTCCGCTTGTTCTTGCTTATCTTCACCTTCATCTTTTTCTTCAGCGGTCGCGCTGCCCTCTTCAACTATTGCAACAATATTTGACTGGTTTTCAGCGTTTTCCTGCCTTTTGCGTTCTTGTTCATTTTCGCGCTCCGCGGCTTGCGCGGCTTCTGCGGCAGCAAATTCGGCATAAAGGGTATAAAAGTGATGGGCATACTGGCCGTAGGCTTCGGACAGCGTGCGGTCCTTGGTTCGGCAGTCAACGGCAAGGGACTTATATTGATCATAAAGCTGCTTCACATTACCGCGCAGCTTGCCGGCTGGACCATGACTGTCCACCTGACGCGTCGCGGTGAGCGGCTGCTGGGGCTGCTTACGTGAAGGACCTTTACGGCCGGTATTACGACCGCCCTGATTCCTGTTGCGGTTATTTTGTTTATTGCTATGTCGGCCCGGACGGTTATTTTGCCGGGAATTTTGATTTGAGCTCATTAAATATCTTATACATTAGTGGGGCTATCAGTCAGCAGAAGACCATAAGATCATATCTGCGCGAAGCACGGTTATATTTTATGAATTTTGGAGTTTATTACTGAATTTTTCATCCAGTACCCACGCAATCTTTTTGCGTAAGCTGACTTTACCCTGCAAAATCTTAAATGCCAAGGGACTTTTTCTTTTTTATCACCAAAATTTTCACTACTTGATTATCAGGCACCTGTTTCTGGCCGCCAAGTCTTTATGTAGCGAGATGTTATTAAACCCTGCAGATGTGAATATTTCCTTAACATTTGCGGCTTGTGTATAACCAATTTCAACAATGAATATGCCGCCCTGCTTTAAATGATCGTTCAATTGCTGTGAAATTTTTTGATAATCGTCCAGTCCGTCCGGCCCGGAAAAGAGTGCCTCCGCAGGTTCATGATCCTTTACTTCGGGGGAGAGGCCCGGTTTTTCCTTAAGGCCGATATAGGGAGGGTTGGAGATAATAACATCAAACTTTTCCGCCTCGCGTAGATTATCCCACCAGTTACTTATGCGAAATTCAGCTCTCGAGGCTAGGTTTAAGCTCTGCGCGTTTTCTATCGCAACCTTTAAAGCTTTATCCGAGATGTCGGTGCCTAGGCCCGTGGCCTTTGGCAGTTCACTAAGCAGGGTAAGAAGCAAGCATCCGGTTCCGGTGCCCATATCTAAGATACGCAACTCTTTATTGCGTTCTGGGATTTCCTTTAAGGCGGCCTCGATAAGGGTTTCGCTGTCCGGGCGGGGAGTGAGGGTATCGCTGGTTACTTTAAAATTTAACGACCAGAATTCCTTTTCGCCGAAAATTTGCGACATGGGTATTCGCGAGCAGCGCTGATCACGAAGTGTGATGATTTTATTATAATCGCTGTCCTTAACCAAGCGGTCCCCATCAATGGCGTAATCTATGGCCGTTAGGTTTAACGCATGAGAAATGAGCAACCGGGTATCGATCTCTGCCTCTTCTATAGACGCATTCTTAAGAGCGGTTTCGATTTCTTTTCGCAGAGCGAGAAGCGTTTTCACTTAACCTTCCATGGCGGCGAGCTGGGCGGCCTGGTTTTCTGTAATGAGCGAAGTAATAACCTCTTCAAGTCCTTCGCCGGCGAGAATCTGATCAAGTTTATAAAGGGTAAGATTAATGCGGTGATCCGTCATGCGCCCTTGGGGGAAATTATAGGTTCTGATACGGGCAGAGCGGTCACCGGAGCCGATCTGGTCTTTACGGTCAGCGGAACGTTCGGCGTCGCGCGCTTCTTTTTCAGCGGCATAAACACGCGACATAAGAACCTTCATGGCCTTGGCTTTATTTTTATGTTGGGATTTTTCGTCCTGTTGCTGAACGGTTATGCCGGTCGGAATATGAACGATGCGCACCGCACTATCGGTGGTGTTGACCGACTGGCCGCCGGGGCCGCTGGCGCGAAATATATCAATGCGAAGATCTTTATCTTCAAGCTTAATATCAATTTCTTCCACTTCGGGCATCACGGCAACGGTGGCGGCAGACGTATGAATACGTCCCTGGGTTTCCGTATCAGGGACACGCTGGACACGGTGGCCGCCAGCTTCATATTTAAGCTTGGCAAATACGCCGGGACCGCTAACAGAAACAACCGCTTCTTTAAAGCCGCCGGCATCAGATGAAGAACTACTAACCGTTTCAAAGCGCCATCCTTGAAGTGCGGCATATTTTTGATACATGCGAAATAAATCGCCTGCAAAAAGAGCCGCTTCATCGCCGCCGGTTCCGGCGCGGATTTCAAGCATGGCATTTTTATCGTCATCAACATCTTTAGGAAGCAGCATCAGCTGCACCTGATGTTCCATTTCAGGGATTTTTTCACGCAGTTCCTGCATTTCCGTTTCGGCCAGTTCGCGCATTTCGGCGTCTGTGTCCGGTGATGCTATCATTTCAGCGAGATCCTGAATTTCAGAAACGGCATCAAGATATTTTTTTGCCTTTTTCACTACGGGCGTCAGATCGCTATATTCACGGGAAATTTTAACGAACTCATCGGATGATAAAGCTTCGCCGCCGGACATGAGGTGTTCTAGTTCTTCGTGGCGAACAATAAACTGGTCTAATCTTTCGCTTGGAATCATTAAAGGCTTCCCAATATATAAGTGCTGAGTTCGCTGAGTGATATTTCCTGCTGGCTGCCCTGATCAAGATTTTTTACCATCGCCACCCCGCGACCCATTTCATCTTCACCGATAAGCACGGCAAAAAGGGCATTCTGTTTGTTAGCCCGTTTCATGCGCTTGCCAACATTACCTTTATAGGCCATGTCAACGGTTAGGCCCGCCGCCCGAAGATCATGGGCGATTTTCATAGCGGGTACCTGCGCATCTGCACCAACAGGAGCGACAATAACCGGACGTTTAGGTTTTGATATTAAATCTTCAGAAACAAGTTCGGCCAGACGTTCCATTCCGGCGGCCCAACCAACACCAGCGGTTTTTGGCCCGCCCATCATTTCCATCAGACCGTCATAACGACCGCCAGCAAGCACTGTTCCCTGTGCACCAAGCTGATCAGTGGTAAATTCAAAGGCTGTGTGGCAGTAATAATCAAGGCCACGCACCAGACGGTCATTGATTTGATACTCAATGCCGATGGCTTCGATACCGTCGATTACCTTCGCGAAGAAATCTTTAGTGTCCTGATTATAATATTCAGCAATGCGCGGCGCGTCTGCAATTAAAAGCCGGTCGCCTTCGTCTTTACTATCCAAAATTCGCATAGGATTTTTTTCAAGGCGCTTCAGACTGTCTTCGCTGAGCTTGTTTTTATAACCGCCAAAATATTTCACCAGAGCATCGCGGTAGCCAGCGCGGCTCTGCGGATCACCAAGGCTGTTAAGTTCTAAGGTAATATGCTGGCCTATTCCCAGCGCATCAAGGAGATCAGAGGCGATGGCCAATACTTCAATATCAGCCTGTGCTTCCGGTACACCAATAATTTCAACGTCCATCTGGTGAAACTGGCGCATGCGACCTTTTTGCGGGCGTTCATAGCGAAAAATAGGGCCGAAGCTGTAAAATTTGCACGGCATTGATTGCTGTAAGCCGTTTGACATAAAGGCGCGCGCTATACCGGCCGTGTATTCGGGTCGCAATGTTACCTGTTCGCCGCCACGGTCTTCAAAGGTGTACATTTCCTTATTCACAACGTCGGAGGTTTCGCCGAGTGTTCTTTTGAAGGTTTCGGTAAATTCAAAAATCGGCGTATCAATTTCCTGATGGCTATAACGCTCCGCTACAGATTTGAAAATTTCAAATATGGTGCGAAACCTTAATGACTTATCGCCTAAAATATCGTGTGTTCCACGTACCGGTTGGAGCCGTGCCACTTTCCTTCTCCCAAACTTCGCTATGAGGTTTTTTTATTTGTATTATTTTCTTCAAGTTCGGCAGCTTTTGCCTCAACAAGTTCAACAATATGATCAATTATACCGTCGTCGTCAATCTTATGATCAGTAACACCGTTTAAATATATCATATGATTGCCGTTTCCTCCTCCGGTTAGGCCGATATCGGTTTCCCTTGCTTCGCCCGGACCATTTACCACGCAGCCAATGATACTTAGTGAAAGGGGTGTTGATATATGATCAAGTCGCTTTTCCAGCGCTTCAACGGTTTTAATCACCGGGTAAGCTTGTCTGGCACAGGACGGACAGGAAACGATACGCACGCCGCGGTGGCGAAGATCAAGGCTTTTAAGCATATCAAAGCCGACTTTAATTTCTTCGACAGGGTCAGCAGAAAGAGAAACCCGAATGCTATCGCCGATCCCAGACCAAAGAAGCATGCCCATACCGATCGATGATTTTACCGTACCGGCGCGAAGGCCGCCTGCTTCGGTTATGCCCACATGAAGCGGGTAGTCACAAGCGTCCGCGAGGCCCTGATAAGCGGCAACAGCTAGAAACACATCGGATGCTTTTACGCTTATTTTAAATTCATGAAAATCATTGTCTTCTAATATACGTGCGTGTTCCAAGGCGCTTTCGACCATGGCGTCGGGGCAGGGTTCACCGTATTTTTCAAGCAGGTGTTTTTCCAGCGACCCGGCATTAACGCCGATGCGCATAGAGCAGCCATGGTCCTTTGCGGCGCTGACCACTTCTCTTACCCGCTGCGCATTTCCGATATTTCCGGGATTAATCCGCAAGCAGGCTGCCCCCGCTTCGGCGGCTTCAACGGCGCGCATATAATGAAAGTGAATATCAGCTATGATCGGCACGGAAACATTATCAATTATTTCCTTGAGCGCTTTTGTCGAGCCTTCATCGGGGCAAGATACCCTGACGATATCGGCGCCAGCATTTTCAAGGGCGTGAATTTGCGCAACCGTTCCTGCCACGTCCGTGGTCAATGTATTGGTCATAGACTGGACACTGATCGGCGCATCGCCACCAACAGGTATATCGCCAACCATGATCTGGCGGCATTTGCGACGGATGATATCGCGGTAGGGGCGAAGGCTCATTTTTTCACTCTTTTTTATTATTGTGAATAAATTATGTTTAAACGTGCTTAATTATCCCCTTAATAACAAGGAGAGAGTGTTTTTGAAAATGGTTTATTGAATTATATTAAATTAACGGGCCTAGGTCCTAGTCAAGCATTGAAAATTCGAGCAGCTTTTCCTGCTCTAAAGAAATATTTTCAATGATTTCGCCCTTGCCGCCAAGCGCCGTTACAGCCGAGCCATCAACATAGACAGACAGTGCCGCAGCATTATTTGTCATAAGGCTTATGCCTTGATCTTTAGGCGCGATCAAATCTTCGCCTCTGGCCAATACCTTTTCCATGCGGACCGTGCCGTCACTATCAGAAAGGCGTATCCAAACATCCTGATTTGCTTTGAGGTGCACATCATCTGTAATAAGAACTGCCGGTTGTTTGGCTTCTACGATTGGCGCTTCTGTTTCAGCGGATACGGGGGTGCTGAGAATTGCCGGCGCCGCGGTATCAATTGCTTCTTCAGCGTCTAGGTTATTATAACTACTCCATACGCCAACAAAGATGACAGCGCATAAAGACGCTATGCCAGCCACGCTCTTAATAGCGAGCCCTCTGCTTTTCTCTACTCCTGGAAAGTCGAGAACAACACATTCTTTCAAACCTGCATATTCGGCTTCATATCTCGCGACAACATCTTTGGTATCAAGACCAAGAAAGTTTGAATAATTTTTTATAAATCCTATGGCATAGCAAGAAGACGGGAAGGATCCAAAATCATCCTGCTCCAGTGCTTCTAGTAAATAAGGCTTAATGCAAAGTTCACGAGCAATAACATTCAAATCCCTAATGACATGTTTTTGTCGCGCCTGCTTCAAAATCTTACCGACACTCTTTTGTGCCTTGTCAGATTTTATGTCTGTACAAATCGAGTTCACTTTTTTATTCCCAGCTCTATATCACATCTACGATTTTATTATATATTTTCATTTTGTAGATGTTGTCTGCCTTGTTTCGTTTTAAAATTAATCCTTCATTTTGCTAAGTCAGTATTGTCACACAATATGATTATTATTTCGTAAACGAGCTTAGTTTTTTATAACCCCTTAATTAGACAGACAAAATTGTATTTTTCCCCTAGGGAGCCAAAGTCAACATTATATTAATGCTGTGAGTCAACAAAAAACTGCAACTATCCGTAATAATAGGGAAAATTAGCTTGAATCGTTATATTTTAACGTTGTTCTCTTGGGCGAAGCGCTTGAGTTCGTCCCTGATGCTGTGATCAGAACGACTCAGCAATTGGTCAATAAATTGTTCTGCCCGTTTCAAATCAAGGCTTCTGATCATCATTTTAACCGGCCCGACGGCTGCAGGCGCTATGGACAAACGGCGGTAGCCAATGGCGAGCAAAGCAAGGGCGCCGACAGCCTTCCCGCCGACCTCACCGCAAAGTGTTAGTGGCACATTATTTTTATCACATTTTTCAACAATGAACCGGAGCATGCTTAATGAAGGCGGTGACAAGATATCATAGCGATTGCTTATTCGCGGGTTTTCACGGTCACTGGCATAAAAGAACTGCATCAAGTCATTACTTCCAACAGAAACAAAATCAACATGTGAAAGCAAATCATCAAGCTGCCAGACCAAGCTGGGCACTTCAAGCATAGTCCCTACTTTTACATCATCCGGCATTGGTCGGCCATTTTTACGGTGACGGGCAAGCTCTTTTTCTAATATAGATTTGGCAAGCTTAAACTCACCTACATTGGTAATCATCGGGAACATCACATTAAGGGTGGTTCCGGCCGCTGCGGTAATAAGGGCCCGAAGCTGGTACCTGAGTAATGCAGGACGGTCTAGGGCTATTCTGATGGCACGCCAGCCTAGAGCCGGGTTTTCCTCTTTGTCGCGCTTTAAAAAGGACACTTCCTTATCGCCGCCAATATCGAGGGTGCGAAATGTCACCGACTTACCCTTGGCGGCATCAAGGATCGATTTATAAAATTCCGCCTGCTGATGAATGCGCGGCAGTGTTTTACTGATCATAAACTGAAATTCTGTACGGAACAGGCCAACGCCTTTGGCACCGGTTCTGTGCATTCCTTCAATATCCATCGTCAGGCCGCCATTGACGACGAGCTCTATTTCTACCCCGTCTTTAGTGACCACGGGCTTATCACGCATATCATCATAGCGGGCAAGAAGTTTGGCACGAGCCGCAATGGTGTCGCGGTAACTTTCCAGAATTTCAGGTGGAGGCGAGATATAAACCTCGCCATCAAGACCGTGGACAATAATCTGAACGCCCTCTTCAATATCGAGCAGGCCTTCATCGAGCTGACCCAGCATTGGTATGCCAAGGGCGCGCGCCACAATAGCCACATGGGATGTTGACGATCCTTCTTGTAGAATTACCGCTTTTAATTTATCACGGTCATAGTCGAGCAGTTCTGCTGGTCCCATATTTTGCGCGATCACAACCGCATTTTTAGGCAGTGTTTTGGTAGCCGCCGTTCCGGCCTTACCCATTAGATGACGAATGAGCCGGTTGGCTAGGTCATCAAGATCACTGAGGCGCTCCCTTAAGTAGGGGTCTTGCGTCTTCATCATTTTCGAACGGTTTTCAACTTGTATTTTTTCAACGGCCGCTTCCGCCGTTAGGCCGCTTTCAATGGCACTTTCAATTTTTACCCGCCACCCTTTATCGCTGGCAAAGAGTTTATACACATCAAGAATTTCACGGTGCTCACCGTGGTGAATAATGTCTTCAGCGGACATAATCTCATCAATTTGAGAGAGCAGGCTATCAAAGCCGGCATCAAGGCTCTTTTTCTGCTGGTTATAATCTTCTGATAAATGTTGCAGAATTTCAACCCGGGGCTCGTGCATCACGGCGACCCCTTCGGCAAGTCCTTCGGCAAATACGGTGCCTTCAAAGTGGGAAATTGAACCACGGTCCAAATTACCGCCATTATTTTCCTGCGCCGTTATAAGATCACCGCTTACAACAAGCTCTGCAAGCACCATCGCTACGGTTTGCAGGGCTTCTTCTTCCTCTTCTGAATAGTGACGGCTGGCTTTATTTTGTACGGCCAAGACACCAACGACTTTTCCGGTGCGTAAAATAGGAACGGCCATCATTGATTTAAAGATATCTTCGCCTGTTTCAGGGCGATACGCAAATTTTGGATGATCCTGAGCATTGCTTAAATTAAGCGAAGAGCCTGTGGACGCGACAAGCCCAACCAATCCTTCACCGACCCTGAGCCTAGTAATATGTACGGCTTCGGATTTTAGGCCTTCGGTAGCAAAAAGCTCTAACGTTTCCCCGCCCCTGATGAAATAAGCAGAACACACTTCAGCAACCATATTGCTTGCAACAAGATGTACGACATTATTGAGACGAACTTCCGCTTCGTCTGCACTTGCCATAATTTCATGTAGCGGCCTCATCAATAGTCGAGGCGCATTGTTACTGGGGGTCAAATGGCCCTCCTTATGCGGCTATTCTCTATGCCAATTGTTCTGCTGCTTGCTCAACAAGGTTATCCATAATTTCTGATATAGGTTGTATTTTTTTAACCATTCCAACACTTTGCCCCGCCATTACCGAGCCATTTTCCACATCACCATCAATAACGGCACGCTTTAAAGCGCCGGCCCAATAATGCTCAATTTCAAGCTGGGCAGCGAGCATTTCCAGCTCGCCAGACTGATATTTATTAATCACTTCACGCTGAACATCCATAAATTCTATTGATGCTGCATTTTTAAGAGCGCGCACCGGAATGACCGGAAAGCGTTTATCAATTTGTACTGACGTCACGGCGTCACGTGCATTACCGCGCATAAACATCTTTTTAAAATTTTCATGGGCTATGCTTTCTTCGGCGCAGACAAACATGGTGCCAAGCTGAGCGCCGGAAGCGCCCATTTTCATATAGGATGCCATTACTTCACCGCGGCCAATACCGCCCGCAACAAATACAGGCACATCCGTGATATGCGGCAAAATTTCCTGCGCAAGGACCGATGTGGAAACGGGGCCAATATGGCCGCCGGCTTCAGATCCTTCAACCACAAGGGCATCGGCGCCGCTTCTGATTAGTTTCTTGGCAAGAATGAGCGCTGGTGAGAAACATATTACCTTAGCGCCGCCCTCTTTAATGCGTTTTATAGAATCTCCCGTCGGGATGCCGCCCGCCAGAACTACAAATTTAACGTTATGTTCAAGCGTCTTATCGATAAGAGCGTCAATATCCGGATGCATGGTGATCAAATTGACGCCAAATGGTTTTTTCGTCTTTGCCTGGGTCTCGACAATGACCTTTGATAAAAGATCCGGTGTCATGCTACCGCAGGCAATAACACCAAATCCGCCAGCATTTGATATAGCGCTTACCAAATTGCTTTCTGAGAGCCAGCTCATAGCGCCGCCCATGATGGCATATTTTGTGCCGAGGAAATCTGTCCCTGATTTCCATAGTTCATTTAAGTTTTTAAGACCTTGTTCGTTCATGTGATCGCCCAATTAGATTGTTATTATTATGATTATGCGGCGTCCAAGCCGTAAGCAGTGTGAAGCGCGCGAACGGCTAGTTCCGTATATTCGGCTTCTATAAGTACGCTGATTTTAATTTCCGATGTTGAAATGACCTGAATATTAATGCCTTTATCAGCAAGTGTTTTAAACATGGTTGCCGCAACACCGGCGTGAGAGCGCATGCCAACACCGATCACAGAAATTTTCACCACATTAATATCCGTTAGCACGGTATCAAAATCAATGTTTTGCGCCCCTGCAAGAATATCCTTTGCTTTATCAATATCGTTTGCGACCACGGTAAATGTAAGATCGGTTTTTCTGCCGTCTTCAGTTTCATTTTGAATGATCATATCAACATTGATATTGCCGTCTGCCAGCAACAAGAAAATATCGCTTGCTATGCCAGGTGTATTTTTAACACCGACCAGTGTTACCTTTGCCTCGTTTTTGGCGTAGGCAATGCCGCTTACAACTTGTTTTTCCACAATTTCATCCTCATCAACAACCATTGTTCCAGGTTTGTTTGTAAAACTTGATAATACTTGCACACGAACTTTGTGGTTCATGGCCATGGCTACGGAACGGGTTTGCAAAACCTTGGCGCCAAGCGATGCCATTTCAAGCATTTCTTCATAAGTCACTTTTTCGAGCTTACGGGCCCCAGGCACAATGCGCGGATCGGCCGTGTAAACCCCTTCAACGTCAGTATATATATCACAGCGGTCTGCGCCAAGTGCCGCAGCAAGCGCCACTGCGGACGTATCCGTTCCCCCGCGCCCGAGAGTGGTTATTCTGTTATCTTCAGATATTCCCTGAAAGCCGGCCATAATGCAGACGACGCCGTCTTCCATTCTCTTCACCACTTCTTCGGTGCCAATTTCTTCAATTCTTGCGGCACTATGAACCTGATTGGTCCTCACCGGAATTTGCCAGCCAAGCCATGAGCGGGCCGGCACGCCTAAATCCTGTAGCGTTAAAGCAAGCAGGCCTGCCGTTATCTGTTCACCGGCCGAGACAACAGTATCATATTCACGTGCATCATGAAGCGGGGAGATTTCCTCAACCCAGCCAACAAGCTGATCGGTGGTGCCGGCCATAGCAGACACAAATACAGAAACCTGATTACCAGCATCTGCTTCCTGCTTTACGCGCTTCGCTACATTTCTGATTTTACTTAAATCAGCAACAGACGTTCCGCCAAATTTCATTACGATGCGAGACATTAATTCTTTTCATAACCCGATTGAATATTATAATTAACCTACTTAACGCTTTACATATATCCTTATAGGTGCTTGAAGCAAGGGTGGACTTGTATATATTATGCGAATATTAGAAATTTAATGAGTTAAGAAAGTTATGGAAGGCAATAAAAGCACGGCATCGGCTAAATCCGTTAACCCCGATGAAATTGAGCATTTTTCATCAATGGCGGAAACATGGTGGGACCCAAATGGGCCGTTTAAGCCGCTTCATCAGCTTAATCCAACGCGAATCGGCTTTGTTAAGAGCCAGATTTGTGAGCATTTTGGCCGTGATGAGAATAGCGAAAAGCCGCTTGAAGGCCTAAGAATTCTCGATATCGGTTGTGGCGGGGGGCTTCTGTGCGAGCCAGTGGCGCGCCTTGGTGCAACCATAGTCGGGGCAGATGCGGCAGAAAAAAACATAAAAACGGCCCGCGTCCATGCTGAAAAAATGGGCCTTCCGATTGACTATAGACATATTTCAGCGGAAGTGCTTGCCGAGCAGGGCGAAAAGTTTGATGTTATTTTAAATATGGAAGTCATTGAGCATGTGGCTGATATTTCTTCCTTTTTAGACGCCTGTTATCTTCTTCTGAAGGATGATGGCATGATGACATTATCAACGTTAAACCGGACCGTAAAATCATGGGCGATGGCGATTGCGGGGGCTGAGTATATTTTACGCTGGCTTCCTATTGGCACCCATAACTGGCAGAAATTTCTTAAGCCATCAGAAGTCTGTTCGCTGGCGCAGGATAGTGGCTTTAGCGTCAATGTCATTAAGGGCATGGTTTATAATCCGCTTAAATCAAGCTGGGCGCTGGACGATCATGATTTTTCTGTTAATTACGTGGCCCGGGCCGTAAAATCAAATCATGGATAAACCACTTTCACATAAATCAATGCGTATCTGGACGTCAGACAGCGACGTGCGCGAAGAGCGTGCCATTACTAGTGAAGTGCCGGTGGTGCTTGAATATAATTGCGTAACATTTGCCGTCATGATGGCATCACCGTCTGATCTTATAGATTTTTCTTATGGCTTTAGCCTTACCGAAGGGATCATTGAAAAAACAGGCGATATTATTTACGCGCAAATCAAAGATGCGCCCAAGGGCAAAGTAGCGGCGATTGAAATAAATGCCCGCGCATTTCACAAGTTGGAAAAATATAACAGAACCCTTACCGGGCGCACTGGCTGCGGGCTGTGCGGTGTTGATAAGCTGGAGCAGGCCATTAAGCCGCTTGAAAAAGTTGTCTCAGACTTAAAAATCAAACCGGAAACGGTCCATAAATCAATGCAGGACATAAAATCCCATCAGCTGCTCAACAAGGAAACCGGCGCGATGCATGCGGCGGCCTTTGTTGATGGGGACGGCGAAATAATTGCGGTTCGTGAAGATGTCGGGCGTCATAATGCGCTTGATAAACTTATCGGTCATTTGATGCGTGAGAAAATTGATGCGGCGAGCGGATATGTGCTTATTACCAGCCGCTGTAGTTTTGAAATGGTGCAAAAATGCGCCATTGCCGGCATTTCCCTTATTGCCGCGGTTTCAGCGACAACCGATATGGCGATAAAACTTGCCGAGGAAGCCGGCGTGACCGTGGTCGCCTTTGCGCGGCGCGGTGGGCTTAATGTGGTGGTTGATCCTGAAAGTCGTCTTACTTAACTAACTTTTCAGCCGCGGCCAAATCATCTGCAGTATTGATGTTAAAAAAAGGATCTGCGGCTGTGTCCCAGCAGACTTCTGAAACAGGATACCCCGCAATAAAATCCATCATTTTACGTTGATTATATTGCAGAGCCTGCTTTAATTCATCAAGCAAGGATATATGCCAGAGGGCGAGAACCGGATGAATGCGCCCTGCGGATTTTGCCGCCACGATGGGATTTTCACTATGCTCAAGCAACCTCAAAACAAAATCATCCGGAATAAACGGGGTATCGCACGGCACAGTAACAATGTGCGAAAAGTCGTTTTCCTTAGCATAATTCAGCGCGGTATAAAGTCCGGCCATTGGCCCGGCTGACTGTTCCAGATCCGGGACAACTTCTAATGCTGTATCAATTTGACGGTTCGCGTTTAATATAAGTTTGTCTACCTGTGGGCTGAGCCGTTCAGTGATATGATCAAGAATGGTTTTGCCGCCGAGGGTGAGCAAAAACTTATCGCGTCCCCCCATCCGGCTTGAGCGGCCACCAGCAAGAATAACGCCTAAAACGGGGGCGTTATGGATCGCTTGATTGATCATAATAAATTAACTGTCTAGTTTATCAGTGCCCGGCACCGGCAGAAGATCAATGCCTTCTTTGATAAGTTCTTCGGTTTCACGGACGGTTGTTTCGCCATAAATGCCGCGCTTCTCACCTTCGCCATAATGAATTTTGCGCGCTTCTTCGGCAAAATCATCGCCAACATATTCGCACGACTTTTCAACCTGACGGCGGAATTTAGACATCGTGTTATGCATATGTTCGATGGCACGCTTAACGTCTTCGGAGCTGACATCATTGGTCGATGTTGAATGAGCACTGACCATAACCGTATGGTTTTCATGTTCGCCCGGCTTATGGTCGGCGACAAAGTTGTCTGGATTATTTTTAGCAGAAATGTTTGGTGACATCAAAGATTTAGAAACCTTTGTACAGCCACAGAGCGGGCATTCAACAAGATCGCTCTGCGCCAGATTTTCAAAGGCTTCATTATTTTGAAACCATGCTTCAAAAACGTGGCCGTCATTACATTTAATATCAAATAATATCATAATATTTTCTAACTCTGCTTAAGCTCAAACGCCTTTTGGCCAACTTTCCCTCAACGGGACAACTAATTGGCTATCTGTTTATATAGCAACATTTTTGTCGTGGGTCAAAGACGCAATGCGATTTCTTGCTTCAAGCACCTTTTTTGTATCTATTTCCGCTAAAGTAACGCCCGGTTTTTCACCGCCGTCACCAAGCACATTGCCCCATGGATCAATGATAAGTGAATGACCATAAGTTTTTCGGCCATTAGCATGATCGCCGCCCTGAGCGGGGGCAAAAACATAGGCACCATTTTCAATAGCCCGCGCCTTAAGTAGAGTATGCCAGTGGGCCTTACCGGTCACATATGTAAAGGCCGCAGGTACGGTTAGCATAATAGCGCCGGCCTGCGACAACATGCGGTAAAGATAGGGGAAACGTAAATCATAACATATAGATAAGCCAACTTTGCCCCACGGCAAATCGGCGATTACCGCCTTATCACCCGCTTGATACGCGTTTGATTCCCGGTAGGGTTTCTCGCCGGGGAGATCCACATCAAACATGTGAATTTTATCATAGGAGACAACTTTTTCGCCCTCAGGTGAAAAAAGGAAACTGCGATTGGCTGCTTTGTCGCCTTCTTTAATGGCGATTGAGCCAAGAAGAAGCCAAATGTTCAGCTCGCCCGCCAGTGCTGCAAAATGACGCCATGACGTATCGTCCGCCTCAGAGCAGATCATATCCGTCACGCTTTTGCTATCCGCATCAAACAGGGTGGTCATTTCGGGGGTTAGCACAAAATTGGCACCGCGCGCCGCGGCCTCACGAATTAACGCCTCGGCACTTTTAATATTATCCTCAATAACATCACTTGATGTCATTTGAATCAGGCCAACTTTGAAAATATCATTCTGGTTATTCATGACTTAAACTACCATATAAGCTATCTGCCTAACAAGGCATCAAGATGTCCGGCACGGTCAAGGGCATAAAGTTCGTCACTACCGCCAATATGATCGCCGTCAATAAAGACCTGCGGCACAGTGCTTGCGCCTCCACTGCGTTTAAGCATTTCCGCTTTATATTCGTCTTTTGCCCAAATATTATATTCTTTGAAATCATCCGTTTTGCTAGCGAGCAGGTTTTTTGCCAGCGAACAATAGCCGCATCCCGGCCTCGTATAAATTACTACTTCAGTCATATTCTGGGTCCAATTAATATTAAACGATGTCTGATATATAGTTTTTTAAAAGTCGATTGCAATATTCAAATCGATTATTTTATATTTTGCGGTGAAACCACGCGAAATATTGTCAGGACATTAACTTTCCCGGCCCCTGCTTTTTTTAACGCCTTGGCGCAATTTTCCGCCGTTGCGCCCGTGGTATAAACATCATCGATCAGAAGAATGTTTTTATTTTTAAGTTCAATATTTTGGTCTGGACCAACTTTAAAGGCCCCTTTAACATTTTTAGACCGCTTGTTTATATTGCCCTGCTGAGGGGCGTGTTTTTAGTGCGTATCAACAGTTCCGGTGCATGATCAATATATAAATCACGGGCGAGAATTGCTGATAAAAGCGCCGATTGGTTATAGCGCCTTTTTAAAAGTCGCCTTTTATGAAGTGGCACAGGAATGATCAGATCTGTTTGCTTAAAAATATCGCTGCCCGCCTGTTTTAACAGCTTGGCAAAATAGCGAGCATATTCAAGTTTATCCTGATGCTTAAAACCAATGATCATGGCACGACTATCATCATCATAACGCAGTGCCGATACCGCCTTATCAAATGAACGGTCCCTGTTTTGACAAGCGCCGCAACGGTTTTCACCAATTGCATTATAATCGATACCCATTTCAAAACCGAACGGATAACCGCAGCAGCTGCATTTGGGATCCGATATAAAATGAAGCTCTTTCCAGCAGTCCGGACATATATTATGAGCCTGATCGACGCGGGCCGCACATTTGAGACATTTTGGTGGCAGGGCAATATCAAGGGCCTTATGGCTGAGATTTTTTATTGCGAGAATTGTGTTATTAATTCCCCGCTTTATAAATTGCCGCTTTTCGTTCTCTCTCAAAAATGCCATATAGTCACTATGACACAGAAAAAGCCAACATTTAAAGCATCATTAAAAGAAACTGATATTTTTAATCGGACGCTGCTTCAGCTTAGGCGTGAAAATTGTGCTGAAAATTTTGAAAAACATGCTTTTTTAAATCACGAAATCAGCCAGCAGCTTATTGATAATCTTCAGGACATAAAAAGAGATTTTAAAACCGTCCTTAATATGAACGTTCGCGGAGAGGCCCTCAGAACCCATTTGCAAGATAGCTTTATCTTTAATCAGGATATTTCCTTTAATATGGTGAGGCAGAGTAAGACCTGTTCCATTCAGGGCGATGAAGAGTTTTTACCCGTAAAACATCAAAGCCTTGATCTAGCGTTAAGTTGTCTAAACCTACATTGGGTTAATGATCTGCCGGGAGCATTGCTGCAAATTTTTAGAAGCCTGAAGCCTGATGGTTTGTTTCTTGGCGCTATGTTTGGTGGTGGGAGCCTAAACGAACTGCGCTCTTCAATGCTAAAAGCCGATATTGACCACAGAGGGGGAAGTAGCCCGCATATTTCACCCTTTATGGATATCCGCGATGCTGGCTCGCTTTTGCAAAGGGCAGGGTTTTCGCTTCCTGTGGCCAGCACGGAACAGATCACCGTAACCTATAGTGATGCCTTCTCACTGATGAAGGACCTTAAGGGTATGGGCGAAAACAATGCGCTTATCAAAGGTTTTAAAGGCCTATCGTCACGCGGCCTTATGATGAAGGTGGCAGAATATTATCAAGACGCCTTTGCTAATGCCGACGGGCGAATTCCCGCCACTTTTGATATCATCTATCTGCAGGGATGGGCGCCCCACGAAAGCCAGCAACAACCGCTAAAACCGGGCAGCGCTAAAATGGCTCTTAAAGATGCTCTTGGGTTTGAGCCGCCAAGCTCATAAAAAATCGCGGATCATGGCGATGAGGGGTATATCTGCTAGGGGCATGGGGTAATTTTTTAGATCGGCGATTTTAACCCATTTTAAATTCTGGCCTTCCTGTGGCTGGATGATGCCGTCCCATTTGCGGCAAACATATACCGGCATAAGAAGATGAAAATCATCATAGCTATGCGACGCAAAGGTAAAGGCGGCAAGACAGGATTCTGTTGTATCGATGTCGAGCTCTTCTTTTAGTTCACG
>ENA-OREN01002701-OREN01002701.1-marine-metagenome-genome-assembly--contig:-NODE-2701-length-17517-cov-3.422592_pt1 | contig 17517 bp, 10 predicted proteins | sample MGYA00248624_ERZ508555 | MGnify/ENA primary metagenome ERZ508555 (study PRJEB26222, sample SAMN06267773) | marine metagenome | isolation source: Saanich Inlet, British Columbia, Canada | place...
CAACACATACATCTTTTACACCGCCGATCACGGCATGGCCATCGGTCGTCACGGTCTGCAGGGCAAGCAGAATATGTATGATCATACCTGGCGCATACCATTTATTGCGAAGGGGCCGGGTATCAAGGCCGGCTCGCGGGCGAAGGGAAACATTTATCTGCTTGATGTCCTGGGCACGTTTTGTGATCTAGCCGGCATCCCGGCTCCGGCCACCTCGGAAGGCATCAGCTTCAAGCCTGTACTTGAGGGGAAAAAGGAAACGGTGCGTGATGCTCTTTACGGGGTGTACTGCGGCGGCGGACGGCCGGGGACGCGCTGTGTCAAACAGGGCGACTGGAAATTGACGAAGTATCAAGTGGAGAAGACTGGCGTCCGGCACACCCAGCTTTTCAACTTAAAGGAAAACCCCCACGAGTTTATCAAGGAGCATCACGATCCCAAGGTGGTTGCGTTGACCGGGATCAAGCCAACCCAGAATCAGCTGAATCTTGCGGACAATCCAAAGTACGCCATAAAGCTTAAGGAAATGGAGGCCCTGCTTCTAACCGAGATGCGCCGCCTCGACGATCCGTACCGTCTGTGGAACCAGCCGGGTGACGGACTTGAGACTCCGAAGATCAAGGAGAGAGCAGGCAAGGAGAAGCGGCTGAAAAACAGTCGATGAAACCGACTCCAAATACGTGACCAAAAGCAGGAAGATGGAGGTATTAATGCTTTTAGAAGTGGATCGCCTAAACGATCCTTACCGCTTGAGCCATCAGCTTCTGAAATAATGCAGGGTCAAGTTGGTATTATCGGCATTGGTCTTCTTGGTAAAGCGTTGAGTGACTGCTTGGCTTGCGCTGGGTTTGAAATATATGGATACGACATTGCGCAAACTGAATCCGGAGCATTCCATTTGTTTCCCAGCGCTTCGGCTGTTTTTGAACAGTGCGACACAGTTCTTCTCAGTTTGCCTAACAGCAACATAGCGACGTCTGTGATCGATGACGTGATTGATGTAATCGCGGCGCGGCATTGTATCCTAGACACCACCACGGGCGATCCGGAACAGATCGAAGCTTTGGGCGTGCGACTGGCAAAAAAAGGTGCAAGTTATCTCGAAGCAAATGTAGCCGGCTCCAGCGTACAGATGCGCGAGAGAAAAGCGGTTTTGCTACTGGGTGGCGAGGCGGATGTGGTGGCGGCACAGGAACCTCTTTTTTCGACCTTAGCCAAAAAACGCTTTCATGTGGGTGGCGTTGGAGCGGGTTCGCGGTTTAAATTGGTGCACAATTTAATTCTCGGATTGAACCGGGCGGCGTTGGCGGAAGGATTGAACTTGGCGGAGGCATTGGGGTTTGAGGCGAAGCGAGCGCTGGAAATATTAAAGCAGACGCCAGCGACCTCGGGCGTGATGGAGACAAAGGGGTTGAAGATGGCGGCGCGCAATTACGAGCCACCCCAAGCGCGATTGGCGCAACATCATAAGGATGTACGGTTGATTCTGGAACTGGCGGCGAAATGGGAGGCCAAAACACCACTCAGCGCGGCGCACCGCGAGTTGCTGGCGCGCGCTGAGGAATTGGGGTTTGCCTCAGCCGACAATGCTGCCATCATTGAGGCGTACCGCGCGAAGGGATGATGCGTTTATTGCCTTTAATTTTTCTCCTGAGCACGCTGGCTGCTACGCCGGCAGATTTTCCGCTGGTGTCGGATGATCTTGAGGTCAAGCTTTTCGCCAGAGAACCGCTGGTGCGGAATCCGTGTGCGATTGCGTTTGATGCAAAGGGGCGGCTCTGCGTCGGGATGGGGCCGCAGTATCGCACCCCCAAGCTGGAGACCGCGGGGGATTCAGTCTGGATTTTACTGGATGAAAATCACGACGGCGTGGCTGAGGGCCGCAAGCGGTTTGCCACGGGCTTCAACAGCATCCAAGGACTCGCGTGGAAGAATGGTCGCCTGTGGGTGGCCAATGCTCCGGACCTCACGGTGGTGCGCGATATCGACGGCGACGAGGTGGCCGATGAATATATACGGCTCTACACGGATCTTGGCAATCTCGAGCATGGCTTGCACGGCTTGAACTGGGCGCCTGACGGTCGGCTGTACATGTCCAAAGGCAACTCGAAGGGGCTAACACAGTTGCCCGACCGCGTGGCGCCGAGAGCGTTTCGCGAGTTGTGGGGCGTGCAGGCGCCGGACGCGCCGGATTTTCCAGCGCCTAAGATTTTTAACGCAGCGAATTACCAGAAAAATTATCACGACCCCGCCGATGACTGGGGGCGCGAGGGTGGCATTTTGCGTTGTGATGGGAATGGCAAAAATCTGGAAATTTTTTCGCGCGGTTTTCGCAATCCATGGGACATCTGCTTTGACGACGGCTTCACGTGGCTCGGCACAGACAACGACCAGACGCATGGCGACAAAATCTTCTCCCCTTTTTACGGCGCGCATTTTGGCTGGGGTCACCCCTGGAGTTACGATTGGAAGGGCGACAACCATCTGCCTACTGTGCCGGCCGCCGGGCCACTCTTTGAAGGATCAGGCACGGGCGTGATATTTTGCAGCATGCCTTTGTGGCCAAAAAAATATCGCGGTGTATTTCTCATCAACGATTGGCTACGTCGGCAGGTTTATATTTTCCGCCCCAAGTGGGATGGCGCACGACTGAAACCGGAGAAGGAAAAATTCGACTTGTTCGCCCACGCCGGCGGCGGGCGCACGATGGGCAAGAGTGGGGGACGATCGTTCAGCCCGGTGGACATCGAGGTAGGACCGGACGGCGCGGTGTGGATTTCCAGCTGGGGGCGTGAGTACGGTGCAAAGATGGCCAATGGCAACCAGCAAAATGAAGGCCGCATTTACCGACTGTGGCCCAAGGGAGTGAAAGCTGTTTTTAAACCGCAATCCAAAAGGGCGAAGCCATTAAAGGAATGGAGCATGCGGGAATTACTGGCCGACCTTGGTAGTCATTTGCCGGTGTGGCGCGCGAATGCCTCGGAACAATTAGTGCGGCGCAAGGAAGTGGTGATTGGTCCGTTGATGGATGCGCTGCGCGGTGACGCCAAAAACGAAACCAGTCTCGAGACGTGGGCGGCTTGGACACTTGGCCGAATTCAGCCGCACAACGCGCAACTGCATGCGATGTTTGGCTCGATGGTGCAGGATGCTAAGTCGCTGAACCTGCGGCTGCAGTCGTTGCGCATTCTTGCATGGTGTGCGCGGCATCCGAGGGGGCTACCTCTGCCAGACACGGTGCGCGCGGCATTGACCGATACCGAGCCGCGCATACGGCGCGAGGCTTTGCTGGCCATTCGTGAGGCGGGACACGATAGCTGGCACGCGGACGTGCTCAACCTGTTGGCCAGGGAAACTGACCGCATGGTGTTTTACACCGCGTGGGGTGCATTGCTCGAAACCGCTTCGGCGGAAGCTCGCAAGGCAATGTTGACCGACCAACGCGCGGGCGTGCGCCGCGGGGCGTTTTTGAGTTTGCTGGAAGAGGATGCGTTGGCTCCGGAGGCGTTGCGGCTTTTGGCCAAAGACACGGACCCTTCAACTGCGGCATTGGCCAAGCGCCGGCTGGGCGGCAAGGCGGCTGCCATTATCAAGGGACCATCTCTTAAAGTTACGCCGGAGGGCGTGGCGGTGTCCGTCCATCCGCTGGTTTCGGTGGTGTCAAAAATCGAGGCGCACCAGTCACCTGGTTATCGCGAGGCACGGCTGCAGGTGGGTGCGTTCGCGTATGTTGACCGCCGATACCGCATTCTCGAACTTCCTTCCGAGTTTGCTGGCGAAACTTTCATCCAAGGCCGCAATCACGACGCCGAGGCCGGGGGTGACAGAGTGCTGACGTTGACACTTCGCCATCCGTCCACGGTTTTTTTAGCCGATGACGTCCGTGGCGGCGGGTTGCCCACTTGGGCGCATGCTCGTTTTAAACCGACGCAACTTCAACTGCATACCGACGATGCACGGCATCGAATCTACATGGCGGATTTCCCTTCAGGCAAATTCACACTCGGTGGCAACTCCGAGGGCGTGAAGGCGCGCAAGTCAAATTACCTCGTCATCATCCGGCCCAAGCTCTTGGCTCCACCCATCGTGCCCACCACAGCCGCGGCGGTTCTCCCACTTTTAAAAAATGCCAGTGCCGATCGTGGCCAATCGCTCTTTCACGCGCGCGGCGGTGCCAACTGCGCCCTTTGCCATCAACTGGAAAACAACGGCAACATCTTCGCACCCGATCTCGCGGACATCGGTTCCCGTGCGGATGCGAATGGGCTTATTCGATCCATCCTCAAGCCGAGCGCGGAAATCACCGAGGGCTTTGCGTTGAGGGTGTTCACCAAAAAGTCAGGCGATGTGGTGGCCGGCATTGTGCTCGCCGAAACCGGTCAATCCGTGAAACTAGCGTTGGCCAATGGCACCGTGGCTAGGATTGCTCAGCGCAACATTCAATCCCGCCAAACCCTCAAGACTTCCGCCATGCCACCGACCTTTGGAGCGATTCTCCAACCACAACAAGTCGCCGACCTCATCGCCTATCTGCAAAATCAAAAAAACAAGCCCCAAACCTTTACCCCGAAGACAACCGGCTTTTCATTCACTGAGCAAAAGGACCGTGTCACCCTCCGGCTCGATGGCCGCAAAATCACCGAATACCTACTCGACCATCCGCACCTCACCCGCCGTGCGTTCATCAACGTCCACACGCACACCGGCATCCAAGTCACGCGCAACTATCCACCAATGGCCAGCGACGGCAGCGACCATCCTATAATGCATCCGGGTATCTGGATGGGTTTTGGTCATCTAGACGGGCAGGATTATTGGCGCCTCAAGGCGAAAGTATTGCATGACGGATTCGTGGATAAACCGAAAGATGGGAAAGACCGTGCCAGTTTCACTGTCCGTAATCGTTACCTGACCTCTGATGGGAATAGTGAGATATGTCATGAGATAAACCGAATTGAATTTCGCCGACATGAGATCGGGATGTTACTGTTGTGGGATTCGACATTTCAAAACGATAAACGCGATTTTCATTTTGGGGATCAGGAAGAAAGTGGCCTGGCAATCCGGGTCGCCACTCCCTTAAATGTGCAAGGCGGCACTGGAACCATCATCAACGACAGCGGCGAAAAAAACGGTGCCGGGACTTGGGGCAGGCCGATGCGATGGATCGATTACTCTGGCAAGATCAACAAACGACAAGTGGGCTTGATGATTGTACCTGCGGCCGATAACCCGCGCCAATGCTGGTCCCATAGCCGAGACTACGGCGTACTGGCGGCCAACCCATTTCCCAAACAACCCAAGGAACGCCGCGAACCATACGTGAAAACCTGGATCAAAAAAGGTCAACCGTTCCGTATACGCTACGCGGTGCTAATCCACGACACCATCAAGGCGATTGATCACGCCAAAGAGTTCAGAGACTTGCAGAAAATTCTCGCAGAGGGGTGGTGACGTTGACAGGCATACAATCCAGCCTTGGAACTTCAATTAGTTTGATTTCCTCAATCGAACTTTCGTTTTCGATAGTCGCCGATGCCGGGGGCGTCGGGATTGACCTCGGGGCCGTAGTAGCGGAGGAGTACCAAGGGTTCGGTGTCGCTGGTGTTCTCGAAAGTGACACCGGCCTTGGCGCCGGCCTCGGTGCAGAAGTATTCGTCCTCGGTCAACTCGTGGAAACGGATGAGCTTGGGGCTGCTTAGCGGCTGGCCGTTGATGGTGCCTTTGCCCTGCACGCAGATGCCGCTCCAGGCACCCTTGTCTTTCACGGTGCATGTTACGCCGGGATCGACGGTGAGTTCCTTGGCGGTGAAAAGCTGCTCCTTTTTGATTCGGCCGTAGACGATCCAGCGATCGACGTAACCCTGCTTGCGGGTATCGGCCACCGGGATGGGCTCTAGGTAATGGCTGTCCTTGAAATTTTCGTTGGTGTTGCCGGCCCAGTCGAGTTGGTTGACGATGAAGTCGAGGTCGCGGTGCTTTTTCTTCGGCATGTCCTTCACGAGCAAACTCCACGGCACTTCGCGGCCTTCGACGAGGTTTTGGTACATACCGAACACGTCGCTGCCCCACTGCGGCTCGTAGGTGCAAAGACTGCCGGGGGCGTGCAGGATGCAGGGGGGGATGAGCCAACCGGTGCCGGGCTTGAGGCGGTACGCGCGGGACAGGTCGAGAATGCCGTTGTCACCTTTGTTCCAATCCGCGAGGCACTTGCGCACTTGCGCCTTCGTTGTGCCCGGCTCGAGGCCCATGAAGGTGTACGGGAAGTTATTACCCACATTGTTGTGTTGCGGCGGGAAGTAATAACTCTCCGGCTTGCCTTCCTGCCCAACCAGCTTGGCCTGTTTGGCGTTCTGGTGCATGTGATGCGGGATGGGGCCCATGTTATCAAAAAACTTCGAGTACACCGGCCACTTGCCATATTTCTTCCAGATACGTTTGCCAATGATATCGGCACCGCACTCGGCCACCGCGTCGCGCAGCGTAAACCGATTGCGCCCGTGTACCACGTAGCTGAGGCCCTCGTCCGGCACTCGCCCCTCGTTGGCGGCCTCGGTGGTGGAGCCGAACCAACGCTCGTCGATGCCGCCGCGGTTCAGTCCGTACGCGTAAGTGTCATCCGGATGTAACTTGAGCCGCAGGCCCGGCTGCAGGAATGACCGCGGAACCCAAGCGGGAGCGAGCCGGAGCAGCCCCCCGGTTTCCTCGAGTGCGGCATCCACGTGCTTGCGGACATTTTTTTTGACGGTCTTGAGCTGTTTAACAGATGTGAGTGACATAATGATTTATAAAAAACCGGGCGGCAATTTGCCCAAGCCAACCGCCCAAGTCGAGTTCAGAACTTGGCCAAGCGACTCTCCGCTTGGCCAAGCGCAGTCACTGGCATGCTTCGCACTCTTCGCCGTTTCGCATAGCCTCGATCGAGCAGGCCAAGCGCTCCTCGGCGGTGTGCTCTTTCTCCGGCAACTCGACGCCCTGTTTTTTCACGGCGATGGTGGCTTTCTCGATGTTCGAGGCACCCAGCGTTCGCAGGTAGTAAGTCGTCTTTAAGCCGCTTCGCCAGGCGGCGCGGTACATGTGCGAAAGCCGCTTCATGTCCGGCTTGGCTAGGAACAGGTTTACCGACTGCGACTGATCGATCCACTTTTGCCGGCGGGCAGCGGCAGCGATCATCAGCATCGGGTCGACATCAAACGCCGTGGCGAAAAGCTCCTTCAACTCGTTCGGCACTTCGGCGATGTCGTGCAAGTCACCGTCGAGATACTTGAGCTTGTTCATCACGTCCTCGTTCCAAAGTCCCCTGCCCTTGAGGGCGTTGACCAAGTGGCGATTCAGCACGATGAAGTCGCCGGACAAGTTGCTCTTCACGTAAAGATTCTTGTAGAGCGGTTCGATGCACGGTGAGGTGCCCATGATATTGGAGATGGTCGCCGTCGGCGCGATGGCCAGCACGTTACTGTTTCGCATGCCCTGGTTGGCGATTTTTTGACGGATGGGCTCCCAGTCCATCCTGCCGCCGCGCGGCACATCCACCGCTTGGCCGCGCTCCTGCTGGAGCAGATCGACCGTATCCGGCGGCAGCAGACCGCGATCCCACTTGGAGCCTTCGTAACTTTCGTAACGCCCCTTTTCCCTGGCCAAGTCGCTGGACGCCTCGTAGGCGAAATAGGCGATCGCCTCCATAAACTCGTCGTTGAACTCCACCGCCGCCTCGGAGGCAAAAGGCACGCCTTTTTGGTAAAGCGCATTTTGCAACCCCATCACGCCGAGGCCGATCGGGCGGTGGCGCATGTTTGCGTTGCGCGCCGGTTGCGTCGGGTAAAAGTTGATGTCGATGACGTTGTCCAGCGCGCGCACGGCGATGCGAATTGTTTCCCTCAGCTTAGCCAAGTCGAGTTCGCCGCTCTCGGTGAGATGATTGTCGAGCACGACCGAGCCCAGGTTGCAGACAGCCGTCTCGTCGCTGCCGGTGTTGAGCGTGATCTCGGTACAGAGGTTGGAACTGTGGATGACCCCGGCATGATCCTGCGGGCTGCGGATGTTGCAGGCGTCCTTGAACGTGATCCACGGATGGCCCGTCTCGAAGATCATCTGCAGCATGCGCTTCCACAAATCGATAGCGGGAATCTTCTCGCCGCTCATTTCGCCGCGCTCGGACTTGGCCTCGTATGCGAGGTAGCGTTCCTCGAAATCCCTGCCGTAAGTCTCGTGCAAATCCGGCACGTCGCTCGAGCAAAACAGCGTCCAGTCCTCGCGGGCTTCCATCCGCTTCATGAACAGGTCAGGAACCCAGTTGGCTGTGTTCATGTCGTGTGTGCGCCGGCGGTCGTCGCCGGTGTTTTTGCGCAACTCGAGAAACTCCCCAATGTCGTTGTGCCATGTCTCGAGATAAGCACAACCACTGCCCCGCCGCTTGCCGCCCTGATTGACCGCCACCAACAAGTCGTTGTGCAATTTCAGGAATGGAATAACGCCTTGGCTCTTGCCGTTGGTGCCCCGGATGTGACCGCCCATTCCGCGAACCGACGTCCAACTGCCCCCCAGGCCACCGGCCCACTTTGACAGGTAGGCGTTCTCGGTGATGCCACGCTCCATGATACCCTCGATCGAGTCATCCACCCAGTAAAGGTAGCAGGAAGACAACTGTGAGTGCGGCGTGCCGGAGTTGAACAGCGTCGGGGTGGACGAGCAGAATCGGCGGTTTTTATAAAGGTTATACAACGAAACAACCCGTTCCTCCTTGTTGTCGACCTCGTTGTGAAACAGGCCCATGGCGACGCGCATCCAAAACAGTTGCGGTGTCTCGATGCGGCGCTCCTCGCCGCCGTTGTCAGTACGATCGACAATCAAATAACGATCGTAAAGCGTCTGGATGCCGAGATAATCAAACTCCAAGTCGGCGGAGGGATCGAGCGCCGCGCCCAGTTTCCCTGTGTCGTACTGCAGCAAGTCAGGACTGAGGCGCTTGATCTCCACGCCGTGCTGCAGGTACTCCGGCAGATACCGGGCATGCGCCTCCTTCAATGCGCCCACACCGTCGCGGAGGATGTCCCAATCGAGCACCTCCTCGTAAATATAAGTGCAGAGTAACCGGCCAGCGAACCTCGCAAAGTCAGCGTCACGCTCCATCAGCGCCTTGGCGTTCAGGAGGATTGTTGTCTGCAATTCCGCCGAAGACATTTCGCTAAAAAGTGAACGGCGCAACTCGGCCTCGATCTGCTCTTCGTTCAGGCAAAGGTCGAGGTCGATGCTCGCGTACTTGATGCGCTCGAGCAGATCCTCCCCCTTCCAAAATAGAGAGCTGCCATCGGACTGCGTGATGAGCAACAACTCCTGCTGCGTGACGTCTGCAGGCCCCGCTTCGCTTTCACTCGTAACGAGTTCATCGGTGCGCTGCAGCGAACGCTGCGAACGATATAAAATATAAGCCTCGGCCACCTTGTAGTGACCGGCCTTCATCAGTTCCTCCTGGACAACGTCCTGAACCTCCTCGATATGTATGAACGCCTGGCCCGCATCCCTCACCCGCTCCGTCACCGACAGGGCAACCAATACCGCCGGCGCGCTGTCTTTCTGCTCCGAAAGGAACGCCTTGCGAATCGCGATCTCAATTTTGTTTTCATTCCAACTTACAACTTGGCTGTTGCGGCGGATCAACCGGACGCTGATTTTTTCGTCCGACTGGGCCACGTTGCGGGCCGTGTCAATCACCAGGCTGCGGGCCACGTCGTGCGCGTTGTTCTCGATCAACACCCGCTCGATGCCGCGGTACAAATCCGTCTCGGACAGCCTTGCGTCCTCCGCTTGGCCAGGCGCATTTCCCTGAAACCGCTCGCCGACCGTGCGGGCCACCATGGCCACAAAATCCCTGTTTTCAATGGTGAAAACATCCTTCTCACCCTTGGACATCATCAAGTTGGCCAAGGCGTTGCCGACCGTGTTGGCGATATCACCCAGCACGATATCGAGCTCACCGTCGTTCGATCGAAGCCGGAGATCGGCATCCTTCGAACCGTCTCCATTGAGAGACTCGTCCCACTTGAAACGGGATGGCGCTTCCTGCGCGGACGCCATGCGCTTGATCGCTTCATCCTCCTCGAATGTAATTTTGCTGATTGCCATGTCCGGGTGCTGTTTGGTTTGCTGCTTAAAACTATAGTTCGTCATCGCTCACCGTTTCCAGTGAGGATGCCTTCTGATACTCTGTCACTCGACCTTCAAAAAAGTTTTGCTCCTTCTTGATGTCCATCATCTCCGCGAGCCACGGGAACGGGTTTTTCACTCCCTCGTTCAGCAGCGGCAGACCGACATTCTCCAGCCGCCTGTCGGCGATGTAGTCGATATACTCCGCAAACTCCTCACCACTCAAGCCAACCGCGTTCACAGGCAGACAGTCGTTGATGAACTCCTTCTCAAGTTTCACCGCTTCCTTCATCAAGCTGACCAGTTCCTGTTGGAACTCAGCCGTCCACACGTCGGAATTTTCCCTGATCAGTTCCACCAGCAGGTTGCGGAGCAACTCGATGTGGTTCGACTCGTCACGCAGCGTGTAGCGAAACATCTGCCCGATGCCGGGAAACTTGTTCTGCCGGTAAAGTGAGAGGATCATACCGAACAACCCGTAAAACTGGGTCCCCTCCATGCACTGCCCGAATACAAAAATATTCCGGGCCAACGCCTGCTTCTCACTCAGCTGGGTCAGGTCCATGTCCCGGCGCAACTCCCTCGACACGCGACTCACGAACTCATTCTTCCGCAAGATCGTCGGCACATCTTCAAACATCGCCTCACACTCGTGCGGGTTGATCCCGAGCGAACTGATCATGTAGAGCAGCGAGTCGGCATGGATGTTTTCCTCATGCGCGTGGCGGCCAAGTACCAGTTTCAGTTCCGGCGCAGTAACCAACTCGCGCACGACATGCTGAATGTTGTCGCCCACGATCCCCTCCGCCGCGCTGAAGTAGCCGATCCCCATCCGGATGATCCAACGCTCGACATCGCTCAAGTCGTTCCCTCGCCACTGCTCAATGTCCTTAGCCATGGGGATGTCCTCCGGCTCCCAGTGGTTGGCTTTCATGTTGCGATAAAGCTCATACGCCCACTGGTATTTGAGCGGCAACAGGTTGAACGTCATCGTCTGACGGCCGTTGATAATCCGCTTGGCTGCATACGCCTCCTCAGCCTTGGTTTGATCCAACACAAACTCCCTGTCTCCAATCTGAAATCGCTTCTCCATTTACCTTTAAAAAATCCGTTATTACTCAGTTTAAAATCCTGTTTCAGTCAAAAGACGCTACAACCACCCCAATAGTGTTTTTAGCGTGAAACCCTTAAAAAACACTACATTTTGTAGTTGCGCCAAAAAAGGAACACAACTTGTAGCCTCCTGCGGCTACCTCGTCAAAGGATTTTCAGCTTATGAAAGTCTTTTTTCACGACTTTCTTATTGAATCCTCCATACACACCATATTCACCGCAATTCAGCCCCCTTTTACCCAGCAAATACTTTCCCTCCAATCGGTTTAAAACCGAGCTCTCCAATCCGTTTAACCTCTCGGGGTGAGCGATAACTCAACCCCGCTTGCCTCAGCCATGAAAATTAACTCACGCGAAAGTGCCAAATTAATTTCCAGCTTTTTCCTCCGCGTCTTCGTGTGAGCAATTGGCTTGGAAATGCGCTTGACCAAGTGTTAACTCGCGCCCGACCATGAGTGACGAATCCAAGCCTAAAGTCCTGATAATTTTCGGGGATGCCGCCGAGACGGTGGACACGATGTATCCGTACTTCCGCCTGATCGAGGGCGGCTACGAACCGGTACTCGCAGCACCGGAAAAGCGCGAGTATCAAATGGTGATGCACCAAAACAAACCGGGCTGGACGATCACCAAGGAATGGGAAGGCTACACGATACCGGCGGCGATCGCGTTCAAGGACGTCAAACCCGAGGAGTATCTTGGCATTTTTTTTAGCGGCGGCCGCGCGCCGGAGTACATTCGCGAGGACGACGATTTGCTACGCATCACGCGCTACTTTTTTGAAAAGAACGCCCCCATCGCCAGTGTGTGCCACGGCGTGGAAATTCCTGCACGCGCCGACTGTGTGAAAGGGCGCCGCATGGCCACGGTGCCCAAGGCCCGATTCGACCTCGAGGTTTGTGGCGGCACGTTTGTCGATGAACCGTGCGTGATCGACGGCAACCTCGTCAGTGGCCGCACGTTCTGGGATCACGGCCACTACATGGGCGCGTGGATGAAACTTCTCGACGACGCCCGCGACGCCAACTGACCGCTTGGCCTGCAAAAAAGATCTGACACCGGGCCGGTCCCTCCCGTACCTTCTCTCCGCTTTATGGAAGATTTCGATTCAACGCCGCTGCGATTGGCTATGTGGTGTGGGCCGCGCAACATCTCCACCGCGCTCATGCGTGCGTGGGGCAACCGGCCGGACACCTTCGTCGTCGACGAGCCGCTTTACGCGCATTACCTCCGCGAAACCAGACTGCCGCACGCCATGGCCGACGAGATCATCGAGCGTTACGAGGCTGACTGGGAAAAAGTCGCCGCTTGGCTCACCGGCCCGATCCCTGAGGGAAACTCAATCTTTTATCAAAAACAAATGTGCCACCACATGCTGCCGGGCATCGGCCGCGACTGGCTTGGGCGAGTGACGAACTGTTTCCTCATCCGCGAACCGCGCGAGATGCTCACGTCGCTGATGAAGAAACTCCCCAACCCGACGCTGGCCGACACCGCGCTGCCGCAGCAACTCGGGCTGTTCAACCACGTGCGCGAGTTGACCGGCACCGTGCCGCCGGTGATCGACTCGACCGACGTGCTGCGCGATCCTCGAGGCATGTTGGGTGCTTTGTGCGAACGGCTTGGCGTGGCGTTCACCGATGCCATGCTCGAGTGGCCGCAGGGCGTCCGCGAGTCGGACGGCATCTGGGCGCGACACTGGTATCCCGAAGTCGAGACCAGCACTGGCTGGCGTGCGTACATGCCGAAGGACGAACCGGTGCCAGACGAGCTCTCCGAAGTGCTTGAGCAATGCAATGAGATTTACGAACAGCTTTACCAGCACCGCATCACCGGTTAATCAAAAATCATGCTTCAAAAATTCAACGAGAAAAACCGCGATTTGCTTATCAACATCAACGGTAAGTTGCTGCACCGCGACGAGGCCGGCATTAGCCCATTCGACTCCGCAGTACAGGGTGGTGACGCGGTCTGGGAAGGCCTGCGCGTTTACGACGGCAAAATCTTCCGCTTGGCCAAGCACCTCGAGCGGCTCCGCAGCTCGGCGCTCGCGCTGGCATTCTCGGAGATTCCGTCGGCGGAAGCCATCACGACGGAAATCAAGCGCACCCTCGAGGCGAACAGCATGACCGACAACGCGCACATCCGGCTCACGCTGACGCGCGGCGTCAAGCTCACCTCCGGCATGGACCCGCGCCTCAACACCGCCGGCCCGACGCTGATCGTCCTCGCCGAACACAAGTCGCCCGTGTACGACAAAACCGGCCTGAGCCTGATCACTTCGAGCGTCCGCCGCCCGGCACCCGACGTGCTCGACCCGAAGATTCACCACTGCAATTTGATCCAGTCCATCCTCGCCAAGATCGAGGCCAACCACGCCGGGGCCGACGACGCGCTGATGCTAGACTCACGCGGCTTCGTCGCCGAGACAAACGCCACGCACCTCTTCATCGTCGATGACGGCGCGGTAATCACAAGTCGCTTGGTTGCCTGTCCCGAAGGCATCACTCGCGAGGTCGTGCTAGGCCTTTGCCTCGACAACGGCATCCCGCACGAGGTGCGCGATTTTTCGCTCACCGAGGTCTATCGCGCCGACGAACTTTTCTGCACCGGCACAATGGGCGAACTCGCGCCAGTCACGCAAGTCGATGGCCGCCCGATCGGTACTGGCAACACCGGCCCGATGACCCAGCGCTTAGCAAAACTCTTCGACCAATGCGTCGCCGCCGAAGCCGAGTCGGTGCTGGCTTGATTTTTTAGTAACATTTTCGGCCAATTCGTGTAGCTTCCCTCCGCGATGACTATTGCTACCGTACTGACAGTCTTTCTGGTGATTCTCGGCGTGATGCTAGTTTTTCAGGCCTATTGGCTTTTTGGAATGGCACTTTTCCCGCGCATGGTTGGCCAGGCAAGAGACCGCTACAAAACCCCCATCCGCACCACTATGTGGGGCCTACTTATCGTTGTGCCGACATTCATTCTCGGTTTCGTCGTGCTTGGCCAAGCTTCGAATCCCGCCTTAAAAGGGGTCGGCATTGTGATCGGTGCCGTACCGTTGCTCCTCGGCGCCATCGGCTCGGCCGGCCTGTGCCAATTGATCGGCCTCGGCCTCCCCGCACCGGGCGACCAAAGCCAAAACTGGCGGCGCGTCTGGCGCGGCGGCTGGGTGCTCAACTTCTGTTATCTGCTGCCGTTCGCCGGTTGGCTCGTCATTTTGCCGTGGGGCATCATCAGCGGCTGCGGCGCGTTCGTCACATCGCTCTCCGGGCGTGGCAACGATCGAGGAAATGACCGCAGCAACGACCGGGGCCGAGGCCGGAGTGGCCGCGCTCCGAGACAAACTCCCGCCCCTGAACCGGCGGCGAAGCTCGACGACGACTCCCCGCGAAGTTCACGCCTCCAGCGCAGCCAAATCCCCAGCGGCGACTCAGAAAACAAACCAAGCCAACGCCCCCGCCGACCACGCCGCCCGTCCCGCCCCAAGCCGGAGGAATGATGGAACTCGACCGGCGACAATTCCTGCAAGCCGGCGGCACCGCCGCAGTCTTGGGAACCGCCGGTTGCGATGCGCCGCACAAGGCACTCTGGCCATACACCGGCCTGCCGAACGAGGCCAAGCCGCCGTTCGCGCCGCCCAGCGGCGACTCGATCGACCTCGCCACCCATACGCTCAATCGGCTCACGTTCGGTGCGAGGCCGGGGCAACACGAACGCATTCTCCGCTTGGCCAAGCGCGAGGAAGATGCCGTGGACAAGTTTATCGACGAGCAGCTTGCGTCGGAAAAAATCAACGACGATCGCGCCGAGTTTCGCGTGAAAAAATTCGAGACACTCGCCCTCGCGCCGATCGGCGAGTTTTACGAGTTCCGGCCCCACATCCTCCGCGAGGAACTCACCCGCGCCACGCTGACCCGCGCCGTTTACTCGGAGCGTCAGCTATACGAGGTGATGGTTCGGTTTTGGAGCGACCACTTCAACATCGATATCTCCAAGGGCGAATGCAAATGGCTCAAGCCGGCAGACGACCGCGATGTGATTCGGCCACACGCGCTTGGAAAGTTCCCCGAACTCCTCGCCGCCTCGGCCAGGAGCCAGGCGATGCTCACCTTCCTTGACGGCCGGGAAAACCGCGTGCGCAAACCGGAGGATCGCCCGAACGAAAACTACGCGAGAGAACTGCTCGAGTTACACACGCTCGGCATTCACGGGGGCTACACGCAACAGGATGTGATGGAAATCGCCCGATGCCTCAGCGGCTGGCGCATTGGGCGCGGCTTGTTCCAAGTTGGCAAGGTGCAGTTCGAGCCTGGGCTGCACGATAACCGGACCAAGACCGTGCTTGGCGAGACTATCCCCGTCCGTACAGGACGCGACGGACGGAAGGATTTTGATGACGTCCTTCGCATCGTCGCCGCCCACCCGTCCACCGGACGGCACATCGCCTCCAAGCTGTGCCAGCGCTTCATCGCGGACGAGCCGCCGGCCGCCGCCATCGATACCGTCGCCAGGGAATTCACCAAAACCAAGGGCGACATTCGTGAGACCTTGCGAGCGCTGTTTGCCACCGATGAATTCCGCGGCACACGCGGCAACAAGTTCAAGCAGCCGCTGCACTTTCTCGCCTCGGCGTTGCGGGGCATCGATGCCGAGAGCGACGTCGGCCGGCCGCTCGTAAACTACTTGGAGCGCATGGGCCACATGCCGTTCGAGTACCCGGCGCCGGACGGCTATCCGACCCACGCCGAGCCGTCGATGAGCACCCTGCTGTGGCGCTGGAACTTCGCCGCCAAGCTGGCGCAAGGGCAGATCAAAGGGACGCGCATCCAGCATGAACGTTTGACCAAACGCGCCGGCGACTCGGCCAAACTCGCCGCCCACCTGCTCGGCCGCCAGCCAAGCGACGACGAACTCGCCGCTGCCAAGGCGTCCAAAAATCCAATCGGCCTGCTGCTCGCCAGCCCGAGTTTTCAGTGGAGTTGACCGACGATGACACAAGCCAAGGCAACTCTCCACGGAAACGGCGACCTGTGGCAAACGCTCGTCGTGGTGTTCCTGCGCGGCGGCGCGGACGGCCTCGCACTCATGCCGGCGGTCGGCGATGACGACTACCACCGAGCGCGCCCATTCACCGCCGTCAGCAAAACAGCGGCGCTCAAACTGGACGACCGTTTCGGGCTGAACCCGCTGATGAACGCCCTCGAGCCGGCGGTGAAGGAGGGCGCGTTGAGCGCCGTGCATTGCGTCGGCTCCGGCGACACGACGCGCTCGCACTTCGAGGCGCAGGACTTGATGGAGCACGGCGGCCACACCGGCGGCGGCTGGCTCGGCCGGTTCCTGCGTTTCCGCGAACGAGCCAGCGGCGGGGCACTCTCCGCCGTCGCGCTTGGCCAGGCGGTGCCGGAGTCGCTGCGCGGCGCACCAGCGGCAACGGCGATGCAGTCGCTCAACGACTTTTCGTTCTCCGGCGGCGACAAGTTCGTCCAGTCGCTCGAGCAGCTTTATGGCGGACAAATCGGTGTCTTCGGTGCGCGGGCGAGAGACACGTTCAACGCGCTCGGACGCATCCGGGAACTGCACGCAAAAGACTACTCGCCGGCCAACGGCGCGGATTACAGCGTCGACCGCTTCGCCCGTGAACTGCGCTTGGCCTCACAGTTGATCAAGGCCCGCGTCGGCGTCGAGGTAATCACGATCGACCTCGGTGGCTGGGACTCGCACCTGTCGCAGGGACCGCTGATCTCGCCGCTCATGCGCCGCTTGGCCAACGGCTTGGCCGCGTTCCGGCGCGATCTCGGGGCGGCGATGCGGAAAACGACCGTCGTGGTGATGAGCGAATTCGGGCGGCGCGTGAGCGAAAACTCCGCGCTGGGCACCGACCACGGGCGGGGCGGGGCGATGTTTGTGCTTGGCGGCGACGGCGCGGAGGGCCGCGTGATCGCCAACTGGCCCGGCCTCAAGCGCGACGCCCTCGTCGGCCCCGGCGATTTGGCGGTCACGACCGACTTCCGTGACGTGCTGATCCCGATCCTGCGCCGACATGCCCTCGATGCCGACATGGCAAAAATCTTCCCCGGCCACGAGCCGAGGCCGCTTGGCCAAGCGGCTGGGGACGCGTGATTGCCCTTGCTTCCGGGCGAACAGCGTTGGAGGATTTTGCCCCGAGCCCGAACACAATTCAGCACCATGCCATCGCAAAACGACCCGACCCCGAAACTGACCGCCCCGTGGGGCACGCACGCCCCAGCCGGCAACGAGTTGTCC
>ENA-OREN01002702-OREN01002702.1-marine-metagenome-genome-assembly--contig:-NODE-2702-length-17506-cov-7.331172_pt1 | contig 17506 bp, 13 predicted proteins | sample MGYA00248624_ERZ508555 | MGnify/ENA primary metagenome ERZ508555 (study PRJEB26222, sample SAMN06267773) | marine metagenome | isolation source: Saanich Inlet, British Columbia, Canada | place...
TATATGCACCAAAGTTTTTATACTATGAGAACAGATGCTCTTGACCGGTTTGGAACACGCCTCGAACAAAGATATACTAAGGCTGAGATAGAAGAGATGATGAAGCGTGCAGGGTTGGTTGGTATCAGGTTCAGCGACAGTGCTCCGTTCTGGTGTGCAGTTGGGTATAAAGAAAAGGTTCAGGAATGAAAACGCTAAGACGTATTCTAATTATTTGTCCTTTTCCGAAAGGGGTCGCTGCCGGTCAAAGGTTGAAATATGAGCAATATTTCAATCACTGGCGAGAAAATGGATTTGAGATAACAGTGTCTTCCTTTATGGACTTGCCCATGTGGAAGGTTGTTTATACACGGGGAAATTATACGGCCAAAATCTTAGGTACACTTCGAGGTTGCCTTTGCAGGGTAGTAGATATTTTTCGCATAAGACGTTTTGATCTGGTTTATGTATTCATGTGGGTAACGCCGTTGGGCACATCATTTTTCGAAAGATTGTTCCGTTTATTGTCTAGGCGGCTTATTTATGACATCGAAGATAATGTGATAATGGAAAAAAGTAATAACATTAATCCGTTTGTAAGACTCTTTAAAAGTTCCCAAAAAACCATATTCCCAATAAAAACTGCAGACCATGTAATTACAAGCTCCCCATTTCTGAACGACTATACCTTAGGACTGAATCGTAAGAAAGCATGCACTTATATTTCTTCCACCGTGGACACTGATTGTTTTTTGCCGGTAAACTTATACCGTAACGACAGAAAGGTGATCATTGGTTGGACGGGAACTTTTAGTTCGAAAGTATATATTGATTTGCTTAAAAAAGTATTCTATGAGTTGAGTAAGCGATGCGAGTTTGGCTTGCGGGTGATTGGGAATTTTCAATACGAACTGCCAGGGATCGATTTAGAAGTCATACAATGGACAAAGGAGCAAGAGGTTGAAGATCTGCAGGGTATTGATATTGGGATTTATCCTCTTGTTCAGGATGAATGGGTTTTTGGTAAAAGCGGTTTGAAAGCGATCCAATATATGGCATTCGGACTACCGACTGTGGCAACAAATATTGGCACAACGCCCAGAATTATTTCCCATCTTGAAAATGGTTGGTTAGTCAAGACTGATGATGAGTGGATTGATGCGCTGGAGACCTTGGTTAGGAATCCGGACTTGAGGCGTAAACTCGGAGAGGCTGCCAGGAAAACAGTTTTGGATAAATACTCTACACATGTGGTTAAAGCCACTTACTTATCGATTTTAAATGACGTGACTGGGGGGGAGCAATGAAGCAGAGAAGGAAAATTTACATTGCAGGTTGTGGTGGGATGCTTGGTGAAGCCTTTTACCGGGTATTTGGTGAGGAATATGAGTTGAAATGCACAGATATCGATGTGGCCGATTCGTGGCTTTCCTATATGGATTTTCGAGATTATGCTGCCTACTTAAGGGATGTTTCCGAATTTGGGCCAGATTACCTTTTTCATCTCGGCGCATATACTGATCTTGAGTACTGTGAACTCAATCAAGATGACGCTTACATCACAAATACTATGGCCGTCGAAAATGCAGTATACATCGCCAATAAATTTCATATTCCGATGCTTTATATCAGTACGGCTGGGATTTTTGATGGATGCAAGGACACCAATGATGATTGGGATCAACCAAATCCGCGCGGCCATTATGCCCGTAGCAAGTACGCTGGAGAGCTCTTTGTAGCAAATAATTGCAGACATCATTTGATCTGTCGGGCTGGCTGGATGATGGGTGGAGGGGAGAAAAAGGACAAAAAATTCATCTGGAAAATCATACAGCAACTTATAGAAGGTAAAAAAGAACTTTTCATTGTGAGCGATAAATTGGGTACACCGACCTATACCCATGATTTTGCTCTCAATGTTAAGCTTCTGATCGAAAGAGAATTTTGGGGGCTTTACAATATGGTCTGTGGAGGAACAACCAGTCGGTTGGAGGTGACCCGGGAGCTCGTGAAGGTACTTGGTCTTGAGGGGGAGATTAAAATTAGTCCTGTTGATTCCGATTACTGGAAGAAAATCTATTTTGCCGATCGCCCCCCCTCAGAGCGCTTAATCAACAAAAAGCTGGATTTGCGAAGATTGAATATTATGAGAGACTGGCGTGTTTGTCTGAAGGAATATGTCGATAATTATTATAAGGACTACTTGAAATAGAGTGTGTAAGCCAATATATGTAGTCAGGGGTAGATAAAATATGTGCGGTATCACAGGGGTATTTGGGGACACAAATGATAACGATTTAACGCGAGTAGTTGGGGCAATGGCAGCTTCTCTGGCGCATCGAGGGCCTGATGACGGTGGTGTGTGGTCTGATGGAAAGGCTCATATCGCTCTTGGACACCAACGTCTTTCTGTAATTGATTTATCACAGGAAGGCCATCAGCCTATGCATTCTGCATGCGGACGATATATCATTGTATTCAACGGAGAAATATACAATCATAAGACTTTGAGGAAAGAACTGGAAAACGAATTTGCTTCCAGCCATTTACCGAGAAGTAGGGGAGTTGCTGGTTGGTGTGGGCAATCAGATACAGAAACCTTACTTACCGCTATTTCTTGCTGGGGAATAGAGGCAACATTAAAACGAGTAGTGGGGATGTTCGCCATCGCTGTGTGGGATCGCTCGGATAGGCGGCTCTGCCTCGTACGTGATCGTATGGGAGAGAAACCTCTATACTATGGTTGGTGTAATGGCCGCTTTGTATTTGGTTCTGAATTGAAGGCGGTTTGCCGGTATCCAGGCTTTTCAAATGAGATTGACAGAGATTCCTTAACACTCTATCTGCGACACAATTATGTTCCAGCACCATACAGCATCTATAAGAATATTTTAAAACTTGAGCCTGGCTGTCTGCTCAGTCTGAAGTTGGAAGACACTGCTTCTCGTCCTTCGCTGAAGTTGCGTGCTCCCGCGTCGGAAGGAAGTCTACGGCTAACTCGTTGGTGGTCCTTGCATGAAGTTGTTGAGGACGGCCGGGCCTCTCGAATTACTGACGAAAAGGAAGCCCTGGTACTGCTGGAGTCGCAACTGCGCGAGTCTATCAGGTTGCAGCTTGCTGCCGATGTGCCTCTAGGTGTCTTTCTATCAGGAGGGGTTGATTCTTCACTGATTGTGGCACTGATGCAATCAGAAGCAAACACGCCGGTTTCCACCTACACGATAGGCTTTAGTGAGGCCAACTACGACGAAGCAGTTTATGCTCGCTCAGTTGCCAGTCATCTGCAAACTGACCATACAGAATTGTATCTTTCAGCAGCTGTTGCGCAAGAAGTAATTCCACTGCTCCCCACGCTTTATGATGAGCCCTTTGCAGATTCTTCTCAGATACCGACATTTCTGGTTGCTCAGATGGCAAAGAAATATGTTACTGTCGCACTCTCAGGCGATGCTGGTGATGAATTGTTTGCTGGCTATAACCGGCACTTTAAGGCACCTGGTATCTGGAAGATAATATCGAAGGTGCCAACCGGTAGTCGTCAGTTGATATCAAAAGCCATTAATGTATTCTCACCTCAAACATTCAGTACTCTGGAGCAAGGTTTGAGTTATATCCTGCCCAAACGATGGCAGATAACCTTCCTTGGTGACAAGTTGCTCACGTTGGCCAATTGCCTGGGAAGTGTCAAAGATAGCGATGACCTCTACTACAGTCTGGTTTCAGAATGGAATAATCCTGGTGAAATTGTTATAGGTGAGAAAGAACCAACTACCTTGCTCACGCGCCGGTCTGAGTGGCCGGTTTTACCTGATTTTGAAGAGCGTATGATGTATCTCGACGCCATGACATATTTACCTGATGATATTCTGGTAAAAGTAGATCGTGCGGCGATGGGCGTCGGCCTGGAGACCAGAGTCCCCTTTCTGGATTATCGTATAGTTGAATTAGCCTGGCGCCTGCCGCTAAGCATGAAAATTAATCATGGCCAGGGTAAACAGATATTGCGGGATATTTTGTATAAGTATGTGCCACGCAAATTAATAGAGAGGCCGAAGCAAGGCTTCGGTATCCCTTTGGGGGACTGGTTACGGGGACCACTAAGAGATTGGGCAGAGACATTACTGAATGAATCACTTCTAAAGCGGCAAGGCTTCTTTAATTCTGAGCCAATTCTATTGAGGTGGAAAGAGCATCTTGCTTACAAACACAATTGGGAGCATAGCCTATGGGGTGTGCTGATGTTTCAAGCCTGGTTAGAGAATAAATAAGTGACAATATATTGGTTTATGTATCAGTTTAAGGGGACATCTTAATGATTCGAACGGTAACCGGACTAATATGGCTTGGATTTTATCTGAGAATATGTGTGGCGGCGTGGAATGGCTTTATCGGACCTAGCATCGGGGCAGGAGGTGATGCATCAACGTTTCATATGGTTGCTGTCTTACACTCATACAACTTAGATATTGATAAGATAGGAATGGATAGCACTTCTATCTATTATCCATTAAAAATAGGGTGGATGTATCCTTATATTTTGGGTGTTTTCTATGCTTTTACAACTCCCTCCCTGTTTTTAGGAAGCTTCTTGTCCGTTGTGGTGTGGGTTGCATCAGCATTTATTTTAGTTAGGATCATGCAACTGCTGCTGTTTAACAAGTCAAGCCAGTTTACAATAATGCTCATTTATGCATTGCTTCCATCTTCAATTGTCCATACAAGCGTAACCTTGCGTGAGCCTTATCAGTTATTTCTAGTTAATCTTTCAGTTTATGCCGTTTTGAAAATTTACATGAATAAATCTTTTTTCTATTGGTCTGTTTTGCTCTCTGCTGTGATAAGTATGGGTGTACTGCATGGCGCTCTGTTTGTGTTCGGAGTTTTTCTTGTGGTTGCTACATTGCTCATGCTTTCTCTCCGTTACCGCCAGAGTGGCAAGCATTTTTCTTTTATAAAGCTTGTGATCGTGTTGCCGTTAATCGTTTATGTGATAAGCTGTGGAATATCTTATTTCGAGGTGCACTCTTACGGTGGTTACGGTGCTGGAACGCACATGGAGTTTTATGATAAGGTTGCAGGTTTCCAGGAAGGATTGATGCATTTAAAAGCTCGCTCAAATTACAAAAGTAGTGTTACTATCGACAGTGGAATCGCCTTACTGTATTTTATACCGGTTAACCTTTTTCAATACCTCTTTGAACCTATGCCTTGGCGTATTGCAAATTTGTTTGATGTTATTGTAATGTTAGAGAATATATTGCGAGTCTGTCTGTTGTGGAAGGTATGTATTTGGTTGCGCAGTGTATCTGTACAAGGAAAAAGACAATTATTGTTTGTGTTGATATGCTATTTACTCCTTGAAACGATGTGGTCGTTGGGAACGATCAGTTGGGGTAATGCTGTACGGCATCATATTCCAAGCTTAGGCTTGATGCTGATTGTAGCTTTTGCGTATTCAGCTACTCGTTCAAGAAAGGTAGAGCAGATTAAGTAGAGACAGATCTCACAAATGTGTGGAGCAGGGAGTACTGTCTATCAAAAACATAGACAGCTTGTAAAAGTGTACTTCACTATCCAGTAATATAATCAGGTTTATTAATCAGACATTGGAGAAAGCAGCCTATTTATGTTAGGCTGTGATTCTTGTTATTGCCTTTTACGATTCTCTAATCACAGCAACGGAATGGGTGTTCTATGAAGAATACAATATTAGGACACAATTACGAGATAACATATCTGATGTGCACCAGAAGGTTGAAATAGTTGTTATGAATACAACCGTGTTGATTTAGTTTATGATTTTGATAAATATCGTATCTGAGATATAAGGACGATTTAATGATAGATTCTGACAAATTCTCCAATTTTGATGTTAGTATAGTTGTCCCTGCATTGGATATGGAAGGTTGTATGCCAACACTTTTAAAGAGTATAGAGTCGCAAACTCTCTTGCCAAGAGAGATAGTCATTGTTGACTCTAGCGCGATAAATAAAACCGCCGAGATTGTGGCAAAATGGGAAGGCGCCGTGCCTATAAGCTACCATAAGGTAGATTTAGCATTACCTGGGTATGCGCGGAATATAGGTGTAAAGGAATCTAAAGGGGAATGGATTGCTTTTCTAGATTGCAAGACTCTTCCTGTACCTGATTGGCTTAATAAATGTGCCATTATTGCAAAGGAAAATAAAGTCTCCGTTGTCAGTGGATTAACATTCTTTGAAGCAGACACTTCCTTTAAACAAATACTGAGAGCAGCATCGATTGGCTGTAGGGCTCACAGAACATTAGTTGGATCATTAGTTCTTAAGGAATCGTTTCTAGAAACAGGAGGTTTTGTTTCAAATATTAGATCTGGTGAAGATTTAGAATGGCTGGAGAGAATGAATTCCCTAGGAATTAAAATGAAGAGTCCAGAGGAGCCGGTAATTACATATCATGGGTTTCCAGACTCATTGTGGTTGGCAATAAGGAAATATTGTTTGTATTCTATGTCGCTGGCAAAAATAGATATTTTAACAAATCAAAAGAGGTTTTTTTCAGTAGCAGTCATCTTGCTAATCATGTTTCTAGCTCACAAGTGGAATTCAGTTGTTGCACACTGGGATCCAAGTCACTGGTTGTACATACCACATATGACAAAGATATGTATTCTTTTGTTGATATGCTCTCCACTCTTTTTTAGAGGAGTCTTAAAACTAAAAAGAGTAGACGTTTCAGTTTATCATAAAAGGTTATTTTTAGTGACAAGTATCCTGTTGTTTATGTTTCTAGCTTACAAGTGGAATGCAATGTTTGCACACTGGAATCCAAACCACTGGTTGTTTATACCACATATAACAAAGATATGTGTTCTTTTATTGTTATGTGTGTCATTTATTTTCAGAGGTGTTTTGAGACCACTTGTTTATAAAGTTGAAGTCTCATACTTGTTTCCATGGCGTTGGTTTATAATAGGTTTAGTCGGATTAACGCTTGATGTTGCAAAGATATGCGGATTCATGTTTGGGTATATTTTGAAGGCTTTGAAAAGATGATTATCTATGTTAATATCTGGTCGGTATATTGAGTGAAAAAGGTATCATTCACAAACCTGTAGTTTGTAGAATATCTGTTGTCCCGATGGCTTTCCAGGGGATATTCAGGGGGCAAATGCGGTATCTTAATGAAAACGGATTTGAAATCAAGATTGTTTGCTCTGATGGACCGGAAGTTCAAAGTGTTAAAGAATCGGAAGGATGCTCAGTTCTCACAATTCCTTTTAGTAGGAAAATTTCACTTAAAACAGATATCATAACTATCTATCGTCTTGTACTACTCTTAAGAAAAATTAAACCTCATATTGTTCATACGCATACATCTAAAGCAGGGCTGATCGGGATGATTTCGGCCTTTTTAGTAAGATGTCCTATCCGTATTCACTCTGTACCTGGGCTTCAGATGATGGAAAGTAAAGGTTTGAGGAGGTTAATACTAAACTTATCTGAACGATTAACATATTTTCTGTCAGACGTTGTTTGCCCGAACAGTAAGTCGCTGAAAGAGTATATATTAAATCATAAAATGTGTTCATCTGAAAAAATTAGAATTATAGGTTGTGGTTCTTCCAGTGGAGTTAATTTGGATAAGTATTGTATGCATTTAAAAAAGACGAGTACCAGGAAAAGTATAAGAGGAAGGTTTTGTGTAGATGACAATGGTATTGTGATTGCGTTTGTTGGACGTATTTCAAAAGAAAAGGGTATCCATGAACTTGTAGAGAGTTTTGTAAATTTATCCAAGAGATATGCTAATTTATATCTGTTATTGATTGGAAAATATGATGATATTGGGGAATATGATACTATTAACGATGGGATTGATAATGATACAAAAAATATTCTTAATAATAATGCCAGGTTGAATATAACGGGATGGGTTGAGGATGTAGAAAACTATTTGGCGGCTTCAGATATAGTTGTACATCCTTCTTACCGTGAAGGATTTTCCAATGCTTTGCTTCAAGCAGGTTCCATGGGACTGCCTTCAGTTACAACAAATGTTTCAGGGTGTATCGATGTTATAAAAGATGGGGAGACTGGTTTGGTTGTCTCCCCAAAGGATTCTGTTGCACTTGAAAAGGCGTTAGAAGTGCTGATTCTTGATAAAGACAAACGTGTGGAACTTGGACTAAATGCTTATCATCATGTGGCTGCAAACTTTGCAAGTAACATTATTTGGGAGGAAACTGCCAGGTTTTACACGGATATGTTAAAAAGTAGACTAATGCATGCAGAGGGAAGGTTGTGATAATAGTTTTATGAAAGTTTTGTTTATAGTGCCCCCGGAGGAGACTTATATAGGCGCCAGTTCCCACAAGTCGATTGATTATAAGAGGGAACATCGGCCTCGTCTAGGCATTATGTCTGTTGCTACCTATTTGAGACAGAATAGACAGGATGTAGAAGTCAGGTTCCTGGACTGTATAGCACTTGAAATGAATTTCAGTGATCTGGAGAGAGAGATTCTTGATTTCAAACCTCATCTTGCAGGAATAACCTGCTTAACATTTACCTATATTGATTGCCTTCGAACAGCGTCAATAATTAAACTGGCCAGTCCGGAAACAAAGGTTTGCCTGGGAGGCTTTCATGTTACTTTATATCCAGAAGAGACTCTCTCCCAAAAGGATGTTGACATTGTTCTTCTCGGTGAGGGTGAACAGTCTATGCTAGACTTAGTCAATTATTTGGACAAAGGAATCCCTGAAAAAGCAGATATATCCGGCCTCGGGTTTAAGGAGAACGGTGCTTTGTTTGTAAATAAGGATAGACCCGTGATGAAAAGCCTGGAAGACGTTCCATTCCCCGATTATGACCTTGTCAATATTAGCAGATACAGTCATGTTCTAGGCGGGGGAGATATTAATTTAGCTATAGAATCATCTCGTGGATGTCCATTTGGGTGTATATTTTGTGACATTAGACATTCCAACTTTAGGTATCGTAGTGCAGTAGCCATAGTAGATGAGATTGAGCGATTAGTGGCGAAGGGTGTTCACTCTTTTTTCACAGTAGATGACAATTTGACTGTTAACAAAAAACGTGTTATTAAAATATGTGAACTAATCGTGAAACGGAAACTCAAAATTGACTTTAAGGTCAGTAGCCGTGTTGATACTGTAAATGAAGAAGTCCTTTATCATCTTAAACAGGCTGGATGCTCCAAGTTATCTATCGGGTTGGAATCAAGTAACCAGAAATATTTGGACTTTCTGGGTAAGAATATTACTGTAGAGAACATTATAGAAACTATTCAGACTGCACATAAGGTTGGCTTGCCAGTTTTTGCATATGTAATGTTTGGATTACCTGACCAGACCAGGGAAGAGATGATGGAAGAGGTTGAGTTTCTAAAACGTTACAAGGTCGAATATGCCAGCTTTTCCATTTGTACTATCTATCCTAAAACACTACTATATTATCAATGTTTGGAGAATGGGCATATCACACATGACCCTTGGCCAGAATTTGCTCGGAATCCTAGAAATGATGTTAAAATTCCATTTGCCAGTAACATATACAGTCCGGAAGAGTTGCGTGCGATTCAACTTGCTGCTACAAGGCGCTTCTATTTTCGCCCCGGTTCTATTGTTATGCACTTAAAGAGTATAAACTCCTGGCACGCTTTCTTCCAGAAAGCAAAGTTAGGGTTACGTTTTATGGGTATCTCCAAATGAAAAAGGAGAACATGAGATATTTGGTAAGAAAAGGAGGGAATTAGAAATAAAACATTTCTATGATGAATAGTGCTTTAGTTACAGGAGGCAATAGTTTTATTGGGATACATTTGGTTAGCGAGTTAATCAGGAGAGATGTAAGCACATCCGTATATGTCAGATGTATAAAAACAATACCTGATGAATGGATAGGTAAAGTAAAAGTAATAGAAGGCGATATAATAGATAATAATTCGTTATTGAGCCTTGGTGATAAATTCGATGTGGTATTCCATCTAGCTGCTTATGTGCATAAGATACCGAAATCTGATGATGAGGAAAGATACGTATATACAGTTAATGTTGAAGGCACAAAAAACCTCTTAGAATCTCTTTCCGATTCAGTAAATAATATACTCTTTTTTAGTAGTGTAAGTGTTTATGGTAATGGCATGGGTAGAGATATTGATGAAATAACCCCAACAAACCCGACGACTATATATGGCAAAACAAAACTGTCGGCGGAGCAATTAGTTATTGATTATGGAAACAAACATAAAATTAAGACTACTATTTTGCGATTACCACTTGTATATGGTCCTGGTAATAAAGGAAACATTTATAATATGATTAAGGCAATTGATAATAGACGATTTGTGATGATGGGTAGAGGGCTAAATAAGAGGAGTATGGTTTATGTGGGTAATGTTGTGGATGCGTCTATGGCAGTGCTTAATAAAGAAATATCTGATGGTAAGGTTTATTTAATTACAGACGGTATAGATTATACAGTTGGGAATTTGTATAGATTGATTTATAAAGGTCTTGGCAGAAGCCCACTACCGTTTTGCGTTCCGATGGGAATTGCGAAAATGCTTGCTATAGCTGGAGATATTGGGAATAAGATAATAAGAAAGTCTTTGCCTTTTAACTCAGAGGTTTTAGGGAAACTGACAGACTCACTCGCTTTTTCTTCTGAGAGGATTCAAAAAGATATTGGGTTTAAACCAAAATATAATCTATATAATACTATGGATGAGACAATCAGATGGTATAAGACGGTGAGGCATAGACCAGCAAGCAGTAGGCAAAATGACTAAAATTAACTAAAATTTAATACAATAAAACAAAATGGAAAACCAATTTATTTTTTGCCCTTTGCTATCATTCTTCTTGAGCCTGATGTTTGCTGCCATTATTTCTAGATTTGGTTCATATGTTGGTTTGGTTGATGCTCCCAATGAAAGAAGTTCGCATAAAACGCCTACGCCGCGAAGTGGTGGGATTGGGATATGGCTTGCTTTTGCTTTTTTAGTAATGTTTTTTATTGGATCCCAACTCTTTGCATTATTAGCAGGTATAGTAGGATTAATAGGTCTTTTGGCAGATTACTCTTCAGTACGTGAAATGATAAGATTGGTATTACAATTATTTGTCTCTTCTGTCCTAGTAGGCTTGTTTGTCGGGATCGATCTCCATAATGATATAGTCCTTTTTGCATTCTGTGTAATTTTTATTACAGGAACAGCAAACTTTTATAACTTCATGGATGGAATAGATGGAATTGCAGGTTTAGCCGGGTTTGTGGGTTTTGGCTTTATGGCTTTTTTTTCTTTCTACATGGCGAGTGATCATGAAATTGCCTTGTTTAGTACAATATTATCAGTTGGTTGTCTGGGGTTTTTAACCTTTAATTTCCCAAAAGCCAAGGTTTTTATGGGAGATACAGGGAGTATATTTTTAGGTTTTATGTTTGCTTCATTTGCTATTAAATTGTCGTTAAGTACAAGTATGTTTCTCTGTGTCATAATGTTTATGTGTATGTTCTATGCAGACGCTTTGATAACAATTGCCTGCAGAGCGAGAAGAGGTGAAAACTTAATTATAGCGCACAGAAGTCATTTGTATCAGTATCTGTCTAATGAATTAAAAATACCACATTGGAAAGTATCATTAGCATATACACTAGCACAATCTGTTTTTGCACTTATGGCATTGGTATCATATAAAATGGGCATAATTTGGCAGATTATTGTATTTGTATTCTTCATGGTAATGTTTATGGTTGCCTATAGGTGTATTAAAGGAATAAAATCAAAGCGGTTACTGAGTTAATAGGTTAGCTGTATCCAAATTGACAATTGAAAACTAATAAATTGTTGAACTTAAATCCTAGAGAATAGATCATTCCGGAGGCTGGGTAACCTTACCACTTAGCCAACACCCTGGCGTCGTCCGATTAAAGGCTAACCACACAACTTCAGAAAAAATTTTGAATTTTTCCCTGCTTTTTTTTATCTACATTCTTCAGAGCACTTTCAGGATTGTCTTACCGTACTATCAACAACACAAGCAAAATAGGTGCTAACGCCGTTTTTAAGGTTTTTTTGTTTCTTTATAAAGATATGGGAATAGTATTCTGGATTTGTACAATTAGTGTAGTATGTATACTTGCGGGTGTAATCTACAGTAAGCCATATTTAGGTATTGTGTTTGTGACTATCTCGATACCATTTGAGGGATGCATGATTGCGGATATGATTTCAATTTATCCTATAGAAGTTGTTTTGGCTATTGTTGTATTCGTTTTAATATCTAAAAGTATATTGGATAAATATAACTCTTTTGGAAATACGAGACTGCTGTATTGCTGCATTCCTTTTGTATTGTATATTATGTTGTCATCTATAAAATCAGTGGATTTGCCATCAACAGCTAAGGAGATTGTGCGTTGGATAGAGCTTCTTTTGGTCTATTATCTAACTATAAATCTTATAAATGACAAAAAGAAGATGAGCGTTATTTTGTATTCTATGTTTTTCACTGTAGTGATAGTTTCTGTTTTGGAGATTATTCACTATTTGAGTATGGGTTATAGAGCGACTTTAATTTTTGGTAATCCAAACCCATTAGCAGGTTACATCAATCTAATAATACCTGTCATTTTTGGTATGTTTATGTCAAGTACTTTCTTTAGGGAAAGGGTTACATTGGTTGTTGTTGCAGTAACATCAATTATGGCTTGGTTAATGACATTTTCCAAAACGGCTTGGTTGTCTTTGTTATTGACAGTAATTCTCGTCTTCTTTCTGGCTAAATCCAAGAAAAGAGTTGTTATTCTCTTATCGGTGCTATCTGCAGTATTTACAGTATTTACTATTATTTTACTGTTCTTGAATATTAAAGGTAATTTCATGTTTAACTCAAGTTTGGCATTACTCTCATTAGAAGAAAGAGCCAAATGTTATTTAATAGGATTTAACATGATAAAAGATAACTTAATCTCTGGTATAGGAGTAGGCAACTGGCATTCACTTATTGTAGAATATGTCAAGGAGAATGCTGCTTCAATACATATCGATATACGCAGGTTGTTAGTCGCAACAAACATACACAATTTGTATTTACAAATATTTGTTGAGATGGGAATAGTGGGATTGTCTTCTTTTGTCTTCTGGTTAGTATGCATAATCAAGTATTTAATGTGTTCCTTGAAGGTGTTAGAAAGTTCCAAGCATTATACTCTTTTCGTTGGTTTAGTTGGAGGGATAATTGTTTATTTATTCAATAACATTTCAGAAGTTTTAACAGTTCATGGTATTCATCTTCAATGGGGCATAATATTAGGGCTTGCCGTGGTGTTAATACAATTCAGAGACTCAGAAACATGCCCAAAGACAGTTTAATAAAGCGAGCAAGGCGGAATATTTTCTATAAGATTTTGTCGGAATCTACGAGGGTATTACCGGCGCTTCTGTTCATATATATAGCAAGGAAATTGGGAGATGAAAATTTTGGTAAATTATCATTCGCATATTCTTTTGCGGGAATTTGCTTTATAATGGCAGATTTTGGTTTAAGCACTATACTTATAAGGAATGTGTCCAGGCAAAAAGAACTGACCAAAGAATATGTTGGTAATATTCTAGCGTTAAAGATTGTCCTTTCATTTATATGCATCTCTGTAATAGGTTTATTCGTTCTTTTTACTGATTATCCTGCTGATGTAATTACTTTACTTGTGATCTTTGGTGGGGTAATGTTTTTCAGGTCTCTGATAGATTTCTTTTGTGCTGTTTTTAATGCGCATGAACGTATGGACATAGAAGCATTGCTGAAAGGAACAAACCATATTCTTTTGTTCTCATCAGGAATAGTGGTTTTAGCAGTAGGATTTGGGCTATTTGGTTTAGCGAATGTGTTCTTAGTGGTATATTCTATAAGTTCAATAATTGGATTTTACATAGTTTATGTAAGCATAGTAAAGATACGTCCAAGTTTTGATCTGAGGTTCTGGAAATACATTTTTAGAGAATCACTGCCCCTTGCATTAACAGTTATCTTTACTGTTATTTATTTCAAGATAGATGTAGTTATGCTTTCTCTTATCAGGGGGAATAATAGTGAGATTGGGTGGTATTCGGCTGCGATGCGACTGGTAGAGTTGATAGGCGTTATACCTGCACTAGTTGTTAGCGCTCTTTTTCCAATAGTTTCTGGTTTGCACAGAGAATCTATAGATTCTCTTAGAAAAGTTTATAAAACATCCTTCCGGTATCTTGTTGTGATTGCACTGCCAATAGCAGTTGGAACATTACTGTTATCTGGACATTTAATATATACAATTTATGGTGAGGAATATGTGAAGACAATTCCAGCATTAAAGATATTGTCTCTTGCTCTTGTTTTTATTTTTGTTAATTACATTCTGATGAATATCCTGGTAGCCGTTGACAGACAAATGACTAATGCTATTATGGCAGGAACGTGTGTGTTTGTAAATATTGCATTGAACATGTGCTTAATTCCTCACTATGGATATTTAGGTGCAGGTACTGCAACAGTTATTACGGAAATAGTTTTGTTCAGCTTGGGCTTATATTATGTCGCAAAATATATTTGTAAAATAAATATAGTTGCTGTGGTTTCTAAGCCGTTTATAAGTGTGGCCATTATGGGAACGTTTATAGTGTTGGCTACCGCAAAATTAAATCTTGCATTTGTTATTGTTTTAAGTGCCTTAACTTATTTTACTTGTTTGTTGCTATTTAGATTTTTTACAAAAGAAGATAAGGTGATTCTTATGCATTTAATCCGGAAATAAATGCTTTATACTTTTGCGGTGAAAAATCAACTTTATTTGGAAAGTCTTCCTTCGCTTATTAAAAATCTGCGATAACAAAGAATGAAGATATTAGTAATATGGAAGGCTTTAGTATCAGAGGCATATCATAAAAGATTTATTGAATTGGCAAAGTTTAAGGATGTAGAGCTAACCTTAGTTGTGCCAACAAAATGGCATAATACCGAGCTAGAGAAGACATGCTGCAGTGAATATAAGATAATTCCCAGGAGGGTTGTTTTAAATGGTTTTAACCATTTCCATTGGTACCTGGGGCTGGAAAGAATTATAAGGAAGGTTAATCCAGATATATTACATATTGAAGAAGAACATTATAGCGTTGTAACCTATCAGGCAATTAGATTAGCAAGAAAATATAATTTAAAATGTGTGTTTGTTTCATTGCAAAACATTTATAAAATATATCCGTTTCCTTTTTCATGGATAGAAAAATATAATATTAAAAATGCTGATTGTGCAGTAGCCGTTAGTGATGAAATCAGAGATGTTCTTGTCAGGAAAGGTTTAGGTAAGGATCAGATTCCTGTGATCCCTTACGGTGTAGACCATTTGATGTATCGTAAAATTAAATCTCAAAAGCTAAAATCTAAGTTTGGGCTGGATGGTTTTACAATAGGATATATGGGTAGATTTGTAAAAGAAAAAGGGATTATGGATTTATTACAAGCTGTATCTCGGATAAACAGTGATTTTAATCTCCTGTTGGTAGGTAGTGGTAAATTAAGGGATGAAATAAAGGCGGAAGGGATACGCTTTGAGCTCTTAGAGAAGATAACGATCGTGGACTCGATTTCTTCTTCTCAAGTTCCATATTATCTGAACTGTATGGACTGTTTGGTTCTTCCTTCTCGTACTACAAGAAAGTGGAAGGAACAATTTGGAAGGGTATTGACTGAAGCAATGTCGTGTGAAGTTCCCGTTATTGGGTCTGATTCAGGAGAGATTCCAAATGTTATAGGTGATTGTGGATTAGTGTTTAAAGAAGGTGATGTTGACGATTTATCCTCAAAGATAACACGGTTAATCAATAATCCTGGCCTGAGGGAGGAATTGGCGAAAAAGGGACGCCAAAGAGTGTTAGATAATTTTACGCAAGAGAAAGCAGCAAGAGAGACTTACAAAATTTATCAGAAAATGGTGTGTTGAAGGAATTGTATTTAATCTCGTCTTTTTGTTTTAAAGTATTTCCAAATGTAAAAAAATGAGTGTCAACTATCTGTGTCTACGCTAATCAATGACGGAGGATTGTGATGAATATTAATATAGAATTTGAAATAATAAGGGTCATTGATGTCGAAATGAAAGGCCTCTCTCTTCTGAGGGAACATATTGATTCTTCCGTTAAAAGCGCGGTAGAAACTATATTCAACTGTAGAGGAAAGGTTATACTCACAGGAATGGGGAAGTCCGGTTTGGTAGCTAAGAAAATAGCATCCACCATGTCAAGTGTTGGAACTCCTGCTATCTTCATGCATCCTGCAGAGGGAATGCATGGTGATTTGGGAATTATTGCCGCTGAAGATGTTGTTATCGCTATTGGAAAAAGCGGAGAAAGCTCTGAACTCAATGGTGTCCTGCCTTCAATAAAGAATGTTGGTGCAAAGATAATAGGAATAATGGGGAATGACGACTCTACATTAGCCAGATACTCAGATATTATTATTAACATAGGAGACGCAGAAGAGGCTTGTCCGTTCAATATGGCCCCAACAACGAGTTCTACCGTTACTATGGTATTAGGAGATGCAATGGCGGTGGCCTTAATGAAGTTGAGGGGATTTGATTTGGCAGATTATGCCCTGCTTCATCCAGGTGGACAGATTGGTAAAAGGTTAACGATGAGAGTTTCTGATGTCATGTTAAAAGGCAGTAATAATCCAGTAATCAATATCACTGAAAGCGTCAAAAATTGTATATCAGAAATATCCAGTAAGCTGGCAGGTGCGGTTTCGGTTGTTGATAATGATAGAAAGATTCTGGGACTGGTGACAGATTACGACATTAGAAGGCATATCGAGAAAGAGGAAAATATTTTTGCAATGGAAATTAAGGATATAATGAATCCAGACCCCATATTTGTTTATGAGGACGAAAAAGCATTTTCAGCGTTAAAGATAATGCAGGAAAGAGAGAAACCAATTACAATCTTATCTGTCTTAGACAGAAATAATATAGTTGTTGGTATGTTGAGAATGCACGATCTGGTTAAAGAGGGGTTGTGAGCTTTTCTAAAAAGCACATCTATTGAAGATATGAAGGTAGCGCTTGTTCACGATTGGCTCACAGGTATGCGAGGAGGAGAGAAGGTTCTGGAGGTATTTTGTGAGCTCTTTCCTGATGCTCATCTATATACCCTGTTGCATAATAGAGGAAGCCTCTCCAATACCATAGAAGACATGGATATTAGAACCTCATTCATTCAAAAACTACCTCTTATTAAAAAAAGATATCGCCATCTCCTGCCAATATTTCCAACTGCTATCGAGCGTTTTGATTTACGGGAATATGATCTTGTCTTGTCTAGCAGTCATTGTGTTGCAAAAGGTGTAATAACAGGAACAGATACATTACACATATGCTATTGTTTTACTCCAATGAGATATATTTGGGATTTGTACAATTTATATTTCGGTAAGGAGAGAGCAGGCATGTTTACAAGGTTGGCCACGTCTCTTGTTTTAAATTATTT